>Ga0190275_10000100_pt1 | contig 105535 bp, 89 predicted proteins | sample Popmic550T_FD_133745 | JGI IMG/M metagenome (GOLD analysis project Ga0190275, IMG submission 133745) | Populus adjacent soil microbial communities from riparian zone of Yellowstone River, Montana, USA - 550 T | ecosystem: Environmental > Terrestrial > Soil > Riparian zone > Trees stand... | reverse complement strand
GATGACCGCCTCGGAGACCCATCGCGCGATTGACGCAGTCTGGCGGATCGAGTCCGCCAGACTGATCGCCGGTCTGACGCGGATCGTGCGCGACGTCGGCGCCGCCGAGGATCTCGCCCACGACGCACTCGTGGCGGCGCTGGAGCAGTGGCCGGAGTCGGGCGTCCCGTCGAATCCGGGCGCCTGGCTCATGGCCACGGCGAAGCACCGCGCGATCGACCTGCTGCGCCGCAGGACGCTGCTGGAGCGGAAACACGAAGAGCTCGGCCGCGAGGTGGACGCGGCGCAGCCGACCGCCGAGGAGCTGATCGCGGCGATCGACGACGACATCGGCGACGACCTGCTGCGCCTGATGTTCACGGCCTGCCATCCGGTACTGTCGACCGAGGGACGCGTGGCGCTGACACTCCGGCTCCTCGGCGGCCTGACCACCGAGGAGATCGCGCGGGCGTTCCTGATCCCCGAGGCGACGGTCGCGCAGCGGATCGTGCGCGCCAAGCGGACCCTCGCCGAGGCGCGGGTGCCGTTCGAAGTGCCGCGCGGGGCGGAGCGGGTGGCGCGGATGGCGTCGGTGCTCGAGGTGCTCTATCTCATCTTTAATGAAGGGTATTCGGCGACGGCGGGCGACGACTGGATCCGGCCCGGGCTGTGCGAGGACGCGCTCCGCCTCGGCCGCATCCTGGCGGAGCTGGTGCCGTACGAGCCGGAGGTGCACGGCCTGGTGGCGTTGATGGAGGTGCAGGCGTCGCGGCTGCGGGCCCGCGTCGGCCCGTCGGGCGAGCCGGTCCCGCTGCTGGAACAGGACCGGGCGCGGTGGGACCAGCTCCTGATCCGCCGCGGCCTCACCGCTTTGTCGCGTGCCGAGAGGCTCGGCGGTGCGCTCGGGCCGTACGCGCTGCAGGCGGCGATCGCGACGTGCCATGCGCGGGCGCGCACTGCAGCGGAGACGGACTGGAACCGGATTGCGGCGCTGTACGACGCGCTCGCGCAACTCGCGCCGTCGCCGGTGGTGGAGCTGAACCGCGCCGTGGCGGTGGCAATGGCCTTCGGTCCGGCGGCAGGGCTGGAGATCGTGGACGCGCTGCTCTCGGAACGGTCGCTGGCGAACTATCACCTGCTGCCGGCGGTGCGCGGCGATTTTCTGACCAGGCTGGGGCGGTTCGACGAAGCGCGGGCGGAGCTCGCGCGGGCGGCGTCGCTGACGAGAAATGCGCAGGAGCGGAAGCTGCTGCTGGAGCGGGCGGCCCAACTGTCATCCTGAGCCACAGGATGACAACGGCTCTCCTTACAGATTGACTTCCACAATCCACCGGCGCGACACTTCATCCTTCAGTGCCAGTTCAACACACACCTCCGCCGCTCACGCGTGCTGCGATGGAGCAGCTCATGTTCGGGGTTGGGAAGGCCCGGCGCTTTACGCCGGACTCGCCGATCCTGCCCGACGTCTGGCTCCGGTTTGCGGGCGTGCGGACCGACGCGCAGGATGACGACGGTCCGATCGAGGTCAGCCGGCCGATCAAGCTCCTTCTGACGCCGTTGCGCGATACGTTCTCCGGCAACGCCCGCAAGGTGCTGGCGGAGCGGCTGGAGAAGGAACGGGGAACGCCGGCGTGGCGTGCGCTAGCGCACGAGGAAGCGCCGTCGAAGCCGCGCATCGTCTACAACCAGTCGACCGTCGCGGCGACGCTCCTCTTCGCCGACGTTCTGCGGGTCGTGCTGCCGATGACGGACTGGTGGTGGCGGACGATCGGCGAGCGGGTGAAGCGGGGGAACTTCCGGGACAAAGAAATCCGCGCGTACATCGCACTGGCGGTCAGGAATCCGGAGAACCCTCCGCCGTTGAAACCGAAGAAGGGGCAGAAGGTCGACCCGCGCAACCGGATCACCCCCGACATCCTCTGGCTGGTCCGCGTCATCGGCGTCCTGGCCATGCTCCATCGCGGCGAGGTGAAGGCGATCCCCGAGCCGCTGACGCGCAGCAGCCCCGACGTGCGCGACCTGACGGAGGACGACTGGAAACGCATCACTGATTCGGCGCTCGACGCGATCGCCGGGCTCGAAGTCAGCCAGGTCGAAGCCACGGTTTACTCCGTCACCCTCAACCGCCGCGCCACCCCGACGGTGTTCGACTCCACCCTGGCCATCAAGGCGGACGCCGGCCGGAGGCTGTTCAACATCAATTGCAGCCAGCTCACCTGGGCCGTGCTCGACACCGGCATCGAAGCCACCCATCCGGCGTTTCTCGCGCGCAAGGCCGACGGCACGGCGCCGAAGACGTATTACGACCGCCGCGAAAAGATCAACAACACCCGGATCAGACGGACCTTCGACTTCACCTGCATCGACATGCTCGTCGATCCCGACCTGGACGAAGCCGACCTGCCGCCACGCCTGCGGAAGCGGATGAAAGAGATCGCGAACCTCCGTGACGAGCTTCGCGAGCTGCGAACCTCGGTCGAGAAGGGGCGGACCGTCGACTGGAAGCTGCTCGAGAAGTTCCTCGAGATCCCGATCGAGCGTTACGAGCCGCCCCTGCACGAGCATGGAACGCACGTCGCCGGGATCCTGGCCGCGGACTGGAGGATCGCCGACGGGAATGGCGCCCGGAGGGACATCGTCGGGGTCTGTCCCGACATCAACGTCTACGATTTTCGCGTCCTCGACAAGGAGGGCGCGGGCGACGAGTTCAACATCATGTGCGCGCTGCAGTTCATCCGCTTCCTGAACTCCACGAACGACTTCGTGGCCGTGCACGGCGTCAACCTCAGCATGTCGATCCCCCACGACGTCATGAACTACGCCTGCGGCCGGACCCCGGTCTGCGAAGAAGCGGAACGGGTCATTCAATCGGGCGTGGTCGTCGTCGCGGCGGCCGGCAATCAGGGATACCGGAAGCTCAGCGCCGCCGACGGCACGACCCTCGAGACGTACAGCAGCATCAGCGTCACCGATCCCGGCAATGCGGAGCTGGTCCTCACCGTCGGAGCGACGCACCGCTCGAAACCGCACACGTACGGGGTGAGCTACTTCTCCAGCCGCGGGCCGACCGGGGACGGACGGAGCAAGCCGGACCTCGTGGCGCCGGGGGAGAAGATCACTTCGACGCTCCTCGGTGCGACGGCCGGCCGCAAGGACGGCACCAGCCAGGCTGCACCTCACGTGAGCGGCGCGGCGGCGCTGCTGATGGCGCGTCACAGTGAGTTCGTCGGCCGCCCGATGCGAGTCAAGGAATTGCTCTGCGAAACGGCCACGGATCTCGGCCGCGAACGCTATTTCCAGGGTGCGGGGATGCTCGACATCCTCCGCGCGCTGCAGTCGGTCTGAAGGGAGAAGGTATGGTCTTCACGCTCGAGGCTCTTCCGGCGCAACACGGCGACTCGCTCCTCCTCCACTTCGGGACGAAACAGAAGCCGGGTCTGGTGATGATCGACGCCGGCCCGGACGGAGTGCTCGCCGACGCCACGCTGCCGCGCCTGCAGGCGATCCACAAGGCGCGCGGCGGAACGGGCCGCCTCTTCATCGACCTCGGTTGCGTCAGCCACATCGACGACGACCACGTGAACGGCATCGACGTGCTGACCGGCGACCTCGTGGCCAACAACGTCCAGCCGGTGATCGTCTTCGAGCGCTTCTGGCACAACAGCTTCAACGACCTGATCGACGACGACGACGCGGAGCTGGGAACGGCGAAAACGGTGGTCAACGCCGCGTCGCTCGGCGGTTCTGTCGAGTCGAATACGAGCGCCGTCATCGCCTCCGTGTCGCAGGGACGGAGGGTCCGGCAGAACCTGATCTCGCTCGGGATCGACGGCAACAAGCCGTTCAACTCCCTGATCCTCGCCGGCCACAAGAAGAGCCCCTTCAAGCTCGGCAACCTGAAGATCACCGTCGTCGCGCCGCTGATGGAGCAGGTGGTCAAGCTGCAGAAGAAATGGGACATCGATCTCAAGGCGATGAAGAAAGCAAAGACGAGCAAGGCCGAGGTCGCGGAGTTCCTCGACAATTCCGTCCCCAACCTCTCGAGCATCGTCCTGCTGGTGGAGAGCGGAAAGAAAAAGATGCTGCTGACGGGCGACGGCCGCGGCGACCACACCCTGGCCGGGCTCGAGAAGACGGGGATCGTCAAGAAGGGCGGCAAGCTCCACGTCGATATCCTGAAACTGCCGCACCACGGGAGCGTACGCAACGTCGACGCCTCGTACTTCAAGCGGATCACTGCCGACCACTACATCGCCTCCGCAAACGGCAGGGACGGCAATCCCGACGTGCCGACGCTGCAGCTGATCTCGAAGGCACGGCCCGACGACGACTTCGTCCTTCATTTCACCCATCCGCTCGACGAGTTCATCGACCAGGCGGTGGCGAAGAAGATCAAGGCGTTCCTCGCCAAAGAGACGAAAGCCGGACGCAAATACGAGGTGCGTTTCCGAGAGAAGAACGAGCCGTCGGTCTCCATCGCGCTGTAGCCGCGGCCGGCACGCTTCTGAAACCCCCTCTCCCTCTCCTCGTATTGGTTCAGGCCAATCGAATCGAGCGAGGACCCCCGGATGCTGTCGATCTCCCATCTGTCGAAGACTTACCCCAACGGTGTGCGTGCGCTCGATGACGTAAATCTCCAGATCGGACGGGGATTGTTCGGATTGCTGGGGCCGAACGGGGCGGGGAAATCGTCGCTGATGCGGACGATCGCCACGCTGCAGGAGCCGGACGAGGGATCGATCGTTTTCGACGGGATGGACGTGCTGGCCGACCCGCGAAGTCTGCGGCTGCGGCTCGGGTATCTGCCGCAGGATTTCGGCGTTTATCCGCGTATTCCGGCGTTCGACCTGCTCGACCATCTGGCCATCCTGAAAGGGGTCGCGGACCGGAAGCAGCGGCACGAGCAGGTGCTGGCGCTGCTGCAGTTGACGAATCTCTATGAGGTGCGGAAGCGGGCGGTCAGCTCGTTTTCAGGCGGGATGAAGCAGCGTTTCGGCATCGCCCAGGCGCTGCTCGGCGCTCCGGCGCTGGTGATCGTCGACGAGCCGACGGCGGGACTCGACCCGGAGGAGCGCAATCGCTTCCACGACCTCCTCAGCGAGATCGGCGAGAACGTGGTGGTGATCCTCTCGACGCACATCGTCGACGACGTGAGCGATCTCTGTTCGCGCATGGCCGTGCTCGCGGGAGGGCGCGTGCTGCTCGAAGGAAAGCCCTCGGAGTTGATCGGCCGGCTCGACGGGCGGGTCTGGCGGAAGACGGTCCGGAAGGACGCGGTGCCGCGCTACCGCGATTCGCACACGGTCCTCTCCACGCGCCTCTTTGCCGGGGAGACGCGGGTGCACATCCTCTCGGACGAGCGTCCGGAAGAGGGCTTCGAGCGGGTGTCGACGGACCTGGAGGACGTCTACTTTTCGGTGCTCTCGTCCGCGAGGTCCGAAGCCGCGCGGGACGTGCATCCGTGCTGAGGGACATCGTCCGTTTCGAGTGGCGTTACCACACGCGGCAGATCTCGTTCGTCGCGGCCGCGCTGCTGTTCTTCGGCTTCGGGTTCATGGTGACGGCCACCGGCTTCGGTCCCGACAACGTGAACATCAACTCGCCGTACAGCATCGCCCAGTCGATCGGGATGCTGTCGCTGCTGTCGGTGTTCGTCCTGGCGGTCTTCTGCGCGAATGCGGTGGTGCGCGACCGGGAGACGCGGATGGAGGAGATCGTCTTCACGACTTCGGTCGAGAAGCTGCCATTCCTCCTCGGCCGGTTCACGGGGTCGTTCCTGGCGGCGTTCACGGCGTTCAGTACGTCGGCGCTCGGGATGCTCGCCGCCCGCTATATGCCGTGGCACGAGGCGGATCGCCTCGGCGATACGAACCTGCTGCACTACGTCTGGGCGCTGCTGGTGATCGCGCTGCCGAACATGCTCTTCGCGGCGGTGACGCTTTTCGCGATCTCGACGATCACGCGGAGCGTCCTCGCGAGTTACGCCGGCTCGGTGCTGGTGTACGTCCTCTATTTCGCGTCGGCGGCGATGACGAACTCGCCGCTGATGGCGGCCTCGGTGCCGGGGACGAATGAGAGTGCCTGGGTGGCGGCGCTGCTGGACCCGTTCGCGCTGTCGGCGTTCTTCGAACAGACGCAGCACTGGGTGCCGGGCGTGCGCAATACGCGCGTGGTGGCGCTGAGTGGGAACTTTCTGCTGAACCGGCTGGTGTGGGTGGGGGCGTCGGTGGGGTTGCTGGCGGTGGTGTATCGCCTGTTCTCATTCCGCGTTTCCGGCGCGCGTCCCCCTCGCCCTTCCGGAGCGCCGGTCTTCGACCGGCCGGTCCGCCGGCCTTCGGCCGGCAGTCCGGGGGGCTCGTTCGAGGCGACACTGCCGACCGAAGGTCGGCGGACCGGCCGGTCGAAGACCGGCGCTCCAAGTCCTTGGCAGGCTTACCTTTCTGCCACCCGCCTCGAGATCCGTTCGTTTTTCCTCACCCGCTACTTTCTGGCGATCACTCTGCTTTGGGCCGGTCTGGCGGCGTTCGAGCTGATCTCAGACGTCAACAGCGGGGAGTACGGCTCGGCGTCGTATCCGGCGGCGGGGATCCTGTTCGCGACGATCAATACGCCGCTGTCGCTGCTGACGACGATCCTCCTGATCTACACCAGCGCGGAGATGGTCTGGCGCGAGCGGACGTTGCGGGTCTCGGAGATCCTGCACGCGACGCCGGCGTCGAATGCGGTGTTCGTCCTTTCCAAAAGCACGGCACTGACGGTGCTCGTCGGCGCGCTGACCGGCACCGCGCTCCTGGCCGCGGCGCTGCTGCAGCTCGCGAAAGGGTGGACGCCGGACTTCGGCGCGATGCTGTCGTTCGCCTGGTTCGCGATGGTGCCGCTGGTGCTGTTCGCGGTCGCGGCAATCGTCATTCAGACGCTCAGCCCGCACAAATACTTCGGAATGCTGCTCGTGCTCCTGCTCGCGGTGGTCACGCATCAGGGGCAGGGACTCGGGCTCGCGCATCCGCTCTGGCGGTTCGCCTCCTCCCCCGGGCTCGGCTACTCCGAGCTGACCGGCTTCGGCCGCACCGGCGGTTTCCATTGGCTGATGCTCTACTGGGCCGCGCTCGCGGGCTTTTTCCTGATGCTCGCCATCGCGCTCTGGCGGCACGGCGCGGGCGGTTTGCGTCACCTGCGGCCGATTCTGCGCCGGACGCCGGGCTGGGGACGGACGCTCGCCATCGCGCTGGCAGCGGTCTTCGTCTCCAGCGGCGCCTTCATCTTCTACAACACCAACATCCTCAACGCCCATGAGAGCGCGGCCGACGTGCTGGCCTGGAAGGCCGAATACGAGAAGACGTACAAGGCGTTCGCCGCGATTCCGCAGCCGCGGGTGACCGCGATCCGCATGGACTTCGACCTCTTCCCGGAAGAGCGGCGCTACCGGCTGCATGGCGAGTACACCGTCGTCAACGTGTCGGCGAAGCCGGTCGAGAAGATCCTGGTAGCGGTACGGAACGAGGCCACCGTCCACAGCGTCGCGATCCCCGCGGCGAAACTGCTCTCCCGCGATCCGCGCTTCGGTCAGTTCGTCTTCGCGCTCGACAAACCGCTCCCACCAAGCGGGCAGACGACGGTCCGCATGGACGTCTCCTTCGCCAGTCCCGGCTTCGAAAGTGGCGCGCCCGACTACACGATCTCCGAGAACGGCTCGTTCATCATGAACCACCGGTCGTTTCCCACCATCGGCTATCGCCCCGGCTATGAGATCGAAGACGCGCGCGAGCGGCGGCGGCAAGGCCTTCCCGTTTCCGCCGCCTCCGCGGAACGGAAAGAGTGGCTGGACCACGAGGAGATCGAGTCGATCGAGTGGGCCAGCTTCGACATCCGCGTCTCGACGTCGGACGACCAGACCGTGGTCGCGCCCGGGACGCTGGTCGGCACGTCCGAGCAGAACGGCCGGCGTACGTTCCATTTCCGCTCCGACGCTCCGATGCCGAACATCTTCACCGTCGCCTCCGCGCGCTACGCCGCGAAGAAAGAGACGCAGGACGGGGTCTCGATCGAGGTCTATCACCACCCGTCGCACACCCAGAACGTCGACCGCATTCTGCGCGCCTCGAAAGACGCACTCCGTTACTGCACGGCGGCATTCGGCCCGTATTCGGAGCGCCACCTCCGCATCGCCGAGGTCTCCGCGCATTTCCAGGGCTTCTCCGGGATGGCGCGGCCGGGCGTGGTCTTCCTCGGCGAGAACCGCGGCTTCCTCATCGACGCGCGCGACCCGCGGAGACTCGACCTCGTCTACCGCCGCGTCGCCCACGAGGTCGCACATCAATGGTGGGGCTACCAGCTCATCGCCGCCGACGCCCCCGGCGCCACCACCCTCGTCGAAACGCTGACGAAGTACGCCGAACTGATGATTCTGGAAAAGGCGTATGGCCGCGAGACCGTGCGTGAGTCGCTCACCTACGAGCTCGACCTCTACCTCCGCGGCCGCACTGGCGACACCGGCGCCGAGCCGCCGCTCGCGCGCGCCGGCCGGCAGTCCTACCTCTACTACCGCAAAGGCGCGATCGTGATGTACGCGCTGAAGGACCTGATCGGCGAGGAGCCGGTCAACCAGGCCCTCCGCAACCTCATCCGCGATCATGGCGGCCCCGAGGGGCGGCCGACGACCGCGCACCTCCTGCAGCAGATCCGCGCCGTCGCCCCGCCGGAACATCACGCGCTGATCGACGAATGGTTCCAGGACGTCGTGCTCTACGACATGAAAATGGAATCGGCCACGTCGCGCCGCCTGCCCGGCGGCAGGTACGAAGTGAAGATGCGCATTCGGGCGGCGAAGCATCGCGAGGACACGCCGTTGCCGCTGCGCGAATCGTTGGATGTCGGCGTCTTCTCCGCCGAGGGGCCGCTGGCAGTCGCCAGGCACGCATTCCGCGACGGCATCAACGACATCATCGTCATCGTCGACAAAGAGCCGCTGAGCGCCGCCGTCGACCCGTACGTCACGCGTATCGACACGAACCGGTTCGATAACGAGGCGCGGATCGAGGAGCGTTAAGCTGTTTGAATCTCAGCGTTTCTCTGCGCCGACATCACCGCACCCCCTCCCTCAACTCCATCACATCGACCGCAGACACGTTCAATCCGCCGAGGCTCGGCCTCGCATACGCCAGGGCACCGAGCCCCAGTGCCGCGCGCGCGGGGTCGAGGGCGGCGCGCAGTTCGGTGACGTGGAGTGCACGGATGCGGAGGGTGCCCAGCGACGGGTCGGTGAAGGTCGACGGCGCCATGCCGGCCAGTCCCCGGACGGCATTCGCCGCCGTCCGGAGCTGCGTCACGTGTACGGCGCGGACGCGAGTCGACAGCGCCGCCAGGGGATCGTTGACGAAGGCGATGGCGGTCATGAGGTCCGGGGCGCTCCAGCCCGAGGGGACGCCTTCGGCGCTACGGCTCCGGACTCGATAGAGATAGGCTTTCCCCAGTACTACCGCAGCGTCCGTGGCTGACGGCAATCCCGGCGAGGCGACGGGCACATACGTGGAACCGTTGGAACTGCGCTCGACGTCGTAGCTCGCCGCCCCCGGCATGGCCGGCCAGGTGATCGAGGCAGCGGAGCCGGTGTACCGCGCGTCGACGGCTGCCGGCGGGGAAACGAACGTCGCCGTGACGGCGCGATTCGCGCTCATCGTCAGCGTGCATGGAGAGCTCCCGCCCGCGCAGTCGCCGCTCCATGACGCGAACGTCGCACCGGCGGCCGCGATCGCGTGCAGGGTGACGCTGCTGCCGAGCGGGAACGCCGGCCCGGCGGGCACGGTGTGAACGGCGCCGTCCCCGACGAGGGTCACCGTCACGGTGCGCGTCGGGACCGGCAGCGTCGCCTCGACGTCCACTTCACCGGATCCACTCCGCGCCTCGTCGAGCGCAACGCCGGTTCCCTTGATCGTCGCCATGGCCCACGAATCGCGGTAGCAATACTGCGCGATCTGCTGGCTGCCGAGCGCCGCAAGACGCGTCCGGGAATCGTTGACGCAGCTCGCGTCGGGGCGCGGGTTGCAGAAGACCGCCGGCGAGAAATCCTGGTTCAGGCCGGCCTCGTCGGCGATGGAGAGCAGCAACAGCATCCCGTCCGGCACCGCGTCGAGGAAGGCGTTCATCTGGCAGAACGCGTCCGTCATCTCGCCATGCGAGGCATTCCAGGTATCGAAGTTCCGGATTGCCTGCTGGAGCTGTCCCGTGGCCGGATCGATCACCGCGATGTTGAAGCCGCGGCCGGTCGTCGACGGGTTTCCGGTATTGGTGCGGTAGTGGAGCTGCGCGCCGTCCTGAAACATCCAGACGTAGCCGAAGTCGGTCGCCGAGCCGCGCGACACCGCGCGGAATCTGCGCAACCCGGGAGGCTCATACGCCTCCTCGAACGCATCCGCCAGCGCGTCGTAGAGCAGGCGCGGATTGCGGTTGATGTCGGTGAGGCCGAAATACTCTTCGTTGGCGATGCCGTCCGGATGGCCGGCCAGGTTCGGGCCGTCCTTGTCCTGCACCAGCGGAGGGGCAACCTTCCACCACTCGTCGTTGAGCTCGAAGAAGCAGCCGCCGATCGCCGTGGCCTCGGGGACGTTCGCGGAGAGATGGCCGTGCAGCTCGTCCCACAGCGCCAGGGTCCAGTCGCGCTGCATCACCTCGTCGACCAGCCCGCGGGGCGTGAAACCGAGCGTCCGGAAGGCGTCGGTGCCGAACTCGCCGATGAACATCGGCTTGCCGCTGATCGACGCCCATTGCGTGAAAAGCGTGCCGAACGAATTGCCGCGATAGATGTTCAGCGCCCAGATGTCGACGCTGGTGCAGACGTCGTTGACATAGTGCTCCGTGTCGTCCAGCGTCCGGCCGGCGGCGGCAATGTGGATGTCGCCGTAGCTGGAGATCACCGGATGCCCCGTGTCGATCGCCTTCACGTGCTGCGCCGCGGTCTCCGTCCGCGCCGCCGCTTCCTGGATCGAGATCGGCGGATTGGTGAAGTAATAGTTGATGTTCCACTCGTTGCCGAGCATCCAGCCGAGGACCGCAGGGTGGTCCTTGAGCGCGGCGACGACCGCGTCGACACGGGCGACGTTGTTCGAGCCCTCGTCGGCGGTGATCACCGCCATGAGCCCGTTCGCATAGAGCGTGTCGAGAATGGCCAGCGCCGCGGCGTCGATGCCGGGATCGATCGGCATCACCACCGTATTGACGTTCATCGCCGCGAGCAGCGGCGCATCCGTCGCCACCCACGTCCCGATCTCCGCGCGGCGTTTGGTGACATTGTCCGGATCGTCCTTGGTCGTATCCGTCGAAGCGCCGGCCGGCGACCAGAACACGCCGCGGATCGTGTACGCCTGCGACGGACCGAGCGAGCCGTCGCCGAGCCGCTTCTGGACGAACAATTGACGGCCGTCGACCGTCACCACACTCGGCGCCGCAAAGAGCGGCGCGGACGCAAACAGCACGAACAGAGACACAAGTCGGGTGAACGACCGCATAGGTACCCCGAGCGCATTCCCGGAAAGCGAGACCGCGCCCCTATTACGTACGTCCGTATTGCAGGAGGCGCAACCACGAGGTAGGGAATGTGGCGCGGCAAGGTAGGGAACTCCACCCTCCCGACCCTCCCATGTATATGAACCGGGCGGAGCGGTTGCGGCGGGATGCACTGGCGATTGCGCACCATTACGCCGCCGAGGCGCATGCCGGGGCGGAGATCCAGCTCGACCCGCACGTGCAGGCCACTATCGGCGACGAGCGGGTCGTCCACGGGCAGCAGCAATACCGCGGGCTGTCGCTCTATCCGCACTCGTTCACGCTGCATATCGACGGCGGGCGCGTGGAACGGCGGACGGGCGACGAGATCGTCGCGTGCGACGGGATCGAGACCGTGCCGTCGATCGCCGGGGTCGATGCCGTGGTGGCCGCCTTCCGGCACGTCCGCGAGGGGACCTGCCCGGTCTGTCATCGCGACCACGAACCGCATTTCGTCAAGCGCGGGTACCGCCCGCGCCTCCTCGCCACGTTCCCGATGCCGAACCGGCCGAGCGTCTTCAGCAAAGGTCCGTTCGACGAGCTGCCGGCCGCGAACCTCGTCCTCTACAGCCGCCTCACGCCGCCGCGCGTGGCGTGGGCGGTGACGCTGACCATCGAGGGAGTGGACGAGTTCACAGTCGTGGTCGATGCCACCGAGAAACGCGCGGGAACGATCCTCTCCTGCGCACCCGAAGCGGCGAGCGCGACGTGCAGTGCCAGCGTCTACCTTTTCAACCCGGCCGAGGCGGCGGCGACCGCGATGACATTCCCGCGCGCGCCGGCCGACTACCCCGCCAGCATCCGGCCGGCGAACGCGTTCTCCGACTGGGTCGAGAAGGACGTGACCCACGGCAACAACGTCACCACGCTCTTCGACAACGCCAACCGCTTCGGCCGCGCGAAGAAGGTGAACGGCGTCCTGACGTTCTCCGCGGCGAAGGACTCGCTCGACGAGCAGCTCGTCAACGCGTTCTTCATCTGCAATTTCCTTCACGACCTCTTCGCGCTCCTCGGTTTCGGCGAGGCGGACGGCAATTTCCAGCACAGGAACACGGGCAAGAACGGCCTCGGCGGCGACCGCCTGACCGTCAACATCCTCCCGGCTTCGCACGGCACCGCGAACATGAGCGCGCAGAACGACGGGAAGAAGCCGCGGATGCTGCTCGGCACCTGGAAGGGCGGCTTTCCCACCGCCCACGACGCCGACGTGATCATCCACGAGTACGCGCACGGCGTCTCCCAGCGTCTCGTCGCCGGGAGGCTCAAAAAGACGGCGCTCAACGAGGCGCAGAGCATGTCGATGGGCGAAGGGTGGAGCGACTACTTCGCCGTCACGATCCAGAATTTCTACCGCCCGCAGCCACGCTACACCTTCGCCGCGTACAGCTCGAACAAGCCTGCCGGCGACCGCCCGCATCCGTACGACGCCTTTCCCGCCGGCTACGGCGACCTCGGCACGCCTCCCTTCCACGAGCAGCACGGCGCGGGAAGCGTCTTTGCGGCGGCGCTGATCCGGATGCAGGACGCGCTCGCCGGCCTGCTGGGCGCCGACCAGGGGAACGTGTTCGGCTGGCGGAGCGTCATCGCCTCGATGAAAAAGCTCGACGCGAATCCGACCTTCCTCGACGGGCGCGACCGGCTGCTCGAGGCGGCCGCGAAGCTCGCCGCCGCGCAGCATCCGCAGCACGCCGCAGCCATCGACACGCTGATCCGCAAATCGTTCGCGCAGTTCGGCATGGGACGCAACGCGCGGAGCGGCGATACGTCGTTCCGCAACATCGTCCCCGACCACAACGCCTGAGGAGGACTCCGATGCGCTCTCTCACCGCGGCACTGGCAACTTTGCTGCTGCTCGCCCCGGCGGCCCTCGCCGACAGCCCGATCGCCGGCGGGTCGCTGTTCTGGGAGAACGACGCCTTCGCCGCGTTCAGCAGCGAAGGCGACAAGTCCGACGACAAGTACACGAACGGCGTGCGGTTTACGTTCAACATCGATCCGGAGCGCTACCGGATCGACGGCTTCATGGACCGCTTCTGCCGCGGCTTCTGCGCCGAGGGAGATCCCGATTGCACGCGCAACTTCTGCCGGGGGATCGACCCGCGCTCGTCGGTCGCGCTGGTGGCCGGGCACAACTTCTATACGCCGGAGGACATCGAGAACCCGAACCCGCAGCCGCTCGACCGCCCCTGGGCTGGCTGGCTGTACGTCGGCGCCCTCGGCGTGATCACCGACGCGAATGAAAAGCGGCAGGACACGTTCGAGGTGCAGGCCGGCATCCTCGGCCAGGGCGCCGGCGCGGGACGGCTGCAGACTGCCATCCACAAGCTGGGCTTCAGCAAGCGCATCCCCGCCGGCTGGTCGAACCAGCTCGAGAACGAGCCGGCGCTCAACCTCCTCTACGACCAGTCCCGCCGCTACGGCAACGCGAATCTCGACATCGTCCCGCAGGCCGGCGTCGTCCTCGGCACGATCCAGACCTACGTCCACGGCGCCGCCACCGTCCGCGTCGGATGGAACATCACCGGCTTCCCGGTCGCCCTCATCATCCCGTCCGTGACGTCGCTCGAGCAGGAAAAGCCGCGCTGGGAAGCCTACGTCTTCGCCGGAGGCGACGCCCGCCTCGTCGCCCACAACGCCTTCCTCGACGGAGGCCTCTTTCGCGACGGCCCCAGCGTCGACAACCGCGACTTCTTCGTGCACGACATCCGCGCCGGGCTTTCGGTGCGCTACAAACGCTTCCGCCTCACGTACTCCCATATCCGGCGCTCGGAAGAGTTCGAGCCGGTGCTCGCGAGTTCGGGTGTTCACGAATTCGGGTCGTTCATGATCGGGATCGAACCGCCGCCAAGGAAGCCGATCGGGGAGCAGTAGGGGGCCTCCCATTGTCATCCTGATGACTTAACTCTCCGAGCTTCATGTAAGGGATTAACGTTTGACCCCTGACACCCTCAGATTTGATCCCTCACACTTTCAGTTTCACCCCTGACACCTCAAGCTTTGATCCCTGACACTTCAGATTTGATCCCTGACACTTCAGATTTGATCCCTGACACTTCAGACTCAACCCCTGACACTTCAGGTTTGACCCCTGACACTTCAGACTCGACCCCTGACACTTCAGACTCGGTCCCTGACACTTCAGACTCGACCCCTGACACTTCAGACTCGGTCCCTGACACTTCAGATTTCATCCCTGCACCCTCGCATTTCGTCGCTGACACCGTCGCATTCATCCTTCACCCCTCGCCTGCGAAGCCGAAGGTCTTCCGGCGCTCCCCTGGCCCTTCGCCGCCATGCTTGCTGCCTATGGGGATCAAGCCTGTGGCTCGAGGATGACAACCGCGTGGTCTTCTTCCCTCCCCCTCCCCCTCTGCTACTGTTCTCCCACCTTGCCGCTGCGTACCGTCACCGCCACCCAATACGTCACCCCCCTCCGTGAAGGCGGCTCCCTCCCTGCCATCGTCGAGGCGGACGATGACGGGACGTACGTCCTCAAGTTCCGCGGCGCGGGGCAGGGGGTGCGGGCATTGATCGCGGAGCTGGTGTCGGGAGAGATCGCGCGGTTACTACGCTTGCCGGTCCCGGAGATCGTCCTCGTCGATCTCGACCCGCGCATGGCGAAGACGGAGCCCGATCCGGAGATCCAGGACCTGCTGCGGTTGAGCGAGGGACTGAACCTCGCGCTCGACTACCTCCCCGGCTCGATCACGTTCGACCCGCTGGTCGACAAGCCGATCGCCGGAAAAGAGCGGCTGGCGTCGTCGATCGTCTGGTTTGACGCTCTGGTGTCGAACGTCGACCGCACCGCCAAGAACACCAACCTGCTGGTCTGGCACCGCGACCTCTGGATGATCGACCACGGCGCGTCGCTGATCTTCCACCACAACTGGGACGGTTACCTCGAGCGCAGCCGCAATCCGTACAAACAGGCCGGCGAGCACGTGCTGCTGCGCTGGGCGGGCGAGCTGCGCGAAGCGGACGCGGAGCTGGTGGCGCTGCTCACGCGCGATACGCTCGACGAGGTGATGGCGCTGATCCCGGAGTCGTGGCTGGGAGACGAGCCGCAATTCGCCTCCGTCGGCGAACATCGCGCTGCATATCGCGATTACCTGCTGCGCCGCCTGGAATCGCCGCGAGAATGGGTGGAGGATGCCGTTCGTGCCCGAACGCTTCTCGTTTGACTACGCCATCGTGCGGGTCGTGCCGCGCGTCGAGCGGGGAGAGTTCCTCAACGCCGGCGTGATCCTCTTCTGCTCCACCGCCGCCTACCTCCAGGCCCGCACCGAGCTCGATCACACGCGCCTCAAGGCGCTGGCTCCGGCGATCGACTGCGAAGCCGTCGAGACCTACCTCGAATCGATCCACAAAATCTGCGCCGGCGGCGGTGAAGCCGGCTCCATCGGCCAACTCCCCCAGCGCGCCCGCTTCCACTGGCTCGTCGCCCCCCGCAGCACCATCATCCAGATGTCCCCCGTCCACTCCGGCGTCCACCACGACCTCGACACCGCCCTGACCAGCCTTTTCGAGAAACTGGTGCGGCCGCCGGTGGAGTGAGGTGGAATTTGACATATTGGTGGCCGGTGCCTATGTTCTGAGGCACGTGAGGACGACCGTAAAACTGGATCCGGAGATTCTGGAACAGGCGAAGAAAGTCGCCGCGGAAAACGGCCGCACATTGAACGCCGTGATCGAAGATGCGCTCCGCGATTCCTTCAGCCGGCAGACCGCGCATGGCCTGTCGTCCAAGCTGAAACTGCCCACGTTTGGCGGTGAAGGAGTCCGCGCCGGCGTCAACCTCGACGACAGTGCCGCTCTACTCGAGCTCATGGAGAGCGATCGTGATTCTCGTCGACGTCAACGTGCTGATCTACGCCCACCGCGAAGACGCGGCTGATCATCGAAGATTTCGCCAGTGGCTGGAGAGCGTAATGGCCTTGCCGGATTCATATGGCGTGGCAGACCTCGTTCTCAGCGGGTTTTTGCGCATCGTTACGCACCCCGAATCTTTAACCCACCGACGCCTCTCGAACGCGCCCTCGAGTTTTGCTCCGTTCTCCGCAACCAGCCGAATGCGGTCTTGATTCAGCCGGGCGAACGGCATTGGGAAATCTTTACCCGCCTTTGCTCTGACGCTCGCACGAAAGGCAACCTCGTTGCGGACGCCTTTCTGGCGGCGCTTGCGATCGAATCGGAATGCGAGTGGATCACGACCGATCGGGACTACGCCCGGTTTCCCGGTCTCCAGTGGCGACATCCGTTCTGACCGAGGGGGTTGCATCCTCACCTCCGGCTGGAGCATGGTGCGCGCGGGGGATGAACGTCATGCACTTCGTTCGATATGCGGGTCTCGCTTTCCTGATCGTCCTGACGGGTTGCGGGACGTCCTCCCCGCCGGCGGCGCCGGCTCCGGCTCCGGTGAGCGATGCGGAGCAGTTGCTCAAGCTGCACGAGAAGGTTCTGGTCGCCCATCGGGAGCAGAACGTCGAAAAGCTGCTGGAGGACGAGCCGGACGATTACGTCATCGGCAGTCGCGGGGAGGTTTTGCAGCCGACGAAGAGCCAGCGCGCGGCGACGCTGGGACCGTACCTCGCCAATACGCGTTTCACGACGTACATCGACATCGTCCCGCCGATCGTGAAGGTGTCGGCCGACGGCACTCTGGGATGGGTCGTCGTGACCGTTTCGGGTCTCGGCACGCAGCGGACCGCCGAGGGACCGCGGGATATCGAATTCACCAGCGCCTGGATCGAGCTTTACGAGAAGCGCGAGGGCCGCTGGTTGCGGATCGGCAACGTCTCCAGCTTCAAGCGGCCGATGTGACCGAGGGAGACGACGAGGGGCCTCCGGCGGGCGGGCCCGGCCCGCGGCGTTTGTTGCCATAGGCTGAACGCACGCCTTCTTCTTGAATGCGGTTCAGGCGGAAACAAACGTTGCGGGCCGGGCCCGCCCGCCGGAGGCCTCCCGTCGTCTCCCCGATCGTTCCCGTGAATTTGCCTCCGGCCGCACTTATCTCCAGAAACATTCCACGATCCTTGCATGCGAGCGGCCTCTATGAACCTCGGCGCACTCCTCCTTGCAGCGGTCGTTTCCCAGGGACAATCGGTCATCAACCTGGAGCTCGTCACCGGCGGGCTCACCAGCCCGGTCGCGGTGGCGCATACCGGCGACTCGCGCCTCTTCATCGTCGAGCAGATCGGGCGCATCCGGGTCTTCGACACCACCCTCCGCACCGATCCCTTCCTCGACATCCGTTCCCTCGTCTCAAGCGGGGGCGAGCGGGGACTCCTCGGCGTGGCGTTCCATCCGCGCTATGCCGAGAACGGCTTCTTCTACGTCAATTACACCAACACCAGCGGCGACACGGTGATCGCCCGCTATACCCGCTCGGCCACCGACCCGAACCGCGCCGATCCGAATTCGCGGCGGCAGATCCTGACGGTCGACCAGCCGTTCTCGAATCACAACGGCGGGCAACTGGAGTTCGGGCCGGACGGTTATCTCTATATCGGCCTCGGCGACGGCGGTTCCGGCGGCGATCCGGACAACCGGGCGCAGAATCTGGGCGATCTTCTGGGCAAGATGTTGCGCATCGACGTCGACACGGAGACGGGGTATGCGATCCCGCCGTCCAATCCGTTCGTCGGGCGGACGGGGGCGCGGCCGGAGATTTGGGCATCGGGGCTGCGCAATCCGTGGCGGTATTCGTTCGACCGCCTGACCGGCGATCTCTGGATCGCCGACGTCGGGCAGGGGCTGTGGGAGGAAGTCAGTTTTCAGCCCGCGACGAGCATCGGCGGCGAGAATTACGGCTGGAAGCGGATGGAGGGGACGCACTGCTTCTCCCCCCCGAACGGCTGCAATAACGGGACGCTGGTGCTGCCGGTGATCGAGTACGACCACAGCGGCGACGCCTGTTCGGTCACGGGCGGCTATGTCTACCGCGGCACGCGCAACCCGCATTTGGCCGGTCTCTATCTCTATGGGGACTACTGCAGCGGCGAGATCTGGGGCGCTTTCCGCGGCGCGAGCGGCGCTGTGCAGAGCTTCCCGCTGCTGGATACAGGCTTTTTCATCAGCACGTTCGGCCAGGATTCGCTCGGCGAGGTGTACGTCGCCGATCACCGCGGCGGTGTTCTCTACCGGATCGTCGATCCGGAGCCTGTGGTGAGACGGCGGTCTGTGCGCAAGTAATCGAGAGAGAACGACGGGGGGCCTCCGGCGGGCGGGCCCGGCCCGCGGCGTTGGTTGGCCTAGCCTGAACGCACGCCTGCTGCTCGAAGTGCGGTCCGGGCGAAAACAAACGCCGCGGGCCGGGCCCGCCCGCCGGAGGCCTCCCGTCGTCCCCTCGTGACTACTTCCGCACCGCCCGTCGCTTCCCGGGCGTCTCCTCCGGTGCCGCCTCAAGTGTCCACGGCTCGTCCCCTGTCGCCTCGGTCGTGGCCGCAAAGAACAGCGCCTGCCCCAGAGGCGTAAAGTCGTGCGGCGCGGAGCTGTCGGCGCCAAAGGCGAGATCGGCGACAAGCGCTGCGCCGCTGCCGGTAAGGCTCCAGAGCTCACGGCCGTGCTCTTCAGCGTGCGCGCTGAAAAAGAGGCGGCCATTGATCGCCTCGAGATGCTTCGGGCGCGACGACTCGGCGCCGGGGAAGATGTCTCGCACGAGCCGCGTGCCGGCGCCGGTACCGTCGCTGCGCCACAGCTCCGCGCCGTGAACGCCGTCGTCGGCGTTGAAGTAGACCACCCCGTCGAGCGCCTCGGTGGGATCGAAGAACGGCTGGATGAGCGAGGATGCGAGGCCCGGTGCAATATCCTGCACCAGTTGGGTGCCGGCGGACGTGCCGTCGCTGAACCATGGCTCGAGGCCATGCTCGCCGTCGTCGGCGCCGAAGAAGAGATTCCGGCCCACCGCCTGGAGCCACCAAGCCCGATTCCCCGGCCCCTGCTGCACGAACGCGCTGTCGACGCCGGGACGGATGTCCTTGACCATCCGCGTGTTCACCACCGTTCCGGTCGTCACCCACAGCTCCGCGCCGGCCAACTCGCTGCCGGCGACGAAGAACAGCCGGTCGCCGGCCGGCTCGAGATCGTAGGCCTGCGACCCGATCTCGAACGTTCCGGCAGCCGTCCCATCCGTGCGCCAGAGCGAGCCGTCGTCGCGGATGAAATAGACCAGCTCTCCCGCCGCCGCCGTCTCCAGCTCGTCGGTGATACGGCGGTTGGCCACGAGTGTCGTGCCCTCGGATGTGCCGTCGGTCGTCCAGATCCCGGCGCGGGTGAAGAGGTACGCGCGGCCGGCCACCACCGGGAACGGCTCGCGGATCAGACCGGCGGACGAAACCGCGCCGTTGACGCCCGTGACCAGATCCCGCAGGAGACCCGTCGTCGAGGGCGACCCTCCGGTCCACCAGAGCTCGCGTCCGTGCTCCGCGTCCTCGGCCCAAAAGACCGCACGGCCGTTCCCGAGATTTGTGAAACGGCTGGGATTCGACCCGGCCGGGCCGGTGTGCAGGTCGCCGAGGCCGAACGTCCCCGCGGCCGTACCGTGGGTGATCCACGGCTCGTGGCCGTGGGCCGGAATGGCGGCGGCAAACAGCGCACCCGAGCCGAACGGCTGCGCGGCGAAAGGAGCGACGCTCCTGTCGTGGGCGATGTTCTTCAGCAACCGCGTCCCGGCCGCCGTGCCGTCGCTGGTCCAGAGCTCGTCGCCATTGACGTCGCGCGCGTGCGTGAAGATCCGGTTGCCGAGGACGGCGAATACGTCGGAGTCGAAAAGCTGGGCCGTCAACGTCGAAGAAAGCCGTTGCGGGGCCGTACCGTCGGTGACGTAAAGCCCGGAGGTCAGATCGACGTCAACCTGGAAGAAGAGCTGTGTCTCCGTGGCGCCGCGGATGTGGATCGAATCCGCGCGCGGGCTGATCCACAGGCTGCTCATGACGAGCGCGTTCCGGTCCATGGCCCAGAGGGTATTGGTCGGTTGCCCGGCCACCACCTTCGAGGTCGCGAAGAAGAGCAGCGACGACGTCGACGCCACCATCCGGAACTCCAGCAGCTCTTCCGGGACGATCACCACCAGTCCGACGTGTCCGCCGTCGACGCGCCAGACCTCGGTCGACGCAAGTGATTTCTCCACCAGCACAAACGGCATCGCGCCGATCCGGCCGAGGCGAAGGGCCGTGAACTCGAACTCCTTCAGGATCGACGTCCCCGCGGGGGTGCCGTCGCTGCGCCAGAGATCGGCCACGAAACCGCGGTCCACCACGAAATAGAGAATGTTGCCGATTGCCAACTGCTCGATGGTCGGTCCCGGCTCCTCGTCGGCGAGCGACTTCACCGAGACGGTACCCTCGAACGTCCCGTCGGTCCGCCAGAGGCCGCTGGTGGCGCGGAAGAAGACCAAGTCTCCGGCGCGAATGAGCTTGCTGGCGCTGATCTCCAGCGACACCGGCAACGTCCCCGCCACCGTCCCGTCGGTGACGAACAGGCCGGCAGCGTCGCTGGTGAAGATGGCTCCCCGGTCGCCGAACGGCACGGCCTCGAAGGCGTAGCCGCCGGGCGGCAGGGCGAGTGTGAGCGGGAACGTCCCGGCAGCCGTGCCGTCGCTGCGCCAGAGATGCCCTTCCGCACTGAAATAGCCGAGGTCTCCGGAGGCGAAGAGGTCGGAAGACTCGTTCCCCGTCCCGCCGGGAGAGACGACTTCCACCAGCCGCGTGCCGGCGGCTGTCCCGTCCGTCCGCCACAACTGCCGCCCGTTGGCGTCCTCGGCGAAGAAGAAGATCTGCTCGCCGGTACTCACCAGGGAGCCGGGGCCGAGCCGCTGATCTCGCTCGTATTGATGTCCCGAATCAGCCGCGGCGCCGGCTGCGCGAACGTGAGAAAACTCCCGGCGAGAATCACGAACGCGAGCCATTTGCGCATGGGGCGATGATAATCGACGCATGTTTGAAGCTCGCAGCTCGCTCATTTCTGCACACGAAGAACGACCGGGAGGCCTCCGGCGGGCGGGCCCGGCCCGCGGCGTTGGTTTTCGCCTGGACCGCGATTCGAGCGAGAGGCGCGCGTTCAGCCTTGGGCAACAAACGCTGCGGGCCGGGCCCGCCCGCCGGAGGCCCCTCGTCGTCTCCCTGTTGGCTGAAACGAAAGGCGCCGCGCTCTGCCTGCTCCTCCTGCTCGCTCTTCCTGCCTTCGCCAAATCGCTGCACTGGCAGTCCTTCGACGTCCAGGCGCGGCTCGATGCCAACGGCGACCTGCACGTCATCGAACGTCAGACCATGGTTTTCGACGGCGACTGGAACGGCGGCGAACGGCTCTTCCAGACCAGCGGCCGGCAAAGGCTGCGGATCAACCGCATCGCGCGCATCGACGACGGAAAGGAGATCCCGCTCCAGCAGGGCGATCTCTCGCAGGTCGACCAGTGGAGCTACTCCGGCGGCGACAACATCCGCTGGCGCAGCCGCATGCCGAGCGATCCTGCGTTCGAAAACAAAGCGATCACCTACCTGATCGACCACACCTACTCGAACATCCTCGAGGCTGGTGCTTCCGACAAAGAGTTCCGCCTCAACCACGACTTCGGCATGCCGACCCGCGAAGGCGTCATCGAGCGCTACACCCTGCGGCTCGACTTCGACCCCGTCTGGAAAACCCAGTCCGTCACCCTCGCCCTCACCGACGTCGCACCGGGGAAGGGAGCGCAGGTGACTCGCACCCTCACCTACGCCGGCGCCGGCGATCCGCCGGGCTTCCATCGCCCGCCGCCGTTCTGGGTCGGTCCCGTCATCCTGGCCATCTTCGCCCTCGCGGTCACAGGGATGATCCAGCGCTTCTTCGCCGGCGAGCGGGAGCGCGGACGATTCATCCCCCTTCCGTCGCGTTTCGACGAGACGCTGCTCGACTACCCGGCGGAGATCGCCGGGGCGGTGTGGGACGCCGGGATCGGTGCCCCGGAGGTCGGGGCGATCCTCGCCCGCATGGCGCAGGAAAAGAAGATCACCACGCGGACCGAGGGGGAGACGCTGCACATGAAGCTGCGCGTCGACCGCGACTCACTCACCGGCTACGAACGGCTGCTGGTCGACAAACTCTTCTTCGACGGCCGTACCAGCACCGACACCGACACCATCCGCTCGCACTATCAGAGCAGCGGCTTCGACCCGGCCGCCGCGATCAAGCACCTCCTCGAAGAGAAACTGAGCGCGCTCCCCGAGTGGACCGTCCGGCAGCGGCGGTTCTACTGGTGGGTGGATGCCGGCCTGCTGCTCGCCACGGGGATGCTGGTCGTGCTGGCGTGGCTGGTCAGCGACGGCCTCGGCTCGACCATGGCCGTCCCGGCGTTGGTGGTCTGCTCCTTCTTCGGACTCATCGCCTGGATCACCGGGCGGGTTCTTTCGAAAATCGTTAGCAGTACGGCCAGGGCGGTCTTTGCACCCTTCTTGTTCCTCGCTGCCGCCTGCTTCCTCTTCGTCGTCGGGTGCCTCACCGCGCGGAAGGCGGACATCGACCCGCACGTCCTCTTCGCGTTCGCGCTCTGGCTGCTGGCGCTGATCAAACTGACCCTCGACCTGATGAAGAGCCGCGACACGCCAGCCAAGATCTCCTTCCGCCGGCGCATCGCCTCCGCGCGTCAGTACTTCATCGACGAGTTGAAGAAGGCTGACCCCAACCTCCGAGACGAGTGGTTCCCGTACGTACTCGCATTCGGCCTCGGGTCGGAGGTCGACCGCTGGTTCCGCGCGTTCGGAGGCACATCGAAGGGCCTGTCGACCAGCACTTGGTCGTCGTCCTCTTCCTCATCATCATCGTCGTCGTCTCCCTCGACGCCGTCGTGGACCGGAGGCGGCGGCGCCTTCGGCGGCGCCGGCGCGAGCGGGACGTGGGCGGCCGCGGCGGGCGTCATGGCCGCCGGCGTCGCCGCCCCGTCATCGTCCGGCAGCGGCAGCAGCAGCAGCGGTGGAGGTGGCGGCGGATCGAGCTCGGGCGGCGGCGGCGGTGGCGGGTGGTGACTCGCCGTTTCGACTCGCTGGTGAACGACCTCGGCGCGGTCGAGCTCTCCGACCGCGCCTGCAACCAGTACTCGAGCGTCACCGGCGCGCTGGACGAAAACGCCATCCGCCGGCGCAACCTCCGTCTCTATCTCAATCAGATGGAAGAGATCGGCCCGCGCATGCTCCTCATTGGCGAGGCGGTCAGCTATCGCGGCGGCCGCCTCACCGGCATCGCCTTCGTCAGCGAGAGCGTCATGCTTGGCGGCGTCGACACCCGCAGCGGCCCGATCCTCGGCGCCGACCACGGCTACCGCAAAGCGACTCCCGGCCCGAAACTGTCGACCGAAGCCAGCGCCACGATGGTCTGGGGAACCATCCGCGAAATCGACCCGCTCCCGCTCCTCTGGAACGCCTTCCCCTACCACCCCTTCCAGCCCGGCAACCCCCTCACCAACCGAGCCCCGAGCGCCACCGAGCTCCTCATCGGAGAACGCTTCATCGCCCGCCTGCTGAAACTGTTCGCCTTCCGGCAGGTAGTCGCCATCGGCAACCACGCCTCCATGTCCTTGCAACGCATGAACATCGACCACACCAAGGTCCGCCACCCGTCGCAGGGGGGGAAGAACCTTTTCGTTGAAGGAATGGCCCGACTGTCGCAAGCTTCCAGGCCATGAAGAAGAGCCAGATCCAGCAGATCAAAGAAGGCCGCGCCATGCGCGAGAAAACCTGGTCGGGGCGCCTGCAGCCTTACGGCCCGCACGTGACGCTCACCACGGAGAACGCGGTGAAACTGACCACGGTCCCGAGCTCGTCGAAGGAGAAATACAACGGGGGGAAGGAGTAGGGGGCGCAGGCCGCGAAGGGTTTCGCGGCCCGCGCTACACCCTGCTCACTTCGACGACTTCTTACAGTTCTGGGCAGCCCACTGCTTGCAGTCCTTTTCGCTGGCCGGTCCGAAAACCTGCCTGTGGGTTGCCAGGAACGGGTCGCCGTGTGGGATGACCTGGCAGTCGCGATAGTCCTCCCCCTCCAGCGTTGACGAGATGACTACGTACCCTCTCAGCCTGTCGTCTGCTTTACCAGCCATGAGATTCCTCCTTCAGCTGCTCTTTCTAAAGGAGTGACGTAACGGCGGATTTCCCTACCATAAGAGCTCGGGTCTCCTCCGCTGCACGCGTCGTTATACTTTCCGTGTCACTCCACGGTCCGCGGAGGTTTCCATGAGTGCCGCTCGAGCAGAACCCAAAGACATCGACGACTACATCGCCGGCTTCCCGCCTGAAGTCCGGAAACTGCTCCAGCGAATCCGGGCCACGATCCGCAAAGCAGCGCCCGATGCAGAGGAAGCGATCCGGTATCAGATTCCGACCTTTCGGCTGAACGGCAATCTGATTCATTTTGCCGCGTTCCAGGGGCACATCGGGTTGTATCCCGCGCCGCGAGGCGATGCGGCATTCAAGGACGAGCTGGCCCGGTATGAAGGTGGGAAGGGGACGGTGCGCTTTCCGTTGGATCAGCCGATTCCGCTGGATCTGATCCGCAGGATCGTGAAGTTCCGGGTGGCGAAGGAGCTCGAGAAAGCGAAGAAGAAGCGCGGGAAGCAGTAAGGGATCAAGCTCCGTTATTTTGGCAGGCAGTATGCACGAAATCTTCGGCGCATCTGGAGGATGCTTCATGTCTCAAACCGTGCATGCCGCCACGGCGACTCCTACGCCGAAACCCCCGCCACCGAAACCCCGCGAGACGCCCACGCCCGCTCCAGCGCCTACTCCCGGTCCGCCGGCGCCAACACCGACTCCGGAACCGGAGAAGACACAGACCTGAAAGAGAGTGCGCGCGCGCAGTCGCGAACAGCGCTGAAAGCTCCCCGCGGACGCCGCCGAAGGCGGCGAAAGATCTGTAGGCCCGGCCTTTAGGCCGGGTACAACGATCGCCCGTGAGGCGAGCCCGCAAAGCGGGCGACAGAAAAGATGCCCGCCGCTATAACGCTAGTCTGTCGCCCGCTTCGCGGACTCGAAGATCGAACCACGCTTTACCCGGCCTAAAGGCCGGGCCTACAGATCTTGCGCCGCCTTCGGCGATTCTCGTTCTATCGCGTGTCAGCTGACTGGGCGCCGGGCTCGCGGCGTAGAGGTCGCTGTACGCCTGCAGCGGCTCGTTCCGTAGGCCTTCACCCTCGCGGCATGCGGTTTTTCGTACCGTAATCGAATGCGAGCAGGAACACTGCGGCCGCGATCAGGCTCCAGCGCAGCTCCCCATCCGCCGTATACCGCACGATGGCAGCCGTCAGAGCGAGAGCGGCCGCCACGATCGAGAGAATCCACGGCAGCTTTGTGGAATCGAAAGGCATCACGAGCTCCCCGGTAGGAAGGATATCGCCGTCATGCGGTTTGCAGCATGATCGCCATCACTACAGGCCCCCTCGAGGTTGGAATGGCGACGTCGGGAAGCGATCCGGAATCGGTGGCGCGGCTGGAAGAGCTGCTGCGGCGTTACGCCGTTCTGCTGCGCTCGGTCATCGCGCGGCATTGCCCGAAGAACCTCGGGATCCAGACCGGCGACATCGAGCAGGAGGCGCGGGTGCGGCTCTGGCGCGCGCTCGAGCGTGAGAAGGAACTGGGCGATCCCGCGTCTTACATCTACAGGATCGCCGTGAGCACGACCATCGACGCAGTCCGCCGCGTTCTGGCGCGGCGCGAGGATCAGTTCCAGGATCGGGCCGACGAAGACTCCGAGCCGGCCGCACCGAAGATGCAGCTCGTCGACGACGCCCGCAACAGACCCGACATCCGGATGGACCGGCAGGAGCTGATGTCCGTCATGGCCAGGGCCCTCGCTACCCTGGCGGAGGACCGGCGCCGTGCCGTCGAGCTGCATCTCCAGGGCTTGACGGTGCCTGAGATCTCCGATCTGCTGGCGTGGAGCGAAGCGAGGACGCGCAATCTGGTCTATCGCGGCCTGGAGGATCTCCGGCAGGCGCTGAGGCGGGAAGGAATCGACTCCGTATGAAACTGACCGAAGCCGACCTGCAGCGCCTCTACCAGGAGAGTACGGCTCCGGACGACGAAGCCGCGGCCTGCCTCGACACCGATCTGCTCATCCGCGCCGCGGAGAAGCGCCTCAGCGAGGCAGAGCGCGAGACGGTGGCCGGCCATATCGCCCGCTGTTCCGAATGTGCCCGCGGATTCCGCATCGCGCGATGGATGCAGACGCTCGACGGCCGGCCGCCCCTTCTGCCGCGCCGCCGGTGGGCGATCGCCGCCGTCGCGGCAATGCTGCTCCTGTTCGTCCCGGCGCTGACCTGGCTGGCCCTCCTCCGGGAGCGCGACCAGACGACCATCGCCGCGCTGAGGAAAACTCTCGCCGAGCGCGATCGGCCGATCCTGACGACGTCCGCGCCGGTGCCTGCTCCAACGGCCGCGGAAAGCGTCGCCGAGCTCACGCGTCCACAACTGGAAACGCCGATCATCGACCTCGACTCCGACGTCACCCGAGGTGTTGTGTCCGCCCCCGGCATCATCGTTCCCGAGGAGGTCGACCTCTTCACGGCGATCCTTCATCTCGACGAGCCGGCGAGGGGAACGATTGACATCGCCATCGAAGGTCCGGCGCGGTGGAGCGGAGAGTGGCGGGCAGCCACACCGGTTGCGACGCTCACCCTGACCTTGAACCGCCACCGCTTCCCCTCCGGAGACTACGTCGTGCGCACGCGTGCCGGCGGGCGCGAGGCCTCCTACCGCTTCCGCGTCGACTGGCGCTGATCACTGCCACTCGCCGTGCAGCGTGAACGCACCCCAGTAATAAGGCGAACGCCAGCGGGGATCGTTCTTCACGGCCAGTTGAGCCTTCCTCACCGCCGCGCCGGCCGGAAGGCCGTCGACGAGAAGGACGCGGTAGAAGTGCTTCATGAACGCGGCCGTGGCCTGGTCCTTCACGTCCCAGAAACTGGCGACCACGCGCGGCGCTCCCGCCCACATGAAGCCGCTCACCAGCCCGACCATCCCTTCGCCGCGCAGTTCCGTTCCCATGGCCGTGCGGCAGGCGCTGAGGACGACCAGGCCGGCGCGGAGGCGGAGCCGGTAGAGATCGTGAACGCGAATGAAGCCGTCCACGGCCGCGCCGCGCTCGTCGACCAGGGAGAGAATGATCCCGGACAACGAGTGGTGCCGCGGGTTGATCAACGCATGCGAGGCGAAATGAAGGACCGTGTACTGGTTCAATTCGTCATTGAGCACGCGTTGCCGGCTGGCCTCGAAGTCGAGCACCTTCCGTGCTTTAGTCCCGCCCAGCTTCGCGATCGCTTCCGCTTCGACACGCGTCGCCGGCAGGCGGACCAGCCGGGCGATCCCCGCTTCCGTCGCGGCGCGCAGCACGTCGGAATCAGCCGCCCGGTGCGATCGTTCCCCGCCGCCCTGCACCCGCGGATCGTCAGGCCGGAACACCGGGTCGGCGATGATGGCCAGCCGCTCTTCCGACGCCCCGCGAGCCTGGGCCATGCGGCGCATCAGAAGCAGCGCCGAAGCGGACGGTGCGACGGTGACTTCAAACCGGTCGATCACGGCCTCACTCGTGGAGGAAAGATCGAGGGGGAGAACGGCGAACGGCACATAGTGCAGCGCGCCGTCCGGAACGATGACGATCCGTTTCACCGACTTCGGCAGGGTCAGCCCGGCCAGCGCGACCGCGCTCAAACGCCGGGCCGCAAGCTCCACCTGATGATGCAGTTTCCGCTGGTCGCCCTGGCTCAGCAGTCCGTGCAGCTCGGCGGCCAGCGGCTCGATCGCGGCTCGCCCGGGCAGTTCCCGGAACGACAGGCCATCGCGGGTCATCGTCCAGCGAAAACTGCGCTTCTCCCCCAGGAAATACTCGACCAAAGCCGTGTCGCCGTCGAGCAGCTCGCCGCGGATCTCCGCGGCGGTGAACGGCGTGGCGCCGGCCGCCTCGGCCAGGCCCGGGTACGCGGCGCGAACCTGCTGTTCGGTTGCTTTGAGGCTGGCGAGGAGTGACTCGATCCGGGCGCCCACCTCGCGTAGCCGCTCCGCCGGTTCGCCCGCCGCGACGACCCGGTCGCGTTCCCGCTCTGCATGGTCGAGCTGGTCCCGTAGGGAACCGGCCCGCAGGAGCAGCTCCGACTGCGGATCCCCGGCTTGCCGCGCCAGCGCTTCCTGCACGCTGTCGAGCGTCATCCGGGCACGGGAGCGCTCGCTGGCATCGAACGCCGCGGCGTCATGGCCCTGCGACGGCTCGAGGCGGTGGAGCTTCGCCAGGAGCTCGACGGAGCGCTCGTGATGCGAACGGAGGTTGCCGTACAGCGCCGCCCGGAACCGTCCGAGCGACAGCCGGCGGCTGGCTGCTTCGATCGGATCGAGGATCGCCGCCATCTCGGCCGCTGCCTCATGGAGCTGGCCGAGCCTTTCGTACGCCAGCGACAGGCCGATGCGCGAAAACGACTCTTCGTATCGCGATCCGAGCAGCAGCCGCAGTTCCAGAGCCTGCCGATGGAGCGCGACCGCTTCTCCCGGCTGGCCGAGATCCGTCATCACGATCCCAAGGTGATCCAGAGCCTGCGCCGCGGTCCGGCGATCCCCTTCCTCGTCCGCGATGACCCGCGCACGCTGGAAGAGCTCCAGCGCCTCGTCGAGACGTCCTCCGGCTTTGGCGGCTGTGCCGAGGGCGACCAGGCTGAAACCCTCGCCGGCACGATCTCCGGCGTCGCGCCGCGCCTGCAGCGACGCTTCGAGGTCGCGCACGGCCGCCGGATGATCCCCGCGCAGGAGCGCCAGCCGTCCCTGGTAGTAGAGAGCTTCGCCAATCAGCGTCCGGTCGCCGAGCTCCTTCGCCAGCAGATGCGCGCGCTGGTAGTGGTCGAGCGCGGCCGGATAGTCGCGGAGACCCTGATAGACGAACCCGATCGAGTTGATCGCCTTCGCTTCGAGCAAGCGATCGCCGCGGGTGCGGCTGAGAGCCAGCGCCTCGCGGAAATGCGCCAGGCTCGTTTCAAAGTCCGCCCGCTGCACTTGAATCCAGCCGAGGCGGGTGTGGATGTGGATACGCTCGCGCGCGTCGGCCGCGACGCCGAGAAGGGGCTCGTAACAGCCGACCGCTTCGTCGAGCCGGCCCTGCTTCTCCAGAAGACCGCAATCCTGCACTGCTCCGGCCTGTGCAGCGGTGTGCAGGAACAGGAAGAGCGCGAGAGTGACCATGCCTTCCAGACGCACGGCAGCCGGCCTCCATCTCACCCCGGTGAACGGGCAGGTGAGAAGGAATCGATGCGTCATGCGTCTTCCCCGCATGAAAACATCACTGCTCTCCCTCGCCATCGGTCTGATGACTCTACTCTCGTCACCGCTCCAGGCATCGGCGTGGACGGACTTTCCGCTCGCCTCCGGCGCGCGCGCCGTCTACGTGAGCTCCTCCGAAGGACACGACGCCAATGACGGCCTGACGCCGGCCACCGCGAAACGCACCCTCACCGGAACTCCGTCGCCGACTCCCACGAATCCGAATGCCGTGCTGCCCGGCGGCTTTGCTCTCGTCCGCGAGGGCGCCGGCGACCACCTCTATTTGAAACGCGGCGACACCTTTTCCGAGCCGTACCTGGTCGTCTGGAACCGGTCCGGCCTCTCGTCCGCGTATCCCGCCGTGCTCGGCGCCTACGGGACAGGGCCGCGGCCGGTCATCGACCGAGGCAGCGACAACGGGATGCACATCTCGCCGCGCACCGGACCGACGGTCCGCCACGTCGCCGTCACCGGCATTCACTTCCGGGCATCGGCGCGTGACTGGAGCCGCCCCGGTTTCGCGGTAACTCCGGGAACGCCGGGCATTTTCGTCGGTGCCGGAGGTGCCACCGCATTCCCGATCGTCGACGACGTGCTCGTCGAAGACTGCAAATTCGAGCTCCTCGGCGGCGGCGTGTCGCTGGTCGGGCCGCAGTTCGACAGCATCCGCAACGTCCGGCTCAACCGCAATGTCTTCGCCGACATCTACGTGCCGAACGGCCATACCAACGCCGTCTATGCGTCGAACGTCACCGGCCTGACGGTGGAGGAGAACCTGATCGACGGCGTGCAGCGGACCGCGATCGCCGCCGGAGTGCCGAATGTGTACGACACCGCGCTGTCTCACAGCGTCTACGTGCAGTCCGATACCCGGCAGGTCATCCTGCGGGACAACATCATGGCCCGTGCGTTCGACGGCGGAATGATGCGACCGGGCGGCGCGTATCTGCGCAACCTGGCCCTGCAGGTCAGCATCGGCAGCCACCATGGCTACATGTTCAGCGCGAGCGCGCCGATCATCTCCGAGGGAGTCGAGGCCTCGGTGATCGGAAACGCCGTCCTCGGCGCGTGGCAGTACGGGATTCAGATCGGCAACATCCGGCAAGGCTTCGCGGGCGATAACCTCATGCTCTCGTCCGGCACGGCGAACGGTGTGGCCTTCAACCTGATCGGCCGCACCGGGCAGGACACGACACCGGCCCAGATCGGACTGCACAACCTGACGATCTTCCACAACTTCGTGCTGGGACGGGAAGCCCTGAACGCAGCCGGCCCGGTCTTCAGCAACATCGCCGTGACGCAGAACCAGTTCCGCTCACCGGCGCGCATCGTCACCCACATCGACTACGAGGCGGGAGATTTCCACTACGCCGCCAACCGGTACCGCAGCGACGGCGCGTCCCCCGCGTGGTTCCGCGTCCTCACCACCAACTACGACCTCCCGGGATGGGCCGCCTTCATCCCCGAGCCCGACGCCACCACCGCCCCGCCGATCGACCCCGCCACCATCCCGAGCGTCGGGACCTACCACGCCTTCATCGGTGGAGCCCCGACCGAAGCCGCCTTCCTCACCGCCGCCCGCGAGCAGTCGCGACAGAATTGGGACCAACGCTATATGGCTGCCCCGGTGATCATCCACCTGCGCCGGGAGCTGGGGTTGCTCGGGGGGCAGTAGCCCGACTCGTCGGGTGAATCACTGCCTGGTTGCCCCTCTCCCCCCGCCGGGGCCCGCCCGGGCCCCGCGGGGGAGAGATGTTCAGCCCCTCTGCTGCCGTAGGCAGCAAAAGATCTGTAGGCCCGGCCTTTAGGCCCAATGCGCGAACTTAAGAGGTGATTTGGCACTCCCCTTACGGCGAGACGCCGTGCGCCGGCGAGACGCCGCCGCGCCAGCCCGCGCGACGCGGGCGCTCCACGCGCGGACGCACGGTTGCGATGACCGGAGCCACGCGTCGCTTTGATACACGAATGATCGATTCGAGAAGAACGCGGTCATGCGCCGGAGCGCCGACGTCGCGTCGGCTGGTCCGGCGGCGTCCCGCCGGCGGACGGCGTCTCGCCGCAAGGGGAGTGACTTCAGCCGGGTACAAGCGGGCGACAGAAAAGACGATTCCTCCGGTTTCTCGTCTGTCGCCCGCTTCGCGGGCTTGAAGATCCATCGACACCGTAACCCGGCCTAAAGGCCGGGCCTACAAATCTTTAGCTGCCTACGGCAGCAGTGAAGCAGGATCCACACGTGCGGACCGGCGGTTCACACTCGTGGACATCGTGGTTCACACGTGCGGACCGCCGGTCCCACTCGTGGACATCGTGGTTCGCACGTGCCGGACCGGCGTCAGCCTCCGATGTGGCTCATCTCTACCTTGCGCAGCCCTTCCGTCGCCTCCGAACGCACCTCGGAGTACCGGTCGCTCCGTGCCCGCCAGACGTTCGCGATGACCGCGGCGATCTCGTCGTCGGAGGCTCCGCTGCGCAGCAGGGCGCGGAGGTCGTGGCCTTTTTCGGCGAAGAGGCAGAGGTAGAGTTCTCCGTTGGCGGCGAGGCGGGCGCGGGTACAAGTGGAGCAGAAGGGTTGGGTGACAGAGGTGATGATGCCGATCTCGCCAGCGCCGTCTGCGTATTGCCAGCGCTCGGCGACTTCGCCGTAGTACGTCGCATCTGCCGGGACGAGGGGCCATTCGCGCTGCAGCGTCTCCAGAATCTCGCGTCCGGGGACGACGTCGGTGAGACGCCAGCCGTTGGTGTTGCCGACGTCCATGTATTCGATGAAGCGGACGATGTGGCCGGTGCCGCGGAAGCGGCGGGCGATGCCGGCGAGGCCGCGGTCGTTCATCCCCCGCTTGACGACGACGTCGATCTTGACCGGGGTGAGGCCGGCGTCCGCGGCGTCGTCGATGGCTTGGAGGACGCGAGTGACCGGGAAGTCGACGTCGTTCATGGCCCGGAAGACGGCGTCGTCGAGGGAGTCGAGGCTGACGGTGATGCGCCGCAGGCCGGCCGCCTTCAGGGCCCGCGCTTTGTCGCGAGTGAGGAGGGAGCCGTTGGTGGTGAGTGCAATATCCTGCATCCCCTCGATGGCGGCGAGCTGTTCGACGAGGCGCTCGAGGTCGCGGCGGAGGAGGGGCTCACCGCCGGTCAAACGGACCTTTTCGACGCCGTTTCTCACGAAAAGGCGGGCCAGGCGGGCGATCTCCTCGAAGGTCAGGAGCTCGTCGCGATGGAGGAAGGCGAAGTCGCGGCCGAAGACTTCTTTCGGCATGCAGTATGTGCAGCGAAAGTTACACCGGTCGGTAACGGAGATCCGCAGGTCGCGGACCGGCCGCCGCAGCGTGTCGCTCAGCATGGAACGCCCAGCATGTGAGCCGCAAAACTACGCCGGAGGGAACAAAAACTCCAGCATCTGCCGGACGCGTTTGGCCCAGGCGCGCTCGCTGTGGTCGGCGCGGCGGTCTTCGTAGTAGCGGAAGGTGTCGTCGCTCCAACCCTTCGCCTCGATCTTCGCCTTGAGCGTGCGGGCGTCGTCCAGCGCCTCCTGTCCCTCGCGCCCTCCGATGTCGACCCACAGCCGGGGCGGGGCGCCGTCGAAGGAGTCGACGGTTTGCAGGACGGCCCGATCTCCCCACCACACCGAGGGAGACATCGCCGCGGCACGGCCGAAGACGTCCGGGCGTCTCAGGCTCGCATACAGCGACACCAGGCCGCCAAGGGACGAGCCGGCGATGCCGACGTTCGCGGGGTCGGAGAGGGTCCGGTAGCGGGCGTCGATGAACGGCTTGAGCTCCTCGGCGAGCATGCGCGCATAGTCGTCCGCGCGGCCCCCGGCCTTGTGCTTCGGGTCCTGGACCGGCGTGTATTCGTCGACCCGGCCGGGACCGGCGTGGTCGATCCCGACGATGATCATCGGGGCGGCGGTGCGCTCGCCGATGGCGGTGTCGGCCGCCTCCTGCAGGCGCCAGTGCTGGCCGGGGATATAGGCGCGCTCGGCGTCGAAGAGGTTCTGCGCGTCCTGCATGTAGAGGACGGGATAGCGGCGCTCGGTATGCTCGTCGTAGCCGGGCGGCAGGTAGATGGTGAGCTCGCGGGCGTTGCCGAGGATCTCCGACTGGAAGCCGTGGATCCGCTCGGTGCGGCCTGGACGGATCGCGGCGCGGCGGTTCTCCAGACGCAGCACGCGACGGAAGGTCGCGCGCAGGGTTTCGCTCATGTCACGCAAGGTCGCGGTATCCGGAACGGAAATAGACGAGCGGATCGGCGTCGCCGGTGGCCGAGTCGACGACCTCGCCGACGACGATGGTGTGGTCGCCTCCCGGCAGCGTGGCGTGGACGCGGCACTCCAGGGTGCAGATCGCGCCCTCGATGAGCGGGACGCCCAATTCTCCGCGCCGCACGGCGATCCCCGTGAACTTGTCCTCGATCTTCCGCGAGGCGAAGCGGCCGGAGATCTCTTCCTGCATCAGGGCGAGGATGCTCACCCCGAAAACGCCGGCCGCGGTGACGGCGTCGTGCGTCCGGGCGGTCTTCTCGAGGCAGACCAGGACGAGGGGCGGGTGGAGGGAGAGCGAGGCGAAGGAGGCGACGGTCATCCCGTACGGCTCCCCTTCGTGCTCGGTGGTCACGACCGTCACCCCGCTGGCGAAGTGCGACATGGCCAGCTTGAAGCTCGCGTCGTCGATCGGCATAGCGGGCGGAGTTTACTTCAAACTTTCGGCAGTACCGTGCGTATGAAGCAGCACGGAGGATTTCCCATGCGCCGCCTGCTGACCCTGAGCCTCATCCTGCTGCTTTCCACCGCCGCTTTCGCCGCCGAAGACACGATCCGCAAGGGATTCACGGTCACGGACGGCGGCACGCTCCAGCTCGACGCCGGATTCGGAAACGTGAAGATCGTCACCGGCGGCACGGGGGTGGCCTTCGAGATCACCCGCAACGGGACGACGAAGCGGCTGAACGGCCACAAGATCGAGTTCCGCCAGAGCGGCAACGACGTGATCGTGGAGAGCGACCTGGAGAACGACTGGGGCAACTGGATGTGGTCCGACCGGTACGAAGTGCAGTGGAACATCCGCGTTCCGGCGCGCTACAACGTAGAGGTCAAGACCTCGGGGGGCAACATCGAGCTGGCCAACATGGGCGGCACGGTGGACGCGCGCACCTCGGGCGGCAGCATTTCGACGGGACGCCTCGGCGGTGAGTCGTCGCTGAAGACTTCGGGCGGCTCGATCAGCGTGGACGGCGCAACCGCGCACCTGGTCGCGAACACGTCCGGCGGCGGGATCGAGATCGGCGACACGACCGGAGCGGTCGAGGCGCGGACCTCGGGCGGCTCGATCAAGCTGGCGCGTGTCGGCGGAAGCGTGGTGGCGAAGACTTCGGGCGGCGGGATCCGGATCGAAGATGCGTCGGGCAGCATCGACGCGCACACTTCGGGGGGCTCGATCGTGGCGAAGCTTTCGAAGCCGTTGACGGGCGACTCGCGCCTTTCGACGTCGGGCGGCAGTGTGAATGTGTCGCTGGCGGGCGGGATTGGCGTGGAGCTGGACGCACGCGCGAGCGGCGGCGGCGTGCACACGGACATCCCCATCACGATCCAGGGAAAGCTGGATGACGACAGCGTGCAGGGGCGGATCGGCGCCGGCGGGCCGAAGCTGACACTGCGGACCTCGGGCGGTGGGATTCGGGTGACGAGCCTTTAGTTGGAAGGCAGAAGTCAGAAGTAAGCCAGGCTCGGGTTTCCCATTGGTCCTATAGGTCCCATTGGTCCTATGGGACTTACCCCGCCAGAATCGCCTTGGCCGCGGCTCTTGCACTTGCCAGCGCCGCGTCGGCGAGCATGCCTTCCCCGACCCAGTCGCCGGCCAGGTAGAGGCCGCGGATGTTCGTGACCGGGGATGGGCGCTGTACGCCCGGGGTGGCGAGGGCGTTACTGACGGTCATGGCCGGGAGGAAGCGGCGGTGGACGAGCACCTGGCGCCAGCCGGGCTGCATGCGGTCGAGGAGAGCTTCGAGCTCCTGTTCGTCCTCGGCGGCGGCGGAGCTGCGGCGGGGGCGGGAGTCTTCGAGCTCTTCTTCGGTGGCGTAGCGCTCTTTGCGGTATTTTGCGACGTGAATGAGCGCGCCGCCTTTCGGCGTCAGTTGCGCCCAGGCGGAGTGGACGGAGTAGTAGAGAGGGTGGTCGATGCCCAGAGCGAACGTCCGCTTCGGCTGTGGTAACGAGCGGAGGGCGACGTCGAGGCAGGCGGCGGTGACGGGACGGGCGGTAGCCCAGATCGCGCCGGCAGGGCCGGTCAGTTCGGCGGCGGTTCTCGGGTCGACGGCGAGGACCACGGTCTGCGCGGGCAGACGGGCGCCGTCGACGTCTTCCGGCTTCGGCTCCGGGTAGGCGATGGCCTGGGTGTCCATCCGGTCGGCGTCGACTTCGAGGCCTCCGAGCTCCACGGCTCGCACTTCGCCGCCGTCGTGCTGGACGCCGACGATGCGGGAGCTGCTGACGAAATTCACCCCGGACGAGATCGCGGCGCTGTGAAGGGAGTCGACGATCTTCTGCCACCCTTCGTCGACGTAGAGCGTCCCGCGCAACGCAACCTTCATCTGCGCCAGCGCGGCGACGGCGCTCTCGCTCTCCGCGTGGTCGGAGTAGGTCGCGAGCCGGATCAGCGATTCGAGAACCGCGCGGGCGCGCTCGTTGGTGAGGCGGGCATCGAGCCACTCGCGGAGCGTGCCGTCGCCGGCGCGGGAGCCGCCGAAACGGCGGATGTGGATCAGCGCCGAGGCGAGTTGCGCCTTCCCGGCGACGGAGAGCAGCGACGTGCCGAGGAGGGAGAGGATGGTGGTCGGGAGACGAAACTCCTCGCCGTCGAAGAGGGCGATCGCTTTCGGCTTTGCGGGTTTGCCGACAACGGGGATGCCGAGCTCGCGGTAGACCGACGCGCCGGCGCCGCCGCGATAGAAGGCGTGCGGACCGAGGTTGAAACGGTAGCCGTGGCGGAGATGCGTGACGGCACGGCCGCCCAAGGCGCGGCGTTTTTCGAACAGCGTGACGGTCCGTCCGCCGCGTGCGAGATAGATCGACGCGGCCAGTCCGGCCAGTCCTCCACCGACGACGACTACGTTCTTTCCCACAGGCAGGCGGCGATGGTACCGCATTTCTCACATTCGTCCCGGGCTCACCTGTGGCAGAATCCACGCGGGTCCGAACGGGAAAACAGGCAGAGCTCGAATGAGAGAACGGGCGGGAGTGTTGTGCATCGCGGGTAGCGATATGCGCGAGATCATCGGCAGGCTGGCACTGACAGCGGTACTTGTTTGCGCGGCCGCGCTGCCGGCGGATGCCGCAACTCCGTCCGAATTCTACACGTCGCTGCTGCGCCGCGGGGTGGCGGCGCACGATGCCGGCAATTACCCGGACGCCGTCCGGCAGTTGCGCTTCGCCGCCTTCGGCCTGGTGGAGTCGATCCCTGACTACCAGGTCGCCCACGTTTATCTCGCCCTCACGCACAGCCGGAACGGCGACCAGACCCGCGCCCACGATTCGGCGCACCGGGTGGTGCTGGCGGAGCGGGTGGAACGGCGTTACGCCGGGCTGGCGTTGCCGGCCGGCATCCGGTCCGCCTTCGACACGCTGGCGGCGCGGGTGCTGACGCCAAGCGACCTGTCGGTATTGCGTGCGACCGCGACGGCGGCGGCTCCGCCGACGGGGACACCGCGCGGCACGAGCTCGGTTCCGGCAGTCCCGAATACGAGCTCGGCCCGGCAGCCGCAGACGTCGACGTCGCAACCGGCACCGCAGACGGCCGCTCCGCAGACCACGAATCCCCAGACCACTCCTCAGCAGTCGACCACGCAGACATCGACCGCCACTCCGCCGCGCACGCAGCCGCAGCAGACCACGGCCACGCAGCCGCAACAGCAGCCGCGGACGACTCCGGCACAGCCGCAGACCTCCACCCCTCCCCCGGTCGTGGTCGAGCGCGTGGAGGTGGAGCCGGAGCGTGCGACGCCGCCGCGAACCGAGCCGAAACCGGCGCCCGTGCAGACGCAGCACACCGAGACGCCCCGCACCCAGCCGCAGGCGGCACAGACACAGCCGGCACCCGCCCAGCCGCGACCCGCTCCGGCCACTCCGACCTATACCGCCGCGCAGGTCGAATCGCGCCTCACGGCCGCCGAACGCGCCCTCGACTCGGCCAACCTCCCTGAGGCCCGGCGGATCTACCGCGAGCTGCTGGCGGCGCCGAACGTCGACCGCGACACGCTGATCCGCACCGCCGAGGGGCTTTACCGGGGCCGCGACTTCGCGGGGACGGTCGCCGGGTTCGAGCGCATCGGCGCGCTGCGCCGCGGCGAGGAGCCCTACCGCTACTACATCGCGGTCGCTCTCTACGAGACCGGGCAGTACCAGCGCGCGAAAAGCGAGCTGGCTGCCGTCCTTCCTTACATCGAGGTCACCCCCGACGTTGCCCGCTACCGCGTGAAGATCGAAGGCGCGGCCCGCTGAATCATCTTTCGTCGTTCGACCGATATTGGTTAGAATCGCGCCCGGTTCCCCACTTTGATTAAGGTGCGTCCAATGAAAAAAATCGTCGTTGTGCTGGCCCTCATGATGTTCGCCGTCGCGGTTTCTGCCGCCGATCGCCCGACTACACCCGAGATCACGCCGCCGGACAATGGCGAACAGTGGCTGAGGCTGAGCAGCACCGAAAAGCTCTTCTGGGCCATCGGCTACTCGCAGGGCTACCGCGAGGCGCTCGAGAAGATCGACGTCACCGCCGGACCGGCCTCGCCGTGCGCGAGCCTGGCCGTGCGCACCGAGCGTCAGACCTCCACGTCCGGTAAGGTCAGCGGCTTCGAGCTGGTTTCCGGCCTGGAGCGCTTCTACGCCGACCCGGCCAATACCGGCATTCCCATCGGCAGCGCGATCCGTATCTATCTTCTGCAGGCCAGCGGCAAGGATCAGACGACGATCCAGGAGCTGATCGACACGGCCCGCATCCTCGGCCACCAGGCCGCGAATCGCCCGCGCCAGTAACACCCACAGCCGCCGCACCCGAATCGCGATACACTCTCCCGGTCTTCGAACAGCCTCGAAGCCGGGAGGGTTGCGTGCGTCTCAGATCCGCTGTCACTCTTCTCCTCGTTGCCCTGTTGACCGCTCCGCCGTTCTCCCTCAGCGGCCAGGAAGAACCACTCCCCATCGTCGTGGCGAGGGCCACCCCGCTCACCGACCTCCCTCTGGTGGTGCTGGCGGTGGAGCCGCTCCGCGATTTCCACCAGCCGTCGCTGCTCGACGCGGCGCGCGCCAATGACTACCCGACGTTCGACGCGCTCTATCGCGAGGCGAAGGCGCGTGGGGAGTCGCTCGGCGCGTACGACACGCTGCACGAGCTCTGGACGTACTCCGTCACCGATCCGATCGGCGCGTTCTACGGCGCCGAGTTTTACCAGCGGCTCGCGCGGGTGTATCCCGGCTACGCGCGCTTCATCGACGAATACCGCATCGTGGACGACCACGGGGCGGTGTTCTATCCGACGAGTGAAACGCGGGCGTTTCTGCTCGAACGGATGGTCGAAGGGAATGCGCCGAGGGCACTGTTGGCGGATGCTGCGGCGGCGCGGACGAGGCCGAGCGCAGCTTCGCAGACTGCGGCGACTCCGCAGCGTGCGCGGGAGAATCGGCGCGCGACTGCTCCTGAGACTGCGAAAACGGGTGTTAAGGCTGCGTCCACGACGAAATCTGCGTCCTCCCGAGACGGCCGGCAGAATGCCGGCGGACCGGCCGGTCGGAAGACCGGCGCTCCGGTGAAAACCGCCGCTCCGATCCCTGCGACTGCGCAGGTTGCGACGACTGGGACTTCTTCGAGCGTGCCGGTGGCAACGACTCCGACTCCGGTGGCTGCGACCGCTCCTCCTGTTGCTTCGGTTCCGGCTCCGGTGGTGGATACGCCTCCGGTGGTCGAGACGCCGGCAGAGCCGGTTCCGGCGCCCGCTGTGACGGATGCGGCGCCTGCCGTTCCGGCCCCGGCCACCGTGCGTGATAACGGATTTGCCACCCGCGGGATTCTGCTGCTGGTGCTCGGTGTGATCGGGATCGGGTTGCTGGCCGTGATGCTCCGTGCCTCGGAGAGCAAGCCGCCGGTGAGCATCATCTCCCCGGAGAAGCCGGTGACGCCGTTCGAACCGGTCAAACGGCCGGCGGCAACGGGACCGCAGGCGGCGGCACCGCCCCCGCCGAAGGATGATAAGAATCGAGCGACCGGATCGCACGGATGAGGCGGGCGCCGGCGGCGTTTCCTTTCATCACCACACCGCCGACGCCGTGACGCAGCCGGTCGCGGTCTTCGGCGGTGAGGTCTTTCGCCGTCAGGACGACGATCGGGATGCGGGCCGTCGACTCGCGCTGGCGCAGGGTCTCCGCGACCTCCAAGCCGCTCATTCCCGGCATCATCAGGTCGAGGATGATGACGTCGGGACGGGAGCGCTCCACACGCTCCAGCGCCTCGGCACCTGACATGGCGGTATCGAGGACGTACCCTTCCTTCGCCAGCTCCTGCCCGAGCATCTGGTGCACGGCCACGTCGTCGTCGATCAGCAGCAGGCGGGCGTGGCCCGGCACCATGTCGCGGCCGGTCAGCGCGGAGAGGCGCCGCAGCAGCCGCGGAAAGTCGATCGGTTTCACGAAGTAGTCTTCCGCGCCGAAGGCGACTCCCAACTCGCTGTTCTCCTGCATCGAGACGATGATCACCGGCACGTCCGACGTCCCGTCGTCGCCCTTCAGCGCCTTCAGGACCTGCCACCCTTCCATGCCGGGCAGTACGAGATCGAGGGTGATCGCGCGCGGACGGACGACGCGAGCCAGCTTCAGTCCCTCTTCTCCCGTACGCGCGCGGACGGCGACGTAGCCGGCCGACTGGAGATACGCGCTGATGGTCTCGTACGCCGCGTCGTCGTCCTCGATGACCAGCACCCGATCTCCCGGCGGGATCAGCACCCCGCCCGGGCCGATGATCGGGCTCGGAACGGTCGTCCCGGCGAAGCGGAGCGGCAGGGTGAAGGTGAACTCGCTTCCCTCCCCCAGCTTGCTGTTCACGGAGACCGCGCCGCGCTCCAGCTCGACGAATTTCTTCACCAGCGAAAGCCCCAACCCCGTGCCGCCGTGGGTACGGCTGGTCGAGGTCTCGATCTGGCGGAACTCGTCGAAGATCACATTCTGGTGCTCCGGCGCGATGCCGATGCCGCGGTCGATCACCGAGACCGCGAGGGCATCGCCGACGCGGCGCGCGCGGATCGTCACGGTGCTGTTGTTCCTGGAGAACTTCACCGCGTTCGACAGCAGGTTGTAGAGGATCTGCTTGAACTTGGCATGGTCGGTCTCGATGGTGCTGACGTCGTCCGCCACGTCGATGTCGAAGATGATCCCCTTCTTCGCCGAGAGTCCCTTCATCACCTGGCACACGCTGTCGATGGCGGGACGGACGTGGAAGGTCTCGGGGTAGAGCTCCATCTTCCCCGCCTCCACCTTCGAGAGGTCGAGGATGTCGTTGATGATGCTCAGGAGATGCTGCCCTGAAGTGAGGATGCTCTTGAGGAAGCCGACGTACTTCGGCTCGAGGCGCTCCTGCAGCCGCTCCACGAGAATCTCGGAGAAGCCGATGATGGCGTTCATCGGCGTGCGCAACTCGTGGCTCATGTTCGCCAGGAAAGTGCTCTTGGCGCGGTTGGCCTCTTCGGCCTGCTCGTTCTTGACCTGCAGCTCGCGAAGGATGCGGGCCTTGGAGATGGCGGAAATGGCGTGCTCGCGGACGCGCGCCAGCCGCTGCAGGTCGGTGCGGCCGAACGCGTCCTCGTCGCGGAAGTTGTCGAAGATCAGGAAGCCTTCCATCCGGCCGCCGAGGGTCACGGCCATGGCCAGCATGACTTTCGGGATCGGCAGGTGGGCGATCTTCTCCGCACCGGCGAGGTGGCGGAAGTGGGCGTGCTTGATGAGATAGACGCCTTCCTCGAGCTGCTCCGCGCGCTCGGAGTATCGCCGCATGGCTTCTTCGAAGGAGAGGGACACGCCGCGAAATTGTTCGGGGTCGTAGCCCGACACGGCCACGACCTCGGTGCGCCGGGTCTCGTGATCGAACTTGAGGAACGCCCCCTTCTCCGCCTGGGGAAAAAGACGCATGCCCTGGTCGAGAATGCTTTTCAAGACGTTCTCGAAGACGACTTCGCGGTTGATCACCTCAACCATCCGGTCGACGGTCTCCATCTCCCGAGCCTGGGCCCGGATCTCCTCGGTGCGCGCCATGACCAGGTCTTCGAGGACGCGGTTTTTCCGCTTGAGCTGCCGCGTGCGCCACCGGTTCGACCACAGCAGCGCGACCGCCAGCGCGGCGACGTATGCAAGCACCGCCCACCAGCGCAGCCAGAGCGGCGGCTGCACGGTGAACCGGTACGCGAGCGGCTCCGACCAGATCCCGTCGGCGCTGCGCGCTTTCACTTCGAAGGTGTAGACGCGCGCGAACAGGTACGCCGGAAGGTTGGTGTAGCGCGTCTTCGCGTCGGCCGTCTCGCCCGACCAGTTGCGGTCGAAGCCGGCCAGACGGGTCTGGTAGCGGATGCGCGATTCGTCGATGTACGACAGTCCCGCGTATTCGAGCTCGATCGCGTTTTCTTCGCCGATCGTGACGCGGCGGAGGCGGACGATCGGCGGCAAGGTGCTCTTCTGTCGCGCCTCGGGGTTGAAGACGGAGACACCGCTCGGGGTGCCGAGGTAGATCCGGCCGGTTGCATCGGTGGCGAGCGGCCCGTACGCCCAAGCCTCGTCGTCGACCAGGCCGTCGGCCTTGGTGACGCGGGAGAGCTCGCGCAGCGTGGCCGCGTCGATCTCGACCAGGCCGGCGTTGTTGCTCACCCACACCGAGCGCCCGTCGCGCGAGGGGGTCATGCCGACGACCGGCTGTCCTTCGAGCACGTTCTTCGCGGAGAAAGGCGCTGTCGTGGAGACCACGGACAGACCGGCTCCGCTGCCGATCCAGAGGCTGCCGCGATGCGGCAGCAGCGAGCGGACGCTGTCGCTCTGCGCGCCGTGACGCGTCGTCCAGACCGGACTCAGGACGCGCTCCATCACTTCACCCGGCGGCAGGCGTTGCAGCAGCTCGGCGAGAGGTGCGCTGGTGCGGAACAGGCCGCGGTCGAGGCTGCCGATCCAGAGGTACCCCTGCGCGTCAGTGGCGATGCTCGTCGCGCCGGCGGCCGAGAGACCGGCGGCGGCGCGGAAGAGATACCAGCGGTCGCCCGACAGGCAGCCCGCCCCCCACGCTCCGGCAAAGCAGGTGGTGTCGTTGAAACTGCGTACGTTGTAGGTGGTGTCGAGGCCGAGCGCGCTGAGGACGTACCGCGTGCCGTTGATCGTTACCGGCCTGCGCTGCGTGACACCGTTGACGGCGGGGGGCTCGCTCCCCGCGGGCGAGAGGCAATTCAGGCCGGCCGACGTGCCGAGCCAGAGCCGTCCTCGCGCGTCGGGAGCGACGGCGTAGATCTGGTTCGAGTGCAGGGAGTGGTCGACGGTGAGGGTCGTCGTCGCGTCGGCGGTCATGGCGGCGAGGCCGCTGCCGGTTGCGACCCACATCGCGCCGTTCCACGACGGCAGGACGGCGAAGGTACTGGAGTCCGGGAGCGCCGGGAAGGAACGTTCGGTCCAGGAGCTGAAGGCTTCGTACCCTTTGCGCAGCCGCGACGCGCCGCCGTTCTGCGCGAACCAGAGGTTCCCTTCGCGGTCTTCGAGCATCGACCAGAGCGTTTCGCCGAGGAGGCCGTTCGCGCGCGTGACCAGCATCCGCTGCGACGGATCGGCGCGGTCGATCCGCACGGCGCCGCTGCCGAGGCTCGCAGCCCAGACGTGGCGTCCGTCGCGGGTCGCCAGAACGGACACGATCCGTTCGGCCAGCTCGTGACCGACCACTCGCGCGACGTCGCCGTCGAGCCGCCAGACGGCACCGTTGACGCTGCCTCCCCAGATCTTTCCGTCCGGAGTCTCGGCGAAGGCGCTCGCGGGCGAGTCGCTCCGGGCAATTCGGCGCGCCGTGTCGCCGCTGTAGGAAACGATCTCCCCGTCGCCGCGGCCGGCAATGACCGTGCCGTCGCGGCGGGCGAACATTGCCAGTACCGGAACGGATCCCGGGACGCCCTGTTCTTCCAGTTTTCCGGTACGGTCGAACCGGTAGCGGAGGATGCCGTTCTGCGTCCCCACCCAAACCCAGCCGTCCGGAAGCGCGACCACGCAATTGCGGCGCATGCGCGAGCGGGTGAGCTGGACGTTGCCGGCCGCCGAGACGAAACGCAGGCGCTCTCCCGGCCGGTATGCGGCGAGCGGTTTCTGCGAGACGGCCAGCCCTCCTTCGGAGGCAACCCAGAGATGGCCGGTGGCGTCTTCGACGATCTCGCGGACGGTCGGGTCGGCGAGGCCGTCGCGGACGTCGTAGGTTTCCATGCTCCGGCCGTCGTAGCGCGCGACGCCGGTAGTGTAGAAGGCCAGCCAGATGTAGCCCTCGCTGTCCTGGATGAACTTCTGCACGCTGGCGGACGGGAGAGCCGTCGGGGGCTGGCCGCCCGAGGCGAAGTGCGTGAATGGCAGCTCCTGCGCGGTGGCGGTGCCGAGGCACACACCTCCCGCCAGAAGAACTGCGGCCAGGGCGCGGAGCATGCGCGACAGTTTACCTCCGGGAACCCCGGACCCCGTTCTACGTACAATCCATTCGTGGCGCGCTTCCGCGACTGGGTCGACCTGGGCAAAAACACCGTCTCTTCGCTCTCGAGCGACGACATGGCGAACCTCTACGCCCTGGAATGGCCGGAAACGAAGAAGATGCTCATCGCGGAGCACAGCTCGGCCATCGAGAACGAGCCGCGGGCGATCACGCGCTGGGTCCGGACGGTCAGCGCGATCTTCTACGGCCTGGCCAAGCGTCTCGCACCGCATCGCCGAATCCTGTTCGCCCTCTCGTTCGGCGCCTTCTTCATCTGCCTGCTCTCGATCTTCACCGACATGACCCGGCCGCCGTACTGGACGTTCATCGAGATCGCGGCGACGTTTCTGGTGATGACGCTGCTCCTGGCGATGGAGCTGATCGACAAGGTGAAGTTCCGCGACGAGCTCCAGCTCGCGCGCGACCTCCAGGCCAGCCTGATCCCGAAGCAGATGCCGGAGAGCGAGCAGTGGGAGCTGGCGGCGTACAACCGCATCGCGAACACGGTGGGCGGCGATATCTACGATTTCGTTCCGCTCGCAGACGGACGGATGGCGATGCTGTTCGGCGACGCCTCCGGCCACGGGATGGCTGCCGGCCTGGTGATGGCGGTGGCCCACGCAGCGTTCCGGACCCAGCTCGACGTCGACCCGCTGCCCGGCTCGATCATGAGCTCGCTCAACCGCATCCTCTGCCGTACCGGCGGCTCGCGCTCCTTCTTCTCCTGCGTCTACATCCTGCTTTACCCGGACGGCACGTACCTGGCGACGGTCGCCGGCCACCCGCCGGTGCTAAAGGTCGGCACGGACGGCAAGATCATCGACCGCATCGGCCGCGGCGCCTACCCCCTCGGCGTCAAAGCCGGCCTCTCCTGGGACATCGTCCCCGGCTCCCTCGGCACCGGCGAACGCCTTCTCCTCCATTCGGACGGCCTGACGGAAGCCCGCAACACCACCGGCCGCGAATTCGGCGACGCCTACGTCGAAGTCATCGCCGGCTGGCACCCGGAGGCGGGGGCGCAGTTTCTGGTGGACAACATCGTCGGGGAGTGGAGGATGTTCATGCGCGATCTGCCGCCCGAGGATGACGTTTCGATTTCGGTGGTGAGGCGGAGGATGGCGGCGGTGTCGCAGGCTTAACGGAGCGCCGGTCTTCGACCGGCCGGTCCGCCGACCTTCGGTCGGCAGTATGCGGAACGATGTCCCGAGAGCGCCGGCAGAATGCCGGCGGACCGGCCGGTCGAAGACCGGCGCTCCATATCTCTTTCCCACGGCTCATCTTCTGCACGTTCCCTGCGGCTTACGTTTGCGAATCTGACGGATAGACCAAGCCCACGTACCCCGACAAGAGAATGCGGCCGATGAACGGTGGCGGCTGGGTTGCGAGCAGCTGAGCCATTCTCGGTAACGCACCAAGGATCGCCTGTGCGATCTCCTCGCGTCTGGCGGTCTTACTCACGAAGATGAAGGCGCGTGCTTTTGCACGAATCAGGATGGCCTTCTCCTCGGATCGGTAGCGCCACCGGTCATCCTTGCCGATGAGAACCCATTGCTTCTCTGCCGCGACCGGCAGCCATTTCAGGTCCGGCGTGCCGCTTCCGAACTCCTCGGCAAGAACCTTGACGGAGTAACCGGCACCCCGCATTGCCGAGACCAGCGTCTTTCCCGAGATCGACTCGTCGAGAAAGTACGTGTACGCGAAAGGGTCGGCTTCAGGCGGCTCGCTTCGCGCGGACGGATTCGTACCGGATGGCGGCTTCGATTTCGCTCGGGTCGCGATCGTATTCCTCGGCTATCTCGCGAATCTCATCTCCGGCGGTAAAGAGCTGATAGATGGCCGCGGTAGGAATCCCGGTGCCGGTGATCACCGGCTTACCGAATGCCACCGTCGGATCCAACGCGATGGTTTTCGGTGCATCCGGATTCCGGTCTTTGGTGATGAAGGGATACAGCCGCACGATTCCTTCAGCCGGCCGCTTTTCCACGCGCTTCAGGAAGTCCTGAAGGACCTGGGTGAGGACGAGGTGGCGCCCCCGGCCGGAGATATTGACCAGCGGCTCTCCCGCAACCTGGGTGAACAGCTCGGCGCGCCCTCGCCGCTTCTCTGCTTTCTGAAATCGGATTCCGGAGGCACTCACCGCATCGTATCGGGGAGCGGGAAGCTCTTTCGTGACGGAGACCTCGACCTCGGCGAGCGGATAACGCAGTTGTGGGTATTCGGCTCGAAGCTCGTCAATGATGCGCCGGAGCTCCTGTAGCGAAAACCTCGACCTTCTGCGCAACTCGTCGACGACGAATGCCTCGAGCAGGTTGAAAAAGGACAGTCGACGCTGACCTTCATCGACCGTAAGGACCGGACCAACATCCAGATGTCCTGTCGTCCAGTGAAGGAGCGTGCTTTCCGGGATGTTCAGGCATGCGGCCGCTTCGCGCGGTCCGTAAACCGGCAACTCGCGTGGATCTCGTCCTCCGTAGAGATCAATCGACTTCGCCAGCATCCGTTCCCTCATCACCAAGATAACAGAGTCAAGGACGCCGGGAGGCTCAGCTACCCCGTGCCCCGCGCTCGAAACAAGTAACGATAGAAGTCCCACACCATAATCCGGCGTAAAAGGCGTGCGGGCTCCATGTACCGTAGAGTAGTACAGCCCACGGCTCATCTTCTGCATGTCCCGGCAGCTCACGGTTCTGGTCGATGTCACGGAGCGCTGCAATCTGCGGTGCGTGATGTGTTACTTCTCGACCACCGACCGGATCCGGTTTCCTCCGTTCGACGTGGAGCCGGACGGGAACGGGAACATGCCGGTGGAGTTGTTCGCGAAGATGGCGGGCGATTTCTTTCCCAAGGCGCGGCAGGTTTCGATCGGGTGTGCGACGGAGCCGCTCATGCATCCGCAGATCGGGGAGATGCTCGGTCATGCGGGGCGGCATGGGGTTCCGGAGATCTGGATGCTCACGAATCTGCTGCCGCTCACGGAGGCGACCGCGGCGGCGATCGCAGGGAACATCACGACGATGTCGGTGTCGATCGACGGGGTGCGGAAGGAGACGTACGAGCGGATCCGCGTCGGGGCGACGTGGGAGCGGCTGATGGCGAAGTTGCAGTTGCTGAGGGAGGCGAGCCGGCGCCGGGGGCCGCTGCTACGCGTGACGTTTACGTGGATGCGCGCGAATCGTGCGGAATTGCGGGAGCTTCCGGAGTTTGCGGCCGATCTCGGCGCGAAGGAGCTCGATGTCCGCTATGTCGCCGAGACGCCCGGGGCGGATTTCGAGGCCCAGACGCTGAACAGCGAGGATCCACGCGCGTTGCGCGACGAGCTCGCGTCGACCGCACGCGACGCCGTGCGCCGGGGGTTACGCCTGGCGGCGTATCCGGAATTTGACGCGCGGCCGGCATCGCTGTTCGCCCGCATCGCCTGGCGTTTCTGGCGCGTCCGGGCGGGGATCGACCGTTTCGAGCATCTCGGCATGGTCCGGCACGAGCGCGCGACCGGTTGCCGTTATCCCGACCGCTATTACATTGTCCGGCCGAGCGGCGCGGTGTTCCCCTGCCATTACTACGACGAGCCGATCGGCTTCGCCGGCAGCGACACGCTGCTGTCCATCGCGAAGGGTCCGAAACTCTCCGCGATCCGTAACGGCCTGCAGTGCGGCAATCCCGCCGGCGCCTGCGCTACGTGCGAGACGCGGCGGGATGCGTTGTATCGTGCGGGAGCATGAGGTACGTCACTTCACCTCACGACATCCGGCCGCAGTTTTGTCGCTCTTGAGCAGCGCCACTTTTCCGCCGACCGCGTCGAGCACGACGCGTGCGCTCTGGTCGCCGACGCGGATGTCCTCTCTCGGTTGTTTGGAGGCATCCGAGGCGACGCGGCCGGTGAAACCGGCGCTGTTCGCGGCGTAGGTGAGGGTGACGGAGCCGTCGAGCGTCCGGAGGCGGTAGGAGCGGTCCGGTTTCAGCGCCCCTTCGTAGAAGGCCTGGCCGAGGGCCGTGAAGATGTCGACATCCTCGGCGGCGTTGCGGATGGTGACCCGGCCGCTCGTGTCTTTGACGTCGATCGCACCCGCCGCGCACGAGATCTCGGTCCTGCCGTTGATCGAAATGACGTGGACCCCGTTCCGTACGTTCGCGATGGTCATGTTGCCGTTGCCCGTCGTGACGTCGACGAGGCCGCCCACTCCATCGGCAGAAAGATTGCCGCTGCCGGTCGAGGCGACGACGTTCCCGCCGATGGCGCGCAGGGTGAGGTTGGCGCTGCCCAGCCTGGCGTCGACGTTCCCTTCGACCTCTTCGACACGCACGTTTCCGCTGGCGGCTTGCACGTTCACGGTGCGAACGCCGCGGATGTTGACGCTCGCTCTCTCCGAGGAGATCGACTCGACCGATGCGGACCGCGGGACCCGCAATGCCACCGGACCGTTCGTGGTCACTTCGACGATGTGCGGCTCCACCCGCCGGACGTGCAGGTCGCGCCGGTTGGCCGGCAACTCGATATCGAGCGTCTTCCCGGCGCCGCCGGTGATCGTCGCCAGCCCGGCCTCGTGCCGGACGCGGATACGGTCTCCGGCCTGGAGTGGAACGCTCGTAGGAGGCAGCATCGACGGTGGGGCGGCATTCCCTACGGCGAGCAGGACAATCAGCAGACTATTGAACATGAGCAGCTCCTCTCAGGACTTCGAGTTTCGCGTCGTAAGCGGCGACGAGACGGGTGACGGCGATCGGGTCGGCGGGTGCGGCGGCGACACCTGTTTCCGCGGCTCCGATGGCCACGGTCAGCTCCGGCAGCGCAGCGACGGCCGCGGCAGCGCGCGGATCGTCCTTCGCGCGCTGCCGGATTCCTCCCTCGATCCTGGCGATGGCGATGCGGTATCGCGCGACCGCCTCGCCCGCCGGGCCCGGAACAGCGCGCACGGCAACCGCCACCGGATTCCGCGGCGGCCGCGTGGACGTGGTGATGACGGCGAGTGCGATGAGCGCGAGCGAAGCGGCGGCGAGCGAGATCCAGCGGACGCGCTTTCTCCATGGCGACACGCCGCGCCGAAGACGCCGTTCGACCGCGCCCCACATTTCCGGCACTTCGATCCGCGCGGCATACGCGGCATAGACCTCGTCTTCGCGCTGCAGCAGCGAGAGCTCGTGCACGCAGCCGGCGCATTCGCGCACGTGTGCGGCGACATCCTGCGGAAGCGGCGTCTGCTCCAGCGCGTCGCGGCAATCGGCACAATTCATCGGGTCCTCCAGTGTCCGCTCAGCGCGGCACGCAGTTGCAGGCGGGCGCGATGAACGTCGGTCTTCAGCTTCGCGATGGCGGAGCCGGTGATGGCGGCGATCTCTTCGTACGTTCTCTGTTGCAGGATCTTCAGCGTGAACGCAGTCCGCTTCTCTTCGTCGAGCTGGAGGATCGCCTCGCGGATCGCACCGCGCAGCTCGCGGGTAAGGAGATCGTCGTCCGGCCTCTCCGGCGCTTCGGACTCGGCGTCCCGTTCCTGCTCCACGGGAGCGCGTTTCCGGGCGCGGAAGTGATTGCGGGCAGCGTTCCGGGCGATGCCACACAACCAGGTCGAGACCGTGCTTCGCTCGCCGAAACGGTCGAACGCGCGGTAGGCGCGGAAGAACGTCTCCTGCGCCAGGTCCCGCGCCGTGTCGGCGTCACCGACCATGCAGTAGAGAAACCGATAGACCGTCGCGTTGTGCTCTTCGAAGACGAGCCGGAAACGGTCAATCCGCGGATCCTCGTTCATCGGTCATAAGTACCCGCGCCGGCGAGAAGGTTTCAGTCTGGCAGCCACGAAAGAAGCCGACCGGGAGGCCTCCTCATCAGTGCTTGCTACACCGTGGCGCGTTTCTCGACGATTCCCTCGAACACCTGCAGCGCGAGATCGACGCGTCCGAGCGGCGCGCTGACCTGGACGCCGGCGACGCGGCCATGCACGCGCTCGAGAGTCTCACGGGCGATGGTCACTCCCTCGCGCAATGCGTGCTCCTTGCTCTTTTCGCTGGCGAGGCGCATCCGTTCCATCACGTCGTCCGGGACCGAGACGCCCGGCACCTCGTTGTTCATGAACTGGGCATTGCGGTACGACAGCAGCGGCCAGATGCCGGCCACGATCGGCAGGCGCATGTCTTCGATGCGGCCGAGGAACGTCTCGAGCTGGCGGACGTCGAAGACCGGCTGGGTGATCGCGTACTCCGCGCCGGCCTTCACTTTCCAGTCGAGGCGGCGCAGCTCGTATTCGAGGTCGAGATGGCCGGGATTCACGCCGACGCCGAGGGTAAAGCTGGTCGGATCGCCGAACGGATTCCCACCGAGGTCGAGGCCGCGGTTCATCAGGTGAACCATGTTGGTCAGGCCGATCGAGTCGATGTCGAACACCGCCGTCGCCTCGGGGTACGGGCCCATCTTCGGAGGATCGCCGGTGATGACCAAGAGGTTGCGCAGCCCGAGCGCGGCACAGCCGAGCAGGTCGGAGTGCATGCCGAGCAGGTTGCGGTCGCGGCAACAGTAGTGGAGGACGGTCTCGATGCCGACCCGCTGCTGCAGCAGGACCGACACCGCGATGGCGCCCATGCGGTTCTGCGCGCGCGGGCCGTCGGGAACGTTCACCGCGTCGACCCCGGCGGCCTTGATCGACGCCACCGACTCCACCATCTTGTCGGGATTGGCGCCCTTGGGCGGGGTGATCTCGATGGTGGTGACGAACTCGCCGGCGGCGATCTTGCGGCCCCAGTTGGAGCGCTGCGCCATCGGCACCGGCTCGCGGCCGTGGGCGGCCTCGCCGCTCTTGCCGTTCCGCTCGACGATGACGAACGAGCGCCGCGGCGAGAGCGGGCGCACCGCGTCGGCCATCATCTTGATGTGCTCGGGTGTCGTGCCGCAGCAGCCGCCGATGAACTTCACCCCCTTGTGGATGAGCCGCTTCGCGTACTTGGCGAAGTAGTCGGGGGAGGCCATGTACATCTGCCGGCCGTTCACGTCGCGCGGCAGGCCGGCGTTCGGCTGGCAGGAGATCTTCCGCGCCGTCACGGCGGCCATCTCTTCGATGGCGTCGAGCATGACATCGGGACCGACGGAGCAATTGAGGCCGATGACATCCGCGCCGGCACGGTCGAGACGCTGGGCGATCGTCTTCGGCGTGTCGCCGAACACGGTCCGTCCTTCGACGCCGATGGTCATCTGCGCGACGACCGGCAGCGAGCAGACGTCGCGGATCGCGGCGATGGCTTGCTCCGCCTCGGCGATGTTCGAGAAGGTCTCGCAGACGAAGAGGTCGACCCCGCCGTCGCGCAACGCAGTGGCCTGCTCGCGGAAGATCGCGCGCGCCTCGTCGAGCGCGGTCGGCCCGTACGGCTCGATGCGGATGCCGAGCGGTCCGAGGGCGCCCGCGACATAGACCCCGTCGCCCGCCGCCTTGCGGGCCAGCTCCGCGGCAGCCATGTTGATGTCGCGCAGCTCGTCCTCGATGCCGAAGCCGTGCAGCTTCACCCGGTTCGCACCGTAGGTGTTGGTCTCGAGGATCTCCGCACCCGCCTTGACGTATTGGCGATGCACTTCCAGCACGATCTCCGGGTTGCGGAGATTCAGCTCGTCGTAGCACTTGTTGATGAAGACGCCCTTCGAATACAGCATCGTCCCCATCGCCCCGTCGAAGAGGTAGACGCGCTCGTCGGCGATTGCGGTGATGAAGTCCTGCATGGCTCGCTGAAAACAAAAAGCCCCACGAATCGTGGGGCGGGTTGAAAACGTCTCCGACTTCCGGCCTTTTAGCTTTTTTTAAGCTGGTTGCAAGCCGCCCCAAATCAATCCAGCGCTATGCAGCGTAGGTCGGTGTACCGGGAATGTCAAATATCCCGTATGCTGTCGCCCGGGTCCAATAACTATGAGAGTTCTACGCCGCTCGACGTACGCCCTTTTTCTGTCCGCCGTCATCGCCTTTCCCGCACTCGCGCAGAAGACCGTCCGCTTCACGAAGCTACCGCGGGCAACCCTGCGCGAGCTGGCGGCCGTCCAAATGCCTCCTCCGCTGCCGCGGGAAAACCGGCACGAGAAGAAGCGCGCGGCGATGGTCGACCTCGGACGGCGGATCCGCGTCGACGCCGCCGAGGCGAAGGCGGAGGCCGTGACCACCCCGGTCATCATCCCGGCGCCACCGATCGCAGTCGGCTTCGCCTCGGACCGCTCGGAGACGCTCTCTCCCGCCGATTCCAGCGGCGCGGTGAGCCGGACTCACGTCGTCAGCGCCTCGAATGCCGGCATCGTGATCCACAACCGCGGCGGCGCGCAGGTCGAGCAGCTCACGCTGAGCCAGTTCTGGCGGAACAGCAATACGGTCGCGGAGTTCTACGACCCGCGCCTGGTCTACGACGCCGCCGCTGACCGCTGGCTCACCTCGGCCATCCGCCAGGAGACGGACCTGATGCTGGCCGTTTCCGCGACCGGCGACCCGACCGGTGCGTGGATCCGGTACGAGGTCCGGATCCCCGGCTGCGATTTCACGCGGCTCGCGCTGACGCGCGATACGGTGCTCGTCTCCACGATCCTGCCCGACGGCCCGAGCGTCCTCTTTTCGTTCGACAAAACGGAGCTCTACTCGGACAGCGCGGACCTCGATGCGCGCTCGTACAACACGAGCACGTTCTCCATGCCGGTCACCTCTCCCGACTCGCCGGTCGAGTACCTGGCGGAGATCACCAGCACCAGCAAGCTCCGCGTCAGCCGGCTCGACCGCCTGCCGGAAGGCACCCGCGTATTCGACCCCGGCTTCCAGTTCAATTTCTTCGACGGAGACCTGGCGCCGCAGGCCGGCACGATGAACGTGCTCGACCTCGGCTTCGGCGACATCCAGGCCGCGGTGTATCGCGGCGGCTGGCTTTACGCCGTGAATCGCATCGGCTCGAACGACTTTACGAACGACGACAACGCGCTGGTGTGGTGGAAGGTCGACCCGGAAGGCGACCGGGGAGCGGAGATCGGGATCATCGACGGCGAAGGCGAGACCATGTTCGCCTATCCGTCGCTGGCCGTGAACCGCGCAGGCGCGATGCTCCTCAGCTACTGCGTCCTCGACAAGAGCATCTACCCGTCCGCGGTCTACGTCTACCGCGACCCCGCCGGCCGGATGAGCCTTCCGGCAACGATTCGCACCGGCGACACGCCGGTCCTCACCACCGACCGCTGGGGTGATTACACGACCGTCGTCGAAGACCCGCTGAACGACCACGACTTCTGGGTCGTTCAGATCTACGCCTCCCGCAACAACTGGCAGACGTGGTGGGCGAACGTGCGGGTACCGCCGGCAAGGAGCCGGTCCGTGCGAAAGTAGCGGACGCTCTCCGTGCCGTTCCTGTCCATCCGATCGTCCGACATCCAGAAAGACGGTCTGGGCGAAGATCGAGCCACCGCCCGGAAGAAGCCGCGCGGTGAGAAAGTAAGGCAGACCTCCATCATGCGCCGCGGCCCACTCACCGGAGCCCTGCTCCTTTTCCTCAGCCTCACACCCTCCCTCGCCGCGCAACAGGTCCGGCCCACGCTCGGTTTCGAGTCCGCTTCGCACGCGACCCTCGCCCCGGCCAACGCCGCCGGAGCGGTGAGCCGGCTGTACGTGGCGGGGGTGTCGAACGCCGGCCTGGTCGTGCACGACCGCACCGGCAATGTGCTCTCGCGCAAGACCTGGCCGGAGCTGTTCGGCACCGACCAGTACGACACGCGGATCGTCTACGACGAGCGCTTCGACCGCTGGGTGATCCTCGCGCTCGTGGCAGGCGACTCGATCTTCTTCTCCTTCGCCATCTCGACAACGAACGACCCTCGAGGCGGCTGGAAGACCTTCGCGTTCGACATCGTCGACGCTCAATTCACGCGCCTCGCCCTGACGCGCGACTTCATCGTCATGGCGACGAACGTGAACCACGGCACGCAGACCCGCCTCCTCCTGCTCGACCGGAACGCGGCGACGTACGCGAACGATAGGCACACCCTGCGGGGCCACACCATCGACATTCCGGACATGGCGCCGGTGGCGACGGACGACACGACCGCGGCGCTCTACCTGATGGTGACGAGAAACAGCCGCACGGATCTCTACGAGTTGAGCGGCTCGTTTCTCGAAAACATCGGCGGACTCGACTCGCCGCTGCAACTCGGCGTCGACCTCACCGACTCGGCGCCACAGCCCGGCGGCCCGTTCCTCGATGCCGGGCGCAGCGGCATCGCCAATGCGATCTACCGCAACGGCTACGTCTACGCCGTCCACAGCGGATGGGATGTCGAGGAGTCGCGGTCGTCGATCGCGTTCTGGGCCTTCGACCCGGCGCGCCGGCTCGCCCACCAGGAAGTGATCTCGTCCCCGGATGGCGACTGGCTGGCCTACCCGTCCGTCGCGGTGAACAGCGCCGGCATCGCCGCCGTGGTCTTCAGCGTTTTCTCCGAGAACCGCTATGTCACCTCCGGCTACTCATACGCGCTGCCGCTCCAGCCGATGACGCCGCCGGCTCTGCTGAAAGAAGGCGAAGGGCCGCATCCGCTCACCGCCTGGGGCAAGTACAACACCATCGTCGTCGACCCGCTGAACGACACCGACTTCTGGGGCGTCACCAGCCACGCCGAGACCGGCGGCCGGTGGGGGACCTGGTGGTCGCGGCTGGAAGTGGAAGCGCCGCCGAAGCGGAGAGCGGTCAGGCACTGACGCCCCTCACCTGAAGATCCGCCGCAGCTTGTCCAGCGCGCCTTCCATCTGCTGGCGGTCGACGTCGTTGGACCGGCGGCGGAACGTACGCCGGATGAGCCTCCCGGCGCCCATCCGCGCCGGCGACTCGCCGATCCTCAGTACCGACCGCTGGGGCGACTACACCACCGTCGTCGAAGACCCCCTCAACGACCGCGACTTCTGGATCGTCCAGATCTACGCCTCGCGCAACAACTGGCAGACCTGGTGGGCGAACGTGCAGGTCGCGCAGGGGAAGAGCCGGTCGGTGCGGAAGTAACATCAGAACACGGGATTCCGCGAAACTCGATTCTCGAGACTTCCGCGGGGATTGGGGAGGAGTACGGCTCGACAAACGCCGGGTTCACCGTGTGCACAGCCGGGTTCACCGTGTTGTCATCCCGAGCGTCGAGCGAGGGACCTGGGCGGGTGGGGGCACGCAGCGCCTCCCCTCTCCCGCCCAGGTCCCTCGCTCGACGCTTCCAAGATGCACGGCGTGTTCTGGCGCGAACACGGCGTGTTTTGGTTCGAACACGGCGTGTTTTGGTTCGAACACGGCGTGTTTTGGTCCGAACGCGGCGTGTTTTGGTCCGAACGCGGCGTGTTTTGGTCCGAACGCGGCGTGTTTTGGCCCGAACGCGGCGTGTTTTGGCCTGAACACAGCGTGTTCTGGTCCGAACACGGCGTGTTCTGGTCCGAACACGCGTGTTCGGGTCGGAACGCGGCGTGTTTTGGTCCGAACGCGGCGTGTTTTGGTCCGAACACGGCGTGTTTTGGTCCGAACACGGCGTGTTTTCGCCTGATGAACCGCCGCCGTCGATCGGCTGATGAATCGCAGGCGCGTAGCTGACGCGAACGTCGTTCGGACCTTAACGCGAGGCGCGACTCGCAATGGGGGCGCTGGCGTCTTCGCCGGCTGGTCCGGCGCCGTCGCGGCGGCGGCGTCTCGCCGCAGGGAGAACGGTGACGCGCGTACGACGCTTCACCCGAGGGTCGCGGACCGGCGGCGCTCGCGGGGATGCCGGCCGCCAGTCGGCAGGTACGTGACAGGGGTCGATGTCTCTCGAGGGTCAGGTGATCGCCAAGACGACACCGGACCAGCCGCCGGGACGGCGGCACTACCTCTGCGATGCCGGTGGGTACGTTACAACAGCATCGCGCAGCGCTCGCTCCAGCATTTCGTGAAGGTGTATCAGGGACGGAGGAGGTTCAGTCCCGAGGGAGTACAGGGCTGTCGACGAATAAACGGTTTCGTGCTCGTGATCCCAGACGGCCGCGAGCAAATCGTAAGACCACTCCGCATCGCCAGCGACGCCCACTGGGGGGAGCGTCTTCTTCCGCTTCTCATCCGGATCACCTTCGACTAACGCATCGCAGTTCGCAATCGCACCGTACAACTCGTCGAAGGCGGCCACCGAGATCAACGCCGTCGATTTGTGTGTGATTCTGGCGTGAGGCATCCACACCGTATTGACCCGAATTCCGTCTCGTTCACGGATGAAAAGCTTTGCGTCATAAGCCCACAGCGGTCCAACCGGGCCTCGGATAACCGCCGCGACAATTGGCGTCCCGGCCCGCCTACGCTCGCGGATGCCCTCCAGGAGGTCACGTTTGTTGACGTGATAACTTCCTTCGGTATAGTCATCAAACTTGGCCGTCCTCGGCGTGGGCTGCGCGGACACGAGCTCCTGCACGAAGCCCGCGCGATCGAGTCCGTAGATCTCGCCAGCAGGCGGTTTGCCGCCACTCGAGGTTCGGCAAGCTGCGATCCCTACTAAAAGGATGGCAATCGTGGCTAGCATTCGTATTGATCGCGGCATCAGCGACGGTCATTTTACGACGGTCCAAAATTGCATCTCTGGGGACGACCTGACTTGCCAGTCCTGTGGAGCGCCGGTCTTCGACCGGCCGGTCCGCCGACCTTCGGTCGGCAGTCTCGCGGCGAGCCCCCCACCCACCGGGCCGGCTGAAAGCCGGCGGACCGGCCGGTCGAAGACCGGCGCTCCACAGGGCTGGCGCTCCTTCCATCCTCGGCCGAGGAATGGCAGACAACGGACAACATCAAGGCCAGCGGACACGAACTTCCGGGAAGCTGTGCCGAGCATCCTCACACTCTTTGTCTCACTTGAAAATCCGCCGCAGCCGGTCCATCGCCCCCTCCATCCCCTGACGGTTCCGGTCTACGTCATTCGCCCATCTGCGGAATTTGTCGAAGGTGATGGCGGTGGGCTCGTCGAAGGACTCTTCGTCGAAGAGGACGCGGCGGACGATGCGGCCCATGATGCCGGTCGGGCAGTGGCGGGTGGGGGCGGTGCCGTCGAGGAAGGCTTCGCGGATGGGGCCGGGACAGCCTTTGCGCCAGAGCATGCCGGATTCGGGGTCGATCTGGCGGAAGGTGACGCCCGCCGGCGGTTTGGGGTTGGCGGCTTCGTGGGGGACTTCGGACATGTAGGAGCCCCACACCGGCAGGGCGGCTTCGGAGGAGGACAATCGCAGCGGGGCGCCGCGGTCGAAGCCGACCCAGACACTGGTGACCATGTCGGCGGTGTAGCCGACGAACCAGGCGTCGCGGTAGTCGTTGGTGGTGCCGGTCTTGCCGGCGGCGTAGCCGAGCCCGTACTGCTTGAGGCGCGTGGCGGTGCCGCGGCGGACGACGCCGCGCAGCAGGGTGTGGACGACGTAGGCGGCGCTGGCGTCGACGACGCGTTTGCGCTTGAGCTCCCGCTCGAACAATCCCTTCCCCTTCCGGTCGCGCACGCGGCGGAGGAGGAAGGGCTCGACACGCTCGCCGAGGTTCGGGAAGGCGGTGTAGGCGGCGGTGAGCTCGCGCATCGACACTTCGCCGACGCCGAGAGGCATGGCCGGCACCGCCTGGACGTTCGAGAAGCCGAAGTTCTCGGCCGTCTTCGCGACGCGGCGCAGGCCGACGTCTTCGGTGAGCCGTACCGTCGGGACGTTGAGGGAGCGCTCGAACGCCTCGCGCAGGGTCACCCGACCGCGGAACTTTTCGTCGTAGTTCTGCGGCTCCCACACCTCGTCGCTGGAGAGCTCGATCTTCACCGGTGCATCGAGGAGCAGCGTCGACGCGGTGGCGCGCTTGGAGGCGATGGCGGCGAGATAGGCGAAGGTCTTGAACGCGGAGCCGGGCTGGCGGCGCATCTGCGATGTGCGGTCGTACGGCGAGCGGCGGAAGCTGGTCCCGCCGACGAGCGCGCGCACGCCGCCGCTGCGGGGGTCGATGGAGAGGATGGCCACCTGCAGCGGGTCTTTGCGCGCCTGCTGGCGGATCCAGGAGTAGCGTCCTTCGAGCCGGGTGGCGCCGCGGCTGGCGGCACGTTCGGCCGCGCGCTTGGCGTCGCCGTCCATTTCGCAGACGACGGTCAGCCCGCCGGAGACGACCGGACGGAGGCCGACGGCCTGCACGACCTCGGCGCGCAGGGCGCGGAGGTAGTAAGGAAAGGGACGTTCGGGGAGCGCGCCGCGGGCGACATCGACGTCCTGCCGGATGCCGATGCGATAGCGCTCCTCCTCGATCCACTTGCGGTCGTGCATCACCGCGAGGATGGCGTTGCGGCGCGCGCGGGCGAGGTCGGGACGCTTCTCCGGCGTGTCGCGGTTCGGGGCACGGATCATCGCCGCGATCAGCGCGGCCTCGTCGAGCCGGAGCATGCGCGGGTTTTTATCGAAATAGATGCGCGCCGCCTCGTCGATGCCGAGGATCGGACTGCCGTTGTGATGGCCGAGGTAGACGTCGTTGAGGTAGAGCTCGAGGATCTCGTCCTTCGACAGGCGCGCGTCGAGCGCCAACGCCAGCACGGCCTCGGTGATCTTGCGGCGCCAGGTGCGGTCGTTGGTGAGGAAGCGCTGTTTGACGATCTGCTGGGGGATGGTGCTGCCGCCTTGGGCGATGCCGCCGGCGCGGACGTTGGCGAACATCGCACGCAGGATGCCGATCGGGTCGACGCCGATGTGGCGGCGGAAGCGGACGTCTTCCGCGGCGAGGAAGGCGTCGGCGACGTGCGCCGGCAGGGTCTCGAGGAGCACCGGTGGCGTGGGACGCCAGTCGGTGCCGTAGACGCGGGCGAGCTCGCGGGTGCGGCCGTCGGTCTCGGACACGATGAGCGTCGGCTCGCGCCAGCCGCGCGTGGTGAGCTCGCGCACGATGCGGCGGTCGAGGATGAAGATGTAGATGCAGAATGCTTCGATCGCGAGGAAGAGCGCGATCGCAAACGGGAACGCAATGCGCATCAACGTTGCGCGACGTGACAATCGTTGCATGTTCGTCTACATTGGGTTTTGTGCAACTCGTACACCGGGTTGCGCGTTGCAGCATCGTTCTCTGATCAAAAAGTACGGCTCCCCACCCGAAAACTTTTGAATAGGAGATCCCCTCATGGCTGCGAAGAAGAGCGCGAAGAGCGCGAAGAAGGGCGGCTCGAAGAGCAGCTCTACCAAGTCGTCGGCAAAGAGCAGCAAGAAGGCTCCGGCCAGGGCCTCGAAGCCGGCGGCTAAGAAGTCGTCGAAGGCCGCAAGGCCGGCGAAGAGCAGCAAGAAGGCCCCCGCGAAGCGTGCGTCAGCGAGCCGTAAGGCTGCGAGCAGCGCACGCCGCAGCGCGCCGGCAGCGAAGCGTCCGGCGGCACGTAAGGGCGGCAAGGCTGCGAGTGCGCCGCGGAAAGCGGCGAGCAGCAGTGCGCGTAAGGCGGCCCCCGCGCGCAAGGCAGCTCCCGCGCGCAAAGCGGCTCCTGCACGCAAGGCAGCTCCCGCGCGCAAGGCGGCCGCCAGCACGTCACGGTTCAAGGCGGGGAAGGATCTGCGCACGAGCAGTGCGAGCAGCAGCCGTTCGACGGCCAGCCGCTCGGGCGGCAACCGCGCGACCAGTAGCTCCCGCAAGCCGGCGGCTCGTCGCGTAGCGACGGCTGCGGCAGCTGGTGCAACGCCGGGCATCGCGACGCGCGCGCGCAAGGCCATCAGCCGTGTCGTCGAGCAGGTGCGCGAAGCGCTTCCCGGCGGCAGCAGCACGGATGCCGAGACCAGCGCGGCCGGCACGACCTCCGGCAACGGTGGCAACGGCGGGACGGGCGAAGGCAGCGAGCCGAAGCCGTAACCGCACTCGAGCTCAGGCGTCGGGCTTCAGGCGTCCGGGAGAAGTCGTGAGAAACACGGTGACTCCCGGATGCCCGAGGTCTGACGTTCTTCGCGCGGCGCCCGCTCGACGCCAGTGGCACGGCCCCTCACCCCGTCCGGCGCCTGAACTTCTAACAAACGCGCTCCAATTTGGGATGGTTGATGCCCAGCCACGCGCAGGCGCCGAACATCCCTCTCCCCGGCCCCGCGGGGAGAGGGGCAACAAACCGCCGTTTTTCTGGGCATTTCGGGCGAGTCGGGGGGTGTGTTGCCCCTCTCCCCTCCACAGGGGAGAGGGATGCCGGACACCTGCGCGTGGCGGAGTCGCCGCTGTCGCAATTCAACGCGACGCGGGCGTTAGAAGACCAGGTGCACGGCTGGGTGAGGGGTCGCGCCACTTGCGCTGAGTTGCCCCTACCCCGCCGTTTCGCTGAACACCTTTCTGATGCGCTTCGAGAAGTACTTCTCCGGGAGTCCGTTCTTGCCCCAGGAGCGGAGTTGTTTGGCTTTGCGGAAGGAGTCCAGGGCCCTGCGGCGGTAGACGTCTTCGGCTTCGAAGGCGTAGCGGGAGTAGAGGGATGCGCCGAGGAAGGCGTGGATCCAGCCGTTGTTCGGCATTTTCTGGGTCAGGCGCTCGAAACCGGCGGCGGCGTCTTCGAACTCGCCGGCGAAGTACAGCTCGAGGGCGTCACGCACTTCGTCGGCGTGCTCGTCGATCACGGCGGCGGTTGCCGCCGAGGGCCGCGGGATGACCGGCGGCGGGTTGAGCGGAGTCGGCGTGGTGGTGGCGAGCGTCGGGGCGGCGGCGACCGGCGCGGTGGCGAGATCGGCGAAGTCGCTTGCGCTTCCGGCCAGCTGGATTACGCTATTGAGGTCGTCATTCGTTCGAGCCACGCTGTTCTTCGAGACCGCTTCGGTGAGCGTCCTCATCGCATCCGAGTACTGCGCCGAGCCGGTGGCGCGGCGCTGCTGCGCGGCGGTGACTTTCTGCTTCGCCTCGGCGATGGCGGCGCTGGCGCGCTGGCGCAGCGCCGGGTCGATCTGCGGAACTGCCGGCGTGGTCACGGGCGGAGTGGTCACGGCCGGCCGCACCGGCTCGGTGCGTACGGGCTCCGGACGTGCCGGCTCGGGATCCGGATCGCTCGCGGCGGCCTGCTGTTTCTTCACGCGATCCATCAGCACGTCGAGCGAGCCGAGGTCCAGCGGGCCCGGGCCGCTGGTCCGCTCGAAGTCGGCGATGGCCTCGTCGTAGCGGCCGGTCTGCATGTACGCAACACCCCGGTAGTAGTACGGGTGGTAGTTGGTGGTGATCATGCCGTACGTGCGGACGTTGTTGCCTTCCTTCGCGTTCCCCTTGATGGCGGCCGACATCTTGGCTACCACGTCGCTCCAGCGGCCCTTCTTCGCGGCCGCCACACCGGCGTCGTAATCGTCGTACCACGAAGCCTCGGCGACCGAGGCGAACAGCGTGAGAGTGAGCAGAGCAACGGAGAGTGTGCGGCGGGTCATGGTCTTCTCGTCACTTCCTGGGTCAACTCGTTGAGGTCCACCTGATCGAGCTTCGCGTGATACTTGGTCGGCTCCCCTCCCACAACCGCGACGTCGACCGTTTGCGTTCCCTTGCTGCTACGAAGGGTGATGCTGTAGTCGCCGGGCGGGAGCGGAATGGAAGCCGGGGTCGAGTCATCCGTGAAGGTGAACTCCTTCTGGTCCCCCTTGCTGACGATCTTCTTGATGTCGCCCCACGGCTGCGCGGACAGCAGCAGCAGCCCCTGGTCGGGCGGCAGCGGAGTGGTCCTTCCGGTCGTGCCCGTCTCCGGCACGATGGACGTGGCGGTGGTGGCCGTGTTCGTTACCACCGGGGGCGGCACCGGATCTTTCCTCGTCATCATGTAGCCGCCGACGCCGAGGAGGACGAGAAGCGCGGCAGCCGCCGCGATGAGAGGGGTGTTCTTCTTTTTCGGGGTGAGGTCGGCGGGCGACATCTGCCGCTCCAGCACGGTCGCCTCGGCCTGCGCGCCGCCGCCGGTCCACTTCTGCTCGATCGCGGTCGGTGCCGCGCCGGCGCCGCCGAGGCGCTCCATGACCGTGGCCTCGTTGCTGCCGATCGTCTTGGGCGACGCGCCGAGGTTGCGCTCCATCACCGTCGCTTCTTCGCTGGCGGCGCGGGTCCCGGTCGGCCCGGCAGGACGTACGCCCGGCATCGTGCCGGCCGGAACCGCGCCGGCGCCGGCGTAGGTCTGCTGCGTCGCCTGAGGGCCGCCCATCGTCGCGCTGGCGTGCGTGCCGGAGCCGGTCATCTTTGGCAGATCGGCCAGCGTCTGGGCGCCGGAGAGGGTGATCATCCGCTCGCCGAGGCCGTACTTTGCGTCGGGCGGGATCGAGCTGCGGATGCCTTCGAGCGTCGCGGCGAAATCGGCGGCGGTGGCGAAGCGGGCGTCGCGGTTCTTCTCGAGCGACCGCATGATGATCGCCTCGAGCTGCGGCGGCACCTTAACCTGCGGGTTCAGCTCCGAGATCGCCGCCGGCTTCTCGGTGACGTGCTTGAGGATGTAGCCGTGCGGGTTGGTGGCCTGGAACGGCGCGCGGCCGGCGAGCATCTCGTACATCACGATGCCGAAGGAGTAGAGGTCGGAGCGTGGATCGAGATGCTCCCCCTCTTTGAGGAAGCCCGCCTGCTCCGGCGAGGCGTACTTCAGCTTCCCGAGGAACATGCCGGTCTGGGTGAGCCCCTGGCCGCCCTCTCCCTCGGCGAGCTGCTTGGCGATGCCGAAGTCGATGACCTTGACGACCAGTTTCCCCTTCGTGTCCTGCGACAGCATGATGTTCTCGGGGGAGATGTCGCGGTGGATCAGGTCCATCGAGTGGAGGTGGTCGAGTCCGTTCAGCGCCTGGATGGCCATCTCGATGGCCAGGCGCGACGGGATGGCGCCGTTCTCGGCGATCCACTTCTGGATGTTCGTCCCGTCGATGAACTCCCAGACCATGTAGTACGACCCGTCTTCGAGCTGCGCGAAGTCGTACAGCATGGCCAGGTTCTTGTGCTTGATCATCGTGGACGTGCGCGCTTCCTGGAGGAAGCGCTGCAGTCCCTGATCGTCCGCGGCGACGTTCGGCCGCATGATCTTGATCACCCGGAGCTCGTTGAGATGGATGTGGCGGACCTTGAAGATCTCGCCCATGCCGCCGACGCCGAGGCGGTCGATGATCTGGTACTTGCCGTCAAGAAGACGGGACGAGTACGTCCGCTGGAACTGCGTCACCCGCTCGCTGCAGTGCGGGCACTGGTCGTAGGTGGCGTCGATCGGCTGTTTACAGCGGAGGCAGTTGATCTGGGTCATATCAGTGATCTCTCAGCACGTAACTGCACGACGGGTCGGCACCGAAGCGGACGATGTCACCCGGCTTGAGCACTACCCGGTCGACCCGGGCGTTGTTTACGTACGTACCGTTGGCCGACTGCAGGTCTTCGAGCACCGGCTCCTTGCCGGCCACGGTGATGCGGGCGTGACGGCGTGAGACGGCGGGGTGCGCGAGGACGATCGAGCAGGTGCGGTCGCGGCCGACCATGACGCTGTCGCCGCTGATGTTGTGCTTCTCGTTCGCTTCCGGCTTGACGTTCACCAGCGCCCAGTGCCGCGGCACGTCGGCCGGCGGCAGAGGCGTCTTTGCCGGCGTGGCCGGCTCCTGTGCGGCCTGATGGCGGCCGGTGGGGGCGATCGGCTGGCGGGCGTTGTACTCCTCGAGGGCCTCGAAGAATTCGCGCGCGGTGTCGTAGCGCTGGTCCATGCGCGGGTGCATGGCCCGCAGGACGATCTCTTCGAGCTCTTTGTCGACCTCGGGGCGCAGGGCGCTGGGGGCCGATTTTTCTCCGCGATAGATGGCGTCGATGAGCTTCGGCAGGGAGCGGCTGTTGAACGGCAGCGTGCCGGTCAGCATCTCGTAGAGGACGACCGCCGAGGAGTAGACGTCGCTCTTCGCGCCGGCGTCCTTCGGCTCGCGGATCTGCTCGGGGGACATGTAGTGCGGCGTGCCGAGGAGGAAGCCCGACTTCGTCAGGACAGTCTGGTTGCTGCCGGCGCCCCCTTCCTTGATCTTGGCGATGCCGAAGTCGGTGACCTTCACCACGCCCGACTTCTCGCGGATCAGATTGGCCGGCTTGATGTCGCGATGCACGATCCCCTTGCCGTGCGCGTAGACCAGCGCCTCGAGCAGGCACTGCGCGAAGGAAACGGCGTCGCTCACGGTGAGCGCGCCGCGCTCGGTCAGCAGCACGTCGACGGGCGTCCCTTCGACGTACTCCATCACCAGCACCGCGCCGGTGTCGTTGTTGATGAACTCGTAGAAGCGGGTGATGTAGCGGTGGCGGAGCTTGGAGAGGATCTGCGCCTCTTTGATGAAGCGCTTGCGGGCCGTGGCGTCGCCGGCCAGCTCGTCCGACATGACCTTGAGCACGACCGGGAAACCGATCGGGAGGAAGTCGGTAGCGGCGTTGGTCTTGCCGACGTAGACGTGGCTCATGCCACCTTCGCCGATCTCGCGGTCGATGCGGTAATTGCCGATCGTCGTCCCGATCATCGGAGAAGGCCCTCGTCATCCCAGTGGAAGCCGTCGTGACAGAGCGGCGCGAAGATGTAGCGGTGCGAACCGATGCGGATCACGTCCTTGCCCATCAGGTCGCGGCGCGGCTCGATCTCCGTCTCGTTGACGTACGTGCCGTTGGTGGAGTTGTGGTCCATGAGGATGAACCGCTTCTCCTCCGGCCGGAACACGAGGTCGGCGTGATGGGACGACGCCTGGTCGTCCTGCACGACGATGTCGGAGCGGCGGTCGCGGCCGATCACGTTCCGTCCCATCCGGACGGGGAACGACTCGCCGCGCGAGGCGCCGTTGAGGCTCACCAGCCAGCCGACCACGTAGCGCTTCTGGTTCTCGACCAGCTTGGAGGCGGCGACGGTGCGCTCCAGCGGCGCCGGAGAATTGTCGGCGGCAGCGATGACGGCGGCTCCGGGCGATGTGCCGCGGCGTGGCTCCGGAGGACGGTTCGGCGCCGCGGCGACCGCGGCCCGGGTCAGCGGCGGGGCGGCAACGGCGGCCGGTATCTCCACCGCCCGCGGCCGCACCACCGGGATCTCGGGCTCGCTCGCATCCTGCGGGCAGTAGGGACAGATGTCCCACGACTCGTCGATGAAATGCCCGTTGTCACACCGCTTGTCAGCCACGATCGTCCTCACGCGTGAAATGCCACCGCGACGGCATTGCGGCCGCCGAAGTAGATGATGTCTCCGTCCTGGAGGAACCGCTTGTCGATCTTGTGATCGTTGACGTACGTCCCGTTGGAGGAATTCCGGTCGATCAGCAGAACCTTCCCGTCGATCGACACGACCTCGGCGTGGAGCCGTGAAACCTTCGGATTCTCCAATACGATCTCACAAATTGCCGACTCCCGCCCGATCCGGATGCCCGATCCCCCCAGTCCCAGCTTCTCCCCGGCGCGCGTGCCGTTGAGGATGGTGAACTTTCCCAGGATCGACCCGACCCCCTTCGCCGTCCCCGTCGGCGCGACCACGGTCTCGACCGTCGTCGATTTCATCAGATCCGGCGGGGCTTTCGGCGCGCGCGAACGGATCGCGGAGAACGTTGCCATTCCGAGCACCGCCAGCGCAAGAACGGCGACCGACATCCCGGCCATCGGATGACGCCGCCACAGCGGCATCGAGGCGATGGCCCGCTCGGCGTCGGAGTTGAACCGGATCAGGTCGGGCGACTTCTTGAACGCCTCCGAGGCCCGGGCGAGCTCTTTCTTCGCACCGACCCACTCGCCGTCGCGGGCGGCATCGAGGGCGGACCGGTAGTGTTCGTTGAACGCGCCACCGGTCGACGGCTTCACTCCCGCCTCGGCGATGAACTGCCGGGCCACGTTCACGGGAACGAGGAACTTGATCTGCTCGGCATTCGTGTGGCCCCAGGTCGAGACGCCGATCACCTCGCCGTCGAGATTCACCGCCGGGCCGCCGGAGTTGCCGCGGTAGATGGCGACATTCGACTGCAGGACCGGCGTGTTGGCGATGTTGCGCTTGATGGCGGTGATCGTACCGGGATTGAACGTCGCTTCGAGGTCGCTCTCGCGGGAGAGCCAGCCGCCGATCACTTCGTCCGAGCTGCTCGCCACGGCCGGGTAGCCGACCGAGAAGATCGCCTCGCCGATGCGGGTGCGCTCGGAGTCACCGAGGGGCAGCGACGGCAGTCCTTTGCGGGAGATCTGGATGAGCGCGAGATCGAGGCCCCGCTCGTGGAGCGCGGGCGACCAGCGAAGGATGCGGTACGGCAGCGTCTCGCCGTTCGAGAGCTCGACCTCCGAGGTCACGGTCATGTTCTCGATCTGGCCGGCTTTCCCGAGCTTCTCGCTGTAGCGGTCGAGCGTTCCTTCGCGGTAGATCGTCCGAAGAGTCTCGATCGGGAAATGGCGGACCAGCGCGGCGATGGCACCGTTGCGGTAGAGATCGCGCTCCAGCGCATCCTGGTTCCGCGTCGGCGCGACGACATGGCCGCTGGTCAGGATCACGCCGTCGGGATGGATCAGGAAGCCGCTGCCCGAGCCGCCCGCGCCGGTCTCGACGAACGTCTCGCGGTCGTTGAGGCCGCGCGCCCGCAGGTCATAGCCATCCGCGCGCAACTGCCCCTCGACCGCCTGGATCGCGGAGACCGGGTAACGGAAGTAGGCGGTGGCGATGGAGCTGATGCGGACGACCGCAGGTTTGACGGCGTACGCCACCATCTTCTGGGCGTCATCTCCCCGTCCCGCATCGCGGCGGCAGCCGCTTGCGACGATCAGTACGGCGATGAGGAGGAACCGGGGACGGAGCATGGTCTCAACGTGTGGACGTGGAGGGTGCGCCTTCCGACAAAGCCTGCTGGTGAGTCCAGAAGTACCAGGCGCCCGCGGCGCCGAGAGCCAGGACGACCACCAGAGCCCAGCGCAGCACCGGCCGCTTCGGCTCGGCCGCTCCCGCAGGCGCCGGCGCCGAAACCTCGGGGACGGCCGGCGCCGTGGCGATCGGCTGCGTGTCGTCGATGTCGGCGTCGGTGATGGCCGGGATCTTGTCGGTGATGCGTGCCGACTGGTCGATCTTGGGATGGGCCCCGGTCGTCTCCTTGACCGTCTCGTCGAACTGCGACGGCTCGATCGGCTCGAGCGGTTGCGTGTCTTCCTCGGGGCCGCCGTGCGCGATCGAGTACTCCGGCATTTCGTCGGTCACCTCGACGCGGGCCACGATCACGGTGACGTTGTCGGGTGCGCCGCGCTCGAGCGCCTTCCGGAGGAACTCGTCGGCTGCCTCGTCGATCGTGTTCCCGGCGATCTCTTTCAGCTCCGGCTCTTTCACCAGGCCGTGCAGACCGTCGCTGCAGAGGACGAACGTGTCGCCTTCGCGCAGCTCGAACGGCCCGCGGACGTCGATCTCGACGTCATCCGCGACTCCCATCGAGCGCTGCAGGACATTACGCCGCGGATGGGTCTCGGCCTCGGCGGGCGTGAGCAATCCCTCGCGCACCATCGTGGCGACGAGGGAGTGGTCCTCGGTGAGCTGACTGATCTCACCCTCGCGGATCAGGTAGATGCGGGAGTCGCCGACGTGGGCGAGCCAGCCCTGGGCGTCGCGCACGGCGAGAACCGAGGTCGTGGTCCCCATCCCACGCAACTCCGGATTGGTCTGGGCCTCGGTGAAGATGCGCGCGTTCGCCCGGGCCAGCGCATCCCGCAGCGCCTGGCCGACGTTCGTCGTCTCGCTGCCGAGGTACTGCGCCTTCACCGTCTCACCGGCCAGCCGCGACGCCGTCGCGCCGCCGCGATGACCACCCATGCCGTCGGCGACGATCAGCAGCCGCCCGCCCGGATGGCTCCCCTTCTCCTCGTTCTCGGTCGTGTACGTCCCGAAATCCTGGTTTTCGGAGCGCACCAATCCGACATCGGTGCGGAGAACCGCACGAACGACGAGATGGCGTTGAGGCACGACGCTGGACGATGCTTGCTCGCTCATAGCGGAGCTACCCGGCTGTTCGCGGAATGGACATTATAGGGGAAGCAGGGCCGAGGGCCGAGGGAAGAGGGCCCGAGGGGACGTCGTCTCTTTCTTTTCCCTCGGCCCTCGGCCCTCAGCCCTCGGCCCTCCATCCCCTATAATCGTCGCCTCAATGGACCAGCTCCAGATCCATTACGTCGACCTCGGCGTACCGCGCATCACGGACGTGAAGACGGAGCTGTCGATCGGGCGGACGGAGGGGAACGACCTGGTCCTCAACCATCCGTCGGTCTCCCGCAAGCACGCGCGGGTGGAGGCGCGGACCAACGCCTGGTGGATCATTGACCTCAAGTCGACGAACGGCGTGAAGGTCAACGGCAACCTCATCACCGAGTCGGAGATCGTTGCCGGCGACAAGATCCTGGTCGGCTCGGTCCAGCTCGACATCAAGTCGATGCCGTCGGTCGATTTCTCCGGCGACTCGATGTTCGACAACCCTTCCGGCACGGTCATCCGCCGGATCTCCGACTTCAATTCCGAGTTCGGCCTCGACCTAGGCGAAGCGGCCGGCGCGGCCATCCGTCCGGTCTCCGAGCCGGGGATGCGCGTCCCCGAACCGTCGGTCACGCGCGAGAAGATCTTCCAGGTGCTGGTGCAGGTCGCGCGGGCGCTGCTCGAGTCCGACGACCTCAACTCGCTGCTCAACACCGTGATGGACATGATCTTCAAGTACCTCCCGGTCGAGCGCGGGCTGATCATCCTCTTCGACGAGGAAGGCAACCCGATCCCGAAGCTGACCAAGTTCATCGAAGGAGCGGACGCGCAGGACATCCCGATCTCGCGCACGATCCTGAAGATGGTGGCCGAGCAGCAGGTCGCCCTCATGACCTCGAACGCGCTCGAAGACGCCCGCCTCCTCGGCGGCAAGTCGATCGCCATCCACGGCATCCGCTCGGCGATGTGCGTCCCGCTCTGGAACCGCAACCGCGTCATCGGCGCCGTGCAGGTCGACTCGCCGATCCACATCGGCCGCTTCACCGAAGAAGACCTCGACCTCATCACCGCCCTGGCGAACTTCGCCGCGGTTGCGATCGAGCGCGCCCAGCTCGCCGAGAAGATCGAGCAGGAGCGGAAGATCCGCTCGAAGATGGAGCGCTACCACTCCCCCGCCGTCATCGACGAGATCGTCAAAGGCGTGGTTGCGGCCGACGAGACCGACATCCGCAGCGCCGAAGTCTCGATCCTCTTCGCCGACATCTCCGGTTTCACCACCGTCTCCGAGAACCAGAAGCCGGAAGAAGTGGCGGAGTTCCTCTCCAACTTCTTCTCCGCGGCGGTGGACGCGATCTTCGCCTACGGCGGCACGCTCGACAAATTCATCGGCGACGCCGTCATGGCGTTCTTCGGCGCCCCGATCCCGCAGGACGACCACGCCGACCGGGCCATCATGGCCGGCCTGATGATGATGGAGCGGGTGGCGGTCTGGAACGCCGAGCGCGAGCGCGAAGGACTTCCGGTCGTCCGCATCCGCATCGGCATCAACAGCGGCCCCGCGGTCGTCGGCAACGTCGGCACCGAGAAGCGCGTCGACTACACCGTCCTCGGCAGCTCCGTGAACATCGCCTCGCGCCTGGAGAGCGGCGTGGCCAAGCCGGGACAACTGGTCATCTCCCAGAACACCCTCGAGCGCGTGCTCGGCAGCTTCAACACCGAGCCCCTCGGCGAGTTCGCCCTCAAAGGCCTCCAGCAGAAAATGCCCGTCTTCTCCGTCCAGAGCGCCATCGGCGTCAGCAAAAAGACCGCCGCCTCGGACACCTTTCACGCGGCCACGCCGACGTGATGGGACTAATGGGACCAAAGGACCTATTAAAAACCAGGTTTGTCCCATCAGCCCCAGCGAACGCCCCGTCAGGCGAGGAATGGCCAAAAACTGACAACCGACAACCGACAACGCCTCCAAAGGAACTTTCCCCCTGGCCCGTTCGTTGTACCCACGACCACCAATGCCGCGCCAGAAGTCCCTCTTCCGCACGATTTTCGAGCCGATCGCCGTGGCGATCGCGCTCGCGTTGCTCGTGCGGGCGGCGGTCCACCTCTACTCCATCCCCTCGGCATCCATGGCGCCCACGCTCCAGAGCGGCGACCAGATCGTCGTCACCCCCTACTTCTTCGGGCGCATCCCCCAGCGCGGCGACGTCGTGGTCTTCGCCTCCCCCCTCGACCGCGGGGAACTGATCGTCAAGCGCGTCGTAGCCGTCCCGGGTGATCTGATCGACAGCCGCCTCGGCCGGGTGCGCGTCGGCGGCTACACACTCCCCGAGCCGTACCTCCTCGGTTACGCCTCCACCGGCTCCATCCCGGCTCAGGTCATCCCCGCCGACAGCTACTTCGTCCTCGGCGACAACCGCGGCGACTCGATCGACAGCCGGAGCTGGGGCGTCGTCCCGCAGCACACCATCGTCGGCCGCGCGCGGCTCGTACTCTGGTCGTCGGCGCCGCTCGGCGAGCCCGCGCAGGCGTCGGACGGCGACGGCCGCTCCGCGCAGCGATCGCGTAGCCGAGGCCGTCTCTTCAAATGGATCGAATGAACTGCTAATCTCACGCGCAGTTCAGTCGGAGGTTGGTCATGTTGCGGATGCGAAATCGTCGTGAGCGGGGTGAGGGTCAGTTCGGGTGTCTCGTCGGCCTCGTCGTCCTCGTGATTGCGGTGCTCATCGCCTATCGGATGATCCCGGTCCGGGTGAAAGCCGCCGACCTCCGCGACACGGTCGTGGACGAGAGCAAGTCCGCCGGCCAGCACAACGACCGGCAGATCCGGCAGGCCATCGACTACAAAGCGAAACAGCTCGGCCTCCCCGTGACCGAAGACGACGTGATCGTCAACCGCGCCCGCGGCTACATCAAGGTCGAGGTCAAATACACCGTCCCCGTCGAATTCCCCGGCTACACCTACCAATGGCACTTCCACCACAAGGCAGAGAATCCGATCTTCTAAGGATGGCGAACCAATGAGCGTCACCATCAAAGTCAGAGACAACGGTCCGCTCGTCGTCGAGGGCGACTTCACCCTCACCGACGCCGCCGGCAACGAAATCCCGATCCTCAAACGAGCCCTCTGCCGCTGCGGCGGCTCCACCACCAAACCCTTCTGCGACGGCACCCACTCAAAGATCGGCTTCCAGGGAGCAAATGCAGCGGTGGAAAAGGTGGAGGAGAAACCGCCGGAGGCGTAGCGGTCAGCGCCTCACCAACACCTCGTCCAGCCTCTTGTTCTGGATCGCTGACCTCAAGGCAAGCCGAAGGCGCGGCCACCGGTTATGGACGTTATGAAAGCGCGCTCCGGCAGGGCGCGTCAGGGTCTCGGCGACCATGGTCCAGGTGACGGGCATCCCATGGGGAGCCTTCGTCGCCGGATCCGCCATGACGACCGGCCATGATCACAGGACGCCGAAAGAGACTGGGCATCCGAGAGAAGAGCGGACGTGTCCAAGGTGGAGCGGGGACGTTCATCGTCGGCCGAAACCAGCGTCCGACCCGGTTCCACCACACGGTCGACGCCGTCACGCTCGCAAACGCTGCCCGCGGCGAGGGGGAGGGCGTCGCCGGTGCCGATACGCCGCCTTTGGCGGGTGGCGGCGATGCCGCCGCCGTCATCGACCACCGGTACGTCCTTCGCCCCGATTTTCACATCACGGTGCGTTTGCCTACGGACCTGACGAAAACGGAAGCCACGCGGCTGGCGGAGTTCATCAGGACTCTGCCGTTCGCGTAGACCAGGGCGGTCAGCGCCTCACCAACACCTCGTCCAGCCCCTTCTTGCTGATGTCCGGCACGCGGCAACCTTCCGCCGGATAGCCGACCGGCACGAGCAGATAAGGCTTCTCGTTCTTGGGGCGCCCGAGGATCTCGCGCAGGAAGCCCATCGGGCTGGGAGTGTGCGTGAGAGTGGCGAGGCCGGCGGCGTTGAGGGCGGCGAGGAGAAAGCCGCAGGCAATGCCGACCGATTCATTGACGTAGTAGTGGGTGACGTGACGTCCCACGGCGTCGATCCCATAGTCTTCCTTGAAGACGACGATCAGCACCGGCGCGATCTCGAGGAACTCCTTGTGCCAGTCGGTCTGGAGCGGCGCGAGCGCGCGCAGCCACTCTTCCGGCATCCGGCCGTTGTAGTTCTCGCGCTCCTCTTTCTCCGCAGCGATGCGGATCTCGCGCTTCACCTCCGGATCGCAAACGACGACGAAACGCCACGGCTGGAGGTTCGCGCCCGACGGCGCCGACGCGGCGGCCTCGATCGCGAGCTCGATCACCTCCTCGGGCACCGGGTCGGCGGAAAACTCGCGCACGGTGCGCCGGAGACGGAGCGTGTCACGGAACGCGCGCCCGGCGGCGATCATCTCCCCCTCGGGCATCCGCTCACGGGCGTACGGGATGGTGGGGTACGTGGAGGTCATGACGAAGGAAAGGTTAGCGCGAGAAAGAGCCACGCACACGCCAGCTCCAGCGCGACCGCGCCCACGCTTCGAACATGGAGGATAGGACCTTATAGGACTTATAGGACGTCCTATGAGTCCTATAAGTCCTATTGGTCCTATGAGTCCTACCCGGTCGCCGCCGCCTGATCCGCCGAGTGCAGGTCTTCCCAGTCGTCCGCTTCGCGGGCGAAGAAGCAGGGGCGCGATTTTTTGTACTCTTTGGTCGGGAAGAGGGCCTGCTTTTTGTCGACGCCGCTGTCGACGGCGAGGTCGTTGATGACCGATTCGCACTCGTCGACCGAGCGCGCATGGACGGTCGTGTAGAGGTTGTACGGCCAGTCGTCGTAGGTCGGGCGGAGGTAGCAGTGCGAGACGGCGCGGTGCTGCACCATCTTCGCGGCGTAGTCGTCGGCGTGCTCCTGCGGGACGACCCACACTCCCATCGCACTCGCGGCGAAGCCCTGCTTGCGCGCCGGGACGACGGCGGAGAAGCGGCGGATCTGTCCGCGCTTGAGGAGTGTCTTCGCGGCGGCGAGGATCTCGTCGGCGGCTACATTCGACGTGCGCGCCAGGGCATCGAAGGGACGCGGCTGCAGCGGCAGGTCGCGCTGGAGCAGGCGCACGCACTCGATCTCCAGCGGCGTGAGCGGCGTGTAGTCGGCGTGGATCTCGTGCTCGCCGCTGGAGTCGCCTTCGCCGTTGTTCTTGTAGAGCTTGAGCGTGGGGAGCGCCCTCACCGTCTCACACCCCGCCTCGCGGCCGAGGATCTCGATGGTCCGGTCGATGCCGAGCTTCGAGTACGGCGAGCAGAGGAGGGTGAACCAGAGGTTGAGGTCGTTGTTGCGCCGGTAGTTCTGCGTCACCGCGGGATGGGCGCTGACGACGCCGGCCGCCTCGTCGATGCGGTCGGGATGGATCCGCGCGGCGACGAGACACGAGCGGTAGCCGAGCGCGCGGGAGTCGAACTGCGCCCCGATGGCGCGGACGATACCCTCACGCTTGAGACGCTCGGTCCGTTTGATGACTTCCTTTTCGGACATGTCGAGCGATTGCCCGACGAACGCGAACGGTGTGGAAACGAGTGGAAAGTCGCCCTGCAGCGCGCCCAGCAGCTCCCGATCCCGTTGATCCATCTCCTGCATTTCGACCCCTCGGTGCAGACGTTCCGTGGGCTGGTTGAGAAGGCGTCAATTGTAGCGCAGCTTCGGCAGCTCGCCCGGTTCGATTCTTTCTTCACGCGCGATTCGTTCGCGATGCCGCGCCGCGCTCTCGACCGCCTCGGCGCGATCGACGCCGGCGTAGCCCTCCGGAAACGGCTCCAGCTTCCGCAACGCCGCGTCGAACAGCCGCACGCCGCCCCGGTACGTCCCCCTCTGGACGTGGTGATACGCCGCCGCGAGCTGGATCAGCCCCTGGAGGAACTGTTTGTGCGGAGCGGCCGCGGTGAGCCATTCGCGCTCCCAGCTCTCGTGGGCGTGCCAGAACTCCTGCGCGTTGAAGCGGGCAATCCCTTCTTCGAGCGGCGACATGGTTGAAAGGCGTTGTCTGTTGACGGTTGTCAGTTATCTGTCAGTCATGGGCTTCGGCTCCAGCTTCGAGGTGCCGCCAAGCCGAGAACTGGCAGATAACCGACAACTGACAACCGACAACCAATCTTCAGTCCGTCGCGCGCGTGCCCTTCCTGAGGATCTCGCAGATGGCGGAGGTGAAGTCGGTCGTCGAGCCGGTGCCGCCGATGTCTTTCGTGCGCACTTCCGGTCCCATGCCGAGGATCTTCACGATGGCGTCCTGGATGCGCTTGGCCGAGCCCATCTCGCCGATGTGCTGCAGCATCAGCACGGCCGATTGCAGCAGCGCCAGCGGATTGGCCTTGTTCTGGCCGGCAATGTCGGGCGCGCTGCCGTGGACGGCCTCGAAGACCGCACCGTTCTCGCCGATGTTCGCGCCGGCCACAACGCCGAGGCCGCCGACGAGACCCGCCGTGAGGTCGGAGACGATGTCGCCGTAGAGGTTCTCCAGCAGCAGGATGTCGAACTGGTTCGGGTTCATGACCAGTTGCATGCAGAGGTTGTCGACGATCCTGTCGTCGGCCTCGATGTTCGGGTAGTCCTTGGCGACGTTCCGGAAGCACTGGAGGAACAGGCCGTCCGACAGCTTCATGATGTTCGCCTTGTGCACCACCGTAATCCTCTTGCGGCCGTGGGTGCGGGCATATTCGAAGGCGAAGCGGGCGATGCGCGTGGAAGCTTTCTCGGTGATGATCTTCAGCGACTCGACCACGCCGGGGACGACCTCGTGCTCGAGACCGGCGTACAGCGACTCCGTGTTCTCGCGCACGACCACGAGGTCGATGTCCTCATAGCGGGTGATGACGTTCGGCATCGAGAGCACCGGGCGGAGGTTCGCGTAGAGGTCGAGGGTCTTGCGAAGGCGGACGTTGATCGAGGCGAAGCCGGTCCCGATCGGCGTCGTCACCGGGCCCTTGAGGGCGACTTTGTTGCGCAGGATGGAGTCGAGGACGTCCTGCGGCAGCGGGTCGCCGAAACGCGAGATGGCCTCGGCGCCGACGAAGTACTTCTCCCATTCCACGTCCACGCCGGCGCACTCGATGATCTGCACCACCGCCGCCGTGACCTCCGGGCCGATGCCGTCGCCCGGGAGAAGAGTGATCTTGTGCTTGGCCATGTAAGTTGACTCCTGCCGCCGGCACCCGGCCGTCAGCCTTGAAGGGTCTCGTTCAATTCCTGTGCACGCTTTCGCGCCGCCCCCAGGTCGAACTGCAGCGGGAACATATCGCGAAGCGCGGCGTACGCGGGCAATTCTTCGAGGCAGCGGCGAATGCTTTCCAGCGTGGCGGGGATGAACTCGAGGTAGTGCATCCGCCCGCGGACGATGGGCTGCTTCGCGAACGTCCCGAGGATCTTGACGGAGCGCTGGAGCAGGGTCTCGAAGTAGCGGCGGCGGACGCTGCCTTCGCCGGCATCTTCCAGCCTCGCCACCTCGGCGTAGTACGCCAGCAGTTCCAGCTCCGTCCCGTCCCCGAGGATCCGGCCGACGCCGCGGTCGCGCAGCAGGGAGGCGACGTCGTACGTATCCGGACCCATTCTCAGGTCCTGATAATCGATCAGGTAAATCGTGTCATCGTAAACGTGCAGATTTTGGCCGTGAAAATCACGATGACATAAACGATACGGGTGGCGCGCAACGTTTTTGCACACGCTTTCCATGTACGGTTGCAGCGGCGCGCCGTCGACGCCCATGAGCATCTCGACGTAGAACTCGCGCGCCATCTGCAGCTCGGCGACGAAGAACTCCGCCGTGAAGGGCGCGTTCAGCCCGCGGTCGGGCGCCTGCTGGAAGCCGGCCAGCAGGCCGATGGCCGCGCGGTAGAGCCGGATCCCCTCCTCGCGGTCTTCGTGCAGCACGTCGAACAGGGTGCGGTCGCCGACGTCGTGCTGCAGCACCGCGAAGTCGCAATGCTGCAGCACCTCGGGGATCCGTCCGTGCGGCGCCACGGCCTCGTACGCGCCGAGGAAGCGCGCCAGTTGCGCGCGCACTTCCTCGGGGTAGTACGCCAGCATGTACGTCCGGCCATCCGGTGCGGTGACGCGGTAATACGCGCGGACCGACGCGTCTCCGGCCAGCGGACGCGCGGTCCAGCCGGGACCGAGCCACCGGGTGACGTAATCCGCGGCTTCCTGGGGTAACGAGCTCACGAGGCGGGATCCTTCGCTTCGCTCAGGATGACGCCTGTGGGGTCATTTCGGCGCCGGCCCCTTTTCGCTGTCCTGGGCGTCGCGGACGACGACCTTCGTGATCGTGGTCGGGTTATGCGGCCGGTCGTTCGCTCCCTTCTGGGCGGAGACGATCTTGTCGGCAACGTCCATCCCCTTCGTCACCTGTCCGAAGACGGTGTACTGGCGATCGAGAAACGTCGAGTCGGCCACGACGATGAAGAACTGCGACGAAGCGCTGTCGACATGCTGCGAGCGCGCCATCGAGACAATGCCCCGCTTGTGCGAGACGGTGTTGAACTCCGCCTTCAGGTTGTTCTTCGACCCGCCGGTGCCCCAGGAGCTCGGGTCGCCGCTGATCGTATTCGGGTCGCCGCCCTGGATCATGAAGCCGGGGATGATCCGGTGGAACTTCGTGCCGTTGTAGGCGCCCTGCTGGGCGAGGTCGAGGAAGTTCTTCACGTGGTTCGGGGCGACGTCGGGGAAAAAGCGGATGTGGATCTCGCCGGCAGTGGTGTGCAGCTCGGCGACCTTGTCGTTACTGGTGCTCATCGGTTTCTCCTGCTTCCCGCCCGTCGTGGCCGGCGGCGCGGTCGTAGTTGCGGTCGTGTCGGTGGCGCTCGTGTCGGTCGTAGCGGTTGCTGCCGTGTCCGTCGTGCCGAGCTGGGTGACGCTGGTCTCGGTAGTGACGGCAGTGTCGCCCTGCGTGGTCGTTGCGGCATCGTTGCCACGCTCACCGCAGGCGGCGAGCGCGACCATCAGAACGCCGAAGAAGATTCGTTTCAAGTTCAACCCCCTTGTCGTATCGGCCGCGAATCCTAGCACTACCGGCGCGCATCGCATGCCGCCTGCTATTCTGGAGCCGTGCTCCTCCATACTCTGCTCGAGCTGGCCGGCACCACGCTGGGGGCAGCGCTCTACGCGTACCTGAGGAAACAGGAAGGCGATCCGATCCACGACCGCTCCCGCCTCGCGGTGCTGGCCGGTGCCGCAATCGGGGCGGCAGTCGGTGCGCGCCTGCTCTGGTGGCTCGGCGAGCCCGGTCTCGACTTCTCCCGGATGCTGGAAGGGAAGACCGTCGTCGGCGGGCTCCTGGGCGGCCTGATCGGCGTCGAGCTGGCCAAGAAATGGATCGGCGTCCGGACCAGAACCGGCGACCTGTTCGTCTACCCGTTGATGCTGGCAATGGTCCTCGGCCGCGTCGGTTGTTTCCTGAGCGGTCCGGCCGACCGGACGCACGGCCTCCCGACCGATCTCCCGTGGGGAATTGCCATCGGCGATGGTGTGCGCCGCCATCCGGTGGCGCTGTACGAGATCGCGTTCCTCCTCGCGCTCGTCCCGCTGCTGCGCCAGGTGCGCGTTCCGGGTGCACGTTTCCAGTACTTTCTCGGCTCCTATCTGCTGTTCCGGTTCTTCGTCGATTTCCTGAAGCCCTTTCCGGAGCCACTCGGCAGCGGCCTGACGGCGATCCAGTGGGCGTGTCTGGCCGCCGCCGCCTGGTGCGGAAAGGAGCTCGTGTTGCGCGAGCGCGCGGCGGTGACGGCATGACCGGCCTGACCCGTCCCTACCTCTTCTACGACACGGCGGTCTCGATCTGCTCCACCTGCTACCGGCGCGTTGACGCTAAGATCGTGTTCGAGGACACCTGCGTCTACCTGACCAAGCACTGCCCGCGGCACGGCAACGAGAAGGTGCTGGTCTCCGACGACATCCCCTACTACCGGCAGTGCCGGGAGGTCTTCCTCAAGCCGCCGGAGATGCCGTACCGCCGCAACACCGCGATCGCGCACGGCTGCCCCTACGACTGCGGCCTCTGCCCGGACCACGAACAGCACAGTTGCCTGACGCTGATCGAGGTGACGGACGCGTGCAATCTCCGCTGCCCGGTCTGTTACGCGGGGAGCGGTCCGGAGCGGCAGACGCACCGTTCTCTGGAGACGATCGAGCGGATGCTCGACGCGGTCGTGGCCAACGAGCGGGAGCCCGACATCGTGCAGATCTCGGGCGGCGAGCCGACGATCCACCCCGACTTTTTCGCCATCCTCGACGCGGCGCGCCGGCGGCCGATCCGGCATCTGATGGTGAACACGAACGGCGTCCGGATCGCACGCGATCCGGAGCTCGCGAAGCGGCTGGCGTCGTACATGCCGGGCTTCGAGCTCTACCTGCAGTTCGACTCGCTCCGCTCCCGGCCGCTCGAAGTGCTCCGCGGCGCCGACCTGAGGGACGTGCGGATGCGCGCCCTCGAGCATCTCAACGCCGCCGGAATCTCGACGACGCTCGTGGTGACGCTGCAGAAGGGAGTGAACGACGACGAGATCGGCGAGATCCTCGACTTCGCCCTCCGGCAGCCATGCGTCCGCGGCATCACGTTCCAGCCGGTGCAGGCCGCCGGGCGTCTGGACGGCTACGACGACGCCAGCCATCGGCTGACGCTATCCGAGGTGCGGCGGAAGATCCTCGAGCAATCGCCGCTCTTCCGCCCCGAGGACCTGATCCCGGTGCCATGTCATCCCGATGCGCTGTGCATGGGCTACGCGTTCAAGACCGGGGACGGTGCCGTTCCGCTGACGTCGATGATCGACCGCCAGGCGCTGATCGACGGCAGCCGCAATACGATCGTCTTCGAGCGCGACGACTCGGTCCGCAACGCCTTCTTCGACGTCTTCACCACCGCCCTCGGCGCCGACTCGCAGCCGTCGAAGCTGAAGGATCTCCTCTGCTGCATCCCGCGTGCGTCCGTCCCCGAGACGATCGGCTACGCGAACATCTTCCGGGTACTGATCCTCGAATTCATCGACGCCCGGTCGTTCGATCTCCGCTCGGTCAAGAAGTCGTGCGTCCACATCGCCCATCCCGACGGACGCATCATCCCGTTCGACACGTACAACATGTTCTACCGCGACGATCTGGAGCAGACGCGGCTCGCGCCGCTGAGAGAAGGAGTGGAACGCGCATGGATGTAGAGACGAAGAAACCGGTGTCGTGGGGCGCCGTGATCGGCGGAGTGTTCATCGCCCTTGCTCTCGGGATCTTCATCGTTCCGCTCACGATGCTGGGCGGCGGTTTCCTGGGCCAGTCGATCGGAACGAGCGATGGGGTGAAGACCGTCGTCGGAACAGTCCTCTCGCTCCTGTTCGCGGGCACGGCGTACTACCTGGCGTGGTGGCTGACCGGTCGCGGCAACGCCGACCTGGCGACGGGCGTCCTCATCGGCGGCGCGCTCATGACCCTGCTCGCCGGAACCTGCGGCATGCTGATCGGGTCGATGTGAGGGCGGACACTCAGCGCCTGTGGCACGACCCCTCACCCCGCCGGGCACCTGGTCTTCTAAGGCAGCGCGTGTCGAGTTGCGACGATGGTGAATCAGCCACGCGCAGGTGCCCGGCATCCCTCTCCCCTACGAGAGGGGCGAGGGGCAACACACCGAGCCAACACCTTTCTTTGCGATTAAATACGGGCTTTGTTGCCCCTCTCCCCGCCGGGCCGGGGAGAGGGATGTTCGGCGCCTGCGTGTGGCGAATACGTCAACCGTCCAAGCGGCAGCGAGTTTGTCAGGAGCTCAGGCGCCGGACGGGGTGAGGGGCCATGCCACTTGCCACAACGCCCCAACCTACCGCGGCCGGACGATCGTCGGGGCGACGGCGCCGGTGGTGATGCGGATGTCGCCGTTGGTGGCCAGGAGCACGACCTTCTCGCCGCCGCCGTTGATCTTGCCGACGGCGCGGACGCGGGTCTTGCCCGAGACCTGCTGGCGGGTGATCGACAGGCCGGGGATGTCGGAGAGGATCGTGTCGGCGTTCGGGTCGGTGGTGATGATCGTGGCGTCGATGTCGGCGGCGAATTTCGGGCCGACCTGCAGCACGACGTTCCCCTTGCCGGTCTTGGCGTCGATGGTCTCGCTCTTGGACGCCCCGTCGACGGTGATGGCGATGTCCCCCGAGGTCGTCTCGGCCACGATCGGAGCGGCAGCCTGGCGGACGATGATGTCGCCGCCGCCGGACTCGAGGCGCGTCGGACCGCTGGTGTAGAGCAGGCGGATCGTGCCGCCCTTGGTGGTGATGGTGCCGCCGCGGCGCGTGCTGTCGACGAGGATGTCGCCGGCGCCCGTGGACGCGGTCAGCGGGCCGAGGATCTCGCCGAGCTGCAGCGGCCCTCCCTTGGAGGTGACGTTGCAGGAGCCGGTCACCGAGCCGAGGCGGACTTCGCCCGCGCCGGTGCGGATGTCGGCACGGCCGTGAATCTCGTTGACCCGGACGTCGCCGACGCTGGTCTGGTAGACCAGCGATCCGCGGAACACTCCGCGGGTGAAGACGCGCTGCCCGTTCGGCCCCGGCTCCGGCTGGCCGACCGTCGGTTCGAACGCCGCCGACATCACCGCCGGCCTGGCCGTACGGATCGACTGCGAGGCCGTCGCGGAGGTGCCCGACGTCAGCAGGTAAACGTTGCCCATGAGCGACTGCGTGGTGATGGTCGGGCCGCCCGGAGCATTGACGGTGCCGCGGAAGGTCGCACCGCCAAACCGGCCGCGCGGCGCGAAGTTCGTCCGGATGTCGCCCGTCCCGGTCTCCGCCACCCACCGGAAATCGGCGGTGCCGGCTACCGTGGCCGTGACATGGCCGTTGACCGTCGACAGGACGACGTTCTTGTGAGGCACGGCCGTCGAGTAGACGATCGAGCCGTTGACGCTTTCGACGAACGCTGCCCCGGCCACGTTGGAGACGATCACGTTGCCGTTGAAGTTCTTGACGTGGATGCTTCCGGCGAGGTCGACGATGCGGATCCGTTCGCTCGAGCTGGAGATGATGCGCACGCTGATGCTGCGCGGCACGCGCACCGTCCAGTGAGAGCGCATGGTCCACGGCTTCTTCTGTCCGTCGAGTGCGACCGCGGTGCGGACGATGCGCGTCTTGACGTTGCCGCCGATGGCGATGCCCGACTGGCGCTGGGCCTCCTTCAGGATCGCCTCGGTCTCGGCGGTGATGGTCGTCACGATCGACGCCTCGACGTCGACGACGTCGGCGCCGAGGATCTCGATGTTGCCGATCGGGTTCTCCAGCACGAATGACCCGCCGGCGGCGACCGTGAACTTCTGATCGGTGCGGATCGTCTTCCGGACCATCGCCGGCTTCTGCTGCGCGGACGCAGCAATGCCGGCGGTCAGGATGACGATGGCGGTGAGAGACCGGATATTCATGTGTCGGTTCGCTTGCTGTTACGGCTTGATGTTGCTGAGCGCTTCCGCCGCTTTGACGCGGACGTACTGGTTTTCGTCCTGCTGCATGGCCTTCCGCCGGAGCGTGTCGACGGTGGTCTTGTCGAGCACCGCGCCGCTGCGAACCAGGTTCGCCAGGGCCTCGACGGCCTTCATCCGGACGGCGGGATTCGGGTCGTTCTGCAGGGCGGTGATGAGGGCGTCGCGGGTCGGCGTCGCCACCGCCGGCGGCAGGTTGGTCAGGTTTTCGACGGCGCGGATGCGCGCCCCTTCGTGCGAGTCGTTGTTGAGCTGCCGGGCCCACGCCGTGGCAATCTCGGGATTCGCATTCGCGGGATCGGAGTACGTCCGGCGGACCCACTCGATCGCATTCGCGCGCGGGGTGACCGTTTCCTCGTTCTCGATCATGTAGGACGAGAGACGGACGATGCTCTTGTCGTTCGGGCTGCCGGTCACCGTCCACTTGGAGGAGATGTCGAACGAGATGACCACCTTGTCGTCGCTGGCGTCGCCGTCGATGATCTGGACGTTGCTGATGTTGGGCCGCCCCTCGAACTCGGGGCTGATGGCGTCGGCGTCGAGCACGCGGGTCTCGGCGATCGACATCGGCTCCTGGTGCGAGACGGTGTTGAACGGGCTCGCCGTGACGTTGTTGAGGGTCGCCGGCATGGTCTGGATGCGATCCGCGTTGCGGTCGCCGAGGAAGTAGCTGCCGCCGGCCAGGATCACCACCGCGGCCGCCTGGGCGATCCACTTGAACGCGGGAGGGCGCCGGAACGGTACGACGTTGTCCGCTTGCTTCGGAGCGATGCCCGCCTTCTGCAGGAACGCTTCTTTCACCTGCGCCGGGACCGCGACCTCGGGGAGGTCGCCCATGATCGCCCACGTCTCGCGATAGGCTTCCCATTCCGCGCTGCAGAGACCGCAGCTCTCGATGTGCTGGTGCGTCAGTTCGCGCCGGTTCGCGTCGAGCGACTCGGTGAGAAGGAGAGGCATCCCTTCTCTCACTGCACTACATTCAGACATCTGTCTCCTCCACTCGCTTCACCCATGAGGGCTCGTTTCATTGTTTCCATGGCCCGGAAGACGCGGGTCTTGACCGCCCCCTCCGAACAGCCGGCGATCTGTGCGATCTCGGCGTACGACAGTCCCTGATAGCGCGACAGCACGACGGCTTCGCGTTGCTCGGCGGTCAGCACGGCCAGCGCCCGCTGGACCCGCTGCTCGTTCTCTCGCTGCTCGAAGGACCGGTCCGGGCTGAGCTCGTCCGGCCCCGGCAACGTGATCAGCACGTCGTCCGAGTCCTTCGGTCTGTTGTCGGCCTTCCTCAGGTAATCGCGGCAAAGGTTTGCCGTGATCGAGAACAGCCAGGTGGTGAGCTTGGCGGTTCCGTTGTACTGATTGGAGTACTTGAGCATTTTGATGAAAGCTTCCTGTGTCGCGTCCTCTGCCGCCTCCGCGTTCCTGAGGAACCGGAACGCGAAGTTGTAGATCCTTCCGCTGTAGCGGTCGTAGATCTCAGATGCCGGGGAGTTGTCGCCGGCCTGAACGATTGCCATCAATTCCTGATCGCTCAGGTGCTTCATTTCCCCGGTTTCTCTCTGGTTGGACGTGGACATGTGCGGAAAGGTTCCGCGCCCTTTTCAGGACGCTACGCGGGGGCAGGAACAAGGCCCGGATGAAGTTCATTCGACTCCGGCCGGGGCTGCTCGACCGACACCGCCACGAGGGCAAATAAGTTCAACAGGATGTAGAAAACCTCGGTGTCTCCCCAGTTGAACTCGAACAGCCCCGCCACCGTCAGGCTCACCGCCACCGCCACCCCCACCTCCGCCCACATCCGCCGCGGAGTGCTCCAGGCCCGGATGCACTCCCGGAGGAAGAGGGTGAGAAGGAGCAGGTAGGCACCCAGGCCGAGGATTCCCCGCTCCGCCCAGAGCTGGATCACGTTGTTATGGAGGTGGGCCGGTCTGGCCCGGGGGGCGTCGTGCTTCCGGTAGATCGAGTAGAACTCTTTGGTGTTGGCCGGGCCGACGCCGAGGATCGGGAAGTCTTTGATCATCTCCACGCCTGCCTCGAGCATCCGGATCCGGTCGAAATTCGACTCCTGGCGGGTGTCGAAGGCCGAGACCATCCGGCTGAAGAGCGCCATCGGCATGAAGGTCAGGAAGAGGATCAGCGCCGGGAGCGCATAGAAGACGAGGCGAGCCCGGGTCACCAGGAGCACCACCGCCGCCGCCACGACCCACCCCAGCCAGACGCTGCGGGTGAAGGTCAGGAGGAGAGTCACGGTGGCCAGGCTCCCGGAGACGAGCTGCCACCACTTTCGCTCGTGCCACCAGAGGAACAGCAGCATCAGCGACAGCGGGAGGAGCAGCCCGGAGAAGGTCATGACGTGCGTCGAGGGACCGTTGATCCGGTGCTCGAGGTCGCGCCGGTCGAAGAAGATGAACTCGATCAGCCCCCAGAGGGAGATGTAGGTGACGAAGATCGCGTGCGCCTTGACGATCAGGTCGCGCAGCCGCGGCAGCTCCCGGAGGAGGAGGATCGCCGCCGGGAAGATGAGCATCTTGAACCAGAGCATGCTCTCGCCATAGGCGTGCAGGCGCCGCGGCGAGGCCAGCGCGGAGACGGTGGAGACGACGCCGTACAGGAGCAGGGGGAAGTAGAGGATGTGCCAGGAGAAACGGACGTCGCCGCGGGCGAGGGCCCAGCCGAGGGTGAAGATGACCCAGAAGGCGCCCAGCTCGACGGTCGCGATCTTCCCCTGGAAGATGATGTTGAGGAAGTAGAGGACCGCGGAGGCGGAGACGAGGGGGGAGATGTGGCCGAAGTAGGTCTGACGCGGGGATTGAGGATTGAGGATTGAGGATTGAGGATTGGAAGGCGCCTCGGACATCTTCAGTCTTCGAAGGCCTCTTCCAGCAGCATCACCGGGATGTCGCTGACGATCGGATAGACGCGGCCGCACTTCACGCACTGCAGCCCCTGCTCGACGACCGGCTCCTCGCCGCGGAACTTCTCGCGGAACTTATCGCGCACGCTGGTGCGGCGGGCTTCCGCGAGCGGCACCAGCTTCACCTCTTCCTTGCAGATCGGGCAGGCTAGAATCTCGAGCAGTTCCTGGTCGACGGCCATCGGGTCGCGACTATAGCAGCCCCGCCGTTTCGATGAAAATTCTCCACCTTGCCGCGGGTAACCGCTGGACCGGCGCCGCCGCCCCCGCTTTCGCGGAGGTGGAGGCACTGCGCGCCGCCGCCGTCGAGGCCCACTACGCCTATGTCGGGGGCTACAAGCTCGAGGCGAAGATCGGGCACCTCGACTACACGCACGCGGTGATCGGGAAGGCCCAGAACCCCGCTTCGTTTCTCCGGAGCGTCCGTGCGATCCGGCGGCTGGTGGAGCAGCACGGCTTCGACGTCGTCCACGCGCACCTGACGTACGACCACTGGCTGGCGCGGATAGCGGTCCGCGGCACGAAGGCGCGCGTCGCGCGGACGTTCCACGCCCGGCGGGTGCTGCGCGGCGATCCGTTCACGCGCATGCTGGTCTCGCGTACCGCGCACCTGTTCGCCGTCAACGAGGCGTTCCTCGGCGTCTACCCCGGTATGGTCTTCACCCCGCCGCCCCTCGAGCACGGGCAGTTCTCGCCGGACGGCCCGAACGTGCGCGGCCTGTACGGCATCCATTCGAGGACAAAGCTGGTGACGGTGATCGGCAAGCTTTCGAAGCGCCGCGGCTTCGAGGAAGCGCTGTCTACATTCGCCTTCCTCCGCGCCCGTATGGACGGCGTACGGATGATGGTCATCGGACACGGCGAGCATCGGCCGGCGCTGGAAGCCCTCGCCGCCGATCTCGGGATCACCGCGGACTTGATCTGGGCCGGCTATCACGAGGACGACCTCGCCGAGCACTATCGCGCCTCCGATCTCCTCCTCTTCACCGAGCGCGGCTCGGACGAAGGGCATCGGGCGGTGCTGGAGGCGATGGCGTGCGGAGTCCCGGTGGCGGCGTATCCGGTGGAAGGAGTGGCGGCGTTGATCGGCGCCGAGGCCGTGGCGCCCGCGCGCGATCCGGAGGCGCTGACGGCGCTGGCTGCGTCCCTCCTGACGCACGATCGCGAGCAGGCGCGGCGAGAGGTGGTCGCACGATCCCAGGAGTTCGGATACGGGCGGGCGGCGGAACGGTTGACCGCGGCGTACGAAAGGTAACCCGACGTCAATCGGAGCGCCGGTCTTCGACCGGCCGGTCCGCCGACCTTCGGTCGGCAGTGTGCGAGGAAACGTCTCCCGAGAGCCTGCCGGCAGAATGCCGGCGGACCGGCCGGTCGAAGACCGGCGCTCCGTTAGTCAGACCCTCACTCCGCCGCGATCACCTTGACCTCCACCGCAATCGGTGTCGGCAGCGAGTCGACGCCGACGGTCGTGCGGGTGGGTTGAATGGTTCCGAAGTACTCGCCGTAGACCTTGTTGAAGCGGTCGAAGTCGCGCTGCATGTCGGTCAGGTAGACCGTCACGTCGAGGACCTTCTCCAGCGAGCTGCCGGCGTCTTCGAGAATCGCTTTCACGTTCTCGATGCAGGCGCGCGTCTGGACCTCGATATCGTGCCCGATCACGCTCCCCGCGCCGTCGCGGATCATGCCGGGGATCTCGCCCGTGCCCGGCGTGCGCGGGCCGATCCCGGAGAGATACAGCAGCCCGCCGGCGCGCCGCGCATGCGGATATGGCCCGACCGGCTTCGGCGCGCGGTCCGTCCGGATGGCGTCATCGCGATGGACCGGCGCCGGCGCGCCATAGTCGTCCTGCGACGACATTTCGCTCTGCGCATGCACGTCCGGCCCTTCGGCCAGCACGTTGTGCGATTCGAGCCCGGTGCCCCCTTCCTCGGCGGCAAACGTCTGGATCGGCCCTTCGTCGAACTCCTTCTCCCAGTCCATCTGCTTCCGCTCGTTCGGCGTCAGCTCGACGATCGCGTTCCCCGTCCCCCACACCGGCTGGTAATCCCACACCTTGCCGTCGTACTTGTTGTGCTCCCCCATCACCGCGCCGAGCCACCAGATGGCCTTGAAGCCCATGTCCGCATTGGCCTCGCGGGCAAAATCGCGCGCCACCTGGGCCACGTCCTCCAGCCGCCCCTCGCCGAGCATCTCCAGCAGCTTCCGGTTCCACTCATCGTCCTTCTGCGACGAGATCCGGTCCTGCGCGGGGTCGATCTCCGCCACCTCGTAGCGGTTCGACAGATTCGTCACGCAGACCACGATCGTCTTCTTCCCATACGCCTCGATCGCCGCCCGCGCCGCAAACCCCAGCGCCCGCGTCTCCTCCCGCTCCGCGTAGATGTTGCACGACACCACCGACGCCGGAATGGCGTTGTCCGGATTCAGCAGCTTCAGCGCGACCACCGTCCCCGTATCGATCGGAAACCCGTGATACGCCACCGTCGCCGCCTGCATCCCATGCTCTTTACAAAGCCGGCAATACAACTTCCCGAACTCCGGATCGATCCGGAAGGAGTAAGGGATCTCCCCGAACTCGTACCAGTTCTGATCGACGAGCGTCCACGTCGGATTCGGATCGACCTGGAAGAGATGGCCGATGACGGAGAACCATTGAGTCGAGTAAACGAGGATCAGCTCCGCGCCGGAATTGGCGATCTCGCGGCCGACCGCTTCGTACGAAGATCTCAGCGAGGCCCATCCGGCATTCTTCTCGGGCGCAAGGAGAGGATGCGGTTGCCCAGGAACCACGTACGCCTTCAGGATCATCGTGCAACCGCCTGCGAAACCGCCTGCTCCTTCAGCACCGGATCCCAACCAACGACCGCGTTCCCAGTCCCAATCACCGTCCAGTAGCCGTAGACCTCGGCGGGATACGTCGGAAAGTCGAGCGCGGACAGCATCCACGCCAGCGAACCTGCTTTCACTTCGCTCACCGCGTGATCCATGAACTCCGGCAGGATCGCGATCAGCTCCTTCGTCTTCCCGGTCCGCATCAAGTCAATGACCTGCATGTCCCACAGGTACCCCGAGTGCTCGTACACGTGCTCGCGGGACATGTCTTCGGGAATCTCAGGCTCGGTGGTGAAGTGACGATGGGAAAGGGTGTTGGACGCGAGGAGGACGGCGCGGCGGCCGCTCTTTTCGATGGCGCGCTTCGTCGCCTGCCCGAGCTGGACCATCTGCGCCTGTCCCATCTCGTTCGAGAAGTAGTACGGCGAATTGTTCGAGGAGATGCCGACGATGGGGATGTCCCAGTCGGGATTCATCATGTGGCAGGAGACGATGGTCCCGTAGTCGACCCGGAAGTGCGGGTTGCGCATCATCTTCGTGATGAGCCCCATCTCCTTCCCCTCCGCCGCAATCAGCTCCGCCAGCTCCACATCCACCTTCAGGTCGTACTGAAAACGGAAGAGGTTCGGAAAGATCGGGTCGACCGAGAGGCCGTGAAACTCCGGCAGGCCGAGGAAGTGATGGCCAATCACCGTCTGCCAGTGCGGCGAGTGGACGAGGATCACATCCGGCTTCTTCTCCAGAAAATGCTTCCGCGCCCGCTCGTACCCCCAGCGCAGCACCTCCCACCCACACTCCGACTTCGGCTCATTGCGCCAATGGTTCTCGCCGTAAACGATGTGAGGAGGATGCGGCGCGAGGACGCCGCCGACGATCTGGCCGCTCTTTGTTTCTAGGCTCATAGTTTCACGCACACATTCTTCGCTTCAGTGAAAAACTCGAGAGATGCGAATCCCCCCTCACGTCCTACCCCACTGTCCTTCATGCCGCCGAAGGGGACGCGGAGATCGCGGAGGAGCCAGCAGTTGATCCAGACGGTGCCGGCGTGGAGGGCGGCGGCGACGCGGTGGGCGCGCTGGAGGTCGCGGGTCCAGAGCGACGCGGACAGGCCGTAACGCGTGGCGTTGGCGAAGCGGATGGCCTCCTCTTCGCGCTCGAACGGGGTGATGGTCACGACCGGTCCGAAGATCTCTTCCTGCGTCGTGCGGCAATAGCTTCCCAGTCCGGTGATCACGGCCGGCGCGATGAAGAAGCCGTCACGGTCGAGGCGATTGCCGCCCGTGACGACGGTGCCGCCTTCCTGCTTCGCCAGCTCGACGTAGCCAAGGACCTTCTGCGCGTGGGCCTCGCTGATGACGGCGCCGACGTCGGTCGACTCGTCGAGCGGGTCGCCGATGCGCAGGGCGCGCGTCGCCGCGACGAATCGGTCGACGAACTCGTCGTGAATCGAACGCTCCACGAGGATCCGCGAGCCGCAGAGACAGATCTCGCCCTGGTTCCAGAAGCTCGAGCGGATCGACGTCGCCACGCACTCGTCGAGATCGGCGTCGGCGAAGATGACGTTCGGGTTCTTCCCCCCGAGCTCGAGGGAGAGCTTCTTGAACTTCGGCGCGGCGGCCGCGGCGACCTTCGCACCCGTGACCGTGCCGCCGGTGAACGAGATCGCCTTTACGTCCTCGTGCTCGCACAGCGCGGCTCCGGCACTCGGCCCGTAGCCGTGCACGATGTTGATGACGCCGGGAGGGATGCCGGCTTTGATCGACAAGCCGGCGAGGCGATGCGCGGTCAGCGGCGTCAGCTCCGACGGCTTGGCCACGCAGGTGTTCCCCGCCGCGATGGCCGGCGCGATCTTCCACGAGAGGAGGTACAGCGGCAGGTTCCACGGCGAGATCAGGCCGACCACACCGAGCGGCTGCCGCAGCGTGTAATTCAGCGCCGCCGAGTCGGTGACGTGGGCCTCGCTCGAGCCGTGCAGGATGGCCGTGGCGAAGAAGCGGAAGTTCGCGACGGCGCGGGGAATGTCGAGCCGCCGCGCGAGCGAGATCGGCTTGCCGGTGTCTTCGCTCTCGACGCGTGCGAGCTCCTCGGCGTTCTGTTCGATGAGGTCGGCGAGCTTCAGGAGCAGCCGGCTGCGCTCGTCCGCAGTCGTGCGCGACCAATCTTCGAAGGCCATCCGCGCGGCGAAGACGGCGTCATGAACATCATGCTCATCGCTGGCCGGAATCTTCGCGATGACCTTCCCGGTCGCCGGTGCGATGTCGTCGAAATACTGATCGCAGCACGGCCCGCCGAACCCGCCCTTGATGAAGTTAGCGAGGCGCAATGAACTCCTCCGGATCGAACTCCCACCGGTCGATATCCGGGTCCCACGAATCCCACGGCACGATTGCCGCCATCCGCTCGCGCAGGTTCGGCGGGATGACCTCCGGGACGATGAACGCCTTCTGCCGGCGCAGCTTGTACGGATTGCGGAACTCAAAACCGAGCACGCCGAGGATGTAGCGGGCGATGTACCAGGTCGCCTGAGGATTCCAGCCGTGGGCGATCTTCACCACCACGCCGAGGCCTTCCGGATACTCCGGATGCTCGATCGAGAGGCCGAGCAGACCGTCCGCCCCCTCCTTCGCCAGCACCCGGCCGCCGCAGGCCTTGAGGATCGTCGAGTCGAGGCGATTGAAACCGCCGATGAGATCGGGATGGGCGGTCATGGCACCCCAGATCCAGTCCTGGTCCTTCTCCGTGACCAGATTTGCGAAGAGGCGGGCCAGGTCGGTGACGGTGTTCGAAACGGTCGGCAGGCCGCAGCCGTCCTTGGCGATCGCCCCCGCCTTCCACTCGGGACCGAGGACGCCGCGGATGTACTGCAGGTACTCCTGGAAGAACGGATGGTGCGGCCAGACGTAGCCGACACGCCGCCAGCCCTTCAGCCGGCAGCCGCGGAGGATGGCGGCGTGCTCGCCCGAACAGCAGTGATACCAGCGGCGCGGGCGGCGCACCTGCCGGCCGAACTGCACCAGCGGCACGTCGAGCGGCGCCTGCATCATCCCGAACTCAGCCTCGCGCAGGATTGACCGCGCCGTGGCGACATGCTCCGCGTCACCGTTGTGCGACGCGACGGAGATCGCCTTCTGCTCGCTGGTCAGCTCGTTCGCGAACTCTTTGGTGAAGACCTTCATCATGATCGGCTTAACCATCGAGCGGCCGTAGACCTCGACGTTCCCGCCGAACGAATAGAGCAGGTTCTTCCCCGTCACCCACGACACCGCCCCATGGATCGTGTTCTCCGCCACGCCGTTCCGGCGGTACTCCACCAGCGGCTGCCAGTTCGGCATCGCCCGCGCGAAGTTCGGCGCGGCGGCTTCGTCGAAGGTCTGGGCGGGCGGGTCGGTGATCGTGGTCATCGTCGTCAGCGTACCTGGGGAATCACACGCGTCACAAAATCGTGCATGTTTTTCATGACGCGTTGTGAGTCGTGGTTATTGAAGTCGAACCAGAGCATGAGCCGGTCCTCCGGATCGAAGCGCTCGCGCATCTGGGCGGCGATCGTTTCGGGGTCTCCGACCAGGGCATTGTTGGTGGCGCGGCGGACTTTTTCCTCGTCGAGCGTCCCTTCGAGAGCGCGCCAGTAGTTGGAGAGGGCGTCGCGCGCTTCCTCCTGCGCCTGGGCAGGATCGTCGTTGATGAATACCAGCACCGTGCGCGGCATGAGGCGCCGCTGCCAGCCGCCGCCGTCGGGGTGGTAGTGCGTGCGCATCCGTTCGTTGGTCTTTTCGATCTCGTCGCCGGGGGTGATGGAGAGGTTGAAGACGCCCACCGGGAGGATGGTGTTGGCGAAGATCTGCGTGGCCGGGTCGTGCGAGCCGATGGAGAGGCGGAGCAGTTCCATCCGCGGCTCGGAGGGGACGATCTTCAGGTTCGGGAAGCGCCAGCGCGGCTGGAGCGGGATCTCGTCCGCGTACTGGCCGTAGGCATCCTGCACGCGCTGCCAGTCCTCGTCTTTCCAGAAATCGGCGCGCTTCAGCGATCGGCGGGCAATCTGCTCGGAGCTCAGCACCTCCCCTTTCAACAGGCGCAGGAAGATCTCGGTCGCCTCTTCGAAGATCTTGTTCTTCACCACTGGCCACGCCGCCGCTTCGACCGGGTCGCGCGGAACGATGCCGTAGGGGACGTTGATGAAGGGAAAGCGGCCCGACGCGAAGCCGACCGTCAGGATGCGCTGCTCCTCGGGGTCGAGGCCGTGCAGCGTCAGAAAGGTCTTGATCCGCTCCGCCGCGGCGACCGGGCCGCCGTTGCAGAGGATGTTCATGATCGCCGAGCCGATCCCGATCCGCTTCGTCCGCGCAAACACGCGATGTCCGAGCTGGAGGATGTCGGTGTTCAACCCGATCTCCCCTGCAAAGTGGGGGATGACCGCTCCCGGATTGCTCTTCTGGACCTCGGTCGAGAGATGGCTCTCCGCCACCCAGGCCGTGCCGAAGCCCAGCTCGTCGGCGAGCACGACCTGCTCGAAGAAGTTCTCGAACATCACCCGTTCGCTCGGCGTGTAGCCGTGCACGTCGGTCTGGCAGATGGAGAAGAAGATGTCGAGCTCCATGCGAGCGCGTTAACTTACCATGCGCGTGGAGGGCGTTGACGGCGACCCTACCGCGCCAGCGCCTCGATCTTCTGCACCAGTTTCACGTACACCTCCGGACCGAAGCCCGGGTTGTTCATGAACACGCGCCGGCCGCCCGTCCGGGTAAGGTGGACGTATTCGTACTGCACGCCGTCGTAAGCGCCGTCGTTCAGGAGACTCCGCAGGTCGTCGAAGCGGGTCGCGGTCAGGAACGTGCGCAGGTCCGCCAGCGCCGCCGGGTCGAGCGGGACCCTGCGGCCCTCGCTCGAAAGGGTGGCGGTCTTGCCGTGAATGGTGAGCTCGGCGATCGCCACCGGCTTGATCCAGGTGCCGGCCGCGAAGAGGGCAATCAGTTCGTCCGCCTTCGACGCCTTGAACCGGCCGAGGAGGCCCTGTTCCCACGTGGCGAAGGCGGTGAAGACCCCGCTTCCGGGCTCGGAATGCGGGCGCAGACCGAGGATGAGAAGCTCCCCGGGGTGGCGCCGCTGCACCATCGCCCGCGCCCTTGCGCTGTCCTCGGCGATGAGCCACGCCTCCGCCGCGGCGTCGAGTTGCGGCGAATGCCCGAAGAGTTTCCCCACGGCTTCCAGCGGCAGCGGCTCTCCGATCAGGCGCGAGCCGGCCAGAAGCGCCCGCTGCGCGTCACGATCGCTGCCGGCGAGGACCTTCCCCGTCTCGCCCGAAATCACCGCGGCGATGCCGGCGCGCATGCCGCCCGCGGCTTCGAGCCGCCCCAGGGCGGCGCGGTCCGGCCCTCCGTAACGGCGCATGAGTGCCGCCGCAAGAAGGGTCGCATCGGCGCTGCCGTTCTCGATGCTGCGCATCCGCAGCGTCCGGGCCGACGGCGACGTCCACCATTGGACGGCCGCCACCAGGCTTTCGGCCAGCTTCGGCTGCGTTGCCTCGAGCTCTTGCACGCGCGCGGCAACGAGCGCGGCGACCTCCTCGTCGTCATGCATCTCTTTGGAGATGTACAAACCGATCACCGCGTCCGTCGACCCCGGCTTGCCGAGATCCTTCCCGTCGAGCCCCCTCACGCCGACCGAGGCAAAGGCCTCCAGTCCGCGAGCCCGCTCGGCCGGCGTCAAACCGCCGCTGCGCACCAGCGCGCCGGCGACGCTCGCTCGGTCCCTCCCGCCGCGCATCCCCTGCAACGCCGCGAACATGGCCTTTCTCCCGATGCCGCCACCGAATTCGGCCAGCGCCTCCGCGGCGCTGGACCGGATGCCGTCGCCTTCGTGGTCATTGGCGACCGCCCGCACGAGGTGCGGGATGGCATCGCGCAGACCGAGCCGCACGACGCTCAGCACGACGGATAGACGGGTCGAGGAAAAGTCCTCCGCCCAATCCGGCTGAGAGATCCACGGGATGAGCGGCGCGATCGCGTCCGCACGGGCTTTCTCGAGGTGGAACCGGCCGAGCGCACTCGCGGCCAGCGAGCGGACCGTGCGATTGTTCGAGGAGAGCAGGCGCGTCATGACCGGGATCCACTGGTCGGGATCGTGCTCGACCACGTCCTCGACCGGCGAGAGGGTGTAGTGGCCATCCTTCAGCCCGGCCAGCGAAGCATCGCGCATCCGCGCGACCAGCCAGTCTTCGAACCCGTCCCCCGCCACTTTCCCGAGCGCCTCGAACGCTCGCGCGCGCGCCGCCCCGGGCGCGCTCGCATCCCCGGCAATCGACTCCAGGGCGACTCGTCCCGCGGCGTCGGGCGCGTGCTCGTAGCGGAGCGCGAGCGCGAGTGCGCGCGTTCGCGGTTCGGGCGATGCGGCCAGCCGCTTCAGGAGCGGCTCCGCTTTCGTCCAATCCGCCCGGGCCAGCGCCTCCAGTTCGTCGCCGCCGGAGACGTAGCCCTCGGCGTCTTTCACCTTCCCTGCCGCCGCAACCAGGCGCGCTCGATGCGAGGCGCAGTGGTGGAGCATCCACTCCGCCACCTGCCCGGCCTCCTCGAAACCAGCGAGCCGCCTGCAGACATCCGCACGCGGTGGAAACGCCTGCACCAGGTTTTCGACATACCGCGGTTGCCGCTCGATCGTTTCCACCAGGCGCTCCCGCACCGCGGGCGGCGGCAGACGATCGGGCACGAAGCGCGCCCAGTAACGCGCCAGCTCCTCCACGGGTGCCGAGACGTCCGGCGGATTGTCGTGCGCTTTCTTCGGGTCGGTGACTTGGACGCGCGGCGCCGGCGGCATCGCCAAGAGGTCGTCGATCACGTCCGCCTGCAGGGGCAGCGCGAGCAGGAGGAAGACACCCACAATCATTCGCATGGTCTATTGGACGACGCTTTACGATGCGAGGATGCGCCTTCTCCCAAGACTCGTCATCATTAGTCTACTCGCCGCCTGCGCGACCGCGACGGTCGAGATTCCGCCGAACCGTTACGGACTCGCGGTCGTCCCCGAAGCCGCGACCTACGAGCGCCTGGTACGGACGAATCCCGAGAAGCGGCTGGTCGACCTGGCCACGCTCGGCATCCCGCTCGACATCCGCTACGCGACGGAAAACAACTTCATGAAGAAGACCCTCTACCCGATCGCGAAGGCGTACCTGCGCGCCCCCGCCGCCCGGGCGCTGGTCAACGTGCAGCGGGAGCTCGCCCCGCGCGGCCTCGGCATCAAGGTCTTCGACGCCTACCGTCCTTATCGCGTGACCGAGGCGATGTGGGAGCCGATCAAGAACCCCGACTACGTCGCCGATCCCGCGAAAGGCTCCCGCCACAACCGCGGGGCGGCGGTCGATCTCACCCTCGTCGACCTGAAGACCGGCGCCGAACTGCCGATGCCAACTCCCTACGACGACTTCACCACCCGCGCCGCCCATGCCTTCACCGATCTCCCCGCCGATGCCCTCGCGAACCGCGCATTGCTGCGGGAGGTCATGGAGCGGAACGGCTTCGAAGCCCTGCCGTCGGAGTGGTGGCATTACGACTTCAAGGGATGGGAACGGTTCGAGTTGATGAATGTGGGGTTGGAGGATTTGTGACGTAGTCATCCCGTCTCGGGCGCGGTCCCGCATGGGTGTTCCCGTCAGCCGAGGAATGGCAGATAACCGACAACTGACAACCGATAACGAATCTTTAGAACCGCGTCACCGCAGAGATCGACCCCACCTTGTACTGGTCCGAGGTGTCATACGCCACGTCGATCTGGAAACGCGGCCAGGCCAGGCCGGCTCCGATGGAGAAATGGTTCTGGTCTTCTCCCTCGGGGTAGAGGATCTGTTCGGCCACGAACGTCGGGTGGTTGAGCGGCCCGTTCCACTGCACCGAGTGGGCGGGATCACGCCAGTAGCCGCCGCGGATGGCGAAGGGGATCCTGGTGCTGAAGAGGTACTCGGCGCCGAGACGAAGCTCGACGACGTCGTTGGCCTTGAACGGCTCGTCGATGCCCGAGACCTCGGCGCTGGCGGCGACGAAGTCGTCGACCAGGTTCGAGTACTTGACGTGCACCGCGTCGAAATTGATCGTCAGCGTCGGGATCGGGCGCACCGACACACCGATGCCGGCGACGTCGGGGACGTGGAACTTCACGTCCGCGGCCACCTGCAGCTCGAAATCGTTGCTCGCGTCGGCGTAGAGCAGAGGCGCGGCGAACTCCGGGCCCTTCTTATAGACGCCGCCGACGCTGATCTTGTCCGTCGGCGCCCACTTGAAGCCGACCGAAAACGTGATGTCGGTCTCTTCCTTGATCTCGAGATTGCCGTTCTCGATGTCGGCGGTGCTCTGATACAGGAGTTGCTTCAACTGGCCGGTGTTTGGGTCGAGGCGCAGGGTGCCGGCCACTTCCTGGAAACGCTGGTGCCGCACGCTCCCGCCGACCGAGAACTTCGGGTGGACCTGCCAGCCGCCGGCCAGGCCGAACGTTCGCTGGCGGAGCTGGAGCACCGAGACGAACGGATCGAGGCGGAACTCGAGGCAGGCAAACGGGTTGTTCATCTGCTCGCGGCGGTTCTCGCACTCCTGCTCGGAGATCGGCGTACCGACGTACTGGATCTCGTCGCCGACGACTTCGGTCGGCATGAAGAAGTTCGGCCTGCCGAGCACGTCGCCGGTGATCGGGTCCTCGGTGATGTCGACGATGCCGCCGCCCTGGTTGTTCAGCGGCTCGTGAAAGTACGCGCCGAGGGTGAAGTTCTTGATCGGAAAGACGGCGCTGGCGAAGGTGATCACCGCGCGGTCGCTGTGATACGTGAACGGGGTCCGCACCATCTCCGGGAAGGTGCCGGTGGTGGTGAAGAGCTGCTGCTCGAGATAGTTGCGGACCTCGATCGAGACCTCCGGCTTGCGCAGGATGGTCAGGCCGGCCGGATTCGCTTCCGCGGCCGAGGCATCGTCGGCCAGGCCGAGAAACGCGCCGCCCATGCCGAGCGAACGGGCGCCGGGATTCCCGAAGTTGAACTGCAGGCCGGACAGCGCCTCGATGTCGACGTTCTGCGCCGCCGCGGGCAACGCGAGCACGGCCACGAGTGCGATCAGGTACTTACGCATGTTGTTCCCTCCGAACGGACTCATGTTCGCACAGCCGGTTCAAAACCGCGCCACCATTGAGACCGAGCCGGCCTTGTACCGGTCCGACGTGTCGTACGCGAGATCGATCTGAAAACGCGGCCAGGCGAGGCCCGCGCCGAGGGTGTAATGCTCCTGGTCTTCCCCCTTCGGGAACAGCATCGCCTCGGCCACGAAGTTCGGACGATTCAGCGGGCCGTTCCAGGTGATCGAATGGGCGGGATCCTGCCAGTAGCCGGCCCGGATCGCGACCGGGATCTTCGTCGGGAAGAGGTACTCGGCGCCGAACCGCAGCTCCGTGACGTCGTCCGCCTTGAACGGCTCGTCGAGCTCCGCCACCCCGGCGGCGCTGGCAACGAAATCGTCGACCAGGTTGGAGTACGTCACCCGGACCGCATCCGCATTCAGCGTCAGTGCCGGGATCGGACGGTAGGAGACGCCGAGGCCGGCCACGTCGGGGATGTGGAAGCTCGGGTTCGCGGCGACGATGAACTCGTTGTTCGTGTTCGCCGAATCGGCGTAGAAGAGCGGCGCCTCGAACTCGGGCCCCTGCTTGTAGACCGCGCCGAAGCTCAGCTTGTCCATCGGCGTCCATTTCAAGCCGACCGCGAACGTGGTGTCGCTCTGCTCGACCAGTTGCACTTCGCCGTCCCGCTCCTCGGCCGTGGCCTGGATGAGCGTCTGCTCGAGTTGAAAGAACTCGTTGTAGCGCAGCGTGGCCGCCGACTCGAGGAAACGCTGGTGCCGCGCGGTGAGGCCGACCGAGAACCTCGGGTGCACCTGCCATGCGCCGGAGATGCCCCAGGTCCGCTGCCTCACCTGCAGGACGGAGATGAACGGCTTGATGAAGACCTGCTGGCAGGTGAACGGGTCGTTGCTCTCGTTGCGCCGCCGGTCGCATTCCTCCGCCGTGATCGGAGCGTCGAGGAAGCGGACCTCGTCCGTCCCCGGAACCCGCTCGGTAGGCATGTAGAAGTGCGGAAGCGGCGTCACGGCACCGGTGAACGGGTCCCGTTGCGGCGCGACGAACCCGCCCCCTTCGTTGTTCAGCGGCTCATGGAAGTACGCGCCGACCGTGAAGTTGCGGATCGGGTAGACGACGCTGGCAAACGACAGCATCGCCGACTTGCTGTGATGATTGAACGCGGTCCGCTCGATATCCGGGAACGTCCCGGAAGTGGTGAACACCTGCTGTTCGATGAAGTGACGCAGCTCGATCGACACCTCGGGCTTCCGGAGAATCGTGAGACCGGCCGGATTCGCCTCCGCGGCCGACGCGTCGTCCGCCAGGCCGAGAAACGCGCCGCCCATCGCCAGCGCCCGCGCGCCGGGATTCCCGAAATTGAACTGCAGACCGGACAGCGCCTCGATGTCGACATTCTGCGCCGCCGCCGGCAGCGCGAGCGCGGCCAGGGCCGCAACCATGAACCTACGCATTGGATCCCTCCAATTTCAGGCTCGGGCCTCGCCGCTACACCCGAGCCGCCCGGACCGCCTCGATCACCAGCGCGATCACATCCTCCGGCGCACCGAGCTGCTTCGCCCGGTCCTTCCGCCAGCTCCACTCGACGTGGCCGTTGGCGAGGCTCTTGGCGCCGACGGCGATGCGAAGGGGGAAGCCGATCAGGTCGGCGTCCTTGAACTTCACGCCGGGACGTTCGTCGCGGTCGTCGAAGAGGACGTCCACTCCGGCGGCCACCAGCTTTTCGTAGACCTCGGTGGCCATGTTCAGGACCGCCTCGTCTTTGCCGACCGACGTCACCACGACCTCGAACGGCGCGATCGGCATCGGCCAGATGATCCCGTCGTCGTCGTGGCTCTGTTCCACGGCCGAGGCAACCGTACGGCCGATGCCGAGACCGTAGCAGCCCATGATCATCGGGACGCGCTGGCCTCCTTCGTCGAGGTAGACGCAGCTCATCGCCTCGGAGTACTTCGTGCCGAGCTTGAAGACGTGGCCGACCTCGATCCCGCGGTAGATCTCCAGCGCGGTGCCGCAGCGGACGCACGGATCGCCGGCGATGGCGGTCGTGAAATCGCCGTACTCCGGCTCCGCGAAGTCGCGGCCGGGGACGGCGTAGTCGAGATGATGGTCCTTCTTGTTCGCGCCGACGATCCAGCGCTTCCGGTTCTTCAGCGACGCGTCGGCGAGGACGCGCTTGCACTTCGTGCCGACCGGGCCGCAGTAGCCGATCGGGCCGCCGGTCTCGTCCTCGAAACGCGCCTCCCCGATCATCTCCAGGAACTGCGCGCCGAGGTGATTCTTGATCTTGACCTCGTTCCCCTCGCGGTCGCCGCGCACCAGCACCATCACCGTGCCGAGGTCGGTGTCGAAGATCAGCGTCTTCACCAGCTCGGAGGTCGGCCTGCCGAGGAACTTGCCGACGTCGTCGATGGACTGCGTGCCGGGCGTGTGCAGCTCGGCAATCGCATCCGACGGCGCCGGCTCGACCTTGTCGTCGAAGAACTTCGAGGTCGCCTTCTCCACGTTTGCACCGTAGCGGCAGTTCGGGCAGCTCACCACCGCGTCCTCGCCCGACTGGGCGAGCACCATGAACTCGTGCGAGGCCGAGCCGCCGATGTTGCCGGTGTCGGCGTCGACCGGGACGTGGTCGAGGGCGCAGCGGTTGAAGATGCGCGAGTAGGCTTCGCGCATCTCGTCGTAATGCTGGTCGAGCGACTCCCGGCTGGAGTGGAAGGAGTAGGCGTCCTTCATGATGAACTCCCGGCCGCGCATCAGGCCGAAGCGGGGGCGGACCTCATCGCGGAACTTCATCTGGATCTGGTAGAGCGAGACCGGGAGCTGGCGGTACGAGCTGACGGAGTCGCGGACGGTCTCGGTGATCACTTCCTCGTGCGTCGGGCCGAAGACGAAGTCGCGGTCGTGGCGGTCCTTGATCCGCAGCAGCTCTTTCCCGTACTTCTGCCAGCGGCCGGACTGCATCCAGAGCTCGGCCGGCTGGATGGCCGGCATCAGCAGCTCGGTCGAGCCGGCCCGGTTCATCTCCTGGCGGACGATGTTCTCCAGTTTCTGGATCGAGCGAAGGCCGAGCGGCAGGTAGGTATAGATGCCGGCCGCGACCTTGCGGATCATGCCGGCGCGCATCATCAGCTTCTGGCTGATGACGTCGGCATCCGACGGAACTTCACGAAGTGTATTGATGAAATAGCGGGTCCAACGCATGGGGGCGGGATTCTAACAGTTGTGACATGCACGTCCCGTCCGCTGTGTTATCAATCCGGGATCGACCGATGAACGACAAAACCGTCCTCGTCTTCGAACGACCCCCGGTGCAGCGGATCTTCTCCTGCGCAGCGGCATTCGGGTCGGCAGCGATTTTCTTCATGTACCTCTCCGAGCATCCGGAGGACTACCACCCGCTCCCGATCGCCGGCCTGATCCTGCTGTTCCTTGGCACGGTGGCCGCCGCGGTCGTCCAGTACGGCGACCACATCTATTTCAGCGACTTCGGCGTGAAGTATGAGAACCGGCTGCTGACCTGGTTCGGCAAGCGCGGCGAGTGGATGCGGTGGGAGGACATCATCGAGATCCGCGAGGTGAAGCAGAAGATCCTGATCCTGTTCTCGCGCGACGGTAGGCGGATGCTGGTGGACGCCATCCTTGGCTACGCGATTGCACGCCACGAGATCCTCAGGCGGGCTCCGCAGGCAATCCTGTCGGGCACCCTCGCCCGAGACGATTCTTGACCCGAAAAACACGCCTTGCACTCGGCGCCGGCGCGGCGCTCCTCCTCATCATCGCCCTCCTCGTGACGCTCGTCGTGCGCGAGCGGGTGACGCGTCGCCGCGTCTTCCGCCCCGCCGCCGGCGAGGCGAAAACCGAGGCGCCGCAGCACATCCCGCCGGTCGAGCAGTGGACGGCGACCTTCGCGACGACCGAACCGGAGGATCTGGCCGAGCTACTGGAGGAGATCGAGGTCAAGCATCCCGATCTCTACAAGAAGTGGTCGCTCGCCTACGTCCACGCCCGGGCGCTGGTGGAGGATGACGAGAAGAGCGAAGCGGCCCGGAAGCTGGCGCCGTTCCTGGAAAAGGGCCACCCATTCCGCGACCGCGCGCTCTATCACCGGGCGGCGATCGCCGAAGGCGCGGAGGCGAGCAAGTACCGCAACACCCTGATCTTCGAGCACCGCGACTCGACCTACCGCGATGAGGCAGTGGACGAGGAGCTGGAGTACCTCGGCGTCGGCGGCGATCCGCAGGCGCTGCTGGCATTCGGCGAGAAGATCGCCACCTCCGCCTCCACCGAACGCCGCCGCGAGATCAGCGCCCGCATCGTCGAAGCCCTCGCCGCGCGGAAGCAGGTGGATGCGGCGTTTACTCGCGGGATGGCGTTGTTGAATGCCGGGAACGCGGACGATGCGGCGGATCGGGTGACCCGGGCTCTGGACCGGCCGGAAGTGATTGGCCGGTTGAACGCCGCGCAGTTGGCGCTGTTCGGCGAGACGTTCCAGAAACACCGGCACTACGACCGGGCGGTGGCGCTGTTGCAGTTGGCGATCGATAAGACGAAGCCGGCCGTGAACCAGGCTTTCCGCGAGGGCGGCCGGACTAAAAGTCCGGCCCACACTCAGGCACCTGCAGAGATCCAGGGCGTGGTGCCACATGTGGGCCGGACTTTTAGTCCGGCCGCCCTCGCGGAGAGTGGGGCCTATACACAGGCCACCCTCCTCGCCGCCGCCAGGAAGAAGCCTGCGAAAAAGAAAGCTCTGACCCCAAAGAAATCCACGAAGAAGGCTCCTGCCAGGAAGGCTGCCCCACCCCCACCCCCACCTCCACCCAACCCCCGCGCCCGCCTCGACGAGCTCGAGTTCGCTCTCGGGCGCAGCCACTTCGGCGCCGAGCGGTACGCGGAGGCACAGGCGGTCTATCTCAACGGCGCTCGGGCCGCGACGGACCTGCGGATGAAGTCCACCTTCCTCGGGCACGCCGCCCGGGCGGCGCAGTTGCGCGGCGACGACAAGACCGCCGAGAACCTGATGACGGCGTCGATTGCGGTGAAAGGGAAGTTCCCCTCCACCACCGCCGCCCTCACCCAGCGCATCCGGACGCGCTTGAAGGCCCGCCGGTTCGCCGAGGCGGCGTCCGATGTCGCACAACTACGGAAGATGGCCGGGAACGAGCGCGCCATCCTCGAAGGCTCGCTCGCCTACGCCGTCGGGATGCTGGCCGCCGGGAACAGCGCCGCGGCGGTCTCCGCCCTCAACTCTGTCCCGGCCAATCTCCTCGACCCGTACGACAAGGCCGAGTTCGCGTACTGGCGCGCCCGGGCGCTCGAAGGGCGCGATCCGCCGGCGTCGTTCCGCTCCTATCTCGAAGTCCTGCGGGCCGGCGTCCCGACGCACTTTGCCTACTTTGCCCGCACCCGCCTCGATTCCGCGGCCATGGCTCCGAAGCTCGCCCGCGAGCTGGCCGTGCGCGAGGCCCAGGTGACGAACCTCGTCGGCGCGAAGAACTTCGACCTCGCCCGGCAGATCCAGACCGACCGCGTCCTGCTGTCGTCAAAAGACCGCGAGCGGCAGTTACAGAAGCTCACCGCGATCTACCGCGAGCTTCCCGCCTACCGCGATGTGCTGACGCTCGCACCGCGCCCGTTGCCGCGCTTCCCATCGGTCGATGCGAACGATCCCGACTCCCTCCTGATGGCGATGGGGCTGCACGACGAAGCCGTCCCGGCGATCCAGAGCCGCTTCCCTCTGCGTCCGGCGTCGAGCGCACTCTCCCGCTCCTACGCCCTCAACCTCGGCGGCGCCTCGAAGGACTCCATCTACGCCATCGAAGTGATGATGAAGAGCGTCCCGAACGACTTTCACCCCGACCTGCTCCCCGTCGTCGTCCGCCAGCTGCTCTACCCGCGCTACTTCTACAACTTCATCGCCGAGGACGCAGAGCGCTACGACGCCGACCCTGGACTCGTCCTTTCGATCATGCGCGAGGAATCGCGCTTCAACCCGCGGGCGAAGTCGCAGGCCGCCGCGCGCGGGCTGCTGCAGTTCATCATCACCACCGCCCGCGACATCGGCCGCGACGTAGGACTCGTCGACGTCGCCCCCGAGGATCTTTACGACCCGCGGGTGATCATCCGCCTCGGCGCGAAGTACATCAGCGAGCTGGCCGGCCAGTTCGAAGGCAACCGTTACCGCGTCGCCGGCGCCTACAACGCCGGCCCGAAACAGGTCGCCCTCTGGTCCCGCCTCCAGCCCGCCGCAGGCGAAGATTACTTCCTCACCGCCGTGAACTTCGACGAGACCAAGCACTACATCCGCAAAGTCATGAACTCCTACGAGAGATACGCCGGCATCTACGGCAACGCCGGCCCGAAGGGGGGCCTGCGCGCGGAACCGTGACCTTCACCACCTCGCGAACCGCACGCCGGCCATGAAAATCGTCGTTTTGGCGTCGCCGTCGATGTTCGCGCTCGAGGTGTGATGGCGGCCGACGACGTAGACCTGCTGCCTCCCGGCAGGGATGTGGAACGTAACGGTAGGGACGAAGGTGAAATCGATGTCGCCGTCGGCCGAGCTCATGTTCGGCCCTACGCCGATGCCGAACTGCGGCCCATCCGCGGAACCAAGCAGAAACTGCACGTCCGCCGAGGCGTTGATGAACGACCCCGCCGTCTTGATCTGATAGCCGTCCACGCCGAGGTCGAGCGCAACCCGGCCGCGCCGCAGCCAGAAATCCCCTCCGAATACGGGAGCGGTGACCTTGGTGTCGATGCGAAACCCCTCGGCCTCGTATTGCGCGATTCCGAAGCGAAGGCCGAAGCGCTTTTCCCACGACTGCGCGAAGAGAGGGGAGGTGGAGAGGAGGAAAAGAAGAAGCACGAGAGATCGGAGCATGAGGGTCACCATTCCAGGAGATTTGAGGAGCGAATCCCGACCATCAGCATGGTCGTATTGAGTTCTTCAGCGCGAAACCGCGGATCGATGTGCCGCGCCGCATTGTGATGCCGCACCGTCACGAGTAACTGCCGCTTCCCGAGCGGCCACGAGTACCCGGCACTCGGCGCCCAGACGGAGGTTGAGCCAACGTCGTTTCCCACGTCGACGGTCGAACGCCCGAGGGCGATCCAGGCCGTGCGGTCGCCACGCATGCGCCACCGGGCCAGCGCGTCGAAACTCACCGTCAGCACATCCCCCGCGTCCTCGGCGTCGTAGTAATCGAGACCGGCGCTCACACCGAAAGGCCCACGAGCCCAGAGCCCCTCCCCGCCCACCGCACCGCCATAGGCACGACCCGTTTCCTCACGGTCGACAGTCACGACTGCATACCCCGCACGAAGGCCCGTACGAACCTCCCACTTGGCAAAAAGAGGGGACGAGAGAAGAAGGAGCACGAGAAAGCCGGACGCCCGGAGCATTGCGTTCATTACGGGGAACACTCGCCCGGTGTCTACGGAGCGCCGGCTTTCAGCCGGCCGGTCCGCCGACCTTCGGTCGGCAGTGTGCGGAACGGCATCCCGAGAGCCGGCCGGCAGAATGCCGGCGGACCGGCCGGCTGAAAGCCGGCGCTCCGATTCCTAACTACAAACCCCGTTCCGCCGCGATCCGCAGGCGCAGGAACTGAACATCCACAGCATCGCTCGGACGGACCGTTTGCTTCGTTTCGATCAGCAGCTCTTTGCGACCGACGGGAATCGGCACGCCCTCGACGATCCTGATCTCGATTCCGCCGTCAGCGGCCCGTGCGTAATCGACGCCGCACGCATTCTTCAGCAGGTCGACGACGATCTCGTCGGCGATCCTCACGACCTTATATTTCTCCAACTCGTCGTCAGCAATCAGTGCGATCGCATTGTCGGGCAGCACGGACATCGCACGCTTCAACCGCTGGACGTTTTCGGTCGATGCATCGACCAGAAGATCGATGTCCTTCGTGGCGCGCACGAACCCATGGAGAATGACCGCGAATCCGCCGATCAGGACGTACCGGACATTCTCTGCATTCAACGCTTTGCAGAGGGAGAGGAGGTCTTCGAGCTCAGGTGCGCGTGAGTATCCGCGATCGTCCTGATCATCCACTCGTCAGCCTCCTCGTGCCGCGCGAACCGGTACACGCCTCGCGGGATGAGGCCGACTCCACGCAGACGGTTCATCGTCCGCTGCATCGTCGCAGCGTCACGAATCACATCCTCGCCGGCAGGGCGTTTTGATACTTGTCGCACGTGATGATCCTAGCACGCGCGTCCCGGCCCTAAATCACCCGCTCGTACAGCTCCCGGTAGTACGGCACGATCTTCTGATCGTCGAAACGGTCGACCGCCAGCTCGCGGGCCCGTTTGCCCATCCGCCGCCGGAGCGAGTCGTCGCTGAGGATCTCGACGGCGCATTCGGCCATGCCGTCGACGTCGCCGACGGGGAGGAGGTAGCCGGTCTCCCCTTCCACCACCACCTCGGGCAACCCGCCGCTGTTCGTCGCGATGACCGGGACCTCGGAGGTCATCGCTTCGAGGGCCGCCATGCCGAACGACTCGGTCTCGGAAGGCAGCAAAAAGAGATCGCAGCCGCCGAGGACCTCCTCGAGATTGGCCACGTTGCCGAGGAAAAAGACCCGGTCGCGGAGGTGATGGGCGCGGCAATACGCCTCCGCCTTCGAGCGATCCGGCCCGTCGCCGATCATCACCAGTCGCGCCGGGACCTTTTTGATGACCTGCTCGAAGACCTCCACCACGTCCATGATCCGCTTCACCGGCCGGAAGTTCGAGACGTGGCAGACCAGCTTCTCCCCCGCGGCAGCGAACTTCTGGCAGAACCCGCTGCCGGCGCGCTTGAAGCGGGAGGGATCGACGAAGTTCGGGATCACGTCGATGTGCTTGGCGGTATTGAAGTTGCGCGCCGTC
>Ga0190275_10000099_pt1 | contig 105618 bp, 110 predicted proteins | sample Popmic550T_FD_133745 | JGI IMG/M metagenome (GOLD analysis project Ga0190275, IMG submission 133745) | Populus adjacent soil microbial communities from riparian zone of Yellowstone River, Montana, USA - 550 T | ecosystem: Environmental > Terrestrial > Soil > Riparian zone > Trees stand... | reverse complement strand
CGCCCTTGTCGGTGGCGCTGCTGTGGCTCTTCACGACGAGGCCGTTCAGCCCCAGGAAGACCGCGCCATTATGGTTGTTCGGATCGAGATGGTGGCGCAGCAATTCGGTCGCCGGGCGCGAGATCAGGAAGCCGATCTTGGAGCGCAATGAAGAGGTGAAGGCGCGCTTCAACAGGTCGGTGACGAAGCGCGCCGTGCCCTCGAGCGATTTGAGCGCGATATTGCCGGAAAAGCCGTCGGTCACGACCACGTCGACGTCGCCGCGCGACAATTTATCGCCCTCGATGAAGCCGTCGAAGCGCATGTGCAGATGCTCGGAGCCACGCAGAATCGCGGCGGCCTCCTTCAATTCGTCGGTGCCTTTGAGCTGCTCGGTGCCGATGTTGAGCAATTGCACGCGCGGCGCCTCGAGCTCGAGCACGACCCGGGCATAAGCCGCGCCCATCACCGCGAACTGGACGAGATTGCCGGCGTCGCAATCGGTATTGGCGCCGAGATCGAGCATGACGAGATCGTTGTCGCCCAGCGTCGGCAGCAAAGCGGCGAGCGCCGGGCGGTGGATCCCCGGCATGGTGCGCAGCGCAAGCTTGGCCATCGCCATCAAGGCGCCGGTATTGCCGCCCGAAACCGCGGCCTGGGCATCGCCCTCCTTCACCGCGGCGATGGCGAGGCCCATGGACGAGGTCTTGGCGCGGCGGATCGCCTGGCTCGGCTTGTCGTCGCCCGAAATGACGTCGTCGCAATGGACGACTTCGCTGACCGCGGCGAGTGCCGGGTGGCGGGCAAGCTCGGGGCGCAGCGAAGGCTCGTCGCCGAACAGCAGGAAGCTGAGGTCGTCGCGCCGCTCGAAGGCCAAGGCCGCCCCGGCAACCATCACCGCCGGACCGGTGTCGCCACCCATCGCGTCGATTGCGATCCGCGGCGTGCCTGCCACTCTCAACGTCTCCTCAGAAGCCTGAAAGGCCGTCCTTACGCCTCGGACTTCAGGATTTCACGTCCCTTATAATGGCCGCAGGCGATGCAGATATTGTGGGGCAGCTTGAGCTCGCCGCAATCCGGGCATTCCTGATACTGGACGGGCTTCAGCGCGTCGTGGCTGCGGCGCATGTTGCGCTTGGAAGGCGAGGTCTTTCTCTTGGGGACGGCCATCGTGGCACCTGTTCTAAAGTCAAAGTGATCGCGAAACGAGCGCGGGGTCTGTCGGTCAACGGCCGGTCGGGCCGCTGGCCTCGCGGCCTCGTCTCTCGCGGAAGGGTCGTGCCTATAGCGATTTGAGGCGCGGTTGCAAGCATGGCCGCGCCGTGCCAGCGTGTCGGCCAAGAGGAGGACCATCATGGTCATCATGATCCTGCCGATCACGCTCACCATCGCCGCCGCCGCGGCGATCCTGCACATCTGGCTGAGCCTTCGAATCAGCAGCCTGAGGCGGCCGCTCAAGATCGGCGTCGGCGACGGCGGCAACGAGATCATGCTGCGGCGGATGCGCGCGCACGCCAATTTCGCCGAGAATGTGCCGCTCTTCCTGATCCTGCTCGGCCTGCTCGAGCTCGCCACCGGCGGCAATCTGTGGCTGTGGGGCGCCGCGATCCTGTTCATCCTCGCCCGCATCGCCCACGCCTTCGGCATGGACCGGCCCGGCGGCAATCTCCCCCGAGTCGCCGGGATCAGCTTGAGCTGGCTCGTCCTCCTGGGCCTCGCCGGCTACGCCATCTTCTTGGCCTATCAGAGCCCGCCGCTCCAGCGCAGCATCCAGATTTCTCCCGGCCGCTCCGCCGAAGCGGACGCGCCCGCGCCGCCTGCCGCCGCGGCCCCCGCCCCCGTCCCCGCGCCGAAGCGATAGCGCCCGAATTTCGGCTTTGCTTTTCCGCCGCGGCCCGGCCTAAGCTCCGGCGGGGTGGGGGGAAATTCGAGATGGCTTATAACGATCCGGGCGGCGCGGGCATCGGCGGCTGGCTGGCATTCTTCATGATTATCCTGGTCGTGCTGATGCCGCTCGGCTCGATCGTCGGCGTGGCGACCCAACTCTACGGGGATCCGCAGCTTGCCCTTGCCTATGGCTCGACCTGGGCGGCGCTCCAGCTGTTCGAGTGGGCGCTCGTCGCGGTCGCGATCGCCGGCTGCCTGTGCCTCGCCTGGCTGCTCAACTATCGCCAGCATTGGCGCACGATCCGGATCGTCATTCCCGCCATCTGGCTGATCTGGCTGGGGACGCTCGTCGCCGATTTCATCGGCGTCTCGCTGATCACCGGGCTGCCCATAAGTGTGCTGCTTGACGAAGGCCGGCTGGAATTCATTCGCCCGGTCCTCTTCAGTGGCCTGTGGACCGCTTATTTCCTTCGCTCCGAGCGGGTCGCCAACACCTATCCGCGCGAGCTCGAGGCCCGCGATGTCGCCGGCGTCTTCGAATGAGGTCGCGGCCCCTTCCGTCCGCGCTCGCGAGCCGCTAGAGCGGGACCGTCCCCGGGGGAGCGCTGACGGCGCTTGAGAGGCAGGCACGAGCCCGCGACCCGCTGAACCTGATCCGGCTGACACCGGCGTAGGGAGGGAGCGGCGATCTCGGCGCTTTCTCCCTTTTGAGGAGAGCATCATGGCCGACGTTCCTGCGCGCACTGAACTCAAGGTCACGACCGGGCCGATCCGCGGCAGCCGCAAGATCCACGTCGGCGACTATCGCGTGGCGATGCGCGAGATCGACCTCGAGCCGAGCGCCGGCGAGCCGCCCTTGCGCGTCTACGATTGCTCCGGGCCCTATACCGATCCCGAGGCACGGATCGACATCATGGCGGGCCTGCCCGAGCTCCGCCGCGACTGGATCGTCGGCCGCGGCGATGTCGAGGAGGTGCTCCAGCGCGAGGTCCGCCCCGAGGATAACGGCCAGCTCGGCCCGGACCGGAGCGGCGGGGTCCAGCCCTTCCCCAATGTCCGCCGCAAGGTCCTGCGCGCCAGGCCGGGCGCGAACGTCAGCCAGATGCACTACGCCCGCAAAGGCATCATCACGCCCGAAATGGAATATGTCGCGGTCCGCGAGAATCTGGGCCGCGAGATGCTCAGGGACCACATCCGCGACGGCCAGGATTTCGGCGCCTCGATCCCCGACTACGTCACCCCCGAATTCGTCCGCTCGGAAGTCGCCCGCGGCCGCGCGATCATCCCGAACAACATCAACCATCCCGAGAGCGAACCGATGGCGATCGGCCGCAATTTCCTGGTCAAGATCAACGCCAATATCGGCAACAGCGCCGTCGCCTCCGATGTCGCCGCGGAAGTCGACAAGATGGTCTGGTCGATCCGCTGGGGCGCCGACACGGTGATGGACCTCTCCACGGGGCGCAACATCCACGACACCCGCGAATGGATCATCCGCAACAGCCCCGTCCCGATCGGCACCGTCCCCATCTATCAGGCGCTCGAAAAGGTCGGCGGCGTCGCCGAGGAGCTGAGCTGGGAAATCTACCGCGACACATTGATCGAGCAGGCCGAACAGGGCGTCGACTATTTCACCATCCACGCGGGCGTTCGCCTGCCCTACATCCCGATGACCGCCAAACGCGTCACCGGGATCGTCTCGCGGGGCGGCTCGATCATGGCCAAATGGTGCCTGTCGCACCACAAGGAGAGCTTCCTCTACACGCGCTTCGAGGAGATTTGCGAGATCATGAAGGTGTACGACATCGCCTTCAGCCTCGGCGACGGCCTGCGCCCCGGCAGCATCGCTGACGCCAATGACGAGGCCCAGTTCGCCGAACTGGCGACGCTCGGCGAGCTGACGCAAATCGCCTGGAAGCACGACGTCCAGGTAATGATCGAAGGCCCCGGCCACGTGCCGATGCACAAGATCAAGGCCAATATGGACAAGCAGCTCGAGGCCTGCGGCGAGGCCCCCTTTTACACATTGGGCCCGCTCACCACCGACATCGCGCCGGGCTACGACCACATCACCAGCGCGATCGGCGCCGCCATGATCGGCTGGTTCGGCACCGCGATGCTCTGCTACGTGACGCCCAAGGAGCACCTCGGCCTCCCCGACCGCGACGACGTGAAGGTGGGCGTGGTCACCTACAAGCTCGCCGCCCACGCCGCCGATCTGGCGAAGGGCCACCCGGCAGCGAAGATGCGCGACGACGCCCTGAGCCGCGCCCGCTTCGAATTCCGCTGGCGCGACCAGTTCAACCTGAGCCTCGACCCGGATACGGCGGAGCAATATCACGACCAGACCCTCCCGGCGGAGGGCGCCAAAACCGCCCACTTCTGCTCGATGTGCGGACCGAAGTTTTGCTCGATGAAGATCACGCAGGAGGTGCGCGACTTCGCGGCGAAGCAGAACCAGAGCGCGGACTCCTTCCTCGCCGCAACGCCCACGATTGAGGCGGACTTGTCAGCAGAAGCCTTGGCGAAGGCGGAAGAAGGCATGGCCGAAATGAGCCAGAAATTCCGCGAGATCGGGAGCGAGCTTTACATCGGCGCGGACGGACGCGAACGCGATTGATCTTGTTACGAAACTCACTTGATTCCGGATCAAATGCTGCTTGCTTGGAATCAGCCCCGTGTGTAACTTTGCAACGCGTTCTGCCTATGGCGGCAGCACGTAACCAGAATGGAGAGTAACATGCGAAAGGTCCTGGTCATAGCGGCGTCGGCCGTGTTTGCGTTTGCGCCGGTTGGCGTGTCGGCTTCACCCAACTCGGTGATCAAGGCTGATCGAGCCGGCAAAATCCGCGGCCCTCTCGGCGGCGACGATTATTGCGACTCCGCTGGCCGTTGCTGTCCAATCTGGCTGGTCGACAATGGCGGGTTCTGCGTGGATGCGCCGATCCCATAATGGACGAAAGGGTGGGGCCGTGCCAATCGGCCTCACCTTTCTGCGCTAAGGAATTCAGGGGACACAATACCTAATCCCTGAGTCGGCGCGCTACCCCGCCTTCCGCACCTCAGGAACCAGCTTCTCGACCAGCCGCCGCAGTTCCGAGGGTGTCGTCGCGCCCGCAACCACCTCGTGATAGCCGATTCCCGCTTTGCGCAGGGCCTCCTTCTTCACCGCGTCGCGCGCGGCGGCGGCGTTGTCAGTCAGGTGGTGGCCGTTGCCCTGATATTCGATCGCGTGCCGCGCCTGGCAGTCTTCATCCATCAGCACCAGATCGACCCGCTTGGAATTGATGCAGCCATAGGCCTTGGCGTCCTTCAATGCCAACATGTCGCTCGAAGCAGAGTTTCTGGCAGCTAAATTCCCAAAGGTCTGAGCTGCGCTGACCTACTGACTCTTAGTCCCTCGGGCCGCTCTAGCTTTGCTGGTTATCTTTCGGTCGCAGAGAGAAACGCAACAGCCTCAATCTTCGGTCATCTCATCAATTACCCTAAATAGAGCCCGCCCAAATATCGAAAACTGTCTATTCAAGTCTTCTCGCGGGGTTGCCAGGCGGGGATGGAGGACGCCTCTCGGCAACCCTCAACTTCCTCAATTTATTGGCGCGAAGGGCGGTGGATTTTTCCAGTCCATGGAAGCCGAACCTTCCGAACCTTTCGCCGGCCGCCCGCCTCACCCGTCGCGCAAAAACCGCCTCACCCGCCCGCCAGTGCTCCGAACAGGCTGATCCAGACGCTGACCGGCGCGCCGTCCCCGGACTCGAGCCGGGCGACCGCCTAGCGCACCCGCTCCACCGCCAGCGTCCCCGCCGGCAGCGGCCGACAGACTTCCCCGGCCGGCGCGGAGCCGTCCAGCCAGCGGCCATAATCGGGCGGCGTCAGCACCACCACCTGGCGGTTGTGGTAAGGTGCGACGTCCGGCCCGGGCGGGCAGGTGAGCATCGTCCAGGCTTCGCCGACCGCCGGTTCGGCGCGCCAGATGCCGGCGATGCAGAACGTCTCCAGCCCGTCTACCGTGAACGCCCATTTCGATTTGAGCGGCTTGCCCTTCGGCCGCTCCTCGCCCGGCCCCGGCGGCGGCGGGTCGGTGAACTCGAAGAAACCATCGACGGGGATCAGGCAGCGCCCGCCGGTCGAACCATTGCCGAACTCGCGCCCGTCCGAGCGGAAATTGTAGACCGGCTTGCCGTTCGGCCCCGGCCAGCTCCAGCGCCGCGTCACCATTTCCGCCTCGCCCGCCGCGCCGGTTGCCGCGCGGATGATCTCGACCCGGTCGGTGATCCGGATGCTCGGCAGCGGCGGGAAATTGGGCACGCCTTCCGGAAAGCGCAGCGGGATTTTCAGCTGGCTGAAATTCCGCAGGAACTTTTCGATCTGTCCCCGCCGATAGGCCTCGTTGCACATTCGCCCCCTCTAGGCACCGACGGGCCCGAGAGGAAGGGCTCCGGGGCCGGGTGCGCTTCCGCCCGGCCTTCGACGGGTCGTCCTGAGCGTGTCGAAGGACGAAGCCGGTCGCCTTCGCCCGCCCGCACGAAAGCTTCGTCACCCGCCCGCCGGAGGCGCTCCGTACATGCTGATGCACACGCTCACCGGCGAACCGTCCGCGGACTCGAGCGGGGCGACGTCCGGCAGGGCGAAGGTGGTCGTGCCGTCGCCGCCATAGGTCGTGCCGATCGCGGCGAACAGGCTTGGGAACTGCTCGGTCGGGACGAGCTGGCCCTGGCAGGCAAGCCATCCGTTCGGCGCGAAGCTGAACGGGAAGAGGCGGGTTTCGCCGACGAAGGGTTCGCTCATTCGCCCTCTCCCGGCGCGCAAGTCGCCGCTTCTGCTTCGGCGGATTCCGGGTGCCCGGGGTAAGCGCCCTGGACCGCGATGCAATATTGGAGGGTGCCGGGCTCGGCCTGCAGCGCGGCCAAAGACGGCAAGCCGAAGCTCGCCTCGCCGTCGCCGCCATAGGTGGTCATCAGCAGGCTGAAGAGGCCGGTATTCGACCCGATTGGAAGCAGCTGCCCCTGGCACGGCATCCAGCCGGGCGGAGTGAAGCCGAACGGCATCGCCCGCACCTCGCCGAGAATGACGGTGGCCTGGGCGCCCTTCACGCAGATACAATAATTGAGGAAAGCGCCGCCGCCCGCAGGCATTCCGGCCAGCGAGGGCAGCGCGAAATCGGTCTGGCCGTTGCCGCCGAAGGTGGTGCCGAGCAGGGCGAACAAAGCCTCGTTCTGAATGATCGGCAGGAGCTGGCCCTTGCAGGGCGTCCATCCTTCCGGGACGGTCCCGAAGCTCATCGCGCGCACGTCGCCAAGATAGGAACCGGCCATGAACTGCCTCCCCGCGCCGGTTTGGACCGGCACCGGAACGATCCTGCGCCGGGCGCGGCACAAACACAAGACCGGAGCGAGGTGCGCAGCGAAGCAGCGCGCCGGTGGCCAAGGGCCACGCGAACGGTCGGCCGACGGGTCGTGAAACGAACCCGATCGACGTCACGCGACAATGGTCGGGGTGACGGCTCTTTCGGAGGTGCCATAGCCAGTGCGAACATTCGGACCTTTCGCGCAAGGCGGCGGTGAGGGTGCAGGACTTGCGAAGGCAATGCCGTCGACCCGTACGCACAGAGCCGCCCTACATCGCGTTGCCGATGTCCGGCTCCTCGGGCGCCGCCTCCGCCGCCTCGGCATGGCAGGCCCGCAGCGCCGCGATCGCCGGCTGGGCGCCGGCGAGGTCGAGCTGCAGCACCGGCTGCCCGCCGCGCCGGACCTCCAGCCGCCGTCCCGCCGCGATCGCGTCCAGCAGCTCGTACGGGCCGTCGAAACGATAGCCCTGCCGCCCGTCCGGAAAGCTCAGGCCGACCCCGCGATAGACGTCCTGCCGCGCGCCATCGACCGTGGCCGCGAGCGTGACGACCTGCTGGTCCCGAACGCCGCGCAGGCGTCGGTCGGCGAACTCGATCTCGGTGCCCATTGCGATCCGGAACCAGATCACCAGGATCGCGTGATCGCGTTCGTTTGTCGCCTGGTCGGTTGCATTGTGGACCAGGGTGCAGGTCGAGCGCTGGAGAAACCAGGGGCCGCCGCCGGCGGTCACCGACCAATATTCCTCGTCCGGATTGTCCTGGGCCGCGGACAGGGTCGCGAGGCCCAGCGCGGCCGCGGACGCGGCGAGAAAGAAGGCGGCCTTGATCATGTGCTGTCCCCTTTTCTCAGCTTATGCGGCTGGCCCCTTTCCCGGGCAAGCCGCCCCGTCCGGCCGCCGGGAGGCGTTCACGCCGGAGCGAGGCGCGTAGCGCAGCAGCGCGCCGGTCGCGAAGCGGCGCGAACGGCCGGCCGACGGGTCGTGAAACGAACCCGATCGACGTCTCGCCACAATGGTGGCGTGACGTTCCCTCACCCCGCCCGCAAGATCGACTCCATCTTCTTCCCCCGCGCCAGCTCGTCGATCAGCTTGTCGAGATAGCGGATCTCCCGCATCAGCGGCTCCTCGATCTCCTCCACCCGGATCCCGCAAATCACCCCCGTGATCGCGCCCCGCGCCGGGTTCAGCTGCGGCGCCCTGGCGAAGAAGGTCTCGAAGTCCGTCCCCGCCGCCAGCTCGGTCGCCAGCGCCGCCGGGGCATAGCCGGTCAGCCATTCGAAGATCGCGTCGACTTCCGCTTTCGTGCGCCCCTTCTTCGCCGCCTTGGCGAGATAGTGCGGGTAGACGCTGGCGACGCTGGTCGAAAAGATGCGGTGTCTGGTCATGGCTTGGTCCGCCCGCCTGCGATCGTGAGCGCGGAGCTTAAGCGAAAGCACGAGGAGCGGCCAGATCGCGACGGCCCCGCGCCGATCGTTACGGACCTGACATTATACGCCGCGCTTGCTAGTCTTCGAGTCGCACCTTTTTTCAGCAACGATCGGGACGAGATCATGGCGAATCCGCAATTGGCGATGGCGCGGCGAATGATCAACGCGGCGATCTGCGCCTATCAGGTCCATCCCGCGGGCTGGGTGCCGGGCCCCGGCATCCAGCCGCTGCAGGGCAAGACGGTCCAGGGCCCGGGCAACCTCTATTTCTACAACGTGGTCCCGATGTTTCAGGACGAGGTCGGCTTCGTGAAGAGCGCGGCGCAGGGCTATGTGCCCTTGTTCACGTCGAGCGGGGTCGACGACATCAACGCCGCTTTGGTCGGCGCGATGAAGGACGGCAATCTGCTCATCTCGATCCGCGGCACGATCCCGCCGACCTTTGACAATGACGACATCTTCGCCTGGATGCACGATTGGGCGCAGGACGGCGAGATCCAGCCCCGGGACTGGTGCATCCGGCAGGGGCCGTGGAGCAACGTCCAGCAGGTCGAGCGCGGTTTCGCCGCCGCCATGCTGAATCTGTGGCCGCGCCTCATCCAGATGATCGACCAGACCCTGGCGATGACGCCGTGCAAAAGCGTGGTCATTGCCGGCCACAGCAAGGGCGCGGCGATGACCTTCCTGGCGGCGAGCCTCGTCGCGCAGGCCTATCCCCAATTCGTCGGCAAGATCGAGGTTCACGCCTTCGCTCCGCCCCCCTTCTGCAACCTCGGCTTCCAGAAAGCCTATGCCGCGCTCGCCCCGACGACGCACCGCTATCAGGTGGAAAACGACGTCGTCCCCTTCCTGCCTTTGTGGGACGATGCCGATCTCTACACGGCGGTCAGATTCTCGCATCTGGGGCGGGAGGCGGCCTGGCTCGCCTTCTTCGCCTTCATCGGCTTCGAAACCGGCGGCGGCTATCACACGGTCGGCGATTTCACCTATTTCAACAGCAAGCACAAGCTGGTCCCGGGCGCGAACGTGCTCACCTCCGCTCTGCCTGCGGTCGCGAAGACGTTGATGGCCGAGGCGTTCGAGACCGTGGCCGACGCCCACAGCGCGATCGCCTCCTATCGCCCGTGCTTCATGTGAGCAAAGCCGCGGCCCCCGATCTCCACGCCTGGCTGGCCGCGCTCGATCATCCGCGCAAGGCCGACGTCGAGCGGCTCGTCGCGATCGCGCTGGTCGCGCTTCCCGGGGTGACCGGCCACATCAAGTGGAACGCGCCGAGCTTCATCCATGGCGGCGACGATCGGGTCACGCTCGGCCTGCGCCCGAACAACGTCCTCCAGATCGTCTTCCACCGCGGCGCCAAGCCCAAGGACCCGGCCGGCTTCACGTTCGAGGACGACAGCGGCCTTCTCAAGATGCTCGCCCCGGACCGCGGCGTCGTCACCCTCGCGGAGGGCGAGGTCGCGGCGAAGGAGGAGCCGCTGGGGCGGTTGATGAGGCGATGGATGGAAGCGGTGGCGGCGGGAGAGGCAGGATGACTTGCACCTGGCGCGCTAAAGCCATCGCCGCAGCTCTCCTTGCCGCGGCCAGCGCCACGCTCATCGCCGCGCAGCCCTTCGATCCGCCGCCTGATCGGCGCCGCGCGGTCGGCGACTGGCTGGTCGAGCATGTCGCCGAGGAGGATGGTGGGCGAATCGTGCGGATGTCCCGCGAGGGCGAGGATTTCGCGCTCAGCTATCATTCGTCCCACTGGCGCGGCAACCATCATCCCTATCGCGGCGGCGAGATCAGCTGGCACGGCTGCTCCAGCGGCGGCGAGGAGGGGCAGGCCGAGGCGCTGCCCGCGGCGGCCGTGCGCGGACTGCTCACCCGGTGGCTGGCCGAGTGCGACGCGTCTGCCGGCGAGGCCCGGGCGTTGCTCGAGGGGTTCGAGCGCGCCTTCGCGCTGGCCGTGGAGTGGAATCGCGATGCGCAAGCGGCCACCGAGGCCGAGGTCCAGGCGATCCTCGACTATGGCAATTCGTCATGGCCGGACGAGAATGGCTTCGCGCCGGACAATGTCACCGCCTGCGAGCTCAACCAGATGAACGAGATCGGCTATTGCGACCTGCGCTAGCCCGCCCGATGCGAGTGGGGCCGTCGCGCGGGAGCATGGCGACGCCTTTTCAGCTCAACCGGATCTCCGGTCTGGGCATGCCTCGTTCGATTTCCTTGCGCCGGCAGCTGTGGCAATTCGCACAGCGCGGCCCGGCGATCGGGAGCATCAGGGCAGATGAAGACAGGCCCGGCGGGGGCCTGATCCACGGGGGAGGAAGCCATGGCCAAATGGGAGATCCGGATCGAGCGCCGGTCCGAGCAGACGCACGGCGGCAAGACGCGCACCGTCGGCACCTATCAGGTCTATCATGACGGCCAGCCGGCCACCGGCACGATCCGCATCGGCGACAAGGATGTCCCGCTTTCGGGCACCACCGCCGAGGCGCCGGGTCCCAGCCAGAACGCCAAGCGCGCCAGCGAGGGCTTCCCGACCCGAATCGTCGCCAAAGCCTATCCGATGCAGAGCTCGGGCGGGCCGACCTACGTCACCCACGGCTACCGGCAGGACGAGACGATCGCGGACGGGATGCCCGGCCTCGAACTCACGGACACGGGCCGGCGCACCGACATCCTGATCCATCCGGGCAAGAACGAATTCCGCTCCAGCGTCGGCTGTGTCAACCTGTGCACCCACCTCAAGACGCCGGACGAGATCATCAGCTACCCCGGCAGCCGCCGCCGCGTGATCGCTCTGATCAAGGACATGGAGGGCTTCCTCGGGCCGCTTCCCGGCGCTGATCAGGCGATCCCGAACGCGTCCGTGCTGATCGACGAGCGCGCGCTGACCCAGCCCGACACGCTCGCCGCGAATGCGACCCACGTCGGCAACGCGACGACCGCGGCCGCCGCGTCGACTCCCGCCGGCATTGGCTGGCCGCTTCGACGCAATGTCATCAGGGGGAACGTCAGGAACCACACCTTCGGCAAAGTTCGCAACGGCGGGACCAAGCCGCATCAGGGCTGGGATATGCTCGCTCCGATCGGAACCGAATGCTTCGCGATCGCCGACGGCAAGATCCAGGATGTCTATGAGAGCACGGCCTATGGCGAGGTCATCGAGCTTTCCTTCCGTTTCAAGAACCAGAATTTGTTCGCCGCTTACGCACATCTGAGCGCGGTCAAGGTGAAGAAAGGAGACGCGGTCACGAAGGGGCAGGTGATCGGCCTGACCGGCGACAGCGGCAACGCCGCCAACCTGAACCGAAGCGAGATGCATCTGCATTTCGAGGTCCGCACGCAGTCCCGGCCCGGTCTCGGCCTCGGCGGGCGCATCGACCCGACGAAGGTGTTCGGGACCTGCCCGCTCAAGGAGGCCATTTTCTGGTCGCCCGACGGCAAGATCGCCGCCTCGCCTCAGGCGGAGCCCGGAGCCTCGCCGGCGCTGGAGCCAAAACCGGGGGCGTCGAACGTCAAGCCGGCCGCAATGGACAGAAAGCCGATCTTCGACGCCGCTCGGATCATGCTGGGGCGCAGCTTCAAGGCGGCGGAGGTGGCCGCACTCGACACGGCCTGCGACCTTGCCTCGGCCTCGGTGCCGTTCGACAGGAGGCCGCTCTTCGACGCCGTTCGGATCATGCTCGGGCGCGGCTTCAGCGTGGCGGAGGTGACTGCGCTCGACGCGGCCTGCGACGTCGCTCTGACTTCGGCGGAGCCGCCGCCCGGTTCGTGAGGTTCGCCCGCCCCCCCGCCGGCAAGACGGCGGGCCACGGGCGTGTCGGTCACGTCCTGCTGTCGCCCGGGCCGCGAGCGAGCGGTTCACCGCGGCCTGGAACGCCGCCTCGGCCCACCCCGCCCGGCGCCGGCGCCCGCCAGGGCCCGGCGCCGCCTTCATTCTCCCAGCGCGCGATCGCCCGGAGGCGCTGCGGATCGGCGCCGGGTCCGGGCTCGCTCCCCGCCCGGCTCAGGACTTGGTGCCGCTGATCAGCCCCTTTTGCGAGGGCTGCGAGGCGTTCGTCTTGGCCTTTTCCGCTTTGGGTTTGCGGGCTTCCTTGTTCGATTTCTTCTGACCCTTGGCCATCGCTGCCATTCCTTCTTCGGTGGAGATGCGGCCAACCTAACCGCTTTTGCCGCCCAATGCCCGCCCAAATCACCCGTTCGGGCGATGGACGCGGCGCCCGGCGCCGGTCATGCTCGCCGGACCGACACTCAAGGAGACCCCTCATGTCCCTCGCCGATGCCCGCCCGATCGCGATGATCACCACCACCGACCGCAAGCGCGCCGAGCCCTTCTACGCCGACGCTCTGGGCTTGCCGCGCAAGGGCGACGACGGCTTCGCCGCTTTGTTCGATCTGCAGGGCGTGACCCTGCGCCTCACCGAAGTGCCCGGCTATACCACCCAGGGCCATCCGGTGCTCGGCTGGGAAGTTCCCGACATGGCGGCCGCGGTCGCGGCGCTCACCGGCAGGGGCGTGACGATGAACATCTACGAGGGCCTGGGCCAGGACGAAAACGGCATCTGGACCGCCCCCGACGGCGCCTGCAAGGTCGCCTTCTTCAACGATCCCGACGGCAACGGCCTCAGCCTCACCCAGATCCTCTAGCCGCGACCAGCGTCGGTCCGCCCGCAGCCGGCACCAGCCGTTCGACCAGGCGGCGCAGCTCGGCCGGCGTGGTCGCGCCGGCGACGACCTCGTGATAGCCGATCCCCGCCTTGCGCAACGCCTCCTTCTTCACCGCGTCGCGCGCGGCGGCGGCGCTGCCGGGCAGATGGTGGCCGCTGCCCTGATATTCGATCGCGTGCCGCGCCTGGCAGCTGCCATCGACGAGCAGCAGGTCCACCCGCTTGGAATTGATGCAGCCATAGGCCTTGGCATCTTTGCTGCGCAGGATCTCGCCCAGGCTCACCTGCGCCATCACCTGCCAATCGGCGCTGCGAGCGATCACCATCCGATCGAGTTCCTTGAACAGCCGCGCTTCGGACTTGTTGAGCAATGGTTGGACGGTGAAGTCCGCCGCCATCACCGTGCGCAGCTGATCGGCGGCGTCGAGGATCCTGGACGGCGGCGAATCCGGGCGAGGCGACGGCCCATTGCCTCCGCCGCGCCCGTTCCGGTTCCAGCGCTCGTCCTTCTTGCGCCGCCACGTCGCGCGGCGCTGCTTGCTCACCAGTTGCTCGACCAGCATGCCGGCGATCGCGCCGACGAACAGCACGACGATCAGCGACAGCGGTTTGTCGATCAGGGCCAGTATCTCGGGCGGCATCGCTCAACTATAGGTCGCGATACTGCCCAAAAGGTAAACGCGGACTGTGCCGACGCCCCCGCGTCGCTTTTCGTTCAACCGCTCTTCGGCCCGGCCCGCGACCTGTTCAGCGCGGCCGCTTCGCGAATCAGCGCCTTGAGCGCCGCTTCGTCGATCGCCTCGCCTTCCTTTATATCGATCGCCCGCCGCGTGTTGCCGTCGAGGCTCGAATTGAACAGGCCGGCCGGATCGGCGAGCGCGGCGCCGCGGGCGAAGGTCAGCTTGACCTTGTCCTTATAGCTCTCGCCCGTGCAGATCAGTCCGGCGAGCGACCAGGTCGGCACCCCCGCGGGCGTCGACGGCTTGCGCCATTTCACCTCCTCGACCGCGTCCGGCTCTGCCTCCCCGATCAGCGTCCGAACCTTATCGAGCAGCTCCTCGCGCCAATCCGCCATGCCATCCTCCCGCCTTGCCGACCCGCGCCCGATCACGCTCTCGTGCCGTCATGATAGTGAATGAGGCCCGACGCAAGTTCACCCATTGAACCTTCCCGGCGCGAAGAGCGTTGCCGGCTTTTCGGGAGACCAATCCATGACGAAGCGCCGAGGCTAGACCGGTGATCGACCATTTTCTCGCCAAATTGCGCGTGCGCGACGAGATTTCGCCCGAGGAGGAGGAGGCGATCCGGGGGATGCTCGATCCGCCTGTCGAGATTCCTGCCGACAAGACCATCATCCCCGCCGGGGTGGAATTGAACGTCAGCACGCTGCTGCTCGACGGCCTGCTCTGCCGCTACAAGGATCTGCGCGACGGCTCGCGCCAGATCAGCGAGCTCCACGTCCCGGGCGACTTCGCAGATCTGCATAGCTTCACCCTCAAATATCTCGATCACAGCGTGATGGCGCTGACCAAATGCCGGATCGCGACCGTGCGTCATGACCGCCTGAAGGCGGTGATCGAGGCGCATCCGCATCTCGGGCGGATGTTCTGGTTCATGACCAATCTCGACGCCGCCATCCACCGCGAATGGGTGCTTTCGCTCGGTCGCCGCTCGGCGATCTCCCGGGTCGCGCATTTGTTCTGCGAGACTCGGGTGCGGCTCGAAATCAGCGGCCTCGCCGACCGGCGCGGCTACGAGTTCGGCATCACCCAGGCCGATCTCGCCGAATGCCTCGGTCTGACTCCTGTCCACGTCAATCGGGTGCTCAAAGAACTGAGGGAAGACGGCCTCGTCGCGTTTCGCGGCGGCCGCGTCCATATTCACGATCTCGCCGGGCTGGAGCGGATCGCCGAGTTCTACCCCGCCTATCTCTATCTCGACAAGCGCCCGCGCTGAGGACCCGATCATGACCTTGTACCGTTTCAACCTCTATAACGGCATCGGCTTCGTCGCCGACGAGGAAGGCCGCGAGCTCCCCGACGTCGCGGCGGCGCGCGACGAAGCTCTCAAGGCGGTCCGCGGGATCATCGCCGACGAGGTCCTGCAGGGCCGGCTCGATCTGAACGGCAGAATCGAAGTGATGGATGGCGAGGGCCCACCGGTCATCACTTTGGCCTTCGCCGAGGCGGTGGAGATTGCTTAAGGAAGCTGACGAGAAAATCGGGACGCAACCGAATCGATCGATCGGCGTTGGCGAATTGTGGGCGGGCGGATTGCGGAAGGTCGGATTGGCGACGCAACACCTTCAGTCGGACCAACACCTCCCGTCGGACGGTTGCCAGGCGCCTCGGTCGCTGGCGCCACGGCCCTGCAATCGCCTCGTCGCCAGGCTTGAGGCCGTCGGCAATCTGAGCAGAGACGACCGCGAGGCGATTCACGCGATTTGCCGGGACGCGCAAGCCGTGCCCGTTCATCGTTCCATCATCCGCGCCGGCGAGAAGCCCGAACACGTCCATATCGTGGTCGAGGGCTGGACGGCGCGCGCCGAGACTTTGGCCGATGGCACACGGCAGATCAGCGCCTTCCTGATCCCCGGCGACTTTTGCAACCTGCATGCCGCCATCCTCGGGGAGGTGGACCATGACCTGATCGCGTTGACCGACGCTAAAGTCGCGTTCGTCCCCCACGAGGTGATGGACGATCTGGCGCGCGAGCGGCCCGCCCTTCGCGACGCGCTGCGCTGGGTGAATTCGGTCGATGAAGCGGTGCTTCGCGCTTGGCTCTCGAGCATCGGCCGCCGCGACGCCTATGGGCGCATCGCCCATCTGTTCTGCGAGCTCCACGCTCGGATGACGCTGATCGGCCTGGTCGAGCACGGCTGCTTCGATCTCCCGATCACACAGGAGATGCTCGCCGATGCGCAGGGCCTCACCCCCGTCCACGTCAACCGCACGCTGCAGGCGCTGCGCGGCGACGGACTGATCGAGCTTGCGGAGCGCCGGCTGACCATTCTCGACATGGTGGGCCTCCAAAATGCGGCGGGGTTCGACCCGACCTATCTTTACTTGGGAATGCGGGCCAGGCGCTGAGCCTGGCGGCCACCGCGAATTCGCTCATGATTTGGATCGCGGCGAAGGGCGAACACCGGCTAGCGCTCTGCCGGGGTATCATATGTCAAAGCGGTGAAAACGCTGGACGACCTTCCGCTCCGCGCGTTGCGGATGAAGGGTCTCTCAGCGGCAGACGCGGCCGAGCCCCCCACCCCGCATCCGTCCGTTCGCCCCCCGGACGAACTGAAGACAGCCGGAGGCTCTCTTCACCGTATGCGCCCTCCCAACAAGGGGGAGGGGGCTTAGAGCGGAGCGTCCCATCCGACGCCGGCGACCAAATTCGCAATTTCGATCAAGCGCTTCGTCGAAAAAGAGCTTGCGCAAATCATCCGACACCCCAAAGCCGATCTAGGGACACTCACAAATGGGAGTGGCGGCGCCCGCGCGCGCCCGGCCGCTTTGGAGGGAATTTCATGAAAAGCTCAAGAATCGCGCTTGCGGCGGCGCTGCTGCTTGCCGGCGCAACGCCGATATTGGCGCAATCCGCGGCGCCCGCCGCGGCCGCCGGCACCGCCGGCAAGGCCCGCTACGGCAGCTTCGGCGTCGATCTCGCCGCGCGCGACACCGCCGTCGATCCGGGCGACAATTTCTTCCAATATGCGAACGGCAGCTGGCTCAGGACCACCCAGATTCCCGCCGACCGTTCGAGCTGGAGCCTGTGGACGACGCTCAGCGAGGATATCGACGATCAGCTGCGCGCGATCATCACCGAATCCGCGGCCTCGAGCGATCCCGCCCGGCGCCGGATCGGCGATTTCTACGCGGCCTGGATGGACGAGGCCGGGATCGAGGCGCGCGGCACCGCGCCGCTGCAGCCCTATCTTCAGCGGATCGCTGCGGCCCGCAGCCGCGCCGATCTGATCACCCTGTTCGCGACGCCGGGCTACATGTCGCCGGTCGGGGTCGGCATCATCCCCGATTTCGTCGATTCGAGCCGCTACGTCGCCGCCGCCGGCCAGGGTGGGCTCGGCATGCCGAACCGCGATTACTATCTGCGCGAAGGCGCCGATTACGATCGCTACCGCGCCGCCTATCGCGCCTTCATCATCGAGCTGCACCGGCTCGCCGGCATATCGGGCGGCGAGGCCAAAGCCGACGCGATCATCGCGCTCGAGCGGCGCATCGCCGAAGCCCATTGGGCGCCGGAGCGGCTGCGCGATCCGCGCGCCATCTACAATCCGATGAACCGCACCCAGCTGACCGCGCTCGCCCCGCAATTCGACTGGGCGAACTATATGGAGCGCCGCGGCCTCGCCAGCGTCGAGACCGTGATCGCCACCGCGCCGAGCGCGATCACCGGCATCGGCGCGCTGCTCGACGCGGTGCCGATCGACACCTGGAAGGACTATCTGACCTTCCACTTCATCCGCAGCTATTCCCAATATCTTCCGCGCGCGTTCGATGAGGCGCAATTCAACTTCTACGGCCGCACCCTCAACGGCCAGGAGCAGCAGCGCGACCGCTGGAAGCGCGGCATCGCTCTGGTCAACGGCAATCTGGGCGAGGCGATCGGCCGGGTCTATGTCGAGCGCCACTTCCCGGCCGAGAGCCGGCGGCAGATGGACGAACTGATCGGCAATCTGCGCGGCGCCTTCGCCGAGCGGCTGCAGAATCTGGAGTGGATGGACGCCGAGACTCGCGCCCAGGCGCTGGCCAAGCTCGAGCGCTTCGAGCCGCGCATCGGCCATCCGGTGAACTGGATCGATTATGGCAATTTCCGCGTCGATCCGCGCGATCCGCTCGGCAATGCGGTGCGCTCGGCGCAATTCCAGTGGAATCTGCAGCTCAGCCGCCTGCCCAATCCGGTCGATCGGAGCTTGTGGGGGATGAACGCGCAGACGATCAACGCGTCCTACAATCCGCTGATGAACCAGATCACCTTCCCGGCCGGCATCCTGCAGCCGCCCTTCTTCGATCCCAATGCCGATCCGGCGGTCAATTACGGCGCGATCGGCGCGGTGATCGGCCATGAGATCGGCCATGGCTTCGACGATAGCGGCCGCCGCTTCGACGGCGCCGGGCGGCTTCGCGACTGGTGGAGCGCAAGCTCCGGCGAGCGCTTCAGCGAGCGGACGGCGCGGCTCGGCCAGCAATATGGCACCTATTCGCCGCTCGAGGGGCTCAACGTGAACCCGCAGCTGACGATGGGCGAAAATATCGGCGATCTGGGCGGGGTCGAGATGGCCTATGCCGCCTATCGCCGCCACGTCGCCCAGCATGGCGAGCCGCCGGTGATCGACGGGCTGACCGGCGATCAGCGCTTCTTCCTCGCCTGGGCGCAGGTCTGGCGCAGCAAGGAGCGCGAGGATCTGATCAGGCAGGGCGTGCTCACCGATCCGCACAGCCCCGACGAGTTCCGGGTCAACGGCGTCGTGCGCAACATCGACGCCTGGTACCGGGCGTTCGACGTCCAGCCGGGCGACGACCTCTATCTCCCGCCCGAGCAGCGCGTGCGGATCTGGTAGGCGCGAAGCAGTTTGTAAACGAAGCGAGGGGCCGGGCGTTCGTCCGGCCCCTTCTTCGTCCGGGCTCGGTCAGGCGGAGCCTTCGCCCTGCTCTTCTTCCTCGAAGGTCAAGGCGACGTCGGAATTGGCCGAAAGCCGCACCTGATCGCCCTCGACCGTGGCGATAAGGCCGGCCGGGACATAATGGTGGTGGCCTTCGTGGGCGCCCTGGCCGCTGTCGGCCTTGGTCAGCTTGATCCGGCCGTCATCCTCGAGCCGATCGACGGTGCCGAGATGGACGCCGTCGGCGCCAATCACTTCCATATGCTCCTTGATATCGTCGCGTGCGGCCATGTCGGTTCTCCTTGTGTCGCTTAACCGTGAGAACCGCCGGCCAGGGCGGCTGTTCCTTCGCGCGCTGCGTCCGCCCTCGCGAAATGCGCGTGCACGGCGGCGACCGCCTGCGCGCCGTCGCCGACCGCGGCGGCGACGCGCTTGACCGAGCCCGCACGCACGTCGCCGACCGCGAACACGCCGCGGCGGCTGGTTTCGAGCGGCAGCCGGTCGGCGCCCGCATCCGCGCCGGTGCAGGCGAAGCCCCGCGCGTCGAGCCTGATCCCGGAGGCCGCGAGCCAGTCGGTGTTGGGCTCGGCGCCGATGAACGAGAACAAATGCCCGATCGCGCGCAGGGTTTCCGCCCCGGAGGCGAGGTCACGCCAGACGATCGCTTCTAGCTGGCCGCCTGCGCCCTCGAGCGCCGAAAGCTCGACCCCCGTCACCACCTCGACATTGGCCAACTGCGCGATCCGCTCGATCAGATAGGCCGACATCGTCGCCGCCAGCGGCTTGCGCGCCAGCAGGGTCACCTTGCGGGCCTGCGAAGCGAGGAAGACCACCGCCTGGCCCGCCGAATTGCCGCCGCCGACCAGCGCCACCTCGCTATTGGCGCACAGCCGCGCCTCCAGCGGCGAGGCCCAATAATGGACGCAGGCCCCTTCGAATTCCTCGAGCCGCGCCACCGGCAGGCGGCGGTAACGGGCGCCGGTGGCGAGCACGATCGCGCGGGTCCGCACCGTCTCGCCGGTGCCGAGCGAAAGGCGCAGCGGACTCTCGCCGCAGTCGAGCTTCAGCGCCTCATCGGGGATCGCCATCTCGACCCCGAATTTCTGCGCCTGGCTGAACGCCCTGCCCATCAAAGCCATGCCCGAAACCCCGGTCGGGAAGCCCAGATAATTCTCAATCCGCGCCGAGGCGCCGGCCTGCCCGCCGAACGAGCGGCAATCGAGGGTGAGCACGGTGAGCCCCTCGGAGCCCGCATAGACCGAAGTCGCGAGGCCTGCCGGCCCGGCGCCGACCACGACCAGATCGAACAGGCGATCGGGGTCGATCGGCCCGACCAGCCCCAGGCAGCGGGCCAGCGCCCCCTCGCTCGGATTGCGCAGCAGCTTGCCGTCCGTACACAGGACGATCGGAAGCTCTTCCGGCGAGACCTGGAAGCGCTCGATCAGCGCCTGCGCGCAGCTGTCCTGCGCGGGATCGAAGCGGCGATAGGGATGGGCGTTGCGGCTGAGGAAATTGGTCAGCCGAAGCACGTCCGCATCCTGCTCGCGGCCGACCACGATCGGGCCGCCGCCGCCGCTCTCGATCAAGCCCACCCGGCGCAGGATCAAAGCGCGCATGATCCGCTCGCCAAGCTCGGCCTCGGCGATCAGCAGCGCGCGCAGCCGCTCGGGCGGGATCACCACCGCCTCGCCGGCCTCGAGCGCGGTCGCGTCGATCAGCGAGGGGCCGCCGGAGAGCTGGGCAAGCTCGCCCATGAACGAGCCCGGCCCATGGGTGACGATGACCGTGCGCCCATGCTCGCCATCGCCCTCGCGCTGGCTGATCTCCACCTGGCCGGAAAGAAAGAGCATGAGGCCGTGACCGCGCTCGCCGGTGCGGACGAGGCATTCGCCCTTCTCGAAGCGCCGGATTTCGCCGAACCGCTGCAGCCGCGCCATCTCGGCCTCGTCGAGGGTCGGAAACATCTGCGCGCCGCGGGTGGCGATGATGGTCTGCTCGGGGAGCTCCATCCCCGCTTTGTGTCAGGCATGGGCTACGCTGTCGACTCCGCCTTGCGCTCAGCGCGCATTGCAGGCGCAGCCCTGGCCCCGGTGGCAGTTCAGATGGCGGGCGATGCAGCTGTTGCCGCACGCCTTGCCCTTGGTGCAGACCCGGCAGCAGCCGCGCTGCGCCTCGGCCGAAAAGCCGGCGCCGCAGGCGTCGAGCGACAGGGGCACGAGCGTCGCCGCGGCGGCGAAAGCGAGTATTGCGAACGGCTTGAGCATGGAGGCCTCCCCGCCGAAGGCTCGTCCATCGCGAGGTTGGCGTCATCGCGATCCCGCTCCGATCCGGAGCGATACCGGCGCGAACTGATCCGCATCGGATGATGCGCCGGGCCCTTGCATCGGGGCCGCCTTCGCCGCAGGCTCGGCGCTGGAGGAGATTGGAATGCGCCGACTGATCCTGTTCGTGGCCTGCCTGTGCCTCGCCGCGCCGGTCGCGGCGCAGACCGCGCAGGAGCGTGCGCAGCTCGACTGGGTGCAGGAGCGCGGACGCCTGCTCTTCGCAATCGATCGCGCCGCCTGGGTGAGCACCGACGATCTGCGCGGGCGTCTGTCCGCCGCGGTCGTCGGCACCATCCGGGGCTGGATCGTGGAACGGGACGGGCGGGCCTATATCGCGACTTACTACGCCGGCGAGGGCGAGGCCCGGGTGGCGGTCTATCGCAGCCGCGTCGAGCGCAATCGGGTGGTCTCGCGCGACGTGTTCGAAGAGGGCGAGCGGCCACCATTGACCCCGTTGCAGCGCCGGCTCGCCGACGCGCGCGGCGCGATCGCGCGGATGGGCGAGCGGCCCTGCGCCAATGCGCCGTTCAACGCTGCGATCATCCCGCCCGCGACCCCGGACGGCCCGCTCGACGTCTATGCGCTGACCCCCCAGACCGAAGCCAATAACTATCCGTTCGGCGGCCATTTTCGCGCCACCCTCGCGGCGGACGGGACGCTTTCGGCCCAGCGCGGCTTCATGCGCACCTGTTTCAACTCAGAGGTGCCGCAAGGCCGCGGACGAGCGGCTCCGGCCGCCATGTTCATCACCCATTTGCTCGATCCGCTGCCGACCGAGATCCACGTCTTCATGTCGATCTGGATGGGGTATCCGGTCCTGGTCGGCACCGGCGAGCGGGTGTGGGCGGTGGACGGCGAGCGTATTCGCCTGATGCAACGCTAGGCCGCATGTCGAAGCCGATACATTCTGGAGGATCATGATGCGACATTTCGCCGCTATTGCCACTCTCGCTTTGCTGGCCACCCCGGCTTTGGCCCAGCAATGGCGCCCGTCGCCGGTCGCCGGCGCGACCGAGCCCGCCGAGGTGATCGCCAATTCCACCGCGTCGGACTGGCGGGCGATCGAGCCCGAGAATCTGCTGATCATCGAGCTTCAGGGCGGCGGCCGGGTGGTCGTCGAGCTCGCCCCGGCCTTCGCGCCCGTCCATGTCGCCAACATGCGCCGCTTCGCGCGCGCCGGCTGGTGGACCAACGCCACCATCTACCGCATGCAGGACAATTATGTCGCGCAATGGGGCAATGGCGAGGCGGAGGTGCCGCTGCCCGACGGCGTGGTCGCGCAGCCCCCGGCCGAATATGAGCGGCCCACCGAAGGGCTCGCCATCCGCCCGCTCGGCTTTCCGGACGCTTATGCGCCGCTCGCCGGCCATGTCGACGGCTGGCCGGTCGGGGTCGATCCCGAGCGCTCGATGGCGTGGCTCGCCCATTGCTACGGCAGCGTCGGCGTCGGCCGCGACGTCGCGCCGAGCACGGGCACCGGCGGCGAACTCTACGCGGTGATCGGCCATGGCCCGCGCCATCTCGACCGCAACATCGCCAATGTCGGGCGGGTGATCGAGGGCATGGCGCTCTTGTCGGCGCGGCCGCGCGGCACCGGCGATCTCGGCTTCTACCGCGCGCAAGCGGGCGAAACCCCGATCCCGATCGCGCGCATCGTCCTTGCCGCCGACCTGCCCGAAGCCGAGCGCCCCCGCTTCGAGGCGCTGCGCTCCGGCACGCCCACCTTCGACGCCTATGTGAGGGGCCGCGCCAATCGCGGCGGTACCTTCTTCCAGATCCCCGCCGGCGGGGTCGATCTGTGCAACGTCAACGTGCCGGTGCGGCGGGTGGCCACACCCTAGCGCAGCACCATCCGGTCGCCGCTGATCTCGACCCGGCCGACGCGGCTCAGATAGGATTGGCCGAGCAAAGAGACTTCGAGCTCCTCGGCGACCGCGGCGCGTACGTCGCGGGCTTCGATCGCGCCGATCGCGAGCCGGTCGATGGTGACCGGGATCACCTCGACATCGCCGCCCACGCCCCGCGCGACCGCCCGCTCCGAGGGCAAAGCGATCCCGGCCCGCTGCGCATCCTGCGGGGTCAAGGCAACGATCGAGGCGCCGGTATCGACGAGGAAGCGGATCCGGGCGCCGTTGACCTGGGCCTCGGCGTAGAAATGGCCGTCGGGGGCGCGCACCAGCTCGCGCGGCGACGCGGAGCCGATCGGACCGTCGCGGGGCTCGTCATCGGTGGGCTTGTCGGGCGAGGGCGTGGCGCGCGCATCGGGCGCCTCGATGCCGCGCAGGCGGGACGGCATCGACGGCGCCAGCAGCGCGACGCCGATCAGGGCTAGGCCGACCCAGACGATATTGCCGCCACTGGACATCGCTTCAGACTAATACAGTCCTCGCCAAGAGCGGGTTAACGCGGATCGCAAAAAATGCGAAACGCCCGCCGGATCGCTCCGGCGGGCGCGACGTCGCCCCTTCACTCAAAGGCACTTCAAGCGCAGGCGTGACGCATCTTCGTACCGGATCAGGCCGCGCGGGCGTGATGGCCGGGATCGGGGATCACGCGCCGGTGGACGGTGCGCACGATCTGGCCCCCAGCGGCCATCGGCGCGCTTTCGAGCGGCAGCGCGGTTCCGCAAAAGGCGCACTCGGCCGTCATCCGGCCGACATACCAGTGCGTCCGGCCGCAGCCGGGACAGTGATTGGCTTCGTGGGCACGATAGAAGATATGATAGCCGCGTTGGGCGATAGGCGGGATCAGGCTGCCGCCGCGGGCTTCAAGTATATTGGTCGCCATACATCGGCTCCTTCCGAAATGAATCTGAGCGCTCAACGCCGTCCCTGCCCGCTGGTTGCATGAACGCCGGACAACGAAAGGCCGGCCCGGTGGCGACCCCGGACCGGCCCTTCATCGTCGGCCTGTTCGCCCGGCTCAGTCTTGCGGCTCGGCCGCCGCCGTTTCAGGCTCGGCCGGCGCATCCGCCGGCGGGGTTTCGCCCTCGGCCGGAGCGAGCGCGTCGGAGGCGACGACCGTGCTCCCCTGGCCGCCCACCGGTATCATGGCGATACGCAGCGGATTGGGCCGCAGATCGTTCATCGAGCCGTTGGTCGCATCGACCACGCCGCCGATGAGACCGCCGACCAGGATGTTGCCGGCCATGCCCGCGGCGCCCCCGGCCCGCACGACGCTGTCCACGCGCGCTTCGGCGGGCTGATAACCCTCCATCGTCGCGGTGACGATGAACTCACGCTTGCGCTTGAGCTGCAAACGGCAGGGGCTGACGCAGGTCTGCCCCGTCGACAAGGCGATCTGCGCGCCCGGCGGATCGGTTTCGATGACATAGGATTGGCGGGTGCCGCGCGTGATCGTGGCGCAGGCCGAAAGCGAGGCAAAGCATAGCACAGCCCCGCCCATTCGCAGGTAAATATTCACTGATTTTCCCCCTTCGTGAAGGAGAGGACCTCCTTCAGCTGGGCCCCCCCCATGGTCGCCCAGGCGCGCAGAGAAGATTAGGTGACCATGAAAATCAAGCGAAAAAAGCTCCTCGGTTGAGACGCTTGCATTCGCGTGACGGGAAATGAGCGCAAGCGCGAGGGGTCTCCTCACGGCTTCTCAAGGCGGGAACAAGCCGCGCGCTCGCGCTTTGTATCGGAATGGCGATCTTGTTCACAAATCCTGGTCGCGCCGTCGATCCGCCCGGTTTGATCCTCAGCGCTGCCCAAGCGGCGCGCCAAGCCGCGCTTCGCGCCACCCAAGCCGGTAGCCGACGGCCGCGCCCGTGAGAATAAGCCGGATACGGCGATCGACGCGTTATCTGATCGTCGGTGCGGGCGCGCTTGTGCTCGTCCTGGTGGTGGCCATGAAGCTCGGCTCGTTCGGCGGCGGTAGCGAGGCGCTCAAGCCGGCCGCGCTCGAGCGGATCAACGCCAAGAACAGCAATGCCGCCGCCGAGGCTGCCGCTCTGCAGCGGATCGAATCGTCCAAAGCCGCCGAAGCCGCCGATCGCGAGGCGCAGCGCCGGGACACCACATTGGAAAAGGGCGGGCCGGCCGAGCCCGCGGCCACCCTCCCCCCAGCGCCAACCCAATAGCGCGACTTGAAAGCCGCACCCGGACGGGCGATGTCCGGACCATGACCGGCACCCTCCTCCCCGATCGCGCGCTGATCCGCCTGTCCGGCGAGGATGTGCGCGGCTTCCTTCAGGGCCTCGTCACCAACGATCTCGCCAGGCTGTCGCCGACGCAGCCGCTTTGGGCCGCGCTGCTGAGCGCGCAGGGCAAGGCGCTGTTCGATTTCCTGCTCTGGGCCGATGGCGACGACGTGCTTATCGATTGCGAGGCAGCGCAGGCCCCCGCGTTGGCAGGGCGGCTGGCGCTCTATCGCCTGCGCCGGCCGATCGCGATCGCGCGCGACGAGACGCTCGGCGTCCACTGGGCGCCCGTGGGCGAAGAGGGCGTGGCCGATCCGCGCCTGGCCGCGCTTGGCCGGCGCTGGCTGGGCCCGGCCGCTGGCGGGGCGGCGACGGGCTGGCTCGAGCACCGCCTTCGCCTCGGCGTCGCCGAAGGGGTGGCGGAGTTCGGCGCGGGCGCGACCTTATGGCTCGAATGCAATGCCGCCGAGCTCAATGGCGTCAGCTTCGACAAGGGCTGCTATGTCGGCCAGGAAAACACCGCCCGGATGAACTGGCGAAGCAAGGTCAACCGGCGCCTGGTCGTCGTGCCCGCCGCGGCGCCGGGACCGCGGACCCGGATCCACTATCCTGAACTCGGCCTCGCCGTCGAACATCGCCGCGCCGACGATCTGGGCGAAGCGATCGTGCCCGACTGGCTCAGGGCGGCGCTCAGCCGGCCACCCAGCGAAGCCGCGGATCGTCCAGATCCATGACGTCGTTCAGCTCGCGCACGTTGCGATAGCCATAGCCGTAGAGATGGGTGAAGGTCGAAAGGTTGAGCGCGAGCCGGCCCGTCTTCAGCATCACCGGCGGCCGATCGTCGCGGAAATTGTTGTTGCAGTAGATCAGGATCGGGCGGTCGGTGCGGCCGATCACTTCGGCCAATCGTTCGTCGCTGAACTCGGGCAGGGGCACGTTGACCGCGCCGCGGATGTGGCCGGCGGCGAACTGCTCGGCGGAGCGCGCGTCGAGGATCAGCACGTCGCGCTCGGCGGCGGCGGCGGCGAACGCATCCCAATTGATCAACCTTGCCCGGCGATAGGGCTGAACCTCCTCGATCAGCTGGCGATAGCCGTCATAATCGATTTGAGGGTTGAGCGCGCCCGGTTGCGCGACGGCGGGGACGGACTGGACAGTGGCGCACGCAAGCGCAAGGGCGGTAAAGCGAAGCAACATGGCACATCTCCTTTTACGGAGAGCGATTGTTACGGGATCGAAACTGACGGGTGGGTGAATGCAATTGCAACCTCGGGCGCGGCCGCCCGTTCGCATGTCAAAGGGAGCTGAACGACGATGAAAAACTACCAGGGCGGGTCCTATCAGGAGCGGGTCGGCCGCGCCGCCGACGCCAAGCAGAAGGCGCTCGACAAGTTGAAGGCGATGCCGGTCGCGGACGAGGCGGACCTCGCCGCCCGCCGCGAAGCCGCGACCGCCCGCGAAGAGGCCCAGGCCGAAAAGCGCCGGCTGGCGAAGCAGGCCAAGGCCGAAGCGGAAGCGGCTGCGGCCGTGGAAACCGAGAACAAGCGCCCGCCCACCGAAGCGGAGCGCAAAGCCGCCCGCGACGCCCGCTACGCCGCGCGCAAGAGCCGCAAATAAAACGGCCTCAGGCGATCGGTCAGTCGGCTTGGCTGCGCCTGACCAGATAGGAGCGGTGCTCCATCCAGTCGAATTCCGGTCGGCCGTCCACGAGCCGGAGCGAGAAGGTGTCGGGGCGTCCTGGCGAAACGAAGCGGCCATCGGGCTGGCGCCAAAGCTCGATCGGCTCGCCGAACGCCGGATTGACCAGCACCAGGCGGTCCGCTTCGGCGCGCAGCTCGATGTCGAACAGGCCGTCCTCGAACGCCCCGGTCAGCGCCGGGCGCTCGCTGCGCCTTAGCCGCTGTCGCCGCAGCGGTCGCGGCTCGGGCAGCCCGAGCAGCACGCGCACGATGGGCATGCCGAGATCGGTGGACCACACCCAGCCGCGATTGGTGAGGATGACGATGCTGAGCTCCTCCTGCGGCAGGTAGGCGGCCCAGGCGCCCCAGCCTTCATCGGCGCCGGCATGAGAGAAAGCGGGTCGCCCGGCCAGCGGCAGGGTGGAAAGACCGAAGCCGTAGGGCGCGGCATAGCCGGCGGCGGTGCGGTTGCCCCGGCGCATCGCCGTCGCGAGTTCGCCGCGCAACACCCGGCCCGCCCGAGCGCGCGCGTCCACCGCGCAAGCGAGATTGCGTCGGCGCAAAGACCGCCGGCGCCCGAATAAGTGGGCCCCGGATTGGGTGGCAGTCGAAACCGCTCGCCCGAGCCGAGGTGCCCCGGCGAAATTCGCTGCGGGTCGAGCGCGGCGCATTCGTCGATTCCAGTCAGCCCGAGCGGACGCAGCAACAGTTCGCGCTGGGCGACGGCGAAGGGCATGCCGGTGACCGCTTCGACGAGGACCGCGAGCATTGTGTAATTGCCGTTGGAGTAAGCGTGGCGCGCTCCGGGCGCGAAGCGGCGCGGCAGCCGATCGACCAGCGCGGCGATGTCGGCGAGCGAGCCGGTGCCGGGAGGCGCTTGTTCGAGCGAGCGCGCCTCGGGTTCGCCGATGAAATTGCTGAGGCCGCTGGTGTGACTGAGCAGGTGGCGGACCTTGAGGCCCGGCTCGTCGGCGAACCATTGCGGCAAATAGCGGCCGACGGGAGCGTCGAGCTCCACGCGGCCTTGCTCGACCAGCCGGAGCACCAGCGCCGCGGTGAATTGCTTGCTGATCGAATAGATCGGCTGGACTGCGCCAATCGGCGTGGGCGCCGCCGAAGCGCGGTCGGCCACGCCCCAGTTGCGCGCGATTGCGACCTGGTCGCCTCGCATCACGACGAGCACCGCCCCAGGGATCGCCTCGCGCCCCAGGTAGCCGGCCATATGCCGGTCGAAACGATCCGCCTGCGCCGCCGCGGGGGTTGCGAGCGCAAGCCAGGCCAGGATCAGCCAGCGGGCCACTTCAGCCAAGCTCCGCGAAGGCGCGCACCGGGAAGGTGCCCATGCCGGCGATCTTCGGCGGGACCGCGCTGAAGGCGAAGCCCTCGGCGGGGAGCGCGCCCAAATTGGTCATATGCTCGCAGACCAGCACGCCGGCGCCGAGCAGGATGGTGTGCACCGGCCGGGACCGGGTCGAAGTGTCGTCGATATTGTAGCTGTCGATCCCGACCAGCGCGGCGCCGCGTTCGGCCAGCAGGCGGGCGGCGGCCTCGGCGAGAAAGGGGTGGCCCTCGCCATAGCTGTCGGTGCGCCAATGCCGGTCCCAGCCGGTGCGGATCAGCACCGCCTTGCCGGCGACGTCGAGCGCGTCGAACAGTTCCGGACCCGCGGCCTTCCCTTCCGCGCGGACGCATAGCCCCGGCAGCGCCGCCAGTCGCGCAAGGTCGAGCGCGGCGAGATCGTCGCCTTGGGCGAAGCGATGGAAGGGCGCGTCGAGATAGGTGCCGGTATTGGCGACCATGTCGATCCGCCCGATCTGGAAGGACGAGCCGTCGTCATAGCGCGCCGCCGAATCCTCACGCGTCCAATAATCGCAAATATGCGGCCCAGGCAGGTCCCCATAAGTGACCATGCCATGCTCGATGGTATGGCTGAGATCGACCAACGTGCGCCCGCTCATTCCACCACCCTACCGTCATTCCCGCGAAAGCGGGAATCGCGCTTCCTTTGACACCTTCGCGCCTTCGCGCCTTCGCGTGGAAAAAATAAATCCGTTCACGCGAAGGCGCAAAGGCGCGAAGAAGGACAAGTGTAGCTCCCGCTCGCGCGGGAATGACCGGTCAAGGAGTCGCCGCCCTGCGCTTGCGGATTCGCCACGAGGCCCAGACGCCGATCGCGAACCAGACCACGTTGAGGCTCGCCGAGGGCAAGGCGCCGTGCCACCAGCCGTTGACCGTGAAGCCCGCCGCGCCGACCACGTTCATGCCCTGATAGAGCGTCTTCTGCCCGGTCACCTTCCCCACCGAGAGCAGCAGATAGGCCAGCAGGATCAGCGCCGCGCCGCTCCAGCCGGCGATCTCGACGGCCCACTCGGTGGCGGTCAGTGTGCGCTCCCCCGGGCCAGGTCGCGGAGCACATAATGGAGGATCCCGCCCGCCTTGAAATATTCGAGCTCGTTCATCGTATCGATGCGGACCCGGGCGGCGAAGGTGAAGGAGGTGCCGTCGGCGCGGGTGACGGTGACGCCGATCTCCTTGCGCGGGCACAGATCCGCGATGCCGAGGATGGTGAAGGTCTCGCTGCCGTCGAACTCGGGAACCTCGTCGACGAACTGCAGCGGCACCACGCCCATGCCGACCAGGTTGGAGCGGTGGATGCGCTCATAGGTCTCGGCGATCACCGCCCGCACGCCGAGCAGATTGGTGCCCTTGGCCGCCCAGTCGCGGCTCGAGCCGGTGCCATATTCCTTGCCGGCGATGATGACGAGCGGCGTGCCTTCCTCCTTGTAGAGCATCGCCGCGTCGTAGATCGGCATCTGCTTGCCCGAGGGGATGTGGCGGGTGACGCCGCCCTCGGTGCCGGGGACCATCTTGTTCTTGATCCGGATGTTGGCGAAGGTGCCGCGCATCATCACGTCGTGATTGCCGCGGCGCGCGCCATAGGAGTTGAAGTCGGCGCGGGCGACCTGATGTTCGGTCAGATATTCGCCGGCCGGGCTGTCCAGCTTGATCGCGCCGGCGGGCGAAATGTGATCGGTGGTGATCGAATCGCCGAGGATCGCGAGCGGCCGGGCGCCGCGAATGTCGCCCGGCGGCGTCGGAGTCATCGTCATCCCCTCGAAATAAGGCGGATTGGCGATGTAGGTCGATCCGGCCGGCCAGCCATAGGTGTCGCCGCCGGTCACCGCGATCCCCTGCCAGCGCGTATCGCCCTTGTAGACGTCGGCATAGCGGGCGCGGAACAGATCGCCATGGACGAATTCGTCGATCATCGAGCGGATCTCGTCGTTCGAGGGCCAGATGTCTTTCAGGTACACGTCGTTGCCTTCCTGGTCGCGGCCGACCGGGGTCGAAACCATGTCCTCGATCACCGTGCCCTTGATCGCATAAGCGACGACCAGCGGCGGCGAAGCGAGATAATTGGCGCGCACGTCGGGTGAGACCCGGCCTTCGAAATTGCGGTTGCCCGACAGCACCGAGGCGGCGACCACGTCGTTCTTGTGGATCGACGCGCTGATCGCCTCGGGCAAGGGCCCTGAATTGCCGATGCAGGTGGTGCAGCCATAGCCGACCAGATCGAAGCCGATCGCGTTCAGATCTTCGCTCAGCCCGGCGCGGTCGAGATAGTCGGTGACCACCTGGCTGCCTGGGGCGAGGCTGGTCTTCACCCAGGGCTTGGAATCGAGCCCCAATGCGCGCGCCTTGCGGGCGACCAGGCCGGCGGCGATCAGCACCGCGGGGTTGGAGGTGTTGGTGCACGAGGTGATCGCGGCGATGACGACGTCGCCATGGCCGATATCGTGCTTCACCCCGTCGGCATTGGGCGCCTCGACCCCGAAGCGCTCGGGAAGCTCGGCTTCCGGATGGCCGTATTCGGTGGTGAAATTGGTCCGGAATTCCTCGTCGACCGCCGACAGCAGGACCTTGTCCTGCGGCCGTTTGGGGCCGGCGAGGCTCGGCTCGACGCTCGACATGTCGAGCCGCAGCGTCTCGGTGAACACCGGATCGTCGGCGCCTTCCTCGAGCCACATGCCCTGCGCCCGGCAATAGGCCTCGGTCAAAGCGATGTCCTGCTCGGGCCGGCCGGTCAGGCGCATATAATCGAGCGTCTTGCTGTCGATCGGGAAGAAGCCGCAGGTCGCGCCATATTCGGGCGCCATATTGGCGATCGTCGCCCGGTCGGCGACCGAGAGCGCCGAGACGCCGGGGCCGAAGAACTCGACGAAGCGCCCGACCACGCCCTTGGCGCGAAGCATCTGGGTGACGGTCAGCACCAGATCGGTGGCGGTGATCCCTTCCTTGAGCGCGCCGGTGAGGTGGAAGCCGACCACCTCGGGGATGATCATCGAGACCGGCTGGCCCAGCATCGCCGCCTCCGCCTCAATCCCGCCGACGCCCCAGCCGAGCACGCCCAGCCCGTTGACCATGGTGGTATGACTGTCGGTGCCGACCAAGGTGTCGGGATAGGCGATCTCGTCCGACCCGCCGACTTCCGCCGAACTCCAGATCCCGCGCGCGATATATTCGAGATTGACCTGGTGGCAGATGCCCGTGCCCGGCGGCACCACCTCGAAATTGTCGAACGCGCGCTGGCCCCATTTGAGGAATTCGTAGCGCTCCATGTTGCGCTGATATTCGAGCGCCACATTCTCCTCGAACGCCATCGGCGTGCCGAAAGCGTCGACCATCACGCTGTGATCGATGACGAGGTGGACGGGGACGAGCGGATTGATCTTCTGCGGATCGCCGCCGAGCCTTGCCATCGCATCGCGCATCGCCGCCAGATCGACGACCGCGGGCACACCGGTGAAATCCTGCATCAGCACCCGCGCCGGGCGGTACTGGATCTCCTGCTCCGACGAGCGGGAAATCTGCCATTCGACCAGCGTCCTGATGTCCTCGACGGTGACCGTCACCCCGTCCTCGAAGCGCAGCAGATTTTCGAGCAGCACCTTCATCGAGAAGGGCAGCTTGTCGACCGAGCCCAGCGTCTGTGCCGCCTTGGCGAGCGAATAATAAGAGTAGGATTTGCCACCCACCTCGAAGCTGGAGCGTGTGCCGAGCGTGTCCTGGCCGGTGCTGGTCATGTGCGGCGCCTCTTCCCGATCCTGTCGATACCCGAAATCCCCCGGCGCTCTAGCAAGGCGGCGGTGCCGGGGGAAGGGACGCATGCCAAGCGGCCGTGGCCGGAGTCATCGCAGGCCGGGCAGCCTCCAGGTCACATGGGCATTGTCGACGCCCTCAGTAACGTGGCCTTCGGGGTCGCGGGCCGGGGTGTAGCGGGCGCGCACAAACAGGATCGCGCAGGTCGTGCGGTCGAGGGCCTGGCTGCCGCTGCTTGCGGTCACCTCGCACCGTTTCACCCGGCCGTCGGTCCCGATCAAGAGCCGGAATGCGACCCGCCCATGCTCGCCGGCCCTAAGGGCGGCGGGTGGATAGTCGCCGTAGCTGAAATAGCTGACGAGGTTGGTGCGCGGCCTGGTGCAGCCCTCGCAATTCGCGGCAGGAATCGGAACCGGCGGCGGCTCGGGCGGGGGCAGGCGCCAGTTGATCCGGCCGCTGTCGACCCCGGCGATCGCCCGTCCCTCGCCGTCCGTGGCCGGCCGGTAGCGCGCCTGTTCGCGCAGGATCGCGCAGGTTCCGGCGTCGAGCCAAGCGGAGCCGCTCGGACGGGTGACCGTGCAGCCGGCGACCCGGCCGTCGGCGGCCACCTCGACGCTAAAGCCGACCAGGCCCTCCTCGCCGGCGGCGCGCGCCTCGGCGGGATAATCGTCGGGTCCGAACAATGCGCCGAGATCGGCGAAGGTACGCTGGTTCGGCTGGACCTGCGACAAGGCGATGGCGGCAAGGACGATCATGGGGCCGAAGCCTCGCTCAGCCGCGCCACTTGCACCGCGCTCAGCTCCAGGCTCAGCACGCCGAGCAGCTCCTCGAGCTGGGCGAGGCTGGTGGCGCTGGCGATGGGGGCGGTGACGCCGGGCTGGGCGGCGAGCCAGGCGAGCGCGACCTGGGCCGGGCTGGCGCCGGTTTCGGCGGCAACCTCGTCGAGCGCGGCGAGCACGGCCCGGCCCTGGTCGTTCAGATAGGCGCCCATTCGATCGCCGCGCACGCTCTTGCCGAAATCGGCCTCCGAGCGGTATTTGCCGGTGAGGAAGCCCGAGGCGAGGCCGAAATAGGGCAGCACGCCGAGGCCGCGCTCGATGCACAATTGCTGGAGCGGCCCTTCGAAGCCGTCGCGCGCCATCAGATTATATTCGGGCTGGAGCACTTCGTAGCGGGCGAGGCCCACGCTCTCCTGCAGATCGAGCGCGGCGGCGAGCCGGCTGGCATCGAAATTGGAGGCGCCGAGCGCGCGGACCTTGCCGGCCCGGACCAGCCGGTCGAAGGCGGCGAGGCTCTCCTCAAGCGGCGTCTTGGAATCGTCCTTATGGGCATAATAAAGGTCGATCTCGTCGATCCCGAGCCGGGCCAGCGAGGCCTCGGCCGCGCGTTCGATCTCCGCCGCCGAGAGGCCCGCATCATAGCCGACCTTGGTCGCGATCAGCACGCCCTTCTTGCCGCCGCGCCGCTTCAGCCATTCGCCGAGCATCGTCTCGGATTCGCCGCCGACATGGCCGGGCACCCATTTCGAATAGACGTCGGCGGTGTCGATCATCGTCCCGCCGGCCTCGGCGAAGCGATCGAGCAGGCGGAACGCTTCTTCTCCCTTGGCGGTGAAGCCGAAGACGTTGCCGCCGAGCACCAGCCGCGGCGTCGTCAGGCCGCTGCCCCCCAGGGGTCTCAGATCCATCGTTCCTCGCCTTCCGCTTTCAGCGCTTCGACCGCGTCCTTGACCCGCTGGCTTTGCGCGCGGGGCACGACCAGCACCGCGTCGTCGGTGGCGACGATCACCAGATCCTCGACCCCGATCGCCACCACCAAGGGCCCTTCCGAACGGATCAGGCAGCCCTTCGCATCGAGCGCGAGGCTTGCTCCGGCGACGGCATTGCCGTCCGCGTCGGGATCGCATGCCAGGTGCAGCGCCTCGAAGCTGCCGATGTCGGACCAGCCGACCGCGACCGGCACGACCGCGACCTTGTCGGCCTTCTCCATCACCGCATAGTCGATCGAGAGCGCGGGCGCCTCCTCGAACCGCCCCTCGCTCACCGCCGCGAAAATCTCGGGCGCATGCGCGGCGAGCGCATCGAGATAGGTGCCCGCGCGCATCAGGAAGAGGCCGCCATTCCAGTCGTGCGCGCCGCCCGCCACATAGATCTCGGCGGTCGCCGCATCGGGCTTCTCGACGAAGCGCGTGGCGGCGAACACGCCCTCGCCGAGTGCCTCGCCCCGCTCGATATAGCCATAGCCGGTCTCGGCCCGCTCGGCCTTCATCCCGAAGGTGACGATCCAGCCTGCTTGCGCGAACGGCAAGGCCCGGCGCACCGCATCGCGAAAGCCCTCGGCGTCGCGGATCAGATGGTCGCTCGGCAGCACCAGCAGGACATCGTCGCGCGCCGCTGCCAGCGCCGCCAGCGCGATCGCCGGCGCGGTGTTGCGGCCCTGGGGCTCGAGGATCAGCCGCGCGCCCGGCAGCACCGCCGCGACCGCTCCCTCCTGTTCCGCTCCCGCCACCACCAGCGGCGGGGCGAACAGCGCCGCGTCGTCCACCCGCGCCGCGGTCTGGGCCAACATGCTCCCGCCCTCGAACAGCTCGAGCAACTGCTTGGGCCGCGCCCGGCGCGAGAGCGGCCACAACCGCGTGCCGGAACCGCCGGAGAGGATCACGGGAACGATGGGCTTGGGAGCGTCGCTTGTCATGGCGCCGCTCTAGCCGCCCCCGCCCCGGTCATTCCAGCGAAAGCTGGCGTCTCCGCCCTTCAGGCCAGGTGTGCGACACGCAGCTCCGAAACCGGATGCTCCGCGTCCCGGCCATCGTCGGCAGCCGATGAGCCCGTGCGCGCAGAGCCGCCTTCGCGGACACCGCCCGGCAGCAGGGCGACGCTCAGCAGATAGCCGAGCACCGCGCTGCCGCCATAGCCGACCAACGGGGTCGGGTAGTTGCCGAGCGCGGCGGCGACGATGACCCCCGCCCAGCAGCCGCCGAACACCAGCAGCGCCGGCCGCTCGCCGCCCAATTTCCAGGCGCCCAGCAAGGCGGGCAGAACGAGCGCCGCCGCTCCGCTCAGCACGGCGACGCCCGCGAGCAGGTGAACGTCGAATGCCGTATAAAGAATGCGATCCACATAGGGCGCCGCGGGGAGCAGATCGGGGCTCAGCAGAGTCCAGCCGAAAGCAAGCACCGAGGCCGATGCCGCAATGATCGAGAGCCGGCTCCGATTGGCAAACAGGAGGGCCACAAGTCCCGCCGCCAGCACGCCGGCCATCGCCCGGTCCGGCTGGAGCGCCAGCGCGAGCGCGGCGACGGCCATGGCCGCCGTGCCGATCACGTCCGGCCGCCGCGCATAAATGACGAGCATGAGCGGCAGAACGATCAGGCTGACCTGAAGGCCGAGCGGCCCGACGCTCACCCAGCGCGCCGCGCCGTCGACTCGGACGCCGAGCAGCGCCGTCAGCAGCAGCGATACCGCAAGCGCCAGCGTCACAAGTCCGGCGCCCGCAAGCCGCGAGCCCGCGATCCGGCCGAGGGCGAGCCACAGACTCGCGCCGAGCACCAGAGCGGCGAAGTTCATGAGGACGTATCGGGAAGGCGCCCCCGCCGCCGCCATATAGGCCATGCCCATTGCGACGGCGCCGACGGCGCAGATCAAACCGAGCAAACGAGGTCGCGCAGTGATGCCGTTCATGGTCGGGAGACTCCTGGTTGGCGTGGCAGGCAAAATCGGCCGGAGACGAGCGGCGACGCCCAGCACGAAAATGGCGCGCAGGCAGCCGAGCGCAAAGATAAAAGCTGGCCCATTGCCGGGAATTTCGTCCAGTTCGCGCGTCATCGCCCGCGCCCAGGGGGCGAGCTGCGGCGGGAGCAGGAACGCCGTAGCGGACAGGACGCGCGATACGGCGCGGCGCGCAGACCCGATCACGACGCGGCCTTGCCCGGCCGCAAACCGGACAGCGATGGGGCTTGCTCCGGGCCCGCCGCTTCAACGCGCGCGAGCCGCTGGCCGGCGATCGTCAAGCGATAGGCATGGCGCGGCGGGCGGCCGTTCGCGGCCGGCTGCTGCCATTCGGCTTCGAGATAGCCCTGCGCCTCGAGGCGGATCAGCAAGGGATAGAGGGTGCCCGATTTGATCCCGGTAAGCGACGCCAGTTCATAGCCATGGCGCCACCCCCCGCCCGCGCCCAGCAAGGCCGCGAGCAGGGCCCGAGCGTGTCCCGACAATGCGCGATTTCCCGCCATTCGGCAATTAATCTACATATGTAGAGTTATGTCAAGCAGCGCTTGGCGCGGACACCGAATCAGGCCGCCTGCGCGTCCTCTTCCTGGGTCACCCGCTCCACCGCGGTGCCGGCGGTGAGGCCGTGGACGACGGTCGAAACCGCGATGGTGAAGGCGATCGTCGCCCATAGCTGGCCTTCGTTGACGAACTCGACATGGCTGGCGGCGTAAGCGAGATAGTAGATCGAGCCGATCCCGCGCACCCCGTAGCTTGCGACGACGAAGCGCTCCCGGCGCAATAGCCCGGTGCCGTAGAGGCCGAGCCAGCCGGACAAGGGCCGGATCACGAAGATCAGCGCCAGCCCGATCGCCAAATGGCGCCAGTCGAGCTCCGGCCACAGCATCGGCAGCACTGCCCCGATCGAGATGAGCAGGATCGCGGTCAGCGCATGTTCGATCGCTTCGTTGAAGCTGTGCAGATTGCCGTGGAAGTCGTGCTGCTCCTCCACCCGGCGAAGCGCGAGGCCCGCGACGAAGGCGGCGATGAAGCCATAGCCTTCGATCAGTTCGGTCGCGCCGTAGCAAATCAGCACGCCGGCCAGCGCAAGTACGCCCGAGCCGGTATCGGCCAGCGCGTTGCGGGCCGGGATGAGGAACAGGATGCGCCCCAGCAGCCAGCCGATCGCGGCCCCCGCGGCGACGCCGACGGCGATCCGGTAGACGACGTCGCGCGCGAACCATTCCAGCGCCCAGCTGCCCGGGGTGAAGCCCTCGGCGGCGATGATCAGGCCGAGATAGACGAACGGGAAGGTCAGGCCATCGTTCAGGCCGGCTTCGGCGGTCAGCGAGAAGCGCACCGGATGCTCGCCCCCTTCGGTCGGCGGCCCGACCTGGACGTCGCCGGCCAGCACCGGATCGGTCGGGGCGAGCACCGCGCCGAGCAACAGCGCGCCGGCGAAGGTCATCCCCGCCAGCGCCCAGCCGAGCAAGGCGACGGCGGCGATGGTCAGCGGCATGACGATCACGAGCAGCCGCACGGTCGGCCGCCAATGTGCATAGCCGCGCAGATTGTCGATCCGAAGGCCGGTGCCGAACAGAGCGACGATCACCGCGAATTCGCTGACCAGCTCCCAGATTTTGGGCTCGGTGCGCGGATCGAAGGCGGCCGGCATCCCGGGCACGCAGGCGAAAGCGAGCCCGCCCAGGAGGATGAGCAAGGCCGAAGCGGCAGGCTCGCGGCCCGACAGGAAGCGCGGGATCCAATAGGCCAGGATGATGGCCGCCCCGATCGCGGCCATGGCGACATGGTAGCCCTCGAAGCCGAAAAAGGGCTTATCGTCCATAAGTGCGCTTCAAGATTGATTGACCTTCCGCTCGTTCCGCAGACAGCCGAAGCGCCCGAGCGGACGCATGGGTTCCGCCCGACAATGCGGGACGAACGCGCCGAACGGGGCGAAATCCGGGGTCAAACCGCGCGAAACGACGGGGTTCGGAGTAACAATCGAGATTCATTGGCCATATTCTGCTTGGCACGGCAGGCGCTTCAGTGGGGGAGGGCGGCCCGATCGTTCAAGCGAGGGTGTTGAGATGCGTCTGTTAGGTTTTCTCGCGTTCCTGATCGCCTTCGCGGCCCAGCCGGCCTTGGCCCAGGCGCCGCCGCAGACGCCGCCGCTTCGCTTCCTCGAACAGCGCATCGCCGCTCTGGCGACCGAAAATCCCGGCGAATATGGCATTGCCGCGCTTGATCTGAGGACCGGCGCTACGGTCAGCTTCAACGGCCACGAACCCTTTCCGATGGCCAGCACGATGAAGATCGCGGTTGCGGCCATGTACCTTGCCGAGGTCGACGCCGGCCGCCGCAGCCTCGATGAGACCATCGTCGGGATCAGCGCGAGCCGCCTGCTCGACACGATGATCACGCGCAGCGACAATCGAGCGACCGACCTGCTGATGCTCTCGCTCGGGGGGCCGGCGGCGGTCGATCGCTGGCTGCGCGCCCACCGGCTGAGCGGGATCCGGGTCGATCGCACGATCGCCCAGCTGCTTGGCGACCGCAGGGATTTACGCGACATCCGCGATTCGAGCACGCCGACGGCGATGCTCGGCCTGCTTCGGCTGATCGATTCCGGCGACGCGCTGAGCCCGTCCAGTCGGGCGCTGCTGCTCGATATGATGCGCCGCTGCGCGACCGGCTCCAACCGCATTCGCGGCCTGCTGCCGCCGGGCGCGACGGTCGAGCACAAGACCGGCACCCTGACCGGCTACACCGGCGACGTCGGCTTTCTGACGATGCCCGACGGGCGGCGGATCGCGGTGGTCTTCTTTGCGCGCGGCGGCTCCAACCGGCCCGCGGTCATCTCCACCGCCGCCCGCGCGGTCTACGACGCGTTCGGCGGCGGCGGGCCGCGCCATGGCCTCGCCCAGGCCGCCTGGCGTTCCACGGACGATGCGGCGCAAAGCGCCCCCGCCTCGGCCTGCGCGCTCGGCGGCCGCCCGGTGATGGCGGACTGCTGAGCCTGCCGGCGCGCTCATCCGGCACCGCTTCGCTCGCTCGGATCTAAGGTGAAATCGCCATTGTTGGCGGTATTTCCGTTAAAGACGGGGCAGAGTTTGCCGCTCCCGGGGCCTGCCGACCCCCGATATTGCAACTCGAAGAGTCTCGGCCATGCCGTTCAAGGCGGGATCGGCGCGGGATCGCGATGAGACGGCTTGATTTGGCGCCGCATTCCATATTGTGTTTTCAAAATCAGCACCTTACCGATGACCGCGCGGTATGATTTCGGGGTTTGGGGGACTAAACATAGTGGCTGATTTTAATGGTACGTCGGGTGACGATAGCTTCACCGGCGGCGGTGACGACGACACGATCGCGGGCAATGGCGGCAACGACACCTTGGCGGGCGGCGGCGGCGGCGACACGATCGACGGCGGCGACGGCAATGACGCTCTTTATTCCGGCACCCTCTCGCCCAACTGGAACACCCCGAACGTCATTCCCATCCTCGATGTGGGGACCGAGATCGACGTGCTGCGCGGCCTGGCCGGCGACGACGTCCTCTTTGCCGGCTATGGCGATTTCGTCGACGGCGGCGCGGATTTCGACACCCTGTTCATCAGCTTGCGCGGCGGATCGGCGGGCGTCACCGCCGATTTCGCGACCCTCGTGGCGGGCGGCACGCTGGCCATCGGCGGCGGCACAATCGAGGATATCGAGCGCGTGCTCTGGGTCGAGGGCACCGACTTCGCCGACGACATCATCATGGCTGCCGGCTTTCCCTCCGGGCCGGTCTACGGCCTGGGTGGCGACGACCGGATCACCGCGGCCGGCGGCATGGGCGAGGTTTATGGAGGCGAAGGCAACGACACCATCGACGCCCGCCTCAACGTCTATGGGCAGCCCGTTTATGGCGAGGCGGGCGACGACACGATCCTCGCAGGATCCGGCTTCATCTATGGCGGGATCGGCAACGACACGATCACCGGCGGCGGACGGCTCTTCGGCGAGGAGGGCAATGACACGCTGACCGCCACCTTCGCCGGCTCCAATCCGTTTTTATACGGTGGCGCGGGCGAGGACGATCTGACCGGCTCGTCCGGCGCCGACATCCTGTCGGGCGGCGACGGCGCCGACACGATCGAGGGCGGCAACGGCGCCGACACCATCTATTCGGCGACGCTTCCCGAGGCCACGGGCGACTCTTTCGACCGCGGCGCCGAGCATGACGTGATCGATGCCGGCGCCGGCGACGACACGGTGATCCTCGGCTATGGCGACGATGCCGACGGCGGCGACGGCATCGACACTTTGGTGGTGACGCTCGACGGTGCGCCGGGCGGCGTGACGCTCGACATCAACATCGCCGGCAGTGGCTTTGGCGGAATCGGCAATATCGTCAATTTCGAGCAGCTCGGCGTGCTGGGCGGCACGGCTTTCGCGGACACGATCCGCATCGGCGCTTTCACGGAGCGGGTCCACGTGACGGGCGGCGACGGCGACGACCGGCTCACCGCGACGACGACCAGCGTCTATTTCTTCGGCGGGCTCGGCGACGATCTGCTCACCGGGGGGACGGCGAGCGACGCGCTCGACGGCGGGCTGGGCCACGACACGCTGATCGGCGGCGCCGGCAACGATTCAATGTACGGCGAGGCCGGCGACGATTTGTTCGAAGGCGGCCTTGGCGATGACACGTTCCGGGGCGGTGACGGTATCGACACGGCCACCTACGCGAATGCGAGCGGGGCAGTGACGGTCAGCATGAACCTGTCGCGCGCAACCGGCCCCGACGGCTTCGACACGTTCGAGACCATCGAGAACGCGATCGGCTCGGCGTTCGACGACCAGTTGAACGGCGATCTCTATGTGAACCAGCTCAACGGGGGCGACGGCAACGATCGCCTCGACGGAGACGGGGGGGCGGATCGGCTGATCGGCGGCACGGGCAATGACTCCTATGTCATCGACAATGTGGGCGATCAGATCGACGAGGCCGCGGGACAGGGAACCGACTCGGTCGAATCCTCCGTCACATTCGTCCTCGGCACGGCGGTTGAGAATTTGACGCTCACCGGATTCGAGAACCGCGACGGCACGGGCAACGACGGTGCCAACGTCCTTCGCGGCAATGGGGGCGCGAACCGGCTCGAGGGCCTCGGCGGTGCGGACGAGATCCGTGCCGGCGCAAGCCACGACACGCTGGCCGGAGGCGCCGGCGACGATCAATTGTTCGGCGACGGCGGCAACGACGTCCTGGACGGCGGCGCCGGCGCGGATGTGGTGCGCGGCGATGCGGGCAACGACAGCGCGACCGTCACCGGCGGCTCCACCCAGGCCGACACGGACGTCGATCAGGTCGAGCTCGGGGCCGGCCTCGACCGCCTGATCGTCAACTACTCGCTGATGACCGAAGCGGTGGTCATGGCCAACCCGGTCTACAGCCAGTTCGGCGCCCAGACCGTTTTCGAGGTCGGCGGGGCGGCCAGGCTTTCAGGCTATAATCTCGAGGCGCTCACCATCACGACCGGCACGGGTGATGACGTGGTCTACGGCATCGCGACCTCGAGCGACCCCCTGCTCGACGAGATTTCGACCGGAAGCGGCAACGACACCATCTATTCCGGGTTCGGGGCCGGCATCGACCGCATCGACGGCGGCATCGGCACAGATAGCGCGTCTTACGTCGACTGGAGCGACCTCACCGCCGGCCAGACGGTCGTCTACGATGCGAACGTCGCGACGGGCGCGACCATCGGAGCGGGCGCGAGCCAGCGCTACCTGCGCGGAGTGGAGCAGCTGATCGGCTTCATCACGGGCGCGGGTAATGACGTGATCACGCTTAGCACGGACGCGACCCTGTACAATGTGATCGCCACGGGGACGGGAAGCGACACCGTCACGTATCATGGCGGCGCCACCTCCGCGACGACGGCGGCCGCCAGCCGCGTCGACATGGGCAGCCTATCTGTCGACGATGACCTTTTGATCGTCGATTTCGCCGTCGCGACGCAGAGCGTCACCTTCGGCGGCGCGCCGATCGACGATAACCTCGGCGCGTCCGGCGTCATCTTGATCAACGCCATGACCGCGCTGAGCTTCACGGGCGTCGAGCGGCTTTGGCTTACGACCGGCGCGGCCGCGGACGAGCTTTACGGCGGGACCGGCGCGGACCGGCTGGCCGGCGGCGGCGGCGATGATCTTTATCATGTCGATCAGGCCGGCGATGTGGTCGTGGAGGCCTTGGGCCAGGGCAACGACCGGATTGTGGCTTCGACGAGCTATGTTCTCGGCGCCGATGCCGAAGTCGAGACTCTCGAGGCCGTGGCCGGCACTGTCGCCATCAGCCTCACCGGCAATCAGTTCGCGCAAACGCTCGTCGGCAATGGTGGCGCCAATGTCCTGGACGGCCGGGGCGGCAGCGATATTCTGGTCGGCCAGCTCGGCGACGACTGGTATCATGTCGATAGTGCCGCCGATGTCGTGCAGGAGGCCGGCGGCGAGGGCAATGACCGGGTGTTCGCGAGCGCCAGCTACACGCTCGGCGCCGGTGTGTCGGTGGAGATGCTCACCACCACCAGCAATGTCGGCACGACCGCGATCAACCTGACCGGCAACGAACTGGCGAACACGATCCATGGCAATGACGGCGCCAATATCCTGAACGGCGTCGGCGGCGCCGACCTGTTGACCGGGCGGCTTGGCGCCGACTCTTATTACGTGGACAATGTTGCGGACCGGGTCGTGGAGACAGCCGGCCAGGGCAGCGACCGGGTGTTCGCGAGCGTGAGCTACACGCTCGGCGCGGGTGTGTCGGTGGAGATGCTCACCACCACCAGCAATGCCGGCACGACCGCGATCGACCTGACCGGCAACGCGCTGGCCAACACGATCTTCGGCAATGACGGCGCCAATATCCTGAACGGCGGTGGCGCCGCCGACACCTTGGTCGGGCGGCTCGGCGACGACGTCTATCACGTCGACAATGTCGGGGACCGGATCGTGGAGACGGCGGGCCAAGGCAATGACCGGGTGTTCGCGGGCGCGAGCTACGCGCTGAGCGCCGGCGCGTCGGTGGAGATGCTCACCACCACCAACAATTTCGGCACGACCGCGATCAACCTGACCGGCAACGAGCTGGCCAACGCGATTTACGGCAATGACGGCGTCAACGTCCTGGACGGCGGCGGTGGCGCCGACACGCTGGTCGGGCGGCTCGGCAACGACTTTTATTACGTGGACAATGTCGGGGATCGGGTCGTGGAGACGGCCGGCCAGGGCGATGACCGGGTGTTCGCGAGCGTGAGCTATGCGCTGGCCGCCGGCGCCTCGGTGGAGATGTTCACCACCGCCAACCATGGCGGCACGACCGCGATCAACCTGACCGGCAACGAGCTGGCGAACACGATCTACGGCAATGACGGCGCCAATATCCTGAACGGCGGTGGCGAGGCCGACCTGTTGGTCGGGCGGCTCGGCGACGACTTCTATTATGTGGACAATGTTGCGGACCTGGTCGTGGAGGCGGCCGGCCAGGGCAGTGACCGGGTGTTCGCGAGCGTGAGCTATACGCTGGGCGCCGGCGTGTCGGTGGAGATGTTCACCACCACCAACAATGCCGGCACGACCGCGCTCGACCTGACCGGCAACGCGCTGGCCAACACCATCTATGGCAATGACGGCGCCAATATCCTCGACGGAAAGGGTGGCAGCGATACCTTGGTCGGGCGAGCAGGCGGCGACATTTTTGCGTTCACCGCCACGCTGGCCGCCACCAACATCGACCGGATCGTCGATTTCGTGGCCGGCATCGACGAGATCGCACTCGACGATGCAGTGTTCACCCAGGCCGGGGGGCTCGGCGCGCTCAATGCCAATGCGTTCCACATCGGTTCGGCGGCCGCGGACGCCGACGATCGCATCGTCTACAACAGCGCCACCGGGGCACTGCTCTACGACGCCGACGGCAATGGCGGCGGGGCGGCGGTGCAGGTCGCAACGCTCAGCACCGGCCTGGCTCTGAGCGCCGGCGACTTCATCGTGATCTGAGGCGATCCCCTCCGAGGACGAAGGGTGAAACGAATGCGGGATTGCCGCAGCCGGTGGTCAGCTATGTCGAGCTCGATATCGCACTCTATCCCGGGCACATCCTAGCGGAGGTGCGCGGCCGTTGTCGCCTCGTGAACGAGACGGGCAGCCGTCACGCCCTCCCGTTGACGATCCGGGGCGCCAGGCGCATAGGTCGTTTCGACCGCGCGACCATTGCGGACCTTCGCATTCTCCACGGCCGATTGCGCGTTGCGTACGCGTCTCATTGCCATTTCAGAGCAGGAGAATGGTCATGTCCGATCTGCGCACCCCCATGCCCAGCACGACCGAGACACAAGCCGTCGCACCGGCGAGCGCCACGACGCTCGAAGCCTCGCTGATCGAGCCGACCGACGAGTCGATCCGCCCGTTCGAATTCCACGCGACCGAGGAGGATCTCGCCGACCTCAAGCGCAGGATCGTGGCGACACGGTGGCCCGAGCGCGAGACCGTCGCCGACGATACGCAAGGCGTGCAGCTCGCGACCGCGCAAAAGCTCGCCGCTTATTGGGCCAACGACTATGACTGGCGCAAATGCGAGGCGAAGCTGAACGCGCTGCCCAATTTCATCACCAACATCGACGGGCTGGACATCCACTTCATCCATGTCCGCTCGCGCCACGAAAATGCGCTGCCGATCATCGTCACCCACGGCTGGCCGGGCTCGATCGTCGAGCAGCTCAAGCTCATCGCGCCGCTGACCGATCCGACCGCGCATGGCGGGTCCGCGGCGGACGCGTTCGACGTCGTCATCCCCTCGATCCCGGGCTACGGCTTCTCCGCCAAACCGACGGCGTCGGGCTGGAACCCGCCGCGCATCGCCGGCGCCTGGATCACGCTGATGAAGCGCCTCGGCTATTCGCGCTTCGTCGCGCAGGGCGGCGACTGGGGCGCCGTGCTGACCGAGATCATGGGCGCGATGGCGCCGCCGGAGCTGGCCGCGATCCACACCAACATGCCCTCGACCGCGCCGCCGGAAATCTTCGACGCGCTGCGCGCCGGCGAGGGCCCGCCCGCCGATCTGACGCCCGAGGAACGCCACGCTTTCGAGCGGCTCGATTTCTTCTTCACCCACGGGCTCGCTTACGCGCAGGAGATGGGAAAGCGCCCGCAGTCGCTCTACGGGATCGCCGATTCGCCCGTCGGCCTGGCCGCCTGGTTCCTCGATCACGATCAGCAAAGCTACCGGATGATCGCCCGCGCTTTCGACGGCGAGCCCGAGGGCCTGAGCCGCGACGATGTGCTCGACAACATCACGATCACCTGGCTGACCAACACCGCGATCTCGGCGGCGCGGCTCTATTGGGAGGCGCTGCCGCGCAACTCGTCCGGCTTCGGCATCGAGCGCAACAACGTCCGCTTCTTCGAGCCGATCGGGCCGAGGGTTCCCGTCGCCGTGAGCCAGTTCCCCGACGAGCTCTACCCGGCGCCGAAAAGCTGGGCGGAGCGGGCCTATCCACAGCTCATCCATTTCAATCAGCTTCCGAAAGGCGGGCATTTCGCGGCCTTCGAGCAGCCGGCCTCTCTCGTCGATGAACTCAGGGCCGGCTTCCGGTCGCTGCGCTGACAGGAGGACACCGATGTCCAGAAGATTGATTGGAGCGATCGCGGCGTCCGCGCTGCTGGCGATAAGCGGCGGGGTCGCGCTCTACGGCCAGGGCCCGCCGCCGCCGGGGGTGACCCGAACCAACCTCCAGCGCCACGATCTCTCCATCCCGGGGCGCGAGATGGTGCAGGCGACGATCGCGCTCGCCCCCGGCGCGACCGCCCCCGCCCACAGCCATCCGGGCGAGGAGGTCATCTACGTCCTCGAAGGCACATTCGAATATCGCGTCGCCGGCCGGCCGGTGACGGTCGGCCCCGGCGGCACGCTCTTCATCCCGGCGGGCGTGGTCCACTCGGCGACGAACGTCGGCACCGGCAATGCGGTGGAACTCGCCACCTACATCGTCGAGAAGGGCCGGCCGCTGGTCGTGCCGGCGGGGTAGGGATGAGCGGGGATGTGCGAGCGGCTCGACTGCTTCCGATCGCGCCAGGTAATCTGAACAAGAGGCGTAGCTGGGTGATCGATCGGGGGTGCTGCGCCGCCGCTGAGGGAGGCGAGCTATGCTGGTCACAATCTTCGCGCCCGTCAAAGTGCATTTGCTTGAAATCGCCAGCGTTCGCGATGCGCTTTTCGAGGCCAACTGCAAGATGCAGTCCGCACAGCCGTATCGCATCCGGTTGGTGACCGAGCACGGAACGCCCGCGGAAAGCGCGTCCGGCACGAAGTTCATCCCCGATGCGAGCGTTCGGGAAGCAACCCAGCCGTCCGACACGCTGATTGTCGTCGGGCCATTTGGGGAGGCGGATCGTTCAAGCGAAGAGGTTGTCCGCTGGCTGCGGGAGCAGGCCATCCAGTCGCGGCGCTACGGCTCGACCTGTACGGGCGCCTTCATCCTGGCACAGGCGGGGCTGCTGTCGGGGCGCCGGGTCACGACCCACTGGCAATATGCCGAACGACTGGCGGCCGAATATCCCGATATCCGGGTCGAACCCGACCGGATCTTCGTCCGCGACGGACCCGTGTTCAGCTCCGCCGGGGTGGTCTCGGCGATCGACCTCGCTTTCTCGCTGATCGAGGAGGATCATGGCCGCGCTCTGGCCCTGTGGGTGGCACGCCGGCTGGTCGTTTTTCTGAAGCGGCCGGGCGGACAGTCGCAGTTCAGCGCGACCCTGACCGCGCAGACCGCCGCGACCAGCCCTATCGACAGAATTCGGCTTCATATCCTCGAAAGCCCGCGCGCCGACCTGGGCCTCCCGGCGGTGGCCGGAGTGGCCGGCGTCAGCCCACGCCATCTGTCCCGGCTGTTCCAGGCCGAACTGGGCCTCAGCCTGGCCGCCTATGTCGAACTGACTCGCATCGATATCGCCCGCCGCCTCCTGGAAGACAGTATTGCGCCGATCAAGATGATTGCCTACGCTGCGGGCTTCGGATCGACGGCAACGCTCCGACGCGCCTTCTTGCGCAGACTTGGCGTCACGCCATTGGAATATCGCTATCGCTTCCAAACCACCGCCGATAGCAGCCGAGACGACGAAAGTGACGCCGCTTTGTCCTGAACCGTCGCCTGACTGAACTTGTGGCGAGGCGTGGCGCCGCCGCATGATCGGGCCTGGAGGCCACATCATGCGACTCGCTCCTGCCATGCCGCCCGCTGCTTCAAATGCCGCCCAGCCCGGTGCGTCTGTCCTTAGGTCCACCGCGCACCCCGCCGACCCTGACACACGCGTCGTGGCATTTTCGACCAGGCCGATGAAGAGGCCTGCGGCTCGGATGCGTCCGCTGGCGACCAGGTCCCGTAAAATGGCGGCGGTTTCGAGCGTCGTCACCATTGTGCATGACGACCATGCGATCGACGCCTCCATGGTCAGCCTGCTCGAGCAGGCTGGTCACAAGGTTGTGATTTTCGGGAGCAGCGATGCTTTCTTGTCGGGCCACCTTTCTGGCGATTCGGGCTGCGTCCTGCTCGACATGCAGGGGCCGGGCGTGGATGGTTTGGGCGTGCTGAGAGCCCTCGGCTCCCGGGACAGCATGCCGCCGGTCCTGGTGCTTTCGGGCCACTGCGGCATTCATGAGGCGGTCGAGGCGATGAAGCTCGGCGCGGTAGATGTCCTCGAAAAGCCCCTTCCGCCCGAGGCCCTCCTGGCCGCCATCGCTCATGCGGTGGCGATCGGTCCCAAGCGGAAGCCCTCCACCATCGAGCACGAGGCCGCGGCAAAGATTGCCTCTTTGTCGCAACGTCAGCGGCAGGTGCTCCAGGGCGTCCTTAAGGGAAAGCTCAACAAGATCATCGCCTACGAAATCGGCATAAGCGTTCGAACGGTCGAGGCCTATCGCGCTCAGCTTCTCACCAAATTGAGCGTGCGCGGAACCGCCGAGGCGGTGCGCCTCGGCCTCGCCGCGGGCATGCTGTAAATCATGCGGCCTGCTCTCGCCACGGCGGCGCTTCCCGCCGCTTCACCAGCGCGACGTGCCACCCCCGCGGCGGGCATGGATCGCCTGACCGGCCTGCTCGATCGCTACGGTTTGCTCGATCGGCTGGAGGCGATGGCCGCGCAGGCGCCGCCCGCCCTGCTGATGGTCAAGGTCGACATTCTCAGGTTCCACGACGTCAACAGCGGCTTCGGCTACGAGGTCGGCGATGCGCTGCTGTGTTCTGCCGCCGGGCGCCTGGCGACCTTGCCGGCGGTGGCCGTGTCGCGCGTCGGCACGAACACCTTCGCCGTCGCTTTTGAGCTCGACGATCCCGGCCGCGCCGCGGAGGCGGTCGACGACGTCCTCGCTATGTTGGAGCCACGCTTCGTGCTTCCCGGCGTGTCGCTGGCGGTCCAGTTCGCCGCCGGCTTCGCGCTTGGGTCCGCAGGCGACCCGCTTGTACTCGTTCGGCAGGCCGGTGCGGCCTTGCAGCGGTCGAAGGCCATGCCCGGGCACCCGCCCCAGGCCTTCGCGGCCGCCGACGAGCGCCATTCCCGCAATCGCATCCGGCTGGCAAGCGAGCTGCAGGCCGCGGTTTCCAACCAGGAACTGCTCTTTCACTATCAGCCGCAGTTCGACCTGAACTCCGGCAAGCTGGTCGGGGCAGAGGCCCTGATGCGGTGGAACCACGGCGCCTTCGGCCTGCAACCGCCGGAGCGCTTCATCGGTGTCGCGGAGGAGACGGGCGCGATCCTGGACATCGGCGCCTGGGGCTTGCGCACGCTCGCCGCTTTTGCGGCGCAGGTCAATCGCGGGCGTGGCACGCCGATCGGCTTCGCCTTCAATGTCTCGGTCCTCGAATTCACCCAGCGCGACATGGTCGCCTTCGTCCGGGAGGTGCTCGACGAGACAGGCTGCCGGGCGGAATGGCTGACGCTGGAGCTTACCGAAAGCCTGATGGTCGGCGAGCCGGAGCATATTCGGCGCGCGTTCGGGGCCCTGCGGCGGCTGGGCGTCGCCATCTCGATCGACGATTTCGGCACCGGCTATTCCAGCCTGCGCTATCTGGAGCGCTTTCCGCTCAGCGAGATCAAGGTCGATCGAAGCTTCGTTCACGACGTCGCCCACAGCCCGGCCAAGCGGGTGATCGTGGAGAGCGTCGTCAAGCTCGGCGCGGCGCTCGACATCCGCGTCGTCGCCGAAGGGATCGAGACTCAGGCCGAATATGCGATCATGCGGGCCCTGGGCTGCACCATCGGCCAGGGCTATCTCTTCGCCGCGCCGATGGACGAGCCCGGCCTGCAACGTCTGCTCGACCAGGGCCCGGTCGTTCGCGAGGGATGGGATGCACGGCGGTTTCTGACGATGCTGGATGGGGGTGCGGCGTAGGCCGGCCGGCGTTACCTGCGCGTGTTTGCTCTGGGGAAGTGGATGTTGTGACCGAAGGTCGCAAAGGAGTCTCTGACAGCAAATTGCAGACGTCAACTCCACCCAAACTCCACACCCGCGCAAAACTCTCCGCGTTGCAGCATGGCGCCGCGCCCCATTTGCGCAACGCCCGCACGCGCGTCCTCAACGGCGCCTTCACCCTTTCTTTGTCAATTTCTCCGACAGTGCGCGCATGTCGGAGCAGTTTACACCTGCCTTGGATGCGGAGGCGCGCGGAGCATGATCCGCGTGTTCAAACATTATGTGCCTTATGCGGTGCTGCTGCTGGGGGCGATCGACTTCGTCTTGTTGATGCTGGCGGCCGAGGCGGGGTGGACGTTGCGGCTTTGGCAGGTGGCCGGGGAGTTCGATCCGGAAAGCGCGCGGCTGCCCAATCTGCTCGCTTTCGCAGGCGTGCTGCAGATCGCGATGGTCGCGGTCGGGGTCTATGCGCCCGAGGCGCTGCATTCGCTGCGCTTCGCCATCGCCCGGCTGATCGTCGCGGTGGCGCTCGGCATCATCCTGTTGAGCCTCGTCTTTTTCGTCCTGCCGCCGGTCAGCTTCTGGCGCTCCAGCCTGCTCTACGCGATGTGGTTCGCGCTCGCGGCGATGATCGTCGTGCGCCTGGCGCTGCGCGGGACGCTCGGCAGCGAGCGCTTCAAGCGTAGGCTGCTCGTGCTCGGCGCGGGCGCCCGCGCGCAACGGATCGAGGCGCTGGGCGCGCGCCAGGGGGCCAATTTCCGGGTGGTCGGCTTCGTCGGCATGAACGACGGCCCGCCCGCCATTCCCGCCGCGGTCAATCGCGATGCCATCGCCAATTTGCCCGATCATCTGCTCCGCCTGGGCGCGAGCGAGGTGGTGCTGGCGCTCGAGGAGCGGCGCAACGCGCTGCCCTTGAACGATCTGCTCAAGATCAAGACCACGGGCGTCACCGTCCACGATTTCTCCTCCTTCCTGGAGCGTGAGACCGGGCGGGTCGATCTCGACAGCCTCAATCCCTCCTGGCTGATCTTCTCCGACGGCTTTTCGGCCGGGCGGCGATTGTCCTCGTGGGGCAAGCGGCTGTTCGACGTCACCGTCAGCGTCGCCATCCTGATCCTGACCGCGCCGCTCGTGCTGGCGACGGCGATCGCGGTGAAGCTGGAGAGCAAGGGGCCGGTCTTCTACCGCCAGCGCCGGGTCGGGCTTTACGGCCTGCCCTTCGACGTCATCAAATTGCGCTCGATGCGGATCGACGCCGAAGTCGGCGGCAAGGCGGTCTGGGCGCAGAAGGACGATCCCCGCGTCACCCGCGTCGGCCGGATCATCCGCAAGCTGCGGATCGACGAATTGCCGCAGGCGTGGGGCGTGCTCAAGGGCGAGATGAGCTTCGTGGGCCCGCGCCCCGAACGGCCGCAATTCGTCGCGGACCTCGAATCGCGCCTGCCTTATTATGCCGAGCGCCATGTCGTGAAGCCCGGGATCACCGGCTGGGCGCAGATCAACTATCCCTATGGCGCCTCGATCGAGGACAGCCGCGAAAAGCTCGAATTCGACCTCTACTACGCCAAAAATTATAGCCCATTTCTGGACCTCCTCATCCTCCTCCAGACGGTGCGCGTGGTGATCTGGCCGGAGGGCGCGCGATGACCGCGTTCGTCGCTCTGTGGAGCCACCTTCTTGCGGCCGCGCTATATGGCGCGCTCGCGGTGTTTCAGCTCAGGCGCTGGAAGGGCGATACGCTCGGCCGGCCGCTGATCACCGCCTTCGCCGCGATGTCGGTCTGGACCATCTTCCTGGCCCTGCTCGGCCCCTATCATCTGCTCGCCCAGCTCGCCGAGAGCGGCCGCAATCTCGCTTTCCTCGCCTTCATGTACGGCCTGGTCGTCGGTGCGGGGGAGGCGGACGGGGCGCCGCAGCGCGCGATCAAGGGCGTGTTCGCCGCGGTTGCGGGCGTGATCGGTCTGCAGATCGTGCTCGGCGGGCTGATGCCGGAATTTCGGCAGGCGCCGATCGTGCTCGCCGCGCTGCAATCGACCAGCCAGATCATCGGCCTGATCATCGCCGCCGGCGCGCTCGTCCTGGTCCACAATATCTACGGCCAGGCGGCGCCGGGATCGCGGCCGGGCCTGCGCTTTCCGATGCTCGCGCTCGCCGGGATGTGGGCCTACGACCTTCATCTCTACACGGTCGCTTATTTCACCCACGTGCCCGGCGAGGAATTGTTCGCGCTGCGCGGGCTGGTGCTGGCGGCGCTCGCCGGGCTGTTCGCGGCGGGGGTGCGCAAGGCGAGCTGGAAGATCCAGATCTCGCGCGCGGCGACCTTCCAGTCGGTGTCGGTCGTCGCGATCCTCTTTTACCTGATCGCGATGATGTCGGCGGCGCGGGCGCTGGAGATCGTCGGCGGGGATTGGGCGCGGATCGGGCAGGTCGCGCTCGTCTTCGCGACGACGCTGGCCGCGGTCGTCCTGCTACCTTCGGCCAAGCTGCGCGCCTGGCTTCGGGTGGTCCTCGCCAAGCATCTGTTCGAGCATCGCTATGACTATCGCCAGGAATGGCTGCGCTTCACCGACACGATCGGCCGCGGCGGGCCGGAGAGCGCCTCGCTCGAGGAACGGGTGGTCAAGGCGCTCGCCGACATCGGCGGTTCGCCGGGCGGGCTGCTGCTGGTCGCCGACGACGATTACCGGCTCGCGCTCGGTGGCCGCTGGAACTGGAATGGGCCGTTGCAGGCCGGCGAGGGCGCCGACGCCTTGCTTCGCCATGTAGAGAGCCGCGGCTTCGTGCTCGACTTCGCGGCGCTGCGCGGCGGCTGGCTGGTCGATGGCGAGGCTCGGCTGCCGGTGCCGCTGTGGCTGGCGGCGATGGACGGGGCCTGGGCGGGCATCCCTTTGATCCACGGTGGCCGCCTCGCCGGGCTCGTCATCCTCCGCCACCCGCCCTACCGGCGCGCGCTCGACTGGGAGGATTTCGACCTGTTCCGCACCGCGGGCATCCAGGCCGCCTCCTATATCGCCGAGGCACGCAGCCAGCAGGCGCTGGCCGATTCGCGGCGCTTCGACGAATTCAACCGACGCTTCGCCTTCATCATGCACGACATCAAGAATCTGGTGAGCCAGCTCAGCCTCGTCGCCCGCAATGCCGAACGCCATGCCGACAATCCCGAATTCCGGGCCGACATGATCGCGACCCTGCAAAGCTCGGTGAAGAAGATGAACGATCTGCTCGCCCGGCTCTCGCCAGGCGCGGCGCGCGAGGCCGAGCCCGCACGGCCGGTCGAAGTCCGTGCTTTGCTCGACAGCCTTGCCGCGCAGAAGGGTCGCGCCCATCCGGTCCGCGTCGCGGGCGCGGCCGGGCTGGTCGCCAAGGCAGACCGGGCCGGGCTCGAACAGGCGCTCGCCCATCTCGTCCAGAATGCGATCGAGGCGAGCCCCGAAGGCGTCCCGGTCGAGCTGCGCCTGCACGAAAGCGGCGGCGAGGTCGCGGTGGAAATCGCCGATCGGGGCCAGGGCATGGCGCCGTCCTTCCTGAGGGACCGGCTGTTCCAGCCCTTCGTCTCGACCAAGGAGCAGGGCTTCGGGATCGGCGCCTATGAGGCGCGCGCGCTGATCGTCGCCATGGGCGGCCGCCTCGACGTCGAAAGCGACGAAGGCGAGGGCACCAGCTTCACCGTCTATCTGCCGGCCGCCGAGGATAGCGGCCGCGCCTCTTACGAACGGAAACACGCATGAACGCTCCCTTCAAGCCCAAGCTGCTGATCGTCGAGGACGACGAGGGGCTGCAGCGTCAGCTGCGCTGGGCTTATGACGATTATGAGGTGCTGGTCGCCTCCGACCGCAATGCCGCGGTCGATCTGCTGCGCTCGGCCGAGCCGGCGGTGGTGACGCTGGACCTTGGCCTGCCGCCCGATCCCGACGGCGTCAGCGAGGGCTTCGCGGCGCTGGAGACGATCCTGACGCTGAAGCCCGAAACCAAGGTCATCGTCGCCTCGGGCCATGGCGCCCGGGAAAGCGCGCTTCGGGCGATCGCGTCCGGCGCCTATGATTTCTATCAAAAGCCGGTCGATATCGATCAGCTCGGCCTGATCGTGCGCCGCGCCTTCCAGCTGCACGGCATCGAGGCCGAGAATAAGCGGCTCGAGGAGCAGGTCGGCGACGACCGCAAGGTGCTCGGCACGATGGTCACCGCGGCGCCCGAAATGTCGAAGGTCGCGCGCACCATCGAGCGGGTCGCCAATACGGACGTTTCGGTGATGCTGCTCGGCGCGTCGGGCACCGGCAAGGAGTTGCTCGCCAAGGGCGTCCACCAGGCGAGCCGGCGACGGGGCGGCGGCTTCGTCGCGATCAATTGCGCGGCGATCCCCGAAAACCTGCTCGAGGCCGAACTGTTCGGCTATGAGAAGGGCGCCTTCACCGGTGCGATCAAGACCACCGAGGGCAAGATCGAGCTCGCCCATGGCGGCACGCTCTTCCTCGACGAGGTCGGCGACATTCCGCTGCCGCTGCAGGTGAAGCTGCTGCGCTTCATCCAGGAGCGGGTGATCGAGCGCATCGGTGGGCGCAAGCCGATCGCGGTGGACACCAGGATCGTCTGCGCGACCCACCAGAATCTGGAGGAGATGATCGCCGCCGGGAGCTTCCGCGAGGACCTCTATTACCGCCTCGCCGAGATCGTCGTGCGCATCCCGAGCCTCGCCGAGCGGCCGGGCGATCCGGCCCTGCTCGCTAAGCATTTCCTCGCCCGCTTCGCCCGCGAGATGAACCCGCACGTCAAGGGCTTCGCGCCGGGCGCGCTCTCGGCGATCGAGCGCTGGCTTTGGCCGGGCAATGTCCGCGAGCTGGAGAACAGGGTGAAGCGCGCGGTGATCATGGCCGACGGCAAGCTGATCACCGCCGAGGATCTGGATCTCGGCCCGGCCGGGGCGGACGGGCTGCCGGTCAACCTCAAGGCGGCGCGCGAGGTGGCCGATCGGGGCGTGATCCGCAAGGCTCTCGCCGAGACCGACGGCAATATTTCCGGCGCGGCCAAGCTGCTCGGGATCAGCCGGCCGACCCTCTACGATCTGCTGAAGCAATACGGCCTGTCTGCGTGATTCGCGCGGCGCCCCTCCTTGCCCTGGCGCTGCTGCTCGCCGCCTGCGGGGGTGACACGGCGGCCTATGAGCGCGGGCTGGCCGCGTTCGAGGAGGGGGATTTGCGCACCGCCCGGGTCGAGTTCCTGAACGCGATCCAGGCCGACCCGGCCAATGTCCAGGCGCGGATCATGCAGGCGCGGGTGAAGCTCGCCGCCGAGGACGGCATCGGCGCGGAAGCGGAGATCGTTCGGGCGCGCGAGGCGGGAGCGCCGGTGCCGGAAACCGCGCATCTCTTCGCCCATGCCCGCCTGCTGCAGGGCGACGCCCGCGGCGCGATCGCCGAAGCCGCGCGCGCGGACGAAGCGAATCAGGCCTATGCGCAGCGCGTCCGCGGCCTCGCCTCGCTGGCCCTGGGCCGCGGCGGCGACGCCCGCGCCGCCTTCGATCGGGCGACCGCGCTCGCTCCCGACGACAGCGAAATCTGGGTCGACGTCGCCCGCTTCCGCCGTGGCAATGGCGACATTGCCGGCGCGCTCCAGGCGGCCGACCGGGCGGTTGCGGCGAATGAGCGCAATGGGGACGCTTTGGTGCTGCGCGGCGAACTCACCCGCGGCCAATATGGCCTCGCCGCCGCTTTGCCCTGGTTCGATCGCGCGCTGGAGGTCGATCCCGAGGACAGCGCGGCGCTGCTCGCCCGCGCCGCCACCTATGGCGACATGGGCCGGGCGCACGACATGCTCGCCGACACGCGCGAAGTGCTTCGGCTGACCGGCGGCCATCCGACCGCTTTCTATCTGCAGGCGGTGCTCGCCGCCCGCGCCCGCGATTTCGAGCTCGCCCGGAGCCTGTGGAACCGCACCGACGGCGCCTATGACGAGACGCCCGCCGGGCAGCTGCTGCTCGCCGCGATCGAGTTCGAGACGGGCGCCGCCGGCCAGGCCGCGCAGCGCCTCGCCAACCTGCTCGACGAGCAGCCGGGCAACGATCGGGTCCGGCGCCTGCTCGCCGCCGCACAATGGCGGGCGAACAACGCCGCCGGCACCGCGGCGACGCTCAGGCCGCTTGTCGACCGCCCCGACGCGGACGCCTATGCGCTTACCTTGATGGGCCGCGCGCTGCAGCGCCAGGGCGACACGATCGCGGCCTCTCTCTATCTCGCTCGCGCCGCCCGGCCCGGCCCGGGCGCGCTCGCCGCGCTCGATCGGCTCGACGATGCCGAATTCATCGCTGCCCGCCGCGCCGCCGCGGCCCGGCCGCGCAACGGCCCGGCGCAGGTCCGCCTGATCTCGGCGCTGCTCGCCCGCGGCATGGGCGGCGAGGCGCTGCAGCGCGCGCGCCGGCTGCAGGCGGCCAATCGCGGCGCGCCGCAAGTCCATGTCCTGGTCGGCGACGCGCTGGGCCTCGGCGGCGACTTCGCCGGCGCGGCCCGCGAATATCGCAATGCCGCCAACCTCGCCTTCACCGAAAGCACCGCCATCCGCCTGATCGAGGCGCTGCAGCGCTCGGGGCAAAGCGCCGCCGCCGACAATGTCCTGCGCCTGTTCGTCGCGCAAAATCCGCGCAATGTGCCCGCCTTGGTCATGCTCGCCGGGCGCGAGATGCAGAGCGGCAATTGGGAAGCGGCGATCCCGATCTACGAAGGCCTTCGCCAGCGCCTCGGAAGCAACGACGCGACCATCCTCAACAACCTCGCCTGGGCCTATGCGCAAAGTGGGGCGCCCGACCGCGCCTTGCCGCTCGCGCGCCGCGCCTTCGCGCTCAACCGCGACAATCCGGCGACCGCCGGCACGCTCGGCTGGCTGCTCTTCAAGCAGGGCCGCCGGGCCGACGGCCTTGTCCTGCTCGAGCGGGCCGCGCGCGGCGCCCCCAGCGATGTCGAAATCCGCCGCCGGCTCGCGCAGGCGCGGCGAGGCTAAGCCAGCATCTCGGCCTGCTCGGCCAGTTCAAGCCAGCGCTGCTCGGCGGCGTCGCGCTCCTTGCGGGCGGACTCGATCGCTTCGGTCAGCCGTTCGAACAGGCCGAGATCGCGGCCGTAGAGATCGCGGTCCGACAAAGAGAGTTCGTGCCGGGCGATGATCGCGTCCAGCTCCTCGATACGGGCTGGCAGGAGCTCGTAATCGCGCTGGTCCTTGTAGCTGAGCTTGGCGCGCTTCGGCGCTAGACGTTCGGCCTGGACGGAGGTCGTGCCGGCGCCCTTCGGCTTCGCTCGGGACGAACGGACCTGTTGGTCCTGCGTGCGCTGCCGCTGCCAATCCTCATAGCCGCCCGCGACGATATCGACCTTGCCTGAGCCGTCGAGGCCGAGCGTGATCGTCACCGTGCGGTCGAGGAAGTCGCGGTCGTGGCTGACGATCAGAACCGTGCCGTCATAATCGGCGATCACCTCCTGCAGGAGATCGAGCGTTTCCATGTCGAGATCGTTGGTCGGCTCGTCGAGCACCAGCAAATTGGAGCGCCGGGCGAATTCGCGGGCGAGCAGCAGCCGCGAGCGCTCGCCGCCCGAGAGGCTGTCGATCCGCGCGTCGACCAGGCCGGGCTCGAACAAAAACTCCTTCAAATAACCCTGGACGTGCTTCTTGGTCCCGCGCACCTCGATCCAGTCGCCGCCGTCGGCGAGGACGTCGCGGACGCGCTTGGCGGGATCGAGCAGGCGGCGCTGCTGGTCGATCATCACCCCCGAAAGCGTCTTCGCCCGGGTGACCTTGCCCTCGTCCGGCTCGAGCTCGCCGGTCAGCAGCCTGAGCAACGTGGTCTTGCCCGCGCCGTTGGCGCCGACCACGCCGATCCGGTCGCCGCGCTGGATTCTGAGCGTGAAGTCCCGGACGATGGTGCGCTCGCCAAACCGCTTGGTCACGGCCTCGGCGTCGATCACGGTCTTGGTCCGCACCTCGTCATTTTGAAGACCGAGCCTGGCGGTCCCGGCCGGCCCGAGCATCGCGGCCCGCGCCGCGCGCATCTCACCGAGCTTGGCGAGCCGCCCCTGGTTGCGCTTGCGCCGCGCGGTGACGCCCCGCTCCAGCCAGTGCAACTCGAGCTTCAGCTTCGCGTCGAGCTTCTCGGCGCTGCGCGCCTCCTCGGCATAGACCTGGGCCGTCCAGGCTTCGAAGCCGCCATAGCCGACCTCCGCGCGCCGCAGCCGGCCGCGGTCCAGCCAATAGGTCGAGCGGGTCAGCCGGGTCAGGAAGGTGCGGTCGTGGCTGATCGCGATGAACGCGCCAGTATAACGGCCGAGCCACTCCTCCAGCCAGTCGATCCCGGCAAGATCGAGATGGTTGGTCGGCTCGTCGAGCAGCAGCACGTCGGGCGCCAGCGCGATCGCCCGGGCGATCGCCGCCCGGCGCCGCTCCCCGCCCGAGGCGGTCTCCGCCGGGTGGTGCAGATCGAGCCCGATCTGGTCGGCGACGGCCTCGACTTCGTGCGCGGGCGCGCCGCCGGCGACAGCGAAATCGTGCAGCGTTTCGAACGCGGCCACCGAGGGATCCTGCTCGAGCAGCACCACCTTGATCCCGGGCTGGATCGTGCGCCGGCCCTCGTCGGTCTCGATCTGATCGGCCAGGCATTTGAGCAAGGTGGTCTTGCCGGCGCCGTTGCGCCCGATCAGCGCCAGCCGGTCGCGCGCGCCGATGTGCAGATCGAGGCCGCGAAACAGCCAGCCCGATCCCTGGATCAGGCCGAGATTTTCATAGGCAAGGACGGGCGCGGCCATGGCGGGGGCCTTTAGGGGCCAAGCCGAACGCCGTCACCCCGTCGCTCGACGGATCCCGGCCCCGCCCTGCATTTTGTTGGATACTTGTTGGACTTGAGCTGGCAGGCCTCGTGTTCCACATTTGTTCCAATGAAAGGACCTGTCATGATTCCCTATGTTTCCCCCGAGGATTTCGGTGCCGTCGGCGATGGCGTGACCGACGATACGGTCGCCCTGCAAAATGCCGTGAACGGCGCCGCCAATAACGGCCTCGTGCTCAGCGGCACCTATCTGATCAGCGCGACGATCACCCTGCCGAGCGACATCGAGATTCTGGGCACCGCGACCGGCCGGGTGCTGAGCCAGACGCCCGACATCTCGCTGTTCCTGGCCGCCCTCGAATCGAACATCCGGATCACCGGCGTCCAGTTCGAGCAGGATGCGATCGGCACCGATCCCTATACCGGCGGCGTCGTGCTCGACCGCTGCACCGACTGCCTGATCGCCGATTGCGAGTTCGAAGGCATGCAATGGGCGGGCGCCTATCTGTCCAACGCCTCACGCAACATCCTGCGCGGCAATCATTTCCACGATTTCCAGTCCGGCCGAAACGGGGTCAACGACGGCGCCGACATCGTCCTCTACAACAATTCGAACGAGAATGAGGTCAGCGGCAACCAGTGCCTGGGCGGCGGCGACCACGGCATCCTCATCCAGGACCCCTATGCCGAGACCTGGCCGAGCAAGAATTTGATCAGCGGCAACCATGTCGGGGAGCATGACGGCTATGGCATCGTCGTCTACGCCCCCTATGCGGGCGATACCTTCAACACCATCACCGGCAACGACATCGAGGATATTCTCGGCACCCACCTCGCCGGGGATTCGGGCGCGGGCATCTATCTCGCCGGCAGCGGCTGCGGCGGCACGCTGATCGCCGACAACAATATCCGCAATTGCTGCCGGGAATCCGAGACCCGGTCGCTCACCCCGGCCGCGATCGGCGTCAACGGCCTCAGTGCCTCGGGCGCGCGGGTCCTGGTCAGCGGCAACGACATCGCCGACATGGAGCAAGGCGACGGCATCCTCGTCTCCACCTCTCCGGGCGTCACGGTGACCGGCAACGCCATCCGGATCCCTGCCGGCAATGACGGCAGCGGCACGGGCGGCATGGTTCTGGTCGGGGCCGGCATCCGGGTCGAAAACAGCTCGAACGTCGCGGTCGCCGCCAATCTGGTCAGCCAGGCGGGCTCGGGTGGGGGAATCCTGCTCTACGCCAACGGAGTCACGATCGCGGATCTCGCGGTCACCGGCAATACGGTCACGGCCGTCGGCACCCCGTTGCGGACCGCGCGCACGAGCAGCTTCGTGCTCGAGAGCTGCGTCGTCGCGGGCAATGTCTGCCGGGTTTCGGGCGCGGTCGACGGGATGCAGCTGGAAGGGATCGCGCGTGGTTCGGTTTCGGGCAACGCGGTCAGCTGCGGCGGCATCCCGCTCTATGTGGCCGCGTCCACCGATCTGAGGATCAGCGGCAACAGCCTGAGCACCAGCGGGGCGACCGGCTTCCAGACTGGCGGCACCTGCACCGGCACCTTCTACGCGCTGTCGAACCTGTGCAACGGCGCGATCGTCAACGCAGGCAGCGGCTCGCGGACCGAGTTCTTCACGACCGCCGTGCCGGCGAGCGGGACCGCCGCCGTCGGCGATCGGGCCGTGCAGAGCGCGCCGACTTCGGGCGCGCCCGATTATTGGCGTTGCGTGACCGCCGGTTCGCCCGGCACCTGGAAGGCGGGCGCCAACCTCGCCTGATCCGTCCTGGTCCGCGCGGGTGAGGCCCACGCCCGCGCGGACTTACTCCTTCGCCTTTTCGCCACCCTGCGCCTCGCGCGCCTGGGCCTTGCGGCGCTTCAGATTCTCGCGCAGCGCGGCGGCCAGGCGCTTCTCCCGTTCCTCGTCAGTCTTCGCCATTGAGCCGCCTTGACAATGTCTTGGGGCTGCGGCCATAGCGCCGCCTTCCCGCACAAGCGATAAGCTGCCGTAGCTCAGTGGTAGAGCGCATCCTTGGTAAGGCTGAGGTCGTGAGTTCAATCCTCACCGGCAGCACCATCGCAACCGGGCAATCGAAAGAGGCACCTAGACGGTGACGTCTTCCCCCGCGCGCAAGCGGGTGAGGACGTCGACGCGCACCCGGGCCGCGGCCTTGCTGGCGAACAGGGTGGCGAGCTCGCTGTGACGCTCGCGCGCTTCATCGGTGACGGCGAATCTGGCCCGGCGCTGCTCCTCGGCCGCGCGTCGCGAATAATAACGGTAATCGGATTCCATGCCGACGCCTCCCAACCGACTCGGCAGGCTTAACACAGGATTTTGGAGAATCCGAATCGGATGAAAATGCCCCGCCAAAGCAGGGTGGAAGGCGCCCTTCAGGCCTGGTCGGCCTTGCGCACCATCATCTCGAGCACGGCCGGGTGGAGCGGCCGTTCGAAGGCGCAGCCGATCAGATAGCCCTTCGTCCAGACCACCCGCGCCTGATAGGGTTCGAGACCCGGCAGGCGCAGCCAGACGTCATTGCCCGTGGCCAGTTCGAGATGGGTGGCGGCGCGAAAGCCGTGGGTCGAAAGATCGAGGATCTGCACGGCCACGCCATGCGCCCCGCGGCGCCGCAGCGCAGCGTCCATTTCGATCGCGACCCGCCGCGAGATGCGGTCCTGGGGTTCGTCGGCGTCGTCCGGGTTCGGGCGTACCGCCAGAGCGAGCTCGCCATTGATCGCCGAGCTCCCGGGCCGGGACTCCAAGAACCATTCGGGGCTCCAAGGATCCATGGCGCAGGCCTCAGCCATCGCTTTCCGGGATATTCAACCCGACCGCGATGCCCCAGATCTGCGCGGTCTTGCGCTCGTCGGACGTCCAGCGCGGAGCGACTCCCGGACGAAGGAAATTCTGCGGCGTCGCCGGCGCCTTGCCGAGATGCACGAACACCTCATGCTCATCGATCTCGCGGTGGAATTCGAGGCCGACGCGGTCGGTGCCGGCCCAGGCGACCCGCGCCGGAACGGACAGCTTGCCGCGCACGAACACCACCTCGGTGCCGACCTTCGGCACCTCGATACATTCGACCAGCGCGCCCTTGGAGGAAAGGTCGCGAAGCCGCGCATCGATCTCGAAATGCCCGTCCTTGAGCTTGGCCGCGAGCAACACGCGCGCGCGCTTCGCCGAGCGTTTGCCTTCGACCGCCTCGTTCGCGAAATTCTCTGCGCCCATGTCCCTCTTTCCCAGCTAATTGCCTCATCACCTACCCAAAGGGAGCTAAATTGTGGTAAACATTGGTGAGAAATTCACTTGGGCGAAGGCGGCCGGAAGATCGGCTTGACGCCATCACGGCGCCCTTCCAATGGCATTGGAATGCGCTTCTTTTCCGACAATGCGGCGGCCGCCTGCCCGGAGGCGCTGGCCTCCCTCGCCGAGGCCAATCGGCTCGACACCGCTTATGACGGCGATGAGTGGAGCAAGCGGCTGAACGCGGCCTTTTCGGCGCTGTTCGAGCGCGAGGTCGAGGCGCTTTGGGTCACGACCGGGACCGCGGCGAATTGCCTCGCTCTGGCCGCTTTGTGTCCGCCGCACGGCCGCATCCTGTGTCACGAGCAGGCGCATATCGAGATCGACGAGTGCGGCGCTCCCGAATTCTATACCGGCGGCGCCAAGTTGATGCTGGTCGAAGGCGAGGGGGCCAAGCTGACCCCGGACGGCGTCATGGCCGCGCTCGGCACCGTGCGCGACGACGTCCACCAGGCCCAGCCGGCGGCGCTGTCGATCACCAATGCCACCGAATATGGGCGCGTCTACACCGCCGCCGAGACCGCCGCTCTGGGCGCGCTGTGCCGGAAGCGCGGGCTGCGCTTCCACCTCGATGGCGCGCGCTTCGCCAATGCGGTGGCGCGGCTCGGCGCTTCGCCGGCGGAGCTGACCTGGAAAGCGGGGGTCGACGCGCTGTCGTTCGGCTTCACCAAGAATGGCGGGCTGAGCGCCGAAGCGCTGATCCTGTTCGATCCGGCGCTGGCCAAGGAGACCCACTATCGCCGCAAGCGCGCCGGGCATTTGCTGTCCAAGGGCCGCTATCTCGCCGCGCAATTGCTTGCGATGCTGGAAGGGGACGTCTGGCTGCGCAACGCCCGCGCCGCCAACGACGCCGCGGCCCGGCTCGCCGAGGCCGCGGGCGGCGATCGGCTCGTCCACCCGGTCGAGGCGAATGAACTGTTCATCAGGGTCAGCGCCGCCGAGGCCGCGTCCTTGCGCACGCAAGGCTTCGATTTCTACGATTGGGGGGCCGGCGAGGCGCGGCTGGTGACCGCCTGGGACAGCGATCCGGGCCATGTCGCCGCGCTCGCCGCGGCGATCGCCGCCCTGTGAGCGAGGCGAGGGGCGGCTTTCGCGATCCCAAAGTCCTCATCCCCTTCATCATCATCACCTTGATCTGGGGCTCGACCTGGATCGTGATCAAGGACCAGCTCGGCACCGTCCCCGCCGTCTGGTCGGTTACCTACCGCTACGTCATCGCTACAATCGCGATGCTCGCTGTCGCCTGGATGATGGGCGCGAGCCTGCGTCTCACCCGCGCCGGGCATCTGCTCGCTTTGGCGTTCGGCATCCCGCAATTCTGCCTCAACTTCAACTTCGTCTACGCCGCCGAGCACTATGTCACCTCGGGCCTGGTGGCGACCGTCTTCGCTTTGCTGATGGTGCCGAACAGCGCGCTCGCCTGGCTGTTCCTGAAGCAGCGCGTGACCGGATATTTCATGCTCGGCTCCGCCATCGCCTGCCTCGGCGTCGCCTTGCTCTTCGCGCAGGAATTGCGGGCGAGCCCGTCCACTCCGTCACAGGTCGCGATCGGCATCGGCCTGACCCTGCTCGGCGTGCTCTCGGCATCGGTCGCCAACATCATGCAGGCGAGCGGGCGGGCCGCGGCCTGGCCGCTGCCGAGCCTGCTCGCCTGGGGGATGTTCTACGGCACGCTGGCCAATGCGGCGGTGGCGGTGCTGACCGGGGGGCCGCCCGTCTTCGAGCCGCGCCTCGGTTATTGGCTCGGCCTGCTCTACCTCGGCCTGTTCGCCTCGGCGCTCGCTTTCCCGCTCTATTTCTCGGTGATCCGGGCGGTCGGGCCGGGCAAGGCGGCCTATTCGAGCCTGCTCGTCCCGATCATCGCCATGGCGATCTCGACCGTCGCGGAGGGCTATCTGTGGTCGCCGCTGGCAATCGCCGGCGGCCTCGTCGCGCTCGCCGGGATGGTGGTCGCGCTTCGCTCGCGCCCCGCGCCGGCGCCGGCGAGCCCAGATCGTTAAGCCCCCGTAAAGGCCCCGGCCCGCAATTTGCGTCCCGGGAGAGCACATGCGGGCGGCTCGGGCGGTGGACTTCGCCGCGCCGATCTTGTTAAGCCTGCGTCGGGGAGAAATGAGCCACCGTCTGCCGGGCTGCCGGCGCGTCAAATATTGGGGACCCAAAAATCATGTCATTTCGTCGCTCGCTGGCCATTGCGGCCTCAATCATCGCGCTCGGCGCCGTTCCGGCGGTCGCGCAGAATATCAACGGCCAGCCAATCTACGGCACCGTGACGCTCGACTCCGGCTTCACGCCCGATCCGCATGTCGTCGCGCTCACTTCGGGGGGCAGCCGCGACGCTTCGCACCTCGGCGGCGGCTGTCGCGGCTATGTCGCCAACAATCCCGACGTCCGTCTCCATTACGACGCCGGCAGCCTGCCGCTGATCATCTCGGTGGCGTCGGACTCCGATACGACCCTGGTGATCAACGGCCCGGACGGCGAATGGTATTGCGACGACGACGGGGGCGAGAACGGGCTCAATCCGTCGGTCCGCTTCGACCGTCCTCGCGCCGGCCGCTACGAAATCTGGATCGGAAGCTACAGCGCCGGCCAGAACGCTTCCGCCCGCCTGCACATTTCCGAACTCGGCAGCCAATAGGCCGCAACTCCCGCTTCCCCCTGCCTCCCTCGTGCGTTAGCGCGCGCATCAGGAGGCAGGGCCGTGCGGCTGAACATCGACGTCGATCTCGATTATTATTTCCCGGCGGCGGCCGAGGTGCTGCTGGCGCTCGAGGTCGCACAGCTTCCGGATCAGGTGCTGATCGAGGACCTCTTGACCGTGAACGGTTCCGGGCCGCTCCGTCCGATCACCGGTGAGGACGGGGTCGGCCGGCGGACCTGGGCGGCGGCCGAGGGCCCGTTCCGCGCCCGCTATACGGCGACCGTCGATGTCGCGCGCACGCCGCTCGCCTTCGACGGGTTGTCGGCCGATCCACTCGAAGCATTGCCGCATGACGTCGTCCCCTATCTGTGGCCGAGCCGCTATTGCGAGGCCGACAAGTTCGAAGCCTATGTCCAGCGCCATTTCGGCACCCTGGTGGGCGGCGCGAAGATCGCCGCCATGGCCGGCTGGATCGAGGCGGAGATGGCCTATGTCGCCGGCTCCAGCACCGGCGAGACCACCGCCGCCGACGCGTTCGTGTCGCGCCAGGGCGTCTGCCGCGATTACGCCCATCTCCTCGCCACTTTCGCGCGCGCGGCCGGCATCCCGGCGCGGCTGGTTTCGGCTTATGCCTGGCGGCTGCAGCCCCCCGATTTTCACGCGGTGGTCGAGGTCTGGCTGGCCGGCGCCTGGCAGCTGGTCGATCCGACCGGCCTAGCCCCGGTCGAGGGCCTCGCCCGGATCGCGGTCGGCCGCGACGCCACCGACATTGCCTTCATGACGATCTTCGGCTCGGCCCAGATGAGGAGCCAGAGCGTCACTGTGTCGAGGCTGGACGGATGAAGCCTCGGGCGCCTACAGCCCGGTGATGCTAGACGCCCTAAATGCCGTCGCGGCGCCGGCCGCGATCCGCCGCGAGGACTATCGGCCGCCGGATTGGCTGGTCCCCGAGATTTCGCTGGAATTCGAGCTGGATGCGAAAGCCACGATGGTGCGCGCCGTGCTCGAGGTCGAACGCAACGGCGCCCACCGGCGGCCGCTGCGGCTGGATCGGGACGGGCCGGCGCCGATCTCCGTCCTGGTCGATGGCGCGCTTTTCGTGCCGATCGTCGAGGAGGAGGCGATCGTCATCGCTCTGGCGGGCGACCGGCACCGGATCGAGACCGTCACCGAAATCGAGCCGCGCAAGAACACCAAGCTGATGGGGCTCTACGAATCCGGCGGCAATCTGTGCACCCAGTGCGAGGCCGAAGGGTTCCGGCGGATCACGCCCTTCCCCGACCGGCCCGACGTGCTCAGCCGCTACAAGGTGAAGATGAGCGCGGACAAAGCGCTCTACCCGGTGCTCTTGGCCAATGGCGATCCGGTCGCGGCCGGGGAACTGCCGGACGGGCGGCATTGGGCCGAGTGGCACGATCCCTTCCCCAAGCCCGCTTATCTCTTCGCTCTCGTCGCGGGGCGGCTCTGGGCCAATCGCGACCGCTTCGTCACCGCCTCGGGCCGCGAGGTCGCGCTCGGCATCTGGGTCAAGGAAGCGGATCTGCCGCGCACGGAACATGCGATGGCGAGCCTCAAGGCCGCGATGGCGTGGGACGAAAAGGTCTATGGGCGCGAATATGATCTGGCCGCGTTCAACATCGTCGCGGTCGCCGATTTCAATTTCGGCGCGATGGAGAATAAAGGCCTCAACATCTTCAATTCGCGCTACATATTGGTCGATCCCGAAACCGCCAACGACGCCGATTTCGATGCGGTGGCGGCGGTCGTCGCACACGAATATTTCCACAATTGGTCGGGCAATCGGGTCACCTGCCGCGACTGGTTTCAGCTCAGCCTGAAGGAAGGCTTCACCGTCTTTCGCGACCAGAATTTCTCCGCCGACATGGGCTCGCCCGCGGTCAAGCGGATCGAGGACGTCCGCGCGCTGCGCGCCGCCCAATTCCCCGAAGATGCCGGCCCGCTCGCCCATCCGGTGCGGCCCGACACCTATATCGAGATCGCCAATTTCTACACCGCGACGATCTATACCAAGGGCGCCGAGCTGATCCGGATGATGCACACGATGCTGGGGCCTGAGAAGTTTCGCGCCGGCAGCGACCTCTATTTCGACCGGCATGACGGGCAGGCGGTGACCTGCGAGGATTTCGTCCGGGCGATGGAGGAGGCGAGCGGCGTCGATCTGACCGCGTTTCGCAGCTGGTACGAGCAGGCCGGGACGCCACGGGTGAAGGCGAGGCTCAGCCAGCAGGACGGCAGCGCGCGCATCCGCCTCGAACAGAGCCTTGCGCCGACCCCCGGCCAGCCGGTGAAGCGGCCGATGCCGATCCCGCTGAGGCTTGCGCTGTTCGGCGCACAGACCGGCGCCAAGCTTGCCGACCGGCTGGTGCTGCTCGAGGACGCCTCGCAGGAGCTGGTCGTCGAGGAGGTGGGCGAGCGGGCGATCCTATCGATCAACCGCGGCTTTTCGGCGCCGGTCATCCTCGACTGCGGCCGCAGCGCCGAGGATCTCGCCTTCCTCTCGGCCCGCGACGACGATCCGTTCGCGCGCTACGAGGCGATGCAGCAATTGTCGCTCGATACGCTGCTGCACGCGATCGGGAGCGGCGAGGACCGGCACGACGCCGTCGTTCAGGCGGTCCGCAACACCTTGTCGGATCCGGCGCTCGATCATGCCTTCGTCGCCGAGGCGGTGCTGCTGCCGAGCGAGAGCTTCATCGGCGATCAGATGAGCGAGGTCGATCCCGAGGCGATCCATCAGGCGCGCGAGCGCTTGCGGGCGCGGCTGGGACGGGAACTGGAGCCGCTCTGGCGCGCCGCTTATGCCACGACCGCGGCCAATCGCTTCGAACTCTCGCCGGCGGCCAAGGGCGCGCGGCGGCTGCGCACGGTGGCATTGGGCTATCTGCTCGCCTCGGGTGCGGAGGACGTGCCCGCGCTGGCGCTCAGGCAGTTCGAAGAGGCCGACAATATGACCGATCGGCAGGGCGCGCTCGGCGTCCTCGCCAATTCGGCGGCGCCCGAGCGCGAGGCCGCGCTCGCCGCTTTCTACGAGCGCTATCGGGGCGACGCCCTGGTCATCGACAAATGGTTCACCACCCAAGCCCTCTCCACCCGCGACGACACGCTGGAGGCGGTGTTCACGCTTCTGCGCCATCCCGATTTCAGCCTGACCAACCCCAATCGCCTGCGCTCGCTGATCGGCGCGTTCGGGGCGAACCAGCGCGCGCTGCACAGCCGGAACGGGCGCGGCTACCGCTTTCTCGCCGATGCGATCATGGCGGTGGACAAGCTCAACCCGCAAAACGCCGCCCGCATGGTCCCGCCGCTCGGCCGCTGGCGCCGCTTCGGGCCGGAGCGCGGCGCCAAGATGCGCGCCGAACTCGAGCGCATCCTCGCCGCGCCGGGGCTCAGCAAGGACGTGTTCGAGCAGGTTTCGAAGAGTTTGGGCTGAAGCTGTTCCCCGGCGAAGGCCGGGGCCCAGGCCGGCGATAGCCGGGAGAGACGGTCGGGAAGCTCGCCCGCTAGGCTTTCGCGTCCTTGGTCTGGCTTAGTACCGACCTTTCCGAAAGCCTTCGGCTCCTGGACCCCGGCCTTCGCCGGGGAACAGCAAAGCTGCCGATCGAATCTACCCCGCCACCCAGGCCGCGACCGCTGCGGCGACCTCGTTGGCGGCCTGGTTGAGCGCGGGGGCGACCGCCCCGGCGGTCGCCGCGGCGACCGGGACGCGGGCTTCGAAGCGGTTGGTCCTGACCCCGCCACCGGCGCCGCTGCGGGCGACTGCCACGTCGTAGACGACGACGACCTGCATCGCATTGGGATCGAGACCGAAGCGCAGCAGCTGGCCGGTCAGGCGGGTGCCGGGATCGTGGCTGTACTGGCCGGGATCGAGGACGACACGCCCGGTCCGCGCCGAGATCGTCTCGCCGACCAGTCGCCCAAACAGCGGCCCGGGATTTTCCACCCAGACCGCGTCTTCCAGATACTGGACGACGGTGTCGCTGACATAGACGGGCACGCGGGTCGTGCGCAGCGCTTGCGGCACGGTCGGCGCGACCACGGTGATCGCCTCGTTCTGGCCGGCGCTGCGCGGCTGCGCGGCCGGCCGGGTTTCGGCGGAAGTGAGGGTCAGCAACTGGCTCGGCGCGCTGCCACCGAAGCAGGCGGACAGCGAGGCGAGCGCGACACCGGCGGCGATCAGCTTCAGGCGCATGGTCAATTCCTTCTTCCCGGCTGATAGTCCGGCAGGCTCTGGCCGCCGATCACGCCGCCCACGCCCTGCTGGTTCAGCCGTTCGGTGATCTCGCGCAGCGATTCGGACGTCGCCCTCAGATCGCGGATCAACTCGCCCACTTCGGGCAGGGTCTGGTTCGAAAAGGCCTGCAGGCCCGGCCTTGCGTCGCCGATCGCGCCTTCGAGCTCGCCCATCGTCCGCTCGGCGCGGCGCAGGGTCTGGCGCAGATCGTTGATCATCGGCCGCCCGTCCTCGGTGAGCAGAGTGTTGGTCGTGCCGGCGAGCCGGCCGAACTGATCGGCGGCGTCGCCCGCCTGGCGGATCGCGACCCGCGCCTCGGCGAGCGTCGCGGCGATCTCCGGCCCGCGCTCGGCGAGCGAGCGGGTCACTTCCTCCATATTGTTGAGGATGCCGGCGAGCGATTCCTGGTTGCGGTCCGACAGCAATTCGGTGAGCCGCTCGGTCAGGGTGGAGACCCGTTGGAGAAGCTCCGGCGCGGTATTGAGCAATTGCCCGAGCGCGCCGGGCTTGGTCGGGATCACCGGCACGCCATAGGGGCATTCGGATTCCGGATTCTGCTCGGGACAGGCGATCTCGCGGCGCGGGCGCGGGCGCTGCCCGGGCGCGGGCGTCTCGGGCGGATCTAGCTGGATCGTGGAAAGGCCGGTGAAGCTCGAGCGGATGGTCGCGGTCGAGCCTTCGAGGATCGGCGTGTCGCCGCCGACATTGACCCGGACGCGGACGAATTGCGGGCTGTCCGGGACCAGGTTGATCGATTCGATCTGGCCGACGGGCACGCCCGAGAAGGTCACCGACGAGCCCTTGGCGAGACCTTCGACCGACTGGCGGAAGAAGACGTCGTAGGTCTTCCCTTCCCCCTCGCCGAACTGGCTCAGCCAGATCATGAAGACGACGAGCGCCGCGATCAGCCCCAAAGTGATGCTGCCGACGAGGATCTGGTTCGAACGGGTTTCCATCAGGCGCTGGCCCCTTCAGTCTCGCGTTGCGCGGCCGCGCGGCCCCGCGGTCCTCCGAAATAGTCCTGGATCCACATATGGTCCAAAGCCAGGAGCTCGTCGATCGTTCCGACCGCGACCACCTTGCGGTCGGCGATCACCGCGACCCGGTCGCAGATCGCGTAGAGCGTGTCGAGGTCGTGCGTGATCAGGAAGACGGTGAGGCCGAGCGAATCGCGAAGCTCAAGAATGAGCTGATCGAAGGCGGCGGCGCCGATCGGATCGAGCCCCGCGGTCGGCTCGTCGAGGAAGAGCAGCTCCGGATCGAGGCTGAGCGCGCGGGCGATGCCGGCACGCTTGCGCATCCCGCCCGACAGCTCGGACGGGTATTTGGTGCCCGCGTCGCTGGCGAGGCCACTCATCGAAATCTTGTAGGAGGCGATCTCGTCCTGCAGCTCCTGATCGATGCCGGGATAGAATTCCTTGATCGGCACCTGCACGTTCTCGGCGACGGTCAGCGTCGAGAACAGCGCGCCGCCCTGGAAGAGCACGCCCCAGCGGCGGCGGACGTGCTTCGCCTCCTCCTCGTCGCGGCCGATCATCGGTTCGCCGAACACTTCGACCTCGCCTTCGGTCGGCGTCTGCAGGCCGATGATCGAGCGCATCAGCACCGACTTGCCGGTGCCGGAGCCGCCGACCACGCCCAATATCTCGCCCTTGCAGACGCTGAGGTCGAGGCCCTCATGGACGACCTGATCGCCGAAGCTGTTCTTGAGGCCCCGGACGTCGATGATGATTTCACGCTCGCCCATCAGGCCCACCCGATGCTGGTGAAGAAGACGGCGAAGAAAGCGTCGAGCACGATCACCAGGAAGATGCCCTGCACGACCGCGGTGGTGGTCCTGAGGCCCACTTCCTCGGCATTACCCTGCACCTGCATGCCCTGATAGCAGCCCGCCATCGCGATGATCATCCCGAACACCGGCGCCTTGACCAGGGTCTGGTAGAGATCGGTCATCGGCACGACTTCGCGGATGCGCTGGATGTAGGTGACCGGCGGGATATCGAGCGACATCCAGCAGAACATGCCGCCGCCGACGATCACCATGATCGCCGCGTAAAAGCCGAGCAGCGGCATCAGCAACACCGTCGCCGCGACCCGCGGGAAGATCAAAGCCTCCATCGGCGAGACCCCGATCGTGCGCATCGCATCGACCTCTTCGCTGAGCTTCATCGAGCCGATCTGGGCGGCGAAGGCGGAGCCCGAGCGGCCGGCGACCATGATCGCGGTCATCAGCACGCCCAATTCCTTCATCGCCGAGCGGCCGATCAGGTTGATCGTATAGACCTCGGCGCCGAACTGGCGCAGCTGCACCGCGCCTTGCTGGGCGATGACGATGCCGACCAGGAAGCTCATCAGCCCGACGATGAAGAGCGCGTTGACGCCGACCACCTCGAATTGCTGGGTGATCGCGTTCAGGCGGAAACGGCGCGGATGGCGAATGATGTTGCCGGTCGAGATCAGCAAGGCGCCGAAGAAGCCGAGCAGACCGTAGAGCGTACCGAAGATGACGTTGGTGGCGAGGCCGACCTGGCCGACGACGCGCATGAAGGCCGGCTCCGAATCGCGCTTCACCTTCATCGGCTGGTCGGCTGCGGCGACATGGTCGATCAGGGATTTCTGCTCGCGGCTGGCACCGACGATGGTCGCGCCGCGGTCGCGCTGCAGCTTGTGGACCAGCCAGGCGCCGACCGTATCCATCCGCTCGACATCCGAGAGATCGACGACCAGATCGTTGGATTCGATCGCGTTCAACTGCTCGGAAAGCTTGCGGACGCGCAGGATGGTGAGGTTGCCGCTGAACCGCAGAACGCAGCGGCCTGCCTCTAAATTCGCGTCGAATTCGGTCGTTACGGTCATCGAGGGGAGGGCATGCGTCAAATCCCGCCCCCCGGCAAGGCGTTAGGATGGACATACCGCGCTTTCCGTGGTTTGCGCTCGGCTTCGCCATGACGACCACGCTCGCCATTTACGACATGGACAAGACGGTAACCCGGCGGCCGACCTATGGCGCCTTCCTGTGGCATGCGATGTGGCGGCTGGCGCCCTGGCGGGCGGCGCTGGCGCCGCTCTCGCTGCTCGCGACGCTCTTCTATGCGGTCCGCCTGATCGACCGGGCCCGGCTCAAGGAATGGAATTACCGGCTGCTGATCGGCCCGGCGTCGCCGGCCAGGCTGGAGCGCGTCGTCGAAAGCTTCGCCGACTTGCAGGTCGCCAACAACGTCATGGCCGGTGCCCGCGCGCGCATCGCCGAGGATAAGGCGGCGGGACGGCGGCTGGTGCTCGCGACCGCCTCCTATCGGCTCTACGCGGCGGCGATCGCCCGCCGCCTCGGCTTCGACGACGTCATCGCCACCGACACCAGGATCGACGCCAAGGGCCGGACGGTGGCCCGGATCGACGGGGTCAATTGCTATGGCCTGGGCAAGCTCGACATGATCGAGGCCTGGCTGCAGCGCGAGGGGCTGGAGCGCGAGGCGGTCCACATCCGCTTTTATTCGGACCACGTTTCCGATGCCCCCGTCCACCATTGGTCCGACGAAGCCTTCGCCACCAACGCCCACGCCCGCCTGATCCGGGTCGCGCGGGACGAAGGCTGGGAAGTGCTGGATTGGCGGGACCGGAGACGGGCTTAGCCGACTTAATCCTCCCCTCGATTTCGAGGGGAGGGGGACCATGCGAAGCATGGTGGAGGGGCCTCTTGCACCGAAAGAACCCCTCCACCGCACTTCGTGCGGTCCCCCTCCCCCGGAAATCCGGGGGAGGATAAGGCCGCTACACCGCGCCCAGCGCCTGATCGAAATCGGCGATGAGATCGTCGGGGTCCTCGACGCCGATCGAGATGCGGACGAGGTTGTCGGTGATGCCGAGCGCCTGCTTGCGCTCGTCCGGCACCGATAAATGGGTCATCGCCGCCGGCGCGCTCGCCAGCGTCTCGGTGCCGCCGAGGCTCACCGCGAGATGGGCGATCCTGAGCGCGTCGAGGAAGGCGAAGCTCTCTCGCTCGCCGCCCTTCAGGTAGAGCGAGAAGGTCGAGCCCGCCCCGGTGCAGTGGCGGCGGTAGATGTCCGCCTGGCGGGCATCGTCGCCCTCTTCGAGGAAGCCAAGATAGCCGACGCTTTCGACCTTGGGATGATCGCGCAGGAAGCGGCAGACCTTGTCGGCATTTTCGCCGGCGCGGGTCATGCGGAGCTCCAGCGTCTCCAGGCTCCTCAAGAGCATCCAGGCGGTGTTGGGATCGGTGATCGTGCCGATGGTGTTGCGCAGCATGCGGATGACGTTGATCAGCTCCTTCGAGCCGGTGATCCCGCCCGCGACCAGATCGCTATGGCCGCCCGCATATTTGGTGAGGCTGTAGACCGAAAGATCGGCACCGTGGCGCAGCGGATGGAGCCAGAGCGGCCCGAGGAAGGTGTTGTCGATCGCGATCGGCGGGCGGGCATCGGCCGGGAAGGCGGCGTCGGCGACCCGGCGCACCGCCTGCACGTCGACCAAAGCGTTGGTCGGGTTGGCCGGGCTTTCCAGATAGATGAGCGGGACGCGGCCGAGCTTCTTGGCCTGCTCCATCACGTCGGCGATCTCGTCCTCGGTCGCGCCGGCGGGGAAATCGAGCCATTTGACCCCGAAGCGGCCGAGGATGCGGCCGATCAAGGTCTCGGTCGCCGCGTAAAGCGGGCCCGAATGGACGACGACGTCGCCCGGCTGGACGAAAGCGAGCAGCAAGGTCGCGATCGCCGACATCCCGCTCGAGAAAGTGAGCGCGTCCTCGGCGTCCTCCCAAACCGCGAGGCGGTCTTCGAGGATTTCCTGATTGGGACCGTTGAAGCGCGAATAGACCAGGCCCTCGGACCCGCCGGGGCGCTTGCCGGTGACCCCTTCGAAGTGGCGCTTGCCGGCCGCGGCATTTTCGAAAACGAAGGTCGAGGTCAGGAAGATCGGCGGCTTGAGCGATCCTTCCGACAGAGCCGGATCGAAGCCATGGCCCATCATCAGCGTCGAGGGCTTGAGCCGCCGGCCGCCGATTTCGAGCACCGAGGGCTTGGGGTGGCGCCGCGGGGTCGCGCCGGTGAGATCGGATTCGTCGTTCATGGCAAGGTCTCCTCCGCTTCAAGCGGTTGCTGCGTGGAGACCGAGCCTGCCGAAAAGGCGGCTCACGGGCCGCGCGCGAGCGGCCGGGGGTGAGGTCCGTTGCCCGGCTGCGCCTTTAGCCGATCTGGCGGAGCGCTCAACCGTCGAAATTGCGTTTGAGCACGGCGGCGATCTGCGGGAGTTCATCGGCGCGCAGGGCAAGCGCGTGCAGCTTCGGGCAATGCGCGGCGATCCATGCGCGGCGCGGGCGCCAGTGCGACATCGTCGCGACGTAGAGGTCGAGCGCCGAAGGCCGTGTGCCCAGGAACCATGGTCCCTCGCCGAGCGCCACCTCCAGCTGCGTCCAGAGCGTCTGGCGAAAGGCGTCGACACGCTCGGTCAGCTGCTCGGCCGCGTCCGGCGCCCAGCGTTCGGGATAGTCGCGATAGGTGAAGGTCGGATAGAGCGCGGAGACGAACCAGATCAGCCGGTCGAGGAAGGCGGGCCGGTCCGGATCGCCGGGAGGCGGCGCGAGCTCCGCCTCCGGCTTCACCTCGGCGAGGTGAAGAACGATCGCGGCGCTCTCGGTGAGCACGAGGCCGTCGGGCGACACCAGCGTCGGGACACGCGCGAGCGGGTTGACCGCGAGCAGCCGGTCTCGGACCGGACCCGGCTGGTCGAAGCCCTCGACACAGACGAATTCGAAGGGCGTGCCCGTCCAGGCGAGCGCGCCTTCGGCCAGGGTGGAGCCCCAACCGTCGGCGCCGAACAGGGTCCAGTTTGTCATGCTCGGTCTCCCGCCAGCGCGATCAGCGACAGCTGCCGCCCATAGGTCGCCTCGCCATTGTGGGTCGCGCGCCGGTAGCTGAAGAAACGCTCGGGCGCGCAATAGGTGTCGAGGCCGAGCGCCTCGGCGCGGGTGACGCCGGCGGCGGCGAGGCGGGCCAGCACGAAGGCTTCGAGATCGAATTGATGGTGGCCGTCGCGGCCGGGCGTGAAGAAGCGCTCATGCTCCGGCTCGGCTTGCGCAAAGCGGCGCAGGAAACCCTCGTCCACCTCATAGCTTCGTCGGGCGATCGCCGGGCCGACCGCGGCGGCGATCCGGCCGCGCCGGGCGCCGCGCGTCTCCATCAGCGCCACCGTCGCCTCGATCACCCCGCCGAGCGCGCCCTTCCAGCCGGCATGGGCCGCGGCGACCACGCCGGCGTCGCGGTCGGCGAGCAGCACCGGGGCGCAGTCCGCGGTGACGATGCCGAGCGCGAGCCCGGGCCGGTCGGTGACCAAAGCGTCGGCATGCGGGCGGGCATCGTCGGGCCAGGATGAGACCGCATAGACCGCGTCGGGCGAATGGACCTGATGGACCAGGGCAAGCGCCGCACCGGGCGCCACCGCCGCCACCGCGCGCCGGCGATTTTCGAGCACCAGTGCGCGCTCGTCGCCCGAGCCGAGCCCGACATTGAGGCCCGCGCAGACCCCGGTCGAAACGCCGCCGCGCCGGCCCAGAAAGCCGTGCGGCAGGCCGGCGAGCGCGGCCGCCCGGATCGCTTGCACGCTCACAAAGCGAGCCGCATCACCGGATCCTGATAGGAGCGGGTGCCGAGCTGGAAGGGAGCGACGCCGACCGTCGCAAAGCCGAAGCGCGAATAGAAAGCGATGGCGCGCGCGCCATGCTCCCAGACGCTGAGATAGAGGGCCGGCGCGCCCTCGACCCGGCCGGTCTCGACCGCCCAGTCCATCAGCGCGCCGGCAACGCCTGCGCCCTGCCAAGGAGCGAGAATATAAAGCTGCTTGATTTCGAGCGCGTCGGGTTCGTGCACCATCGGCAGGCTGACCGGCGCGAGCTTCAGATAGCCGGCGATCTCCCCCTCCTCCTCCGCCATGCGCACGCACACGCGGCCCTCGGCCAACTCCGCCGGCAAGCCCTCGGGACCGAACATCCGGCCAAGATGCAGCGCCATGTCGTCGGCCGGGAAATGCGCGCCGAAGGTCTCGACGAAGCAGCGCCGGCCCATCTCGGCGAGGGCCGGACCGTCCGCCGCCGAGGCGTCGCGATAGGTGATCGTCACAGCGCCAGCCTCATGATGATGTCCTCGTCCGCATGGCTGCCGACCATGAAGGCGTAACGGCCGACTTCGAGGAAGCCGTAGCGCGCGTAGAAACGCTGGGCGCGGACATTTTCGGTGAAGACCGAAAGGTGGATCGCCCTGGCGCCGCGCCGCTGTGCCTCGGCGAGCACCCAGGCCATCATCTCCCCCGCCAGGCCGGCGCCGTGCCAGGGCTTGAGGACGTAGAATTGCTTGAGCTCGATGGTGGGCCCCTGTGCCTCGAACGGCAGCTTGGGCGGGCCAAGCTTGGCATAAGCGGCATTCACCCCATCGACGAAGCCCAGCCGCACCGCGAACTCCGGGTCGGCCAGCTCGCCCCGCCAGTTCGCCTCGCTGTGATTGTCGAGAAAGACGGCGAGGTTCTCGGGCGTGTAGAGGTGGCCGAAGGTCTCGGTGAAGCTCTGCCGGCCGATCGCGCCGAGGAGGACCGCGTCTTCAAGGGTCGCGTCGCGCCATACGATCATCTCAAAACCCCGCCGGCTCGGGCCAGCCCGGTGCGACCAGCGCCATCGCCTTGAACAATTGGCCCATCTGCGCGGGCGAGACCAGCCGCTCGCGGTCGGTCGCGATCGCGGCGGCGCGCTCGGGTACGGCTTTGGCGATCGCGGCGGCGCGCAGCCCGATCCCCATCGCCTCGAGCCAGTCGCCCTGGCCGCGCGGACCGAAGATGCGCACGCCCTCGCTGCGGCCGGCCTTTGCGAGGCTCGCGAAATCGACATGGGCGGTGAGATCGCGCTCGCCGGGCTCGGCGAACGGGTCGGCTGAGGCGTGGCGCCAGAGCGACTGGAGGGTGTCGGCAGAGCTCGCGCCGACATAGCCATAATCGACGATCAGCGCCGCGCCGCCCTGGGCGGCGAGGCGGCGGGCGAGGTCGCGCGCGATGGCGAGCGAGACAGGCGAACGCTCGCGCGCCACCTCGCCCGCCCGGACGAAGCTCTCGCCTTCGAGAGTCACGTCCAGCTCCTCTCCCCGAGCATCGAATTGCTGGATCGGCAAAGCGTCGAAAAACTCGTTGGCGACGACCAGCAGCGGGCCGTCCGTGGGCAGCGTGGCCACAGCGTCGTGCCAGCAGGCGTGGACGCGCTCGGCCTGCGCTCGGCGGAGCACCGGGCTGGTTTCGACGAACTCGACCGGCGGCGCGAGACCGGCGGCCCCCATCGCCCGCAGCGCATCCATAGCGAGCGTGCCGCGGCCGGGGCCAAGCTCGACATAGCGAACCCCTTCCGGCCGCCCCGCCCGATCCCACAGGTCGGCGAGCCAGATCCCGACCAGCTCGCCGAACATCTGGCTGATCTCCGGCGCGGTGGTGAAATCGCCCTCGGCGCCGAGCGGGTCGCGCGTGCCGTAATAATGCGCGTTCGCCTCGCCCATAAAATCGGCGACCGTGATCGGGCCTTCCGCGGCGATGCGCTCACGCAAGCGCCGCTCCAGGTCCTTTCTTTCCCCGTTCGGGCTGAGCTTGTCGAAGCCCTTCACTTCTTCTCCGGCCTCAAGAAAGGAGAGGGCTTCGACAGGCTCAGCCCGAACGGTTGGGGGTCTCGGCTTGTGACGGTTTTTCATCCGTCGCCTCGGCGGGCACCGGCTTGACCCGCTCCTCGCGCCTCTTCGCGGTCAGCACGAGGTAGAGGCCGCCGATGATCATCGGCAGCGACAGGGTCTGCCCCATGCTGAGCCCCCAGGAGAGGTTCTCGAGCCCGACATCGGGCTGGCGGACCATCTCGACCAGAAAGCGGCTGATCCCGTAGACGAGGATGAAGGCGCCGACGAGCTTGCCTGGCTGGTAGCGGGCGTTGGTCTTCCAGAACATGTACCACAGGATCGCGAAGAGCAGCACGCCCTCCAGGCCGGCCTCGTAGAGTTGGCTCGGATGGCGCGCGACCTCGCCGGCATTGGGGAAGACCATCCCCCATGGCAGGTCGGTCGGCCGGCCCCACAGCTCGGCGTTCACGAAATTGGCGAGCCTCACGAGGAACAGGCCGAACGGCGTACAGCAGGCGACATAATCGTGGATGCGCAGCCAATCGAGCTTCTGCCGCCAGGCCAGATAGAGGATGCCGAGGGTGACCCCGATCATGCCGCCGTGGAACGACATGCCGCCGTCCCAGATCTGCAGGATCTCGGCCGGATTCTCGATATAATCGCCGGGCCGGTAAAAGAGGACGTATCCGAGGCGTCCGCCCAGGATGATGCCGAGCGTCGCGTAGAAGACCATGTCGTCGGCATGGCGCCGCGCCATCGGTGCGCCCGGCTCTCTCAGCAGCTTCAGAAGATACCACCAGCCGAGGATGATGCCGACCAAATAACCGAGGCTGTACCAGCGCAGCACCGCGTGGATCGACGCGCCAAACAGCTCGATCGTGCCGAAATCGACCGCGATCGGGCTGAGCCCGAGATCGGACCAGCGCAGCGGTTCGCCCACTGCTGCCATCGCTGTCAGTAAAGTCTCGATCAAGGCTTCCCCCCTGGCGTTCGCGCCTTCATAGAAGGGGGCAGGAAAAAGGCAAAGCGGGAGTAGGCGGCTCATGCCGAGCGAGTTGGACCGGACCTACGATTCGGTGCTGGCCGAGGTCACCGGCGAAACCGGGCGGATCCGGCTCGGCAAGGATGCCAAGGGCCGCGTGATCATCGCCAATTTTCCGCCCACCCTGACCGGCCTGTTCGACGCCTTTTGCATGCTCAACGGCCAGGTCGAGGCGGTGATCTCCGGCGAGGAGCGCTTCACTTATGCCGAGCTCAACGCGCAGGCGACCAAGCTGGCGCGGGTGCTTGTCGGAAGCTGGAACGTCGCCAAGGGCGACCGGGTCGCGATCGCGATGCGCAACGGCCCGGCCTGGATCGTCGCCTATATGGCGGTGTTGAAGGCGGGCGGGATCGCCACCCTGATCAACGGCTGGTGGCAGGCCGACGAGATGCGCCACGCTCTGGCCTTGTCAGAGCCGGAGCTGATCATCGCCGACGAGACCCGCGCGCGGCTGCTGAAGGAAGGCGGCTGTACCATCGAGACCGTGGCGCTGCCGATCGCGCGGCCGCTTCCCGAAGCGCTGGCGCCATTGCTCGAGCGCGACACCGAGGCGGAGCTGCCGGAAATTCTCGAGACGGACGACGCCACCATCCTCTTCACCTCGGGCTCGACGGGCCTCGCCAAGGGTGCGGTCTCCAGCCATCGCGCGGTCACCACCGGGGTCTACACCTATACGATCGGCCTCGCCGTGCTCCGCGGGATCAAGGAGGGGCGCGGCGAAACCGTTGGCGACCCCAAGACGCTGGTCAACGTGCCCCTGTTCCATGTCACCGGCGAGGTCCCCGTCCTGCTCAACAGCTTCGTGATCGGGCGCACGATGGTGCTGATGCCCAAATGGGACGCGGGCGAGGCGCTGCGGCTGATCGAGCGGGAGAAGATCACCTATTTCGTCGGGGTGCCGACGATGAGCCTGGAGCTGATGCAGCATCCCGATCGCGACAAATACGACCTGTCCTCGCTGAGCGACATCGCCGCCGGCGGCGCCGCCCGCCCGGTCGCCCACGTCAAGCGGCTCGAGGAAAGCTTCCGCGGCGCCCAGCCCGCGCTCGGCTATGGGCTGACCGAGACCAACGCGGTCGGCTGCAGCAATTTCTGGTCCAACTATCACGACAAGCCGGCCTCGACCGGGCGCCCGCACCGGCCGATCGTCGAGCTCGCCATCCTCGCCGACGACGGCCGCCATCTGCCCACCGGCGAGCGCGGCGAGATCGCGATCCGCTCGGCCGCCAACATTCGCGGCTATTGGCGCGACGAGGCGGCGACCGCCGCCGCCTTCACCGCCGACGGCTATCTCAAGACCGGCGACATCGGCTATCTCGACGGGGACGATTATCTGTTCATCGTCGATCGCAAGAAGGACATCATCATCCGCGGCGGCGAGAATATCAGCGCGCAGGAGGTCGAGGCGGCGATCTACGCCCATGCCGAAGTCTCCGAAGCCTCGGTGTTCGGAATAGCCGACGAGCGGCTGGGCGAAGTCCCCGCCGCGGTCGTCTACAGCGAAGGCGGCGCGCTCGAGGCCGAGGCGCTGACCGCCTTCCTCGCCGGGCGGGTCGCGCCGTTCAAGCTGCCCGCGCACATCTGGCTGGTCGATGCGCCGCTGCCCAAGCTCGGCACCGGCAAGATCGACAAGGTGAGCCTGCGCGAGCAATATGGCGACGCGCCGGGCGCCGAAGCCTGATCCTGAGGCAAGCGGCGCGCGGCTCGATCATTGATGCGTTATGGCCAGGGAGGACCGATGCTGAGGACGATCATTGCCGGCGGAGCCTGTGCCCTGCTGCTTGCGGGCTGCGGCGACACCAGCGCTCCCGAAAACGGGGCGGAGCCCAAGGTCCGCATCGCCAATCCGGGCAGCGACCGGCTGAAGACGATGTCGCCGCTCTACCAGCGGATCGGCCTGGTCCGCGCGATCCGGGGCACCGGCAAGCGCTGCCGAAGCGTCGATCGGCTCGCCTATCAGCAGGAATATGAGCAGCTCGCCATGTGGGTCGCGCAATGCAATGACGGCCGCATCTGGTCGGTGTTCATCGCGCCCAACCAGAACGTCCAGGTGCGTCTGTGCACCGAACATGCCCAGCTCGATCTGCCCCCCTGTCGCGATTTGCCGCCGCTGCCGCCCGATCCGGACGATCCGGTGGTCAACAAGGCGAGGGCGAAGGGCTCCTGAGGCCGGCTCAGCAATTCTCATACTTCCAGTGACGGCGCTTGCCCTCGGCGAGCCATTCCACCGTCTGGGCCAGACGCTTGACGCGAGTCTCATCTCGCTTCGCCTCGGTGACCCATTCGACATACTCACGCTGGGCCGAAGGCGGGAAGCCGTCGAACGTCGCCTTCGCCGCGGGCACGGCGGCGATCGCCGAGCGCATGTCTTGCGGCACCGTGAAGTCCGCCTTCTTCGCCAAAGCCCGCGGCGGCTTGGTACCGGCCTCGATCAGGGCCATCGACTTGCGAGTCAGGTCGAGCAGCACTGCTCTGGAAGGCAGATCGCCGGTGGACGTCAACCGCCCGAATTGTCCCATCGCGCTATCGTCCTTATCCTCCGGACTCAGCATCGAATCGTACCAGTAGTGGAAGGTCGCATGCGCCTTGAATGCCGCCATGCCGGCGAGAATCTTACCCTTGTAGAGGAAGCTGGGCATACTCCACTTCAACGTCTCCTCACAGTCCGGACACGCTTCGTGGATGACCGCGCGCAGATGTTCGAGGATCGGCCGGGCGAAATCGGCTTGGCGGGCGATATAGGCGTCGATGCGCGGGTCGGTCTTCATGGCGGCGGCCCCCTTTTGCCGGAGCAATGATCGCGCGAAACCGGTCAGGAGGCAATCGGCTCGGGCCGCGCCCGGCTTTTGCGCACGCCTTCGAAGGTGAAGATGGCGAGCGCCGTCCAGATCGCGCCGAAGCAGACGAGATGGGCGGTGGTCAACGTCTCGCCGAAGACGAAGACGGCGAGCAGGAACTGGATCGATGGCGCGATATATTGGAGGAAGCCGAGCGTCGAATAAGGCAGGCGCTTGGCCGCGGCGGTGAAGAGGAGCAGCGGGATTGCGGTGACCGCGCCGCCGAGGATCAGGAAGAGGTCGGTGTCCCAGCCGAAGCGCCCGAAGCCGCTTTGGCCCTCGACGCTCAGCCACAGGATCCAGCCCAAAGCGAGCGGCGCCAGCAGGGCTGTTTCGATCGAGAGGCCCTCGAGCGAATCGACCGGCGCGATCTTGCGCAGGAAGCCGTAGAGGCCGAAGCTGAAGGCCAAAGCGAGGCTGATCCACAGGTCGCGGCCAGCGCCGGTCGCGAGCACCGCCACTCCGGCGGCGGCGAGCACCACCGCCCCGATCTGCGCGCGGCTGAGCCGCTCCTTGAGGATGAAGACGCCGAGCAGCACGTTGACCAACGGGTTGAGATAATAGCCTAGGCTCCCGGCCAGGACGTGGCCGTTGATCACCGCCCAGATGTAGATCAGCCAGTTCACCGCGATCAGCAAAGCGGTCAGCATCAGCGTCATCAGCACCCGGCTGGTCGTCGCCGCCGTGCGAATCGCCGGCCAGCGCCGCCACAAGGTCGCGAGCACGGCCAGGAAGACCAGCGACCAAAGGATCCTGTGCCCGACGATCTCGCTCGAACTCACCTCGGTCAACAGCTTGAAATACAGCGGGAGGAAGCCCCAGAGGAGATAGGCGCCAAGCCCGTAGAGCAGGCCGGTGCGGCTGAGGCTGGCGTGGCTGGACATCGCACGAGCCGCTAGGCCCGCATCATGGCGGCGGCAAGGCGATGGTGTATAAGGGTTGGCACGGTGGGTTGCCGCAAGGAGGATCTGGCCATGGCATTCCGCAAATCGCTTCTGTTCGCCGCCGCCGCGCTGGGCCTTGCCGGCTGCGAGGCCCGCTTCGGCAACGACGCGGCGCCGGGCAACGGTTCGGCCGAAGGCAAGGCCGAGGACGGTCGCCTGACCATCTCGACCAACGGCTTCGAGATGAAGGTCAACATCCCCGAAGGCATTCGCCGCGAATCCGATTTCGACGACGACAGCGGCATCATCTACCCCGGCAGCCGGATGAGCGGCGTCCACATCGAAGGGGATCGCGGCGCCGAGGGCGGCGGCAGCGGCGAGGTCGAGCTTCGCTTCACCACCGCCGACGCGCCGGATCTGGTCGAACGCTGGTATCGCGATCCGGCACGCACCGCCGATTTCACCACCAGCCGGGCAGCTCGCGAAGGCAATGCCTTCGTCGTCGCCGGCACCCGCAAGCCCGACAATGGCCCATTCCAGGTCTGGCTGACCCCAAGGAACGGCGGCGGCACCGACGGCCGCGCGGTGCTGACCGACTCGAACTGATGACCGAGCGGCTGGCCGATCCGGCGGAGGTGCGCGCGCATCTGCTCGCCGCCGCTCGGGCCGGCACCGCGCTGACCTATTCCGAGCTGCTCGAACGGCTCGGTTATCATTTCTCGCGGCCCAAGATGCGCCAGCTGTGCGCGATGCTCGGCGATGTCGACCGCGAGGCCGAGAAGCGCGGCGAGCCCGAGCTCGCGGTGCTCGTCGTCCGCCAGAGCGACGGCCTTCCCGGCCAGGGCTGGTGGGTGGCCGGAGGGGGACGGCAGCGCGGCTATGAAGGGCTGTGGGAGGGCCCCGAGGCCGCGCGCTTCATCCGCGGCGTACAGGCGGAAACCTTCGCTTTCTGGCAGTCCCCGAACGGGACAGTCCCGAAACGGCGCCCCTGTTAACCATCTCTCCTCACCCATTGGCCGACGCTTTGGGGCATAGAGCCGCTCGAGAGAGGAGCGCCTTATGTCCAGCCGCGCCAAGATTGCCGTCCGTTCCGTCCTGTTCGCCTCCGCCTTCGCGCTCGCCGCCTGCGGCAGCGGCAGCAATGCGAACCTTGCGGAAATGGACAATGCCCTGCTCGGCAACGGCGCCGATCCGGCGCTGACCAGCGCGCTCGAGGATCAGATCCTCACCGATCCCAATCTCAGCCAGCAATCGAACGCCAATGCGGTGCGCCCGCCCGAGCGTCCGGCCCAGGCGCAATATCCGGCCGGTTCCACCCAAGTCCGCCGCACCGCCGGCGGCAGCGTCCCCGGCGGTCGCGCCGCCGATGCCCTGCCCAGCGGCGCCTGTGGCGGCAATCTGAATTACGGCCCCGAATGGGCGCGTCGTCTGCCGGCGGAATTCCCCGCTTATCCCGGCGGCCGGGTCACCGAAGCGGCGGGCACCGATCGCGGCGAATGCCGGGTGCGCGTGGTCACCTTCACCACCGCCGATCCCCACAACCGCGTGCTCGAACATTATCGCAGCCTCGCCGCCCGCGCCGGCTTTTCGGCCGAGCATCAGGTGCGCGGCGCCGATCAGCTGCTCGGCGGGACCAACGAGCGCACCAACGGCGCTTTCGTGGTGATCGTGACGCCGGGGCGGGGCGGCTCCGAAGTGGCGCTGATCGTCAACAACGGCCGCTAAGGCCGCACTCAACTAGCTCTGGCGGATGGTCATTGGATTTCGGAGTCATCCCGGCGAAAGCCGGGACCCATGAACACCCGCCTGTGAGGAACGCCATGGTCGTCCCGCGCCTTCTTACTGAGTTTCGAGTGCATGGGTCCCGGCTTTCGCCGGGATGACTCGTTTGGATGGGAAGGCGCCGGCACTGGCGGTTAGGGGCGGGCGGCGCTAGATGGGCGCGCAATGCCCAATCTCCTCCTCGTCATGGCAGGCGGCGCGCTCGGCGCCGGCCTGCGCCACCTCGTCGGCAGCGCCGCGATGGTGCGGCTCGGGCCGGGCTTTCCCTGGGGCACTTTGATCGTGAACCTGTCTGGCGGCCTCGCCATCGGCCTGCTGGTCGGCTGGCTCGGCCGCGGCGGCGGCGGCAGCGAGCCGCTGCGCCTATTCCTCGCCGTCGGCCTGCTCGGCGGCTTCACCACCTTTTCGGCGTTCAGCCTGGAGACCTTCCAGCTGATCGAGCGCGGCCAGACCGGCGCGGCGATCGGCTATGTCGCGCTCTCGGTGGCCGGGTCGCTTGCCTTGCTCGCCGCCGGGCTCGGCCTGATGCGGGCGGCGGCATGACCGATCAGGTCCGCCTGTTCACCGTCACCGAGGAGGATGACGGCATCCGCCTCGACCGCTGGTTCAAGCGCAATCTCGCCGAAATCAGCTTCGGCCAGATCTCGCGCTGGGCGCGGACCGGGCAACTTCGCCTCGACGGCAAGCGCGCGACGCCGGGCGACCGCATCCTCGCCGGCCAGAGCGTCCGGGTGCCGCCCCAAAGCGAAGAGGCACAGGTCGCGGCGGCGGCGGCCGCGGCGGCGCCCGCCAAGGCGCCGCGCAAGCGCGAGGCGCTCACCGCCGACGAGATCGATTATGTCCGCGCGATGGTGATCCACGAAGACCGCGCCGCGATCGTCGTAAACAAGCCGCCAGGCCTTGCCACCCAGGGCGGGACCAAGACGACGGATCATCTCGATCGGCTGCTCGACGGCCTCGCGGACGAAGGCGCGCCGCGGCCCAAGCTCGTCCACCGGCTCGACAAGGACACCTCCGGCGCCCTGCTCGTCGCCCGCACGCCGCGCGCCGCCGCCGCTTTCTCGAAGAGCTTTTCGAGCCGGACCGCGCGCAAGGTCTATTGGGCGATCGTCACCGGCGTGCCCCCGATCTCCGACGGGATGATCGATCTGCCGCTCGCCAAGCAGCCCGGCACGGGCGGCGAGAAGGTCCATGTCGACGAGGAGGAGGGACAGCCGGCGCGAACCCGCTACCGGGTGATCGAGCGCGCGGGCAATCGCGCCGCCTGGGTCGAGCTCCAGCCGATGACCGGGCGCACCCACCAATTGCGCGTGCACATGCTCGCGATCGGTCATCCCATCCTCGGCGACGGCAAATATGGCGGCCAGGACGCCTTCCTGACCGGCGCGATCAGCCGCAAGCTGCATCTCCACGCGCGCCGCCTGCGGATCGATCACCCGGACGGCGAGCGGATCGACGTCACCGCCGAGCTGCCCGAACATTTCGCCGCGACGATCGAGTCGCTCGGCTTCGATCCGCTGCTGGGCGAGATGCTGCCCCTCGACGAGGTCAAATATTCCGAGACGCCCGAAGGCAAGCGCAAGGCGGTCACCGCCGCCGCCAAAGCCCGACGCAAGGATCGCAAGGGCGAACGCCGCTCGCGGGGGCGCGGCTGATGGCCGTCGACGCCACCGCGCCCTATGACGACGGCAATATCTTCGCGCGCGTCCTGCGCGGGGAAATCCCGGCCAGGACCGTCTATGAAGACGAGCATGCGCTGGCCTTTCACGACATCGCTCCGCAGGCGCCGATCCACATCCTCGTCATCCCCAAGGGCCCCTATGTCTCCTGGGACGATTTCTCGACGCGCGCCTCGGCCGACGAGATTGCGGGCTTCATCCGTGCCGTCGGCCAGGTCGCACGCGAGCAGGGGCTGGTCGCGCCCGGCTATCGGCTGCTCGCCAATGTCGGCGCGCACGGCGGGCAGGAGGTGCCCCACCTCCATGTCCATCTCTTCGGCGGACAACGCCTGGGGCCGATGCTGACGCGCTCGCCTTAAGAGACATTATCTGACTTGCCCCTGCCGAATTAGAGACTAGGCTCCGGCCCCATAAAGCGGCCGACAAGCGCCGCGGACCAAGGGGACATCGCATGATCTTCGGGCGCGTAAAGCCACTCGACGCCATTTTGGCGACCGCCGAGCGCAAGTCGCTTCACCGGTCGCTGGGCGCGTTCCAGCTGACCCTGTTCGGGATCGGCTGCATCATCGGCACCGGCATCTTCGTGCTGACCGCCGCGGGCGCGCAAAAGGCCGGCCCGGGCCTGATGCTCGCCTTCATCATCGCCGGCGCGGTCTGCGTGGTCGCGGCTTTGTGCTATGCCGAAATCGCCGCGATGATCCCCGTCGCGGGCTCCGCCTACACCTATACCTATAGCGTGATGGGCGAATTTCTCGCCTGGACGGTCGGCTGGGCGCTGGTCCTCGAATATGCGATCGCGGCGAGCGCCGTCTCGGTCGGCTGGTCCGGCTATTTCGGCGGCATCATGCGAGAATTTTTCGACCTGAACCTTCCCGCATGGCTCGCCGCCGGACCGCTGGCGCTGGGCGGGGCCGAAGGCGGCCTGATCAACCTGCCGGCGCTCGTGATCGCCTTGCTGGTGACCTGGCTGCTGATGATCGGCACCAAGGAATCGGCGATGTTCAACGCCGTGCTGGTGATGATCAAGATCACCGCGCTGAGCATCTTCATCTTCCTGACCATCCCCGCCATCGACACGGCCAACTTCAATCCCTTCCTGCCCGCCGGCGTCTTCGGCGGCTTCGGCTCGGGGGTCGGAGCGGTCGGCGCGGCGGCGACGATCTTCTTCGCTTATGTCGGCTTCGACGCGGTTTCGACCGCGGCCGAGGAGACCAAGAACCCGCAACGCAACGTCCCGATCGGCCTGATCGGCTCCCTGGGGATCTGCACCGTCTTCTACATCCTGGTCGCGGCCGGCGCGGTCGGGACGATCGGCGGCCAGCCGATCATGGGCCCCGGCGGCGTTCCCTTCCCGGCCGGGTCTGAAGCGCTCGCCATGCAATGCGCCCTGCCGCAATATGCCGACGCCCTGGTCTGCTCGAACGAGGCGCTGGCACATGTGCTCAGGAACATCGGCTTCAGCACGATCGGCAATGCGCTGGGCATCGCCGCCTTCCTCGCTTTGCCGTCGGTCATCCTGATCCTACTGTTCGGCCAGACCCGGATCTTCTTCGTGATGTCGCGCGACGGCCTGCTTCCGGAGGGGCTCTCCAAGGTCCATCCGAAGTGGAAGACGCCTTATGTCGTGACCGCGCTGACCGGCGTCGTCGTCGCCATCGCCGCGGCCTTCCTGCCGGTCGGCCAGCTTGCCGACATCGCAAATGCGGGCACGCTCTATGCCTTCATGATGGTGGCGATCGCGGTGATGATGCTGCGCAAGAGCGAGGCGACCCGCGAGCGCAAGTTCCGCGTCCCCGCGCTCTGGCTGGTCGGGCCGCTGACGATCGTCGGCTGCATCTTCCTGTTCCTCAACCTGCCGTTCGAGGCGATGCTGGTCTTGCCGCTCTGGTCGGCGATCGGCTTCCTCGTCTATTTCGGCTATTCCTACCGCTCCAGCCATCTCGGCCGCGGCCTGGTCGAAGTGCACGAAACCGAGGTTCGCGATCTCGAACCGCCCATTCCGGGCGTCGACGAGGCCTGAACGCGGTCATAAGTTCGATTGGGAAAAGGGGGGCTTCGGCTCCCCTTTTTCGTGATTAGCCCCTTTCGTGATCCGCAACCCGGGGGAGCCCGCGGGCGTTGTCCAGCGCGAAGGAGACCGTTCATGGCGACTCAGCCCGAAACCCATCCCGCCGACCCCTCCCAGCCGCCGGCCCCGGCCGAGCCCGCGCAGCCGACCGCGCCGCCGCCCGAAGTCTTCCCGCCGCAACCCGATGTCGACGTGCCCGCGCCCGGCGAGCAGCCGCAGACCCCGATCCAGCCGGGGATGCAGCAGGCGCCGAGCTGAGGGTCGTCTCGAGTTTAATTGGGCAAGGTTGACACCCACTCCGCTCGCCCTGAGCCTGTCGAAGGGCTTTCCTTTTGAGCTGCTTAAGAGAAGGAGAGGGCTTCGACAGGCTCAGCCCAAACGGAGTGAGAAACGGAAGCGGGGGCAGCCTCAACCGTCTCTAGCCGAGCTTCCGAGCCACCAGCGCCTTGAGGTCCGCTTCGGGGCGGGCGCCGTAATGGGAGATCACCTCGGCCGCGGCGATCGCGCCCATCCGCAGGGAATCTTCGAGGCTGCGGTTCTGGGTGCGGCCGGCGAGGAAGCCGGCGGCGAAGAGATCGCCGGCGCCGGTCGTGTCGACGATCCTGGCCACCGGTTCGGCCGCGACCTGGGCACGCTCGCCGCGCGAGACCGCGATTGCGCCCTGCTCGCTGCGAGTGACGACCAGAGTCTCGACCTTGTCCTGCACCGCGGCGACCGCAGCGTCGAAATCGGCCATGCCGGCGAGCGCGCCGATCTCCACCTCATTGGCGAAGAGGATGTCCACTTTGCCGCCGTCGATCAGCGCGTTGAAGCCGTCGCGGTGGCGATCGATGCAGAAGCTGTCGGAGAGCGTAAAGGCGATTTGACGCCCGGCGCCGCGGGCGATCTCGATCGCCTTGACCATCGCGTTGCGCGGAATTTCGGGATCCCAGAGGTAACCTTCGAGGTAGAGGATCGCCGCGCCTTCGATCTGCGCCGGATCGAGCGCTTCGGGCGGAAGCAGCTGCGCGGCGCCCAGAAAGGTGTTCATCGTGCGGTGCGCGTCGGGCGTGACCAGGACCATCACCCGCCCGGTCGCCACGCCGAAATCCTGGGCCGGGGTGATGAACTCGACGCCGGTCGCGGTGAGATCGTGGCGGTAGAATTCGCCGAGCTGATCGGGCGCGACCTGGCCGATGAAGCCGGCTCTGCCGCCGAGCGCGGCGACGCCCGCCGCGGTATTGCCGGCCGAACCGCCGCTGATCTCGCGCGCCGGACCCATATGATCGTAGAGCCGCACCGCCTCGTCGGCGTTGATCAGCCGCATCATCCCCTTGGTGAGCCCTTCGGCCTCGAGGAAAGCGTCGTCGCAATCGGCGATGATGTCGACGATCGCATTGCCGATGGCGAGCACGTCGAGGCGGGTCGCGGTCATTGCTTGCTCCTGCGGGAAAGCGCGCGCCCTAGCCGCCGCGCGCGGCGCGGGTCAACCGTGCCACCGCCCCGCCCAATCCCGCCACCCGGCCGTGCGGCCCATACCTGCGGGTTTTACTTTACGGGGCGTTTACCGTTTTCGGCTATCAAGAGAGGCGAAGGTTAAACAGCGGGATCGGACGCGGGGACGCGATGCAGATATCGGCTCGATTGGAGTACGACGGCGACGAGACCCGCCGCACCGCCGAGCGCCACCCGGCCGAGGCGCGGGCGACCGCCCGGCAGTTCAAGGGCACGACCGAACCGGTGGAATTGACCGACATCTCGACCCATGGCTGCGGCTTCAGTTCGCGCTGGCCGTTCGTGGTCGGTTCAAAGCTCTGGCTGGCCCTGCCCGGGCTCGAGCCCTGGTCGGCGACCGTGGTCTGGTATGGCGACGGACGCGGCGGCCTGGCCTTCGCGCGGCCGCTCCATATTTGCGTCGTCGAACGCTACGTCGCCGGCTGAACCGGCGGCGCGCCGCAGCGGCGGTTGGCCGGGACGGCGAGGTCGATCTTCTTGGGGTTAGGAAGATTGAGCGCTGTCAGGCGGGTGCGCCGGCGGGTTGCGCCGCCGTTTCGCCGATGCGACGGTGAGCGCGGAGGCCTCATGCGAAACTTCGCGACCTTGTTCGCCATCCTGTATTTGGTGACGGCTCAGTCGGCGTCGGCCCAGGGCCCCGAGCAGGACGCGCCCGACGCGACCGCCGCTCATGCGCTTGCCGAGGCCGCGATCGCGCGGAGCGGCGGCGACACGGTCTGGGAGAATGTCACCGCTTCGACCCGGCCGGAGCTTCGTCACCGTCAGAGCGGCGCGCGCTGCCGCTTCTGGGCGGGGTCGCTCTATCCCTGGGCGCCGACCGATCCCTACGGCATCGCCGTCCCGCTCGGCTCGGAAGTGAGCTGCTCGACCTGGATCCGGCCCGGCGGCGTCTATTGGTCGTTCGAAGTCGCGATCGAGGCCGCCTCGCAAAGCCTCATGGGCTCCCGCTACGAGGGTTTCGATGGCCACTTCACGCCGGCTTTCGTCACGCCCGAATATCGCGGCTGGCGAAGCGCCCATTGGGCGTCGTTCCGCGGCGGCCCGGTGCAGCACGGTCCCACGATCACGATCGCCGGTCCCGCCGGCGAACCGCTGAGTGTCCAACGGTTGCGCTTCACTATGCTCGACGGGGTCAGCGTCACCCGCATGCTGACCGTCCTGGTCAACGGCTGGGTCGTCCATGTGCAGTTTTCGGCGCCGATCAATCGTGAGCGCGCGGCCGAGACGATGGTGCGCGCGCATCTTGAGCATATCGTCGGCGGGATGGACCGCCCCCATGCGGAGGCCGCGGCCGTGCAGGCGCGGGTCGAGGCGCTGCGCGCCGCCGAGGCCGCGCCGCCGCCGGGGTTGGGCGACCCGATCGTGAGCCGGATCGCCGAGACGCTCGAGATCGCCTGCGCGGGGCCGGCCCAGGCGGGGCGACCGTTCGCCGAGGCGATCGCCGCCCAGGCCGGCTGGACTGCCGCCTCCGCGCCTCCGGGGTTGCCGAACATCGCCCGCAACCCCTCGCCCCGGGTCTGGCGCGTGCCGGGCGAGGGCGCCGCCGTCTACGTCCATCTCGATGCCGCAATGACGGGAGATTGCGCAGTTTCGGCTTATGGCGTGGATGCGGCCACAGCCCGCGCGGCCTTGCTCCACCGGCTGGCGCGGGCGCCGGGCGCGCGCTTCGCCGCCGGCTTGCGCTCGCTGCTCGACACCGGGATCGAGATGCAGAGCCTGGAGGGGCGCGGCTGGCCGGCGGAAGCGTCGCTGATCACCAACGCCAATGACCAGGGCGACCAACCCAGCGTCTTTATCGGTGTCCGCCGGCCAAGGCCGCGCTGACCGACGCAGGCCCGAATGGGCGTGCCCCGAGATTGACGGGCGCGACCCGCAATCCCCATAGCGGTGCCGATGAAGCCATTCGCCTTCGCCTTCCTTGCCGGCCTGGTCTCGGCCCTGGGCTTCGCGCCGCTGGGGTGGTGGCAGCTCACCCTCGCCGCTTTCGCCGTGCTGGCCTGGCTGGTCGAAACCGCGCCGGGGCTGCGCGCGGCGCTGGCGCGGGGCTGGTGGTTCGGGGTCGGCCAGTTCGCGCTCGGGCTCAACTGGATCGCGACCGCTTTTACCTATCAATCGGCGATGCCGGCCTGGCTCGGCTGGGTCGCGGTGGTGCTGCTCGCTTTGTATCTCGCCGTCTTTCCGGCAATGGCGGCGGGGCTCGCCTGGCGGTGGCATAAGGGTCATCGCCTGGTGCTGGTGCTGCTGCTCGCCGCCGCCTGGATCGTCACCGAATGGCTGCGCGCGACCCTGTTCACCGGTTTCGCCTGGAACCCGGTCGGAGTGGCGCTGCTGCCGACCTCCGCGTCGTGGCTCGCCGCCTGGATCGGCACTTATGGCCTTTCCGGGGTCGCGGTGCTTGCCGGCGGCGCCTTCTGCCTCGCCTTCGGGACCCGCTTCGAGAAGCAGGCGGCGGGGGCGCTGGTGCTCGCCATCGCGGGGCTGAGCGTGGCCGCCTGGGCGGTGCATCCAGGGCCGCTCGGCGGCGAGGGCGCGCGGCTGCGCATCGTCCAGCCCAATATCAGGCAGGAGGACCGCTGGACCGCCGACAAGGAGGAGCGCAATTTCTACCGCTATCTGCGGATGACCGGCGCGCCGACCCGCGAGCCGCGCCTGATCCTGTGGCCGGAAGCGGCGGTGCCCTACAATCTTCATGACGGCGAGGCGCCAAGGACCATCGCCGCCGCGCTCGGCCCGCGCGATCTGCTGCTCACCGGCGGGATCGAACCCGCGACGCCGCCGCCCGGCGTTGCCTTCGCCGAATATAACAGCCTCTACGTGATGGACCCGGGCGGCCGCATCCTCGGGCGCTACGACAAGGCCCATCTCGTTCCTTATGGCGAATATCTGCCGATGCGGCCGCTGCTCAGCGCGATCGGCCTGTCGCGGCTCGCCCCAGGGGCGGGCGACATCCTCGCCGGGCCGGCCGCGCGGACGCTCGATCTGCCGGGCTTCGGCCGCGCCGGCATTCAGATCTGCTACGAGATCATCTTTTCAGGGCAGGTGGTCGATGCCGCCAACCGGCCCGACTTCATCTTCAACCCGTCGAACGACGCCTGGTTCGGCGCCTGGGGCCCGCCCCAGCACCTGGCCCAGGCGCGGCTGCGCGCGATCGAGGAGGGCTTGCCGGTGCTCCGCGCGACGCCGACCGGGATTTCGGCGTTGGTCGATGCCGGCGGATATGTGCTGCACAGCCTGCCGCTCGGCGCCCAGGGGGTGATCGATGCGCGGCTGCCGCCGGCCGTCGCGCCGACCCTCTTCGCCCGCTTTGGCAATCTGCTGCCCTTCGCGTTCATGCTGCTGCTGGTCGCGGCGGCGATTGCAGTCGGGCGCAAAACGCGCTAGCGGGCGGCACACTTAAAGATATCTTTATATCCTAAATCTCAGCGAAGGACCGCCTCTTCCGATGCGCAGCAGCTATCTTTTCACCTCCGAATCCGTGTCCGAGGGCCATCCGGACAAGGTCGCCGACCAGATCAGCGACGCGATCGTCGATTATTTCATCGGCAAGGACCCCGAGGCGCGGGTCGCCTGCGAAACGCTGGTGACGACGCAGCGGATCGTGATCGGCGGCGAGATCCGCTGCAGCCCCGCTTATGACGAGGACCGGTTCCAGGACACGCACGGCTGGGCGCCGGGCGCGCGCGACGAGATCGAGCAGATCGTCCGCCATGTCGTGCAGCGCATCGGCTATGAGCAGGACGGCTTTCATTGGCAGACCGCGAGCTTCGACAATTATCTGCACGGCCAGTCCGCCCATATTGCGCAGGGCGTCGACGAGAGCGGCAACAAGGACGAAGGCGCCGGCGATCAGGGCATCATGTTCGGTTTCGCCTGCGACGAGACTCCGGATCTGATGCCGGCGACGCTCTATTACAGCCACAAGATCCTCGAGCGGATGGCGGCCGATCGCCATTCGGGCGCGGCGCCCTTCCTGCAGCCCGACGCCAAGAGCCAGGTCACGCTTCGCTTCGAAGACGGCAAGCCGGTCGCTGCGGCGGCGATCGTCGTCTCGACCCAGCACAGCAAGGGCTATGACGAGGGCGAGAAGGAGGCCGAGCTTCACGCTTATGTGAGGAAGGTGATCGCCGACGTGATCCCCGCCGAACTGCTTTCCGACGAGACCGCCTATCACATCAACCCGACCGGCAGCTTCGAGATTGGCGGGCCGGACGGCGATGCGGGCCTTACCGGGCGCAAGATCATCGTCGACACCTATGGCGGCGCCGCCCCGCACGGCGGCGGCGCGTTCAGCGGCAAGGACCCGACCAAGGTCGATCGCTCGGCTGCTTATGTGACGCGTTATCTCGCCAAGAACATCGTCGCCGCAGGGCTAGCCCGGCGCTGCACGATCCAGCTGAGCTATGCGATCGGCGTCGCCGAGCCGCTCTCGCTCTACGTCGATCTGCACGGCACCGAGCAGACTGACGTGACCGCGATGCGGCTCGAAGAGGTGCTGCCGACGCTCGTGCGGCTGACCCCCAAAGGCATCCGCACCCATCTCGGCCTCAACAAGCCGATCTACGAAAAGACCGCGGCCTACGGCCATTTCGGCCGCAAGGCCGAGGGGGACATGTTCAGCTGGGAGCGTACCGACCTGGTCGAGCAACTGAAGGCGGCGCTCTGAGCGCAAATCTCTACGACCTGTTCGCCGCCGCCGCGCGGGTGGCGGGCGACAGGCCGGTTTTCGTTGAGGGCGGCGAGAGCAGGCTCTCCTACGGCGAATTGGACCGCGCGGTCGGCGGTTATGCGGCCGCCCTGGCCCGGCTCGGCGCCGCGCCCGGCGACCGCATTCTGGTCCAGATGGACAAGTCGGTCGAAAGCGCTTTGCTCTACCTGGCCTGCCTGCGCGCGGGGCTGGTCTACGTGCCGCTCAACACCGCCTACACATCGGCCGAACTCGCCTGGTTCATCGAGGATGCCGAGCCGAAGCTGAGCTTCGCGCCCGGTCATTTGCACCTCGGCGATCTCGACTCGGCGCCGGCGGCATTCGAGACCGTGGCGCGCGGGCCGGACGATCTCGCCGCGATCCTCTACACCTCGGGGACGACCGGGCGCTCCAAGGGCGCGATGCTGAGCCACGGCAATCTCTTGTCGAACGCGCTGGTGCTGAAGGACTATTGGCACTGGCGCGACGGCGACGTGCTGATCCACGCTTTGCCGATCTACCATGTCCACGGCCTGTTCGTGGCGCTGCACGGGGCCTTGCTCAACGGCTCGACGATGCTTTGGCACAAGAGCTTCGACGCCGACGCGGTGATCGCCGACCTGGCCCGCGCGACGATCCTGATGGGCGTGCCGACCTTCTACACCCGCCTGCTCGCGAGCCCGCGCCTGACCCGCGAGGCGGCGGCGGGGATGCGGCTGTTCGTCAGCGGCTCGGCGCCTTTGCTCGAAGCGACCTTCGCCGACTTCGAGGCGAGGACCGGCCACCGCATCCTCGAACGCTACGGGATGACCGAGGCGGGGATGATCTGCTCCAACCCCTATGAGGGCGAGCGCGTCCCGGGCACGGTCGGCTTCCCGCTGCCCGGGGTCGAGGCGCGGATCCGCGACGACGTGCTGGAGATCCGCGGGCCCAATCTGTTCAAGGGCTATTGGCGCCAGCCGGAGCGGACCGCGCAGGAGATGCGCGCCGACGGCTTCTTCATCACCGGCGACATCGCGACGATGGCGCCGGACGGGCGGGTCGCGATCGTCGGGCGAGCGAAGGACCTGATCATCGCCGGGGGCTTGAACATCTATCCCAAGGAGATCGAACTGGCGCTCGACGCGGTGCCGGGCGTCGCCGAGAGCGCGGTGATCGGCTTGCCCCATGCCGATCTCGGCGAGGCGGTGGTCGCGGTCGTGGTGCGCAGCGACCCGGCGCTCGACCAAGCCACGCTGCTCGCCGGCGTCGCCGACCTCGCCCGCTTCAAGCAGCCGCGCCGGATCGTCTTCGTCGAGGCGCTGCCGCGCAACGCGATGGGCAAGGTCCAGAAGGCGGCGTTGCGCGACACGCATGCGCGCCTCTTCGAGAGCTAGCCTTCCTCGCTGCAGCGCACCCGCCAGGTCCGGCCGCGGTGGACGAGGGTGCCGAGATAGGCCGAGCCGCCGCGGCGTTCCGTATCGAGGCGGATGATGCGGGTTTCGACATTGGCGTCCATGATGTCGAGCTTCAGCAGGTCGCGGTCGAGCCAGCTCTGGGCGATGACCGGCGCGTCCGTGCCGACGCCGGTCGTGAAGCGCTCCTCGCCGAACGCGAAATGGGCCTGGGCGACGCCGGTCGGGCCAATAACCAGCGACAGTTCCGGACCCTGGCCGGGGCTGACCGTCGAGCGGCACAGGAGGGTCCCCGTCGCCAGCGCGGGCGAGGCGGCGCACAGGAGCGCGGCGGCGATGCAGCTTGCGGCCTTCATGCGTTCGAGGATAGCAGCGCGGGGCCGACTGCACCATGAACGATCCCGCCGCCATCCGCCGCCTCTACGGGCGCTCCAAGGGCCGCCCGCTGCGCGTGGGCCAGGCCGATCTGATCGAACGCCTGCTGCCTCAGCTCAGCGTTCCCGCAGAGGGGCCGATCGACAGCAACGCCCTGTTCGGCGACGCGCGGCCGCTGCATTTCGAGATCGGCTTCGGCGCGGGCGAGCATCTCGCTTACCGCGCGGACCTGCTCCCCGATCACGGCTTCATCGGCGCCGAGCCCTTCCTGAACGGAGTCGCGGGCGCGCTGATGCACATCCGCGACCGGGGCCTTGCCAATGTCCGCCTCCATATGGGCGACGCGCTCGACGTGCTCGAGCGCCTGCCCGACGGGTCGCTGCGCTTCGTCTATCTGCTCCACCCCGATCCGTGGCCGAAGCTGCGCCATGCCAAAAGGCGGATGGTCAATCACGGCCCGCTCGATCTGATCGCGGCCAAGCTGGCGCCGGGCGGCGAATTCCGGCTCGGTACCGACGATCCGACCTATTGCCGCTGGGCGATGATGGTGATGGCGCAGCGGCCCGATTTCGAGTGGCTGGCGCAAAGCGCCGCGGACTTCCTGACCCGCCCGGGCGGCTGGCCGGAAACCCGCTACGAAGCCAAGGCAAGGCGCGAGGGCCGCGAGGTCTGGTATTTCCGCTACCGCCGCTGCTAGGGTCCCTGCTCGACCGGAGGGGGGAGCCGTCATGTCGCACAGTGCCTGCAACGATCCGACCTGCGCCACCATGGTCGAGGGGCGCGTCGGCGTCTGCCCGAAATGCGGGGGGCCGATGCGCTCGGTGGGGGAATCGCCGATCCGCGGCATCGTCCTGCTCGTCATCGGCCTGTTCCTGCTCGCCTTGATGGGCACGATCACCTCGTGGCTGGCGCCGACCCTCACCCGCCCGGGGGTCGAGATCGAGGGCAGCAGCTTCAGCGGCACCGCCGAGCAGGGGCGGATGATCCTCGGCCTGTTCGGGCTGATCATCCTGTTCGGCTTCGTCGCCGCGGTGAACGGCCTCTTCATGATCGTGACGCGCCGGCAGAGCATGGCCTTCGTCTTCGTGACGCTGGGGCTGGCCGCATTGATCGTCATCGTCGGCTTCGTCTTCATCGGCACCGCCTAGAGTCCGGACTCAATTAGATTTCAGCAATATGGCACCCAAAAGGAGTCATCCCGGCGAAAGCCGGGACCCATGAACTCGAACTTCAGTAGAAGGCGTGCGACGACCAAGTTCATCCTCACAGGCGGGTGTTCATGGGTCCCGGCTTTCGCCGGGATGACTCTGAAATCCTATAACCATCGGCCGGCACGCCCGCTCAGCGCGCGACCGGGACGAGGCGGAGCAGCCGCCCGGCATCGCCGTCCTCGAGCAGATAGACCGAGCCGTCGGGATGCTGCTCGACCTCGCGGATGCGCTCGCCCATGTCCCAGCGCTCGGCCTCGCGGGCGCTGTTCCCATCGAAGGTGACCCGGATCAGCGCCTTGCTCGAGAGGCCACCGAGCAGCGCGCTGCCTTGCCATTGCGGGAACATGGTGCCGGAATAGAAGATCAGGCTGGAGGGCGAGATCACCGGCGACCAGCTGACTTCCGGCGCGTTGAACTCGGGGCGCGTATTGTGGTCCGGAATGTCGCGGCCGTCATAATGGTTGCCGTTGGAGACGATCGGATAGCCGTAATTGGAGCCGCGCTCGATCAGGTTCAGCTCGTCGCCGCCGCGCGGGCCCATCTCATGCTCCCACAAACGGCCCTGCGCGTCGAAGGCGAGGCCGAGCGGGTTGCGATGGCCGCTCGACCAGATTTGCGAGGTCACCCGCCCCTGGTCGTAAAAGGGATTGTCGGACGGGACCATGCCGGTGTCGGTCAGCCGCACGATCTTGCCGGCGTTCGAATTGCGGTCTTGGGCCGGCGTGAACTCCTGCCGCTCGCCCGAGCTGATGAACATGAAGCGGCCGTCGGGCGAGAAGGCGATGCGGTGGCCGTAATGGCCGCGGCCGTCGAACTTCGGCTCCTGCCGCCACAGCAGCTGAAAGCCTTCGAGCCGCGCGGCATTGCCTTCGATCACCAGCCGGCCGCGGCCGACCGCGGCGCCGCGCGTACCGCCCTCCCCGGCCTCGACGAAGCTCAGATAGACGAAGCGATTGTTGGCGAAATCCGGGTGGAGGACGACGTCGCCGAGCCCGCCCTGGCCGCCGGCGTCGACCGCCGGAACCCCGGCGACGTCGATTGCCGCCCCGCCAGCGCTCCACAGCTTCAGCCGGCCGCCTTTCTCGGTGATCAGCGCCTGGCGGCCGCCGGGAAGGAAGGTCATCGCCCAGGGTTCGTCGAACCGGCCGATCTCCTCGACTGCAAAGGGGCGCTGCTGGGCGAAAGCGGGGGCGTCGCCGCCGCCGGCGGTGCAGCCGAGCAGAAAGAAAGCGGACAAAGCGAACGAACCGGTGACGCGCATGCGAAAAGCTCCCTGATGGCACAGAGGCAACGATCCGGCGCGCCTGCGGTGCCGCCCCGGCTTCACTGGCATGTGCAAGGAGGCCGCGCTAGGCTTGCGCGCATGCGCACCCTCCCTTTTTGCCTGCTCGCTCTCCTCCTCGCTTCCTGCTCGACCATCGTTCCGCCCGGGACCGGGCCGCAACAGCTGTTCATGGAGCGGCTCTCGGCCTTGTGCGGCCAGGCTTTCGAAGGCCGGGTGGTCACCACCGACGCCGCCGATCGCGAGATGGCGACGAGCCGGCTGGTCATGCATGTGCGCGACTGCAGCGACGGCGAGATGCGCATTCCCTTCCACGTCGGCGACGATCGCTCGCGCACTTGGGTGATCAGCCGCACCGGCGCGGGCCTGCGCCTCAAGCACGATCACCGGCATCGCGACGGCAGCGCGGACGCGGTCACCCAATATGGCGGCGACACCGCCGGCCCGGGCTTCGCCCGCCGCCAGGAATTCCCCGTCGACGCTTATTCGCGCGACCTCTTCGTGCGCGAGAATTTGCCCGCCTCGATCACCAATGTCTGGGCGATGGAGATCGTGCCCGGGCGGACCTTCACCTACGATCTGCGCCGCCCGAACCGGCATTTGCGAGTCGAGTTCGACCTTACCCGCCCGGTCGCCGCGCCGCCCCCGCCCTGGGGCTCGCGCTGAAGCGGAAGCGCGGAAGTTCAGGAAGTTCAGCCAGTATAAAAATCCATTCGATCTATCCCTGAGACTTTGATCGACCCGGTCGATCTATGCAGGCGACTGTGAGCGGCGCGGCGGAACATAAAGTGAACATAGGGCGAGGCGCCCTCCATTGCAATGGCCAGTTCGGCTCAGAGCGTCATCATGCCCCTGCGCGGCTCGCGCGTGCCCAAGGTCTCGGCCGTCAGCGGCGCGCCGGCGGCGAGCAGGGCGGCGCGGCGGCCCTTGGGATCGGTCGAAAGCTGGGCCCGCTCGAATGGCAAGGTGGCGGCGAAGCAGTCATGCGTGAGCGCGCGCTCGACGAAGCCGGCGGTGCGCGGCCAGCGGGCGGGATCGGGCGCGAAACCGGCATAAGAGGCGTTGCGGAAGAAGCTGGCGATGGCGATGTCGGCGAGGCCGATCGCGCCGAACAGGAAGCCGGAGGCGGGCAGCTGCCTTTCCAGATAATCGAGCGCGGCGGGCGCGTCCTGGGCCAGCGTCTTTTCGATCCGCGCCGCATCGCCCGGTTCGCCCCAGACCGCGGGGTGAACGAATTTCTGGTAGAACAGGCCCCAGATGAAGACGTCGCCGAGCCTAGTATCGGCATATTCCTCGAGCCAGCGGGCGCGGGCGCGATCGGCGGGCGAGGCGGGGAGGAGGGGGCGGTCCGGCCAGGCCTCGTCCAGCCAGGCGCAGATCACGGTGGAATCGCAGAGCACGAGATCGCCCTCGATGAGCACCGGAATCCGCCGCAGCGGCGAGAGCCGCTCGAACTCGTCGCCGCCGAAGAAGGGCGTGATCGGATCGATCTCATAAGCGAGGCCCTTCAGCGCCAGGCAGGCGGTGACCTTGCGGACATAGGGGGAGACGTAGCTGCCGATGATCTTCATGGCGCGCCACGCGCTGGCGAGCCCCGCCGCAGCGCCGCGGCGACGGCGGCGCCGGGGATCACGAAAATCTCGGATCGGGAGGCGGTGAGATAATAGCCCGGATGGTCGATCCGCAGGCACAGGTCGCGGACGCCGGCGCGCAGATCATAGGCCTCGCGGGCTTCCCCCTGGGCTCCCGAACGGGCCGGTTGGGATGGAAACACATAGGCGGTGTAGACATAACGATTGGTCCGTGGGTCGCGGGACGGATGAAGCTGCTCTCCTTCGATGGCGACGCCTCCGCCGGGCAGCGCCCGCTCTCTGCGATTGAGTAAGGTGTAGGGCGAGCGATCGTTGTAATAAGGCCCCAAGGCGGTAATCCCATAGTCGTCGCTTAACGGGCAGAAATCCGCCATCACATAAAGACCGCTGCCGCTGCCGCCGCTGGCCGATTCCAGATCCACCTCCGACGAAAATTCGATTCGGAGCAAATCGGGGCTTGCCGCGGGCGAATAAGTGTCGAGGTCGAGGGCTTCGAACGCTGCCCGATCGACCAGACGGACGTTCTCGTACCGATAGTTTCCGAGGTGCGGACCGCAGCCGCCCAATGCGAGCAACAGGATCAGCGCGCCCGATGTGGCCGCCGCGCGGCAAGTGGAGCTGAAAGGGCTGCCGGCGATCTTCATGCGGGTCATTCTTGCCAAATTTTGCCAAAAGCTCTATAGTTCGCCCATGGCTACGATGAATATTTCTTTGCCCGACGACCTCAAGAGCTTCGTCGATACGCAGGTCGCCGGCCGCTATAGCACGAGCAGCGAATATGTCCGCGAACTGATCCGCCGCGAGCAGGACAAGCAGAAGCTGCGCGATCTTCTCATGGAAGGCGCCAACTCCCCGCTCGAAGGCCCGGCAGACGAGGCCTATTTCGAGGGACTGCGCGAACGGATTCGGAAGCGCGCTCGCAGGTGAAAGCGAAGACCGTCCTTCGCCGCAGGTCCGCCCGGCTGGATTTGGATCAGGCTGCCGACCATTATGAGGCTGAGGCAGGTCCGGACGTCGCCTTACGCTTTGTCGACGCGGTCGAGGCTGCCTACCGCACGATCGGCGAGCGGCCTTCTGTCGGATCGTCCCTCTGGGCCGAGCAACTCGGAATTGCGGGGCTGCGCAGCCGCCCGGTCGCGCGCTTCCCTTATCTTATATTCTATCTCGAGGAGGAGGAGCATGTCGAAGTGTGGCGCGTGCTCCATGCCAGACGAGACATTCCGGGCGAGTTAGCGGGCAAGGAGATCTGAGTTTTGTCAGCCTTTGCGCGACCTGCTCTCCAACCACAATCCCATGCCCACGAGGACGATCGCGAGGACCCAAGCGCCTCGATAAAAGTGCGGCTTGATACAGGCCGCTTGCAGGCTGAAGGCGCCAACGTGATAGCATTGCAGCCCCAAAATACGGGTTTCGCTGACAAATATGAAGAGCGCCGCGCCCAGCATGGCACCCAACAACAGCAGCACGATGCCCAATCGACTTTGGCAATGCCAGTTTTGGTCGCGGCTCCACAAATAAACCGCCAATGGCGTAGGCAATGACCGGCAATAAGCTGAACAGGATTGCCACTACGATGAATGCTGCCCGGATGATGATTACAGGGATCCCGCTGCGATGAGAAAAGCCTGCGGCTACTCCCAAGGTCTTACCGTCCGTGCCGTTGAGCTTCATAGCCGCCCCACATTCTCTAAATTGCCCATGGTTAGCATATCAGGTGCACGCCGAGGCGGCGAGGGAGTTCGCGACTACATCGGCGTCATCCCCGCTTGCCCCCGCCCCGCCCCCACATCCGCGCTTGCCCCGATATCGGCAGGTGCCTATATAGCCCCTGCCTTCCTCTACATCGTCAAACATGTCGAGGCTGGCCCCGGGGACGGGGCCGGCAGCGAAGGCCCATGTTTTACGGAAAAGGGATTGATGGCGGACATTGCCGCTTTGACCAGGTTGATCGAGCCGGAGGCGCAGGCCGAGGGGCTTGCCCTCGTGCGCGTCAAGATGACCGGCGGGACTTCGGACCCGACCCTGCAGGTGATGGCCGAGCGCCCGGACACGCGCCAGCTCACGCTCGAGGATTGCGCGCGGCTGTCGCGGCGCCTGTCGGACCTGCTCGATGCGCTCGAGGAGCAGGGCGCCGACCCGATCGAGACCGCCTATCGGCTCGAGGTCAGCTCGCCCGGCATCGACCGGCCGCTGACCCGGCTTTCGGACTATGACGATTGGAAGGGCCATGAGGCGCGGATCCATCCGCACGAGCCGCTGGACGGACGCAAGCAGCTCTCCGGCGATCTCATCGGGGTGGACGGCGAGGACGTGCGGATCGACGTCAAGGGGCTGGGCGAAACCCGCATCGCCTTCGCCGCCATCCGCAACGCCAAATTGCTGATGACCGACCGGCTGCTCGCCGCCACCGCGCCGCTTTCGAGCGAAGGCGCCGAGGAATTTGAAGACGAGATTTTGGAAGACGAGACTTTGGTTGACGAGACCGGGCCCGAGCCCGGGACCGAGATAGAGGAAGAAGACTGATGGCCACCGACGCCGACACCGCCGCGAACCCCCAGGGACCGGTTTCCGCCAACCGGGCCGAGCTGATCGCGATCGCCGATGCGGTCGCCCGCGAGAAATTGATCGACCGGATGATCGTGATCGAGGCGATGGAGGACGCGATCCAGCGCGCCGCCCGCGCCCGCTACGGCGCCGAGAACGACATCCGCGCCAAGCTCGATCCGACCACGGGCGATCTTCGCCTGTGGCGGGTGGTCGAGGTGGTCGAAGAGGTCGACGACTATTTCAAGCAGGTGAATCTGGAGGACGCCGAGAAGCTGCAGAAGGGCGCCGTGCTCGGCGACTATATCGTCGATCCGCTGCCCCCGATCGAATTCGGCCGGATCGCCGCCCAGGCGGCCAAGCAGGTGATCTTCCAAAAGGTCCGCGACGCCGAGCGCGAGCGCCAGTTCGAGGAGTTTAAGGAGCGCGCCGGCGAGATCATCACCGGCGTCGTCAAGCGGGTTGAGTTCGGCCATGTCGTCGTCGACCTCGGCCGCGCCGAGGGCGTGATCCGCCGCGACCAGCAGATTCCGCGCGAGATCGTCCGCGTCGGCGATCGCACCCGCTCGCTGATCATGAACGTGCGCCGCGAAAATCGCGGGCCGCAGATCTTCCTGAGCCGCGCCCATCCCGATTTCATGAAGAAATTGTTCGCCCAGGAAGTGCCCGAGATTTACGACGGCATCATCGAGATCAAGGCCGCGGCCCGCGATCCGGGCAGCCGCGCCAAGATCGGCGTGATCAGCCACGACAGCTCGATCGACCCGGTCGGCGCCTGCGTCGGCATGAAGGGCTCGCGGGTGCAGGCCGTGGTCCAGGAGCTGCAGGGCGAGAAGATCGACATCATCCCGTGGAGCGAGGATCTCGCCACCTTCGTCGTCAACGGCCTGCAGCCGGCGACGGTGAGCCGGGTCGTGATCGACGAGGAAGAGAGCCGGATCGAGGTCGTCGTGCCCGACGATCAGCTCAGCCTGGCGATCGGCCGGCGCGGGCAGAATGTGCGGCTCGCCAGCCAACTGACCGGCTCGGCGATCGACATCATGACCGAGCAGGACGCGTCCGAGAAGCGCCAGCGTGAGTTCGTCGAGCGCTCCGAACTGTTCCAGAAGGAGCTCGACGTCGACGAGACGCTGGCTCAGTTGCTCGTCGCCGAGGGCTTCGGCGCGCTCGAGGAGGTCGCTTATGTCGAGCTCGACGAGCTGGCGACGATCGAAGGCTTCGACGAGGAGCTGGCGACCGAGCTGCAGAGCCGCGCCGGCGAGGCGCTGCAGCGGCAGGAAGAGGCCCATCGCGAGGAGCGCCGCGCGCTCGGCGTCTCGGACGAGCTGGCCGAAATGCCCTACCTCACCGAAGCGATGCTGGTCACGCTCGGCAAGGCGGGCATTTTGACCCTCGACGACCTCGCCGATCTCGCCACCGACGAGCTGGTCCAGAAGAAGCGGCCCGAGCAGCGCCGTCAGCGCGAGAGCAATCGGACCGAGGACAAAGGCGGTCTGCTCGCCGACTACGGGCTCAGCGACGAGCAGGGCAATGAGATCATCATGGCCGCCCGCGCGCACTGGTTCGAGGATGAAGGGGAGGACGCGAATGCGGAACCCTCCCAATGAGACCGTAAGCGGAGCGAACAGAGTTCGTTCGTCCCGAGCGAAGTCGAGGGGCGCCGGCACGGACTCATCACGGACGCCCCTCGACTTCGCTCGGGACGAACGGGGTGGGGATGCTGCGCATGTGGCCGAACGGACCTGCATTCTCTCGCGGCGGACGGCGTCTCGGGATGAGCTGATCCGCCTCGCGCTCTCGCCCGAAGGCGAGGTCGCGCCGGACGTACGGGCGCGGGCGCCTGGGCGGGGGGCCTGGATCGGGGTGGATCGGGCGACGCTCGAAAGCGCGCTGGCCAAGGGCAAGCTCAAGGGTGCGCTTGCCCGGGCGTTCAAGACCAATGAGGTGAGTGCGCCGGCGGATCTGGGCGAACGGATCGAGGCGGCATTGCGGCAATCGACGCTCGACCGGCTGGGTCTGGAGGCGCGCGCGGGCAATCTCCTGCTGGGCGCCGAGAAGATCGAGGTCGCCGCCCGCAAAGGCGAGGTCGTGCTGCTTTTGCACGCCGCGGATTCGCGCGAAGACGGCCGCCGCAAGCTCGATCAGGCCTGGCGGGTCGGCTCCGACGATGAGGGCAGCGGCCTCAAGGGTCTGGTCTTGCCGGTGGAAAGACCCATATTGTCAATGGCGCTTGGCCGCGAAAATGTGGTACATGCCGCCATTATCGATCGTGCCGCGGCCGCGCGCGTGAACCACGCGCTTGGGCGGTGGTGCGCTTTTATCGGACGCGTGGATGAGTTAAGCGCCGCGACGGCAGTGACGCCGGGCGCTTCGGCTGCGGATTGAACGAAGGAATTTGCGTGAGCGACACGACTGACAAGCCGAAGCTGGGGACCAGGGCGCCTCTGGGTCTCAAGCGCACGGTCGAGACCGGCAAGGTGAAGCAGAGCTTCAGCCACGGCCGCTCGAACACCGTGGTCGTCGAGGTGAAGAAAAGGCGCATCCTCGGTCGTCCCGGCGAGGCCCCCGAGGCGCCCAAGCCCGAGCCGGTCGCGCCGCCGCCGCCGCCGGCCCCCACCGCGCGTGCCCCCGAGCCCGCGCCGAAACCCGCCGCGCCCAAGGCCGGCAGCGCCCAGGATCGCAAGGAATTGCAGGAGCGGCTGCTCCGCGAGGCCGAAGAGAACCGGCTCGCGACGTCCGAGGAGGCGCGCCGCCGCGAGGACAAGCAGGCGCTGGCCCAGACCGAGGACGAGAAGCGCCGCGCCGACGACAATCGCAAGGCCGAAGAGGCCGCCGCCGAAGCGGCCCGGCTCGCCGCTGAAGCCGAGGCGAACGCCCCCGCTCCCGCCGAAGCACCCGCGCCCGAAGCGCCGGCCGCTGCCGTGCCCGAGGCCGACGATGGCGAGCGCGGGCGTCCGCGCCACGGCCATGCCGCGCCCAAGCGGCCCGAGCCCGCCCGCCCGTCGCGCGGCCGCGAAGAGCATCGCCGCGAGCGCGGCAAGCTCACCGTCAGCCGGGCGCTCGGCGAGGATGGCGACGCCCGCGCCCGCAGCCTCGCGGCGCTCAAGCGCTCGCGCGAAAAGGAACGCCGCGCCCATGCCCAGTCGGGCCCCGCCGCCAAGCAGGTCCGCGACGTCATCGTCCCCGATGCGATCACCGTCGCCGAGCTCGCCAACCGCATGGCCGAGCGCGCCGCCGATCTGGTCAAATCGCTGTTCAAGATGGGCATGCCGGTCACCGTCAACGAGGTGATCGACCAGGATACGGCCGAGCTGCTCGTCACCGAATTCGGCCACAATATCCAGCGGGTCAGCGACAGCGACATCGACATCCAGTCGGAAGAGGATGTGGATGCGGACGAGACGCTGCTGCCGCGCCCGCCGGTGGTCACGATCATGGGCCATGTCGATCACGGCAAGACCTCGCTGCTCGACGCGATCCGCGGCGCCAATGTCGTCGCCGGCGAATCCGGCGGGATCACCCAGCATATCGGCGCCTATCAGGTGAGCCTGCCCGACAAATCGAAGGTCACCTTCCTCGACACGCCGGGCCACGAGGCCTTCACCGAGATGCGCGCGCGCGGCGCCAACGTCACCGACATCGTCATCCTGGTGGTCGCGGCCGACGACGGGCTGAAGCCGCAGACGATCGAGGCGATCAACCATACCAAGGCGGCCGGCGTGCCGATGATCGTGGCGATCAACAAGATCGACAAGCCCGGCGCCAATGCGCAGAAGGTGCGCGAGGAATTGCTCCAGCACGAGAT
>Ga0190275_10000098_pt1 | contig 105808 bp, 88 predicted proteins | sample Popmic550T_FD_133745 | JGI IMG/M metagenome (GOLD analysis project Ga0190275, IMG submission 133745) | Populus adjacent soil microbial communities from riparian zone of Yellowstone River, Montana, USA - 550 T | ecosystem: Environmental > Terrestrial > Soil > Riparian zone > Trees stand... | reverse complement strand
GAATGAATCGCGGACTTTTTCCCGACATCGGCGTCACCCTGAACTTGTTTCAGGGTCCAGCTGGTCGCTCGCCCGGGAAGCGGAAAGCTGGATGCTGAAACAAGTTCAGCATGACGGGATGAGCGAGCGCTTCAGTCTAAAATGATCATGCTCTAGCTTGGTGGCGTAGACTTCACGCCCTGTTAGGCTATCTTCATCAACGCCTTTTGGTCGGGGCCGCTTCAGCGGGCCCACCTTTTGATGAACCTTCCGGCGGAACTATGGCAGTCGGCGGAGCCACCACGACGGGCGCAGGTGGCGTCGGCCTCAAAAACCAAGCCAACAATGCGGCCACAATAACCAATGCTAGAGCATAAATGCGCCCGAAAACCTTTAGTGCACCCTCGGCTGACGCGATGCTCTTTTGAACTTCGATCAGCTTGGCATGAGTTTCTTTGCCGTCAGTTTTAAAATCGCCGAAGTCATCCCGCATTCGGTCAATCTTTTCGCCAAGTACGCCAAGGTCCTTCTGCATTTGCATGACGGCTTGCAGCGTCCAGCTATGGTCCATGCTTGAGGGCTGCGGGTTTCCCTCTGGCAAACTTGACGGAGGCCCTTGGCCTGGTGTCGGTTTGGAAGAAGTCGTGCGCGGAGGCATCAGATGCGACCCTCATGCGCTTGTTTAAGCCAATTCCAAAATGCCTGGTTAGAGAAACCCCAATAATTTGGGGTCAACTCACTCACAAGTAAGTAGCCATCCAGAGCCCCAATAAGCCCACCGTCAGGTAATTTCTGTTTGCCCCCAAGGCTGATAGAGAGCGTTGCAGCGGAGTCAGGAGTTGCTACGATCCACGCCGTATCGGAATATTTATAATGCTTTTCAGCATACTTCGCGGCCAGCAGCGACTCGACGAGCGGCTCGGGCTTTGCGGTAATGACGGCGTAAACGGGCATGTTGGGTACCTATCTAGGGATGACTCCTAACGAAGTCACCATCACCTTGATCCGAGGCGGAGCTACTGAGTCTAGGATATCCCATTTGCGCTGGAGGGCAGTTCACCTCACGAACGGGTCCCGTAATCCCACCCCGATGCTGGCCCGGGCCGCTTCGGCCTCCGAGCTGGTCACCGGATAAGCGCAATAATCGGCGGCGTAGAAGGCGCTGGGGCGGTGGTTGCCGCTGAGGCCCAGCCCACCGAAGGGCGCGTTGCTCGGGGCGCCGTTGGTCGGCTTGTTCCAGTTGATCACTCCGGCGCGGATATTGGCCCAGAAGCGGTCGTAAAGCTCGGGGCTGCCGCCGACGAGGGAAGCGGCGAGGCCGTAGCGGGTGGCGTTGGCCTCGGCGAGCGCCGCGTCGAAATCGGCGACCCGGATCACCTGGAGAACGGGACCGAACAGCTCCGCGTCCGGCCGTTCGGCGACGTCGGTGACGTCGATGATGGCCGGGGTCAGGAACGGCTTGTCGGCGACCGGCCGGTCGAGCCGCCGGATCGCCCGCCCGCCCTTGATCATCAGGTCGAGGAACGCGTCCTGGAGCTGGTCGGCGGCCTGGTTGTCGATCACCGGGCCCATGAAGGGGCTTGGAGCCGCGTGCGGATGATCGACGATGATCCGCTCGGCGAGCTTGACGATCTCGGCCAGCAGCGGCTCGTGCTGGCCCTCCTCGACGATCAGCCGCCTGGCGCCGGTGCAGCGCTGGCCGGAGCTCATGAAGGCGGACTGGACGGCGATCACCGCGGCCGCCGGAACGTCCTTGGCGTTCCAGACGACGAGAGGGTTGTTGCCGCCCATCTCGAGCGCGAGGATCTTCTGCGGAGCGTCGGCGAACTGGCGGTGGAGGGCGAGACCGGCGCGGGCCGAGCCGGTGAAGAGCAGGCCGTCTATCCCCGGGCTCGCCGCCAGCGCCTTGCCGATTTCGACCCCGCCCTGGACGCAGCGAACGACGTCTTCCGGGACCCCGGCCTCATGGTAGAGCCGGACCAGCATCTCGCCCACCGCCGGGGTCTTCTCCGACGGCTTGAACACGACCGCATTGCCGGCGAGCAGGGCCGGGACGATGTGCCCGTTGGGCAGGTGGGCCGGGAAATTGTAGGGGCCGAGCACCGCCAGGACGCCGTGGGGCTTGTGGCGGACGGCGACTCGGGCGCCGAGCGCGCCCTCCATCTGCCGCTTCGAGGTTCGTTCGGAATAAGCGGCGACCGAGATGTCGACCTTGCCGACGACGGCGTCGACCTCGGTCGCGGTCTCCCAAAGCGGCTTGCCGGTCTCGCGGGCGATGAGGTCGGCGAGCTTCTCCTTATGGCCCCGGACGACGTTGGCGAAACGGCGCAGGGTCTCGATCCGGACCGCAAGCGGCTTCGCCGCCCAACTCGCCCAGGCGGCCCGGGCGCGGGCGACCTCGGCCTCCACGTCGCCGATTTCGCCCGTCCACAGATGCGCCCCGGTGGCGGGTTCGATCGAACTGATGGTCGCCATGGCGGCTGACCCACCATTTTTGGCTGCGGCGGTCAAGACGCCGTCCGCATTGCCTCGCCCATGCGCCTGACGGCGCTGATCTTTTGGTGGAAGGCGCTCCAGTCGTCCGCTTCGTCGATGCGGCTCCAGATCGCTTCGACCTCGTCGATATGCATCGAGCAGGGTCCCTCGTCCGACCAATGAAGGTGGTCGAGCGCATCCTCGACCGCGTCGAATTGCGCGACGGAGTCGCGGAAACTTGCGAAAGCGTCACTTTCATACACATCATCGGCCGGGGAGGGGCCGCGCCGCTGGCCGCCGCGCCAGTCGAAGAAGAAGCGGTCGAGGGTCACCGTCTTCGCGGCGAGCGCCGTCTCGAGCGCGACGAGCAAAGCGGAATCGCTCTCCCGGCCGCTGGGCCGGATGCCGAGCCGATCGAAGATAGCGGCTACCAGGCGCCGCTGGAACTCGGCCGGGAAGGCGTCGAGCGACGGGTTCAGAGCATCCGCTTCGGCGATTCCCCTTAGCGAGACGGCGAGCTGGAGCACGTCCCAGTGGATCGCCTCCGGCTGGCGGCCGAACGCATAAAGTCCCGAATGGTCGAAATAAGCGGCGGTGAATCGGCCGTCCCAGAAAGGCGTGAAGCGCCAAGGGCCGTAGTCGAAGCTTTGGGCCGTGATCGCGATATTGTCGCTGTTGAGAACGCCATGGACGAAGCCGGCGGCGATATAGGAGGCGGCCAGCCGGGCGGCTTCGCGCGCCACATGGGCCAGGAGACGGGCGGGGGCGCCATCGCTCCCGCCCTCGTCCGCGAAATAATGGCGCAGGCAATAGTCCGTAAGCTTGGTCAGGGCCGCCGAATCCTGGAAATAGGCCAGCCTCTGGAAGGTGCCGATGCGGATGTGGCTGTGCTGGAGGCGGACGAGGACGGCGGAGCGGGTCGGCGAGGGCTCGTCGTTCCGCTCCAGCGCCTCGCCGGTTTCGATCAGCGAGAAGCTCTTCGAAGTCTCCACCCCGAGCGCTTCCAGCATCTCGGTCGCGAGCACCTCCCGGACCCCGCCCTTCAGGGTCAGCCGGCCGTCGCCGAAGCGGCTGTAGGGGGTCTGGCCCGTGCCCTTGGTGCCGAGGTCGAGCAGCCGACCGCCCGAATCCCGCAATTGGGCGAAGAGGAAGCCTCGGCCGTCGCCTATGTCCGGATTGTACACCCGGAACTGATGGCCGTGATAGCGAAGCGCGAGCGGCTTCGGGAGATTGTCCGGCAAAGGCTCGAACCGGCCGAAATGGCGAAGCCATTGCGCGTCGGTCAGCTCAGCCAGCCCGACGGCCGGCGCCCAGCGGTCGTTGCGGAAGCGATGCACGGTCTTCGGGAAGTCGGCCGCCTCCACCCGATCGTAGAGCGCGTCGCCCAACTCGAGGATCGCGGGATCGGCGCGATAGCTGGCGGCTTGCGGAACGCGCGTCATCGCGAGATAGGAAACGCAGGCAGATAGGGGAGGCGCATGGTCGACTGGTCCGATGGCTATTGGACGTCGAGCGACGGGCTCCGGCTCCATTACCGCGAATATGCCGGAAACGCGGCCCGCCCGCCTATCCTGTGCCTATCCGGACTGACCCGTAACGCGCGCGACTTCGAAGGGGTTGCCGAGCGCCTGAAAGGCGAATGGCGGCTGATCTGCGTCGAGCTGCGGGGCCGCGGGCAGAGCGACTATGCCAAGGATGCCATGACCTATGTCCCGCCGACCTATTGGCAGGACATGGAGGCCCTGATCGCCGCTCTGGAGTTGAAGCGGTTCGTCCTGTTCGGGACCTCGCTCGGTGGGCTCATCACCATGTTGCTGGCGCTGGCCGGCAAGGATCGGATCGCCGGCGCCCTTCTCAACGACATCGGGCCCGAGCTCGAGCAAGGCGGGCTCGATCATATCCGTTCCTACGTCGGGCGCTCGCAAAGCTGGCCGACCTGGCTCCACGCCGCCCGCTTCCTGTGCGAGGCGCAGAGCGATCGCTATCCGGACTGGGCCATCGGGGACTGGCTGGTCTACGCCAAGAGGCTGTGCAGGCTGAACCCGAGCGGCCGGATCGTCTTCGATTACGACATGCGCATCGCCGAGCCGTTCCGCCAGCCGGGCGGCGATACGGGCTTCGACCTGTGGACCGCGTTCGCGGCGTTGAAGGGGGTGCCGTCGCTGGTCGTGCATGGGGAGGTTTCGGACCTTCTGAGCCGGGCGACGGTCGAACGGATGGTGGCGGAGAACCCGGCGATGGAGGCGGTAACGGTGCCCAATGTTGGCCATGCGCCGACTTTGGAAGAGCCGGCGGCGGCGGCGGGGATCGATCGGCTGCTGGCGCGGGTAGTCGCTGAGGCGGCGGCTGCTTCTGCGTCACCCTGAACTTGGTTCAGGGTCCAGTCCTCCGCCCGCGAGGCGGCTCCAACTTGGATGCTGAAACAAGTTCAGCATGACGATAGAGGTAGGGCGACGACGACACAGGTTGATTTCTTAGTCTTTCTCCCCCATATGGCTTCCAGCGAAACGTCATTGCAGCGTGAACGCCCCTATCGGGCCGGCTCCGTTTCGTCATTTACCAAGTCTACCCTTTTCACGCGGGTTGGCAGAAACCCGCCGCGTTTCCGCGCGCCGTTTCGGCTGCGCGGGTGCGCCGCTCAATACAGTGAGTTATCATGTCTTTTGAAAATCTCGGGCTTTCGCAGCCCGTCCTCCAGGCGCTCGCCCTGAAGGAATATTCCACTTCGACTCCGATCCAGGAGCAGGCGATCCCGATCCTCCTGAAGGGCAAGGATCTGCTCGGGATCGCGCAGACCGGCACCGGCAAGACGGCGGCCTTCATGCTTCCGTCGATCGACCGGCTGATCGCTTCCGGCAAGCGCCCGCAGCGCGGCGCCTGCCGGATGCTGGTTCTTGCCCCGACCCGCGAGCTCGCCTCGCAGATCGCCGAGAGCGCGCGCGCCTACGGGCGCTTCAGCCATATCAGCGTCGCCACCGTCTTCGGCGGCACCTCGATCAACAAGAACCGGCAGGACCTGTCGCGCGGAGTCGACGTTCTCGTCGCCACTCCGGGCCGGCTGCTCGACCTGGTGGAGCAGCGTTGGCTCGACCTGAGGCAGGTCGAGATCCTCGTCCTCGACGAGGCCGATCAGATGCTCGACCTCGGCTTCATCCACGACCTCAAGAAAATCGTCCGCTTCCTGCCCGAGAAGAGGCAGAGCCTGTTCTTCTCGGCGACCATGCCCAAGGCGATCCGCGATCTCGCGGACAAGTTCCTGACCAGCCCCGAGCAGGTCGCGGTGACCCCGGTCGCCTCGACGGTCGAGCGGGTCGAGCAGTACGTCACCTTCGTCAACCAGGCCGAGAAGCCGGCCTTGCTGACCATGATGCTCCGGGTCGGCTTCGGCGCGGCGGCGCCCGGCAAGAAGGGCGGCTCGATGGACCGGGTGCTGATCTTCAGCCGAACCAAGCATGGTGCGGATAGGATCGTGAAGCAGCTCGCCCAGACCGGTATCCCGGCCAACGCCATCCACGGCAACAAGAGCCAGCCGCAGCGCGAGCGGGCGCTGGCCGAGTTCAAGGACGGCAAGGTCAAGATCCTGATCGCGACCGACATCGCCGCGCGCGGGATCGACGTCTCGGGCGTCAGCCACGTCATCAACTTCGACCTGCCCAACGTGTCGGAGCAATATGTCCACCGCATCGGCCGCACCGCGCGCGCCGGCGCCGCGGGCGTAGCGATCGCTTATTGCGCCGAGGACGAGCGGCCCTACCTCAAGGGCATCGAGCGGCTCACCAAGCAGGTGCTCACGCCGGTGCCGCTGCCCGAAGGCTTCAACGCCGAGGCGGCCCGGATCAAGACGGCCCGGGCCAATTCGCCGATCCAGATCGTCGAGCGCCCCGAGCGCGAGGAGCGCCATTCCCGCGGTCGTCCGGCCAAGCGCTTCAGCGCCCGCCCGGCGCGCCCGCAGGGCGAGAGCCGCAGCGGCGGCCGCCGCAGGTATGCCTCGAGGTAAACTAAATCCTGCCCTGCATTTGCAGGGGAGGGGGACCACCCGAAGGGTGGTGCAGGGGCCTTGCTGACTCCGAAGGACTCCGCCACCGCGCTTCGCGCGGTCCCCCTTCCCCGGAAATCCGGGGGAGGAATTTAGACGCCCGTCCATGCCCTTCCTCCTTCCGCTCCTGCTCGCCCAGGCGACGCCCGACATAATCGTCACCGGCCGGGGCCTCGCCCCCACCGCAGGCGAGGCGGTGTTCGATACCGCCGTCATCGACCGCGAGCGCCTGACAGGCTCGGCCTCGGGCCGGCTCGAGGAGGTGCTTCGCGACGTTCCCGGCTTCCAGCTCTTCCGCCGTTCCGACGCGCGTTCCGCCAATCCGACCAGCCAGGGCGCCACTCTGCGGGCGCTCGGCGGCAATGCGTCGAGCCGAGTCCTGCTCCTGCTCGACGGAGTGCCGCAGACCGACCCGTTCGGCGGCTGGGTAAGCTGGCCGGCTTATCATCCCGAGCGGCTGGGTGAGGCCCGGATCACTCGCGGCGGCGGCAGCGGCGTTCAGGGGCCGGGGGCGCTGGCCGGGACGATCGAGCTTGCCAGCGCGACCCCGGCCGAGCTGGACGGAGCCCAGGGCCGCCTCGCTCGCGGAAGCCGCGACGGCCTCGACGCCTTCGCCGGGCTCGGACTGAATCTCGGCGAAGGCTTCGTCGCGGTCTCAGGGGCCTGGCAGCGCGGCGACGGGTTCATCCCGATCGTCGGCGAACAGAGGGGCCCCGCCGACCGGCCTTCGCCTTATGAGCAGATGAGCCTCGCCGTGCGCGGGGTCGCTCCGCTTCCCGGCGACGTCGAGCTGCAGGCCAGCGGGCTGGCCTTTTCCGACGCTCGGGAGCGTGGAACGGCCTTTTCCGGAATCCGAACCCGGGGCGCCGACGGGTCGATTCGCCTGGTCGGGCGGCGGTGGAGCGCGCTCGGCTACGTCCAGACCCGGGATTTCTACAACAGCTTCGCCGGCGTCACCGCCGGGCGGACGGCGGCGAACCGCACTTCCGAACAATTCAGTGTACCGGCGACGGGCCTCGGCGCCCGGTTCGAGGCGCGTCCCAGGATCGGTCCCGGCCTCGAGCTTCGCATCGGCGGCGACTGGCGCCTGACCGACGGCGAGACCCGCGAGCTGTTCGCCTTCGTCGCCGGATCGGGCACCCGTGGGCGGGTCGCCGGGGGACGAACCCAGACCCTGGGCGGCTTCGCCGAGGCGGCGCGGACCTCCGAAGCTATGACCCTCACCGTCGGCGGGCGGATCGATCGCTGGACCATTTCGCAGGGCCGGCTCAACGAACGGGTGCTGGCGACCGGCGCTGTGCTCACCGACACCGCGTTTCGCGACCGTTCGGGCTGGGAGCCGACCGGGCGGGCCGGGATCGCGTGGCGCGCCGCGGACGCCCTGACCCTGCGTGGCGCCGCCTATCTCGGCTGGCGGCTGCCGACCCTGAACGAACTTTACCGGCCGTTCCGTGTCGGGGTCGACGCGACCGCTGCCAATGCCGAGCTGGCGCCCGAGCGGTTACGGGGCGTCGAGGCGGGCCTGGATTGGCGGCCGGCACCGGGCGCGAGGATCGGCTTCACCGCCTTTTCCAACCGGCTCGAGGGCGCGATCGCCAATGTGACCCTGGGGCGGGGGCCGGGGACCTTTCCGGGGGTCGGCTTCGTCGCGGCCGGCGGCGACTATCGGCGACGGGGCAATCTCGACGCGATCGAGGCCGAAGGCGTCGAGCTGGAGGGCCGTTATTCGGCGGGAGCCTGGACGGTGTCGGCCGGCTGGTCCTGGGTCGACGCCCGGGTGGAGGCCAGCGGGCCGGCGGCGGCGCTGGACGGCCTGAGGCCGGCGCAGACTCCGCGGCACAGCCTCTCGTCGACCCTTGCCTGGGCCCGGGACGGCGCCCGCGCCTCGATGACCGCGCGCTATGGCGGCCGTCAATTCGAGGACGATCTCAATCGCCAGAGCCTTCCGGGCGCGTTCACCCTGGACGCCGCCGGGCTGGTCCCGCTTGGGCGGCGGCTGGCGATCGAAGGCCGGGTGGAGAATCTGACCGATGCCCGCATCCTGGCCGGGATCAGCGGCGACGGCGTCAGGGAGCGGGCGACCCCGCGAACCTTGTGGATCGGGCTTCGCTTCGGTGGCTTGCGGTAGAGTGATCGCCCGTTTAAGTTGCGCCTTGAAACCTAAAAGGGAGATCGGACATGATCGTCTACGGAGCCTCGCTGTCGCCGTTCGTCCGCAAGGTCCTGGCCTTTGGCGCGGAGAAGGGCCTTGAGCTCGAGCACAAGCCCCTCGGACTCGGCTCCGACGATCCGGGCTTTCTCGCCTGCAGTCCCTTCCGAAAGATCCCCGGCTTCAGCGACGGCGATTTCAAAATCTCCGATTCGTCGGCCATTATCCATTATCTGGAAGCGAAATATCCGGAGCCCGCCCTGATCCCCGCCGAGCCTGAGGCCCGGGCCCGGACGATCTGGTTCGACGAGTTCGCCGATACCATCCTGTGCGCCTGCGGGGCCAAGATGTTCTTCAACCGGATCGTCGCTCCGCGCTTCCTCGGCCGCGAAGGCGATCTCGAGGCGGCGGACAAGGCCGAGAAGGAAGAGCTGCCGCCGATCCTCGACTATCTCGAGCGGATTCTTCCGGAGAACGGCTTCCTGGTCGGGGAGGGGATCACCCTCGCCGACATCGCGGTGGCGACGGCCTTCGCCAATTTCCGGCACCTTGGAATGACGATAGATTCCGGCCGCCACCCGAAGGTCGCGGCCTTCGCCGACCGAATGCTGGCTCGGCCCAGCTTCTCCGGCTGGGTCGAGCGCGAAACGGCCTTCCTGGAGAAAACCGCGGCTTGAGGCGGCCTCGTCATTGCGAGCCCAGCGAAGCCATCCAGCGCGGTGTCCGCGCTTCCTGGATTGCTTCGCCGCCTCGCGCCTCGCAAGGGACGAGACCATTCATAGCAGGTCTTCTAGCCCGGCTCCGTGCATCCCATTGCCGCCTTCGCCTGAGCGAGCTGTTCCGCGCCGGACTTCACGCCCGGCCTGTCCTCGATCGAGCCTTCCTCCTCGCGCGTGAGGCGCCAGGATCCGTCGGGCTGACGAAGCCACATCAGGTAGCCGCAGATGATCTGGAGCTTGTCGGCCTTGCCGACGAAGTCGACCGCGGCGAAAATCCCGGCGACCGGGGCGTTCACAGGATTGTCGTACCAGCTAACCTTCACGGGGCCTCGACGAAGCCCCCCGCCGGCGCGGTCGTTGAACGCCTTGTGGGCCGCCTGCCACCGCGGAAGCGGGTTCATCTCCTGCATGGAGGGCGTCAGCAGGTTCCACGCGTCCCGGTAACGGCCCGAATCGCGCCCCTCGAAGTAGCGTGCGGTGAGGTCCATGATCGTTTTCACGTCCGCCGGGCCCGGCGTCCATCCGGTCGGACGGGGAAGGACGGGCGCCGGCTTGGCGGCGCAATCCGCTTCCTGCTCCAGGGTCAGTCCGACCGCCGTCCGGGTGCCGGCGGAGGAGTCGAGCTTTTCGTCGCTGCGCCAGCGATAATGGCCGAGCGTGACCGGAGAGCCGCCGCACAGCTTGGCTGCTTCCTCATTCGCGATGCGCTGGCCCTGCTCGAGAGTCAGGCCCGGGGCGGTGAGGACGATCCGATATCTCTTCTCACCGATCTTCTGGCGGCTTATCGCTGGGGCGGGCGGAGTCGCTGCGAGCAGCAGGACGGTGAGGATTGGCATGAGGCAATCTAAACCCGAAGCGCGCGAAGCGATAGGCGGGAGTTGAAGGAAGCGCGATGGCGGATCATTTCGCGACGATCGACTGGCGTTCGGACGGGGGTTTTCGCGAGGGGCGCTACAGCCGCGCGCACAGCTGGAGCTTCGACGGGGGCGCCATCGTTCCGGCCTCCGCCTCGCCGCACGTCGTGCCGGGGCCGATGTCGGATCCGGCCGGAGTCGATCCGGAAGAGGCGCTGGTCGCCTCGGTCTCGTCCTGCCACATGCTCTGGTTTCTCCACCTCGCGCGCGATTCCGGCCTGGACGTCGTCGCCTATCGCGACGAAGCGCGGGGAACGATGGGCAAGGACGGTCGCGGCCGGATGGCGATGACTCGGATCGCGCTTCGCCCCGAGATCGAGTTCGCGGGGGAGGGACCTGACGGGGAGGCGCTGGCGAGGCTTCACCACGACGCCCACGAACGCTGCTTCATCGCCAATTCGCTTCACACCGAGATCGTCGTCGAGTGAAGCTCGGCCGCCCGAGCGGCTTGCCTCATATTCCCAATGCATTAGTCGGGAATTCTCTCTTGCAACGAAAGCCTCGCCGATGCGCCGCCTTGCCGCCCTCCTGATCTTCGCCGCCGCGCCCGCCGCCGCCCAGCCGTCGGCGGCTCCCGTCGCGGCCCCGGCGGGAGCTTCGGCCCCGATCCTGGAGGCGATGCGCCGCGATTTCCCGCTCGACCATCGGGCGATCGCCGCGAGCTTCGCCGGCAAGCCGCCGGAAGAGGCGCGGCGCCTGGCCTATGAGGGCATCGACCGCTTCCTTCGAGGGCGCCGGGATACCATCCTCGCGGCGCCGGGCCCGTTGCTGGTCGCGATCGAGGCCAGGCAGGGGCCGATGCTTCGAGCGCTGGGCAAGCAGGACGTACGGCTCTGCGCGAGCGTCGGCGACCGAGGCTTCTTCAGCCGCGAGGCGCTCGCGGGCGCCGAACCCGCCGGGCTCGCCGATTATGGCCTCGCCATGGTCGAAGCCGCCAAAGCGGGTTTCCGGGCGCCTCCCACGGCCCCCGCCACGAAGGAGGATTTCGAGGCCTGGCTGGCCGCGGTCGGAAAGGTCGAGCCGGCCGTGCCGGTCCGGGCGATGCTGTTCGATCCCGCCCTCCGCGCCGCCGCGAGCGCGGACCATCTCTGCCGAGGCGCCGCCGCCATGCACGAGGCCGTCGCCGAGCTTCAGCCCGGACGCCGCGACCGAATCGCCCGCACCGTCCTGGCCTCGGTGATCGCCGCTTCCGCGGCGCCCTGACCGACGCTTCGTTCGGGTTTTGCGACATCATCCCGACGAAAGTCGGGACCCCTGAACACGGCCCCGCCGAAGATAGGCGATGCGGTCGGCGACCCATTTAGCGATGGCCGCGTTCATGGATCCCGGATCAAGTCCGGGATGACGGCTTTGGCGATGCACGACGGGGAGGGCGATGCAGGACGGGAGGGCGGTGCAGGACGGGAGGGCGGGGGCATCCGTCCGCCGCGCCCGGCCCTGAAACGAAATGGAGGCCGGCATTGCTGCCGGCCTCCACTGTCCCTAGGTCCGTAAATCCTGCCCGTGAAGGCGAGATCGCCTTTCCCAGGGAGGTTCCGGCCGAGGCCTTGCGGCCCCGGTCGGTCCCTCAGGTTCCTTCGCAGGAATATTGCTATTCCGGTTCCGGTTCCTGCGGGTTCCGTGCCCCGCCTTGCGGCCGGCTTCGGTTCCCTGGCGGGGACTTTCCTTCTCGGCCTTGCGGCTTCGAACTCCAGTTCCCTATCGGTCGTCCGGGAAGCAAGCTTCGCGGTCGTCCTTTCGCGGTTCCTTCCGCCCGGGGGCTTCGGGTTCCGCCGGACCCTCGAAGGAAAGTGGGTTCGGCTTTGGCTTGCGCCGCCGCCTCGCGCTTCTTCCTTCCGGTTGCCCGGACCTCGCTTCGTCCAACTTCGGCTCTTGCGAGCTTCCGTCGATCTCCGTCCGGCCGTGCCTGGGAGCGTCTGTCCGTTTCCGGAAGGCCGCGCCCTGCCACAGGAAGGACATTGGCACCCGAATCCGATTCGCCAAGCGCTGAATCGGGGAGTCGGCCTGTGGATAACGGGGATATCGGGGATAAACATGGATTAATTTCCAACCCCGAGAAGTGCAACATCCGAAACGGAACAAATCAAGATTGCATTGTAGGACATTTCCTATTAAACTGAGCCTGTTCCAATAATTCGGCTCTTTGACATCGTGAAACAGATAATGAGCGCGCCCCGGATGGGCCGCGCAAGCTTGCTCCGCCGAATCCGAGGGATGGGGAGCGATCTTGCAAGCGGCCGCCGGGGCGGTCATGGACTCGCCATGCGCCGCAAAGCCCGAACCGCCTCGAAGGCCGAGAACCGGCCACGTTTCTGGGGTCGGCACGCCGTGGCCGCGGCGATCGCCAATCCCGAACGCGAAATCGTCCGGATCTGGGCGACCCGCGAGGCGGCGGAGGAGGTCGAGCTTCCCAAGGGCGTGCCCTTCACCTTCGCCGACGTCGCCGACCTCGGCCGGCTCGTTCCGAAGGACGCGCCGCACCAGGGCCTGATCGTGGAGGTCGAGCGCCTCGACGATCTGCTGCTGGCGGACGTGCTCCAGGACGCTCCCGAGCGCCGGCCCTTGCTGGTCCTCGACCAGGTCACCGATCCGCACAATGTCGGCGCCATACTCCGCTCCGCAGCGGCGTTCGACGCTCTAGCCCTGGTCACCCAGGACCGGCACGCTCCGCCCGAATCGGGCGCCCTGGCCAAGGCGGCGAGCGGAGCCCTGGAAACGGTGCCCTGGGTGCGGGTGGTCAATCTGGCGCGGAGCCTCGACGAAATGGCGGAGGCCGGCTTCTGGCGGATCGGCCTTACCGGCGAATCCGAAATGACCCTGGCCGAAGCGGTCGGGCCCGCTCGGGTGGCCCTGGTGCTCGGCGCCGAAGGGGAGGGGATGCGCCAGAATACGCAGGCGCATTGCGACGCTTTGGCGCGGCTTCCGATCAGCGGGCGGATGGAGAGCCTCAACGTTTCCAACGCCGCCGCGGTCGCGCTATACGCGGTTGCGACAGACGGGGGCTAATTCGGGGGGGTAAATCATGTCGTTCGTTCGATTGGCGTTCGTGGCCGCGGCCGCGCTCACGCTTTCATCCTGCATCCTGAGCCCGGGCAAGTTCGTCTCGGCGCTCCACATCGCCAAGGACCGGAGCTTCACCTTCACCTATGTCGGGGAGGTCGTCCTCCTCGATCCGGCGGCGGCGATGACCAAGGGGATGGAGGACGGACTGAACAGCGCCGGCGATTCGACCGAAGGCGGAATGATCGATCTGGACGACGACGGGGTCGGCAATTCGGTCGACGACGTCTCGAGCAACATGGCGGTCGTCATGAAACCCACCGTTCCCGCCGCGCCCGCCGCCGAATCGGCCAAGTCGATCGCCGAAGCCAAGGCGGTCGCCGAGGCGCTGTCGAAGGAGGTCGGCTACCGGTCGGTCGTCTATCTCGGCAGGAACAAGTTCAGGGTCGATTATTCGATGACCGGCAAGCTCGACCGGAGCTTCGTCTATCCGATCAACATGGACGCCAAGTCGATCATTCCCTGGATCGCCGTCGAGGTCCGCAAGGACCGGACCGCCCGAATCATGGCGATCGCGTTCGGCGACCAGCAGACCGACATGGCGAACGCCGCCAAGCCCGATTCCGGGCCCAAGGAGCGCGAAGGCACCTTCACCTTCACCACCGACGCCGAGCTGGTCATGCAGAATAACGAGGAGGGGATGGCGCCCGGGCCGGGCAAGAAGGTGGTGTGGAAGGTCACCCCGGCCAGCAAGACGGTGCCGACAGCGGTGGTACGGTTCGCTATGTGATGACTTCGTCATCCCGGACTTGATCCGGGATCCATGAACACGGCCGGCGGAAATTTGGCGCGGTCCGTGTTCATGGGTTCCGGCCTTCGCCGGAATGACGGTCAGAACGGAGAATCGTTGGGCGCGATCTGCACCCTGAGGCCGTCGAGATCGGGGCCGAACTTGAGCTGGCAGGAGAGGCGGCTGCTCTCCACCCGGTGATCGGTGGTGTCGAGCAGATCGTCCTCGTCCACGCCCATCGGCGGCAGGGCGGGCAGCCATTCCGGATCGACATGGACGTGACAGGTAGCGCAGCTGCAGCAGCCGCCGCACAAAGCGAGCAATTCGTCGAAGCCGGCGTCGCGGATATTCTCCATGACGCTCCAGCCGTCCTTGCCCTCGATGGTCTTTTCCGCTCCGTCGCGGTCGATGATGGTAAGCTTCGCCATGGGCGGGGCCTATGCTAGGCGGAGCCGGCGAAGACAAGGGAGCAATTGTGGGGATCGCCGCCGAGAATTTGAGGATTTCGCTCGACGAACTCGCCTCGCGCGAGCCGCTTATCGCCGCCGCCCTGGCCTCGGCCGGCTACCCCGAGCCTCGGATCAGCGCACCCGGTTACGAGACTCTTCTTCGAGCGATCGTCGGGCAGCAGGTGTCGGTCAAGGCGGCTGCCTCGATGTGGTCGAAGCTGACCGCCCTGGTCGGCGACCCGCCCGAGCCGGCGGCGCTGGTCGCCGCTTCGGACGAGACCTTGCGGGCGGCGGGCCTCTCGCGCCAAAAAGCCTCTTATGCCCGAAGCCTCGCGGAGGAGGTGATATCGGGAAGGCTCGATTTCGCCAGATTGCCTGCGGACGACGAGGAAGCCATCGCCGAGCTGGTCCGGGTGAAGGGGATCGGGCGGTGGACGGCGGAGGTCTACCTGCTCTTCGCGGAAGGGCGGACCGACATCTGGCCGGCGGGCGACCTCGCCGTCCAGATCGAGACCGGGCGGATCATGGGACTGGAGGGCAAGCCCACCGAGAAGCGAGTCCGCGAACTGGCCGAAGCCTGGCGCCCCCACCGCGGCGCCTTCGCCATCTTCGCCTGGCACCACCGGCGAAATTCGGCGGCGCCGGTCTGAGTCGTCGCGGACGAGAGGATCGCGGGTGGGAAGGTGCCTTGTAAGCGAGGTGACTTATAAGGCAGTCAGTTTTCGGATCTTTTAACGGGCCCAACCGGATTTTTCCGCGCTCTGAGCCGAGGGCCGCCGAGGGTTCCGATCTCCGATCTAGGGCGAGGTCCGTCGGCAGGGTCACCGATGTCTCGGCGGAGGGCGATAATCGTTGGCGCGGCGTTCGGGCCGCCGGAATTCAATCGCTTCCGCGCCCGGCATCTCGAACCGGATACGGAACATCCTCCCCACCGGCGCGTCTAGACTTGCGATCCGCGGGCCAAAACAGGGGCCGGGAGTACAGTAGGAGTAAGGCTCAATGATCAATCTTCTCATCGCTCTCGTCATCGGGGGCATCATCGGCTGGCTGGCCAGCATCGTCATGCGTACCAATGCGCAGCAGGGCATCATCCTCAACGTCGTCGTCGGGATCATCGGGTCGCTGCTCGGCAGCTTCCTGCTCGGGCCGCTCTTCGGCGCCGAGGGCAACATCATGAACGGCAACGCGCTCGACATTAAGACCCTGCTCGCCGCTTTCGTCGGCGCGCTGATCCTGCTCGCCATCGTCAACCTCTTCCGCCGGGGCAGCGTCCGCTAAAGCGGGCCTGACAAGCGAGAGCGTGAGGCCCGCGGGAGCGATCCCGCGGGCCTTTTCGCGTCTGGGGATGACGCGGTCAAAGCGGCTTTTCGTAGATCCGGTAGATCCGGTTGACGTCGCTCTCGATCGCCTCGGCGATCGAGATCATCGGGCCGTTATCCTCGAGCACCCAGCCGACCTCGGCCCGGCCGATGCCGTAATGGCCGGTGCCCGCCTTGCGGATCTGCTCGATCATCATGAAGGCGAGCTGGCTGGCGAGGCGGGTCGAGTGGAGGCGCCTGACCACGCCCATCAGCGGCACCCGCCCCCCGGTCGGGCGCATCCGCCTCAGCCGCCAAAGCAATTTCGCCCAGCCGAACGGAAAGAGGCTGCCGTCGAGATCGCGGAGGAACTGGTTGATGTCGGGAAGCCCCATCATGAAGGCGACCGGCTCGCCGTCATATTCGGCGACGAGGATCATGTCCTCCAGAACGATGGGCTTCAGCTTCTTGCCGGCATAAGCGATCTCGGCCTCGGTCAGTGGGACGAAGCCCCAATTGTCGGACCATGCGTCGTTGAGGATTCCGAGCAGCAAGCGGGCTTCGGCCTCGAACTGCTTCTTGACCGTCTGGCGGATCCGGATCCGCGGATTCTTCTCGCCGACCCGGACGATGCGCTCGACGATCGGCGGGAAGGGGGCGGTGACCTCGAGGTCGTAGGTGAAGAGGTCCTTGGCCTTGACGTAGCCCGCGGCCTCCACCCAGGCTTCATATTCGGCCTTGTTGTGGCCCATCATCACCATCGGCGGATGGTCGTGGCCCTTGATGAGCAGGCCGGGCTCGTCCCAGATGGAAAGGCTGAACGGACCCATCGAGCGGGTCATGTCGCGGCCCCGAAGCCACGCCTCGGCCCGGTGGATGAGCTCGGCCGCGACCTCGGCGTCGGCCGCCTCGAACATCCCCCACTGGCCGATCCCGGGACCCATATGCTCGAGCACGAGCTGGTCGACCTGGGCCGAGATACGTCCGACCGGCTCGCCCTCGCGCTCGGCCAGGAAGAAGCGGGCCTCGGCATGCTCGAACCAGGGGTTGGTGCGCGGATCGAGAAGGCCGTGGACCTCGGTCTTGAGCGGCGGGACCCAGTTCGGGTCGTCCCGGTTGAGGGCGTAAGCGAGGTCGACGAAGGCCTTGCGGTCGGCGGCATCCTCGACGGAGCGGATCGTAACGGTCATCGGACGAACCTAGCGAAGCGGACGAGTTGACGATAGTGCTGCCGCCGCACGGGAGGCGAAGCTTGGCCGGACGACTGGTTTTCTACGGCGCCGGCGGCATGGGCCGCGAAATGGTCCAGGCGGCCCGAATGGACCCGCGCCGCAAGGCGTTCCTCGCCGACTCCCCGGCCCCATCCTATCCCGGAGTGGAGGCGATGGCTTTCGACGACCTCGCGCCCGACGACGAGATCTGCGTCTCGGTCGGCGATCCCGCGCTCAGGCGGCGGCTGGCCGAGCGCTGCGCCGGCGCCCGCTTCGCAAGCGTGCTCGCTCCCACCGCCATCGTCGATCCGACCGCCGAGCTGGGCGAGGGCGCTTCGATCTGCGACTTCGTGATGGTGGCCTCGCTCGTCCGGATCGGCCGCCATTTCCAGGCCAATTGCTACAGCCATGTCTCCCACGACTGCGTCATCGGCGACTTTGTCACCTTCAGCCCGCGCGTGACCTGCCTCGGCACCGTCCGGGTCGGCGACGGCGTGTTCCTGGGCGCCGGCGCGGTGATCCGGAACGGGGCGGCGGAGCCGCTCACCATCGGCGAAGGGGCGGTGATCGGAATGGGCTCGGTGGTCGTCGCCGACGTGCCGGCGGGGGCCAAGGTGTTCGGCAATCCCGCGGAGATAAGGTGATGCGCCTCTATATCCGGCCGATCGCCCCGAACGCGCTCAAGGTGCTCATCTTCATGGCCGAGCGCGGGATCGAGATCGAGACGGTGGACGTCGAGACCCTCGCGCCGGAGGAATATGGGCGGGTCAGCGCGCTTCGGACGGTACCGGTGCTCGAGACGGACGGCGGTCTTTTCATCACCGAATCCCTGACCATCTGCCAGTATCTGGATTCAGCGATCCCGGGACCTTCGCTGTTCGGAGAGGGACTGGAGGAGCGGACGGTCGCGGCGATGTGGGAGAGGCGGGCGGAGCTGATGCTGGTGGCCCCCGCGATCGAATATGGCCATCATTGCCAGCCGATGTTCGCCGGCCGGCTGCAACAATATCCGGAATGGGCGAAATCGAATGTCGCCCAAAGCGCGAAGCTGCTCGCCCTGATGGAGGAGCGCCTGGCCGGATCCCCCTACCTGGCGGGGAATGGCTTCACCATGGCCGATCTGACCGCCTTCCTCGGCTATGCCGGGCTGGTCGGCTGGGGCGCGATCGAGCCGCGGCCGGGACCCGCGCTCGGCCGTTGGCTCGGGCAGGTCGGCCCTCGCCCAAGCATGGCACCCCTCCACGCTTTGGCGGCGCAGTTCGGCCTGCAGGGAGTGTGATCGAGATTTTTCGGTCCGTTGTGCGACCGATGCCCCGCTTGCGCTTTCCGAGGCGGCCAATAGGCTAGGGACATGTTTCGAATGCGGCCGCGTGGGGCGGGCCGCTTATCAGCCTGGGGGGGCATCATGGCCGACAAGCGCAAAGAGAAAGATTATCCGGTTCCGCCTTGCTTCGACGTGGCGGGCGAGGAAGCCCGGCGGCTCACCGAAATGTTCGTCGAGATGGGGCAGGCCAAGCGGATCCGGCTCGGCCAGTGCCCGGCGGAAAGGGCGGTGTTCCGCAAGCTGCACGGCGTGGCGCAGGGGCGGTTCGAGCGGCTCGATTCGATGCCCGAGGCGTGGCGCGTCGGGATTTTCGCGAAGGCGCGGCTCGACGCCTGGCTCCGCTTCTCGAGCGACGCCGCGCCGACCGACAACGATCTCGGCTCCAATCTCGGAGTCGGGATCAAATTGTTCGGGGTGCCCGGGGACAAGGCGGTCGGCGGCGCGGGCGACACGGCCGACCTGATCCTGCAGAGCTGGCCGGTCTTCTTCCTCGACAATGCCAAGGAGATGGTCGAGTTCACTTATGCCGGGACGGTGCAGCAGGATTACGACACCTGGCTCGCCAACCATCCCCGGACCAACGCCATCTTCGACGCGATGGACGCCAGCGTCCAGGGCAGCGTGCTGACCACGACCTATTGGGCGACCCTGCCGTTCCGGATGGGCGGGGAGATCGTCCGCTACCGGCTGACGCCCGAGACGGCGCCTCAGAACGTTCCGGACGACGCCCGCGACTATCTCGCCACCGACATGCAGAACCGGCTCGCGGCCGGCGAATATGCGTTCACCATCGACGTCCAGCTTCGCACCTACCCAAAGACGATGCCGCTCGACGAGGCGTCGAGGGAATGGCCGGAGTCGGAGAGCCCCTTCGTCCCGGTGGCGCGTATCGTCCTTCCCCGGCAGGACGTATGCGTCCGCGGGCAGGCCGATTACGGGCAGGCCCTGGCCTTCAACATCTGGCGGGTGCCGCCGGAGAATGCGCCGGTGCCGGAAAGCTCGATCGCTGCGGTCCGGAGGATCGTCTACGCGGCCGGCGCCGAGCTGAGGCATCGGGCGAACGGGCAGCCGACCGAGGATGTGCCCGAGCCGCGGCCGGTGGTTCCGCCGGCGCCGGAACCCGACACCTGCATCGTCAAGGCGGTCGTCTATCCCTCGATCGGGGTCTGCCGGGTCGGGTCGAGCGACGACTATGTGATCGGGCCGGAAGTGGCCGATCCCGAGCCGCTGCCCCTGGGCTCCTATCGCGACAAGGCGGGCCGGCTGAAGCGGCAGGCGGCGCGCTTTCGCCTCTACGGAGTCAACGCGCTCGGCGAGATCGTCCGCGAGCTGACCGGGCCGGGCGGCGGCGCGAAGATCGAGTGGGAGGTGCAACTCGCGAACACCAAGTCGGCCTGGTACGGCTTCCAGCTCGCACTCGACATTCCCGAGGCTTCGCAGGCGCCGCCGACCACCTTGCGCAACCCCTCGGTCGAGGACCGCGCCCGGCTCGCCATCACGCCGAGAGCGCGCACGGTGCGGGGCGCCAAAGCCAAAGCGGCACGGTTCGACGACGGCAAGTTCATGGGCAAGAAGGTCTATCTCGGCGAGATCATGACCGACGAGGCGAGCCGGCTGATCGTGCTCGGCGGCAAGGGCGTTTCCGCTTCCTACGACGGCACCCACGCGATCACCTTCGCCAATAACGAGGGCTGGCACGACGACGTGTCCGACGGGCCGGTCAACGCCCGGGTGACCCTGGACGGAGTGCCGCTCGAGGTGATCCCGGCCTGGGTGATCGTCGCCCCGCCCAATTACGCGCCGCAGCGCAAGTCGGTCAGGACGATGTGGGATCTGATGCGCGACGTCGCGATCAAGGCGAACTGGCTTGCCATGCCGGAGCGGCCGAGCTTCACCCGCGAGATATTGCCGATCTTCGAGCGGATGGCGGGGCTGCAATGGGTCAATGCCGGCTTCGCCGGTGGCTTCGGCTGGGAGGGGGCGTTCGATCTCACTTCTCCGAAGGCGCTGGCGAAGCTCGGCGACAGCGGGCCGGCAAGCCGAGAGATCCGACGGGTCGTCTCGAACAGCTTCCGGCGCTACGACGTCGATTCCTGGGCGCCCACGCCCTGGCCGTGGCTGTACGGCGACGCGATGAACGTTCCCCCGGTCGAGACTCCCAGGCAGAATTCCGAGCTCTCCGATACCCAGCTCGCCCTGCTCGACAAATGGGCGGACGGCGAGTTCGAGGCGGATTACGATCCTGCACGGGCCGCGCCGAAGACGATCGAGGAGGTTCCGCTGGCCGAGCAGGGCGACATGCTGACCCGGGCGGCGCTCGACTTCTGCCTCGCCGACGCCTTCCATCCGGGCTGCGAGATGACCTGGCCGGTGCGCTCGTCGTCCTTGTACATGCAGCCGTTCCGCTTCCTCCACGCCAAGCCGGGCTGGAAGCCGCCGACGCTCGGAACGATCTTCACGTCGGATTCGCTGACCATCCCGAACGGGCCACTGACCGCTCAGGAGCCGGGCTCGATCACGCGCTGGATGGCGGTGCCCTGGCAGACCGATACGGCGAGCTGCCGGTCGGGCTATGACAGCGACTACGATCCCTATCAGCCGACCTTCTGGCCGGCGCGCGTTCCGAACCAGGTGTTGAGCGCCGAGAATTACCGGATCCTGATGGACCCGTCGAAGCCGATGGAGGAGCGCAAGGCCGCCTTCGCCAACCGCGCCGCCTGGATCGAGCCGCTGGGGACGGCCGGGTATACGAGCCAGATCAACAACATGATCGACCATTTCGACGATCTCGGAGTGGTCGAGGCGCGGAAGGGGCCGAAGGATACCGATGCCTTCCCGGCGGTGATCGAGGTGGAGGATGAGCATAAGCCGATCGAGCCGGTCGAGGCCGACGAGGCGGCGGAGAACGAGGCTCGGATGATGGTGGGCAGGCCGTCGGTCAGCCATGTCGGGGTCCGGCGCGGCTCCGGCCGGTCGGCGGCGGACGTCGACCTCAGCGGAATCGAGAAGGTCCGGCGCTTCCCGGGCGGGCTTCGCCGCTGAGCTTCGACGCCGACGTCGCGATCGTCGGCGCCGGGCCGGCCGGAGCCGCCGCGGCGATCGCGCTTGCGCCTTCGCACCGGGTAGTTCTGCTCGACCGGCTGGCCGAGCCGGAGGACCGGATCGGTGAGACCCTTCCCGGCGCCGCCCGGCGGCTGCTCGAGACGCTTGGCGCCTGGGAGGGGTTCGCGGCGGCCGGACATTCGCCCTGCCATGCGCGGCGAAGCGTCTGGGGCGGGCCGGAGCCGGTGGAGCTCGACGGCCTGCGCGATCCGGCCGGGCCGGGCTGGAGGCTCGACCGGCGCCGCTTCGAGGCCGATCTTCGAGTCGAGGCGGTGGCGCGAGGGGCGAGGCTGAAGGCGCCGGCCGCGGCGCTGACGGCGGCTCGGAACGGAGCGGGGTGGAGGCTCGATCTGGACGGCGGCGAATCGCTGACGGCCCGTGCGCTCGTCGACGCCGGCGGGCGCGGGTCGCGGCTGCTTCGCTTCGAAAGCGGGCGACGGGCGGCCAAGGACCGGCTGATCTGCGCCTGGACGCACCTGCCGCTGGAGCGCGAGCCGGCTGAGATCACCTACACCGAAAGCGCTCCCGGCGGCTGGTGGTACAGCGCGCCGCTCCCCGGCCGCCGCCGGCTGCTCGCCTTTCACACCGATTCCGATCTTGCTTCGGCCGAAGCCCTGATTCCGGAAATTCTGGTCGAGAAGGCTCGGCTGTCGCCGACGCTGTGCGCGGAAATCGCCGATTCCGGGCCGCCGGCGCCGGGCCCGGCCCGGATCTGCGCGGCGCACGGGGCGAGGCTTGAGGCGCCCGTCGGCGAAGGGTGGCTGGCGGTGGGCGATGCCGCGCTCGCTTTCGATCCGCTTTCTTCGCAAGGGCTGTTCAACGCGCTCTACACCGGCCTGACGGGCGGCCGGGCAATGGCGGCCTGGCTCGCGGGGGATGGTTCGGCGGTGGCGGCCTATGCTTCGCGGTTGGACGAAATCTGGGCCGCCTACGAGCATCATCGCCGGTTCTATTACGGCCAGGAGCGACGCTGGCCGGACGCCCCTTTCTGGCGGAGACGAGCCTGAACCCCTCTCCCGTGAAGACGGGAGAGGGGTTCAGGCCGCCGCTCGCCTCAGCCGGTAGACGGGCATTTCGCCGACGCCCTTCAGAACCATGGTTTCGGGCGGCTCGAACGCGCCGCCTTCCCGGACCCGCATCCAGGTCGCTTCCGAGACGGCCACGCCGTTCGCCCCGGCGGCGCTCTCGATTCGGCTGGCGATGTTCATCGTCTCGCCCCAATAATCATAGGCCATCCGGGTTGCGCCGATCACGCCGCCGACGACGGCGCCGCTGTGAATCCCGATGCGGACCTGGAGATCGATCCCGCATTCGGCCTTCACCTCCGGAAGCCCGTCGATCACCGCATTGGCGAAGGCGAGCGCGGCGCCGGCGCTGTTGCGGGCGGGCGCGTTGCCGCCGCTGATCGCCAGATAGGCGTCGCCGATCGTCTTCACCTTCTCGACCCCGCAACGCGCCGCGCAGCGGTCGGCCAGCGAGAAGAAGGCGTTGAGAAGATCGACGAGATGCCCCGGCGAGATCGACTTGGCGAGGGCGGAGAAGCCGATCACGTCGATGAAGATCACCGAAGCGTCGGCAAAGGAATCGGCGACGATCTCGCCCTCCCTGAGGCGCTTCGCGACCGTCGGCGGAAGGACGTTGTAGAGCAGCGCCTCGGTCTTCGCCCGCTCCCGCTCGAGCGCCTCGCGAAGGTGGAAGGCATGGCGGTGGGCGCGGTCCAGCGCCCAGTGCAGGAAGAGCATCGCGGCGGCGCCCGAGACATAGCTGACGATCCCGTAGAGGCGGCCCGCCGTGGTCGTCTCGAACCCTATCACCACCCCGGCGTGGAACGCGGCGTGGAAGCCGAGCCAGGCGAGGAACCATCGCCTGTGCCCGACCATCGCGAAGGCGGCGAAGGCGGTGACGATGAGCGGGTTGATGATGATCGCGGAATGGCGGCCGGGCGCGAGGCGCTGGAATTCCGAGTAAAGGACGAAATCGTCGGCGAGAACGAGCCCGCCGAGGACGAGCAGGCACAGGAAGTCGATCGCCGGATGGCGCGGGTAGCCGGACCAGAAGGTCGCGGCGAAATAGGCGGCCAGCACCACCAGGGTCGGCACGACCAGCATCGTGAACCAGGCTTCGTCGGCGAGCGTGAAGAAGAAGGGGTTGAGGATCGTGTAGGCGAGGATCACCGCCCCGGCCAAAGCGGCATAGATGCGCACCGCAGGCAAGCGGGCGCGGCGCTCCTCGATCGTGAATCGAGTCTCGGTTTCGGGGTCGGCGAACCCGTATTTCATTGATCTTCACCCCCTGTCCGACGGGGCTAGCAGAAGAGCGTTGCCAATTGGTGCCTGGCCACGAGGAGAGGAAAGCACGGCCACGAGGAGGGTGAAGCCGGCCTCACCCGAAACGCTAGCAAAAGAGGATTGCGGCGGCGTCTTCCGACCGCGAGGGTGGGATTTCGTAGAGCGTGGGGGGGTTTTCTTGTTCGAAGCCGCATATTTGCTGGCGATGGCGGCCGCGCCCGCCGCGCCGCCGCCGTCCGATATCATCGTCGTCACCGCCTCGCGCACGGAAGGGGCACTTGCCGGGGAGCTCAGCGTCGTCGAGGCGGAGGAGATCGAGCGGATGCAGCCGGCCTCACTGCTCGAGGCGCTGGACGAAGTGGCGGGGGTGCGCGCCATCTCGACCGGGGGCGCGGGCGGGCGAAGCTTCGTTTCGATCCGCGGCGGCGAGCCCAATTTCACTTTGGTGCTGCTCGACGGGGTCAGGCTCAACGACCCGACCAACAGCCGCGGCGGCGGCTTCGACTTCTTCCTGATCGATCCCGCTCTGGTCGAGCGGATCGAGGTGACCAGGGACTCGGCGTCGGCGGTGCATGGATCGGACGCACTGGCCGGGGCGATCAACATCCGTCTGCGCTCGCCCAAGCCGGGCGCGCGAAGCCTGACGGTTCGGGCGCAGGCGGGGAGCGAGGGCGATGTCGGCCTCGGCGCCGGCCTCGAGGCGGGCTGGAGCGGCGGCGGCGTGCTGGCCTCGGGCAGCTGGTACGACAGCGGCGGCCTGACCGTGGGGTCGAGCCTCGAGCGCCGGCAGGGGGTGGGTCAGCTCCGGCACCGGTTCGGCGGCTTTGAAGCTCGGCTGATCGGCCTTTACGGCCGCGCCGGGCGGTCGGCCTTCCCCGAGGACAGCGGCGGGCCGCGGCTCGCCGTCAACCGCGAGCGGGAGCGCGGGGAAGCCGAAACGATGGCGGCCGGTCTGTCCCTGCGTCGCCCCTCCGGAGCCAGGATCCGACCCGGTCTCAGCCTCTCCTGGTCGCGGCAGGAGGACCGGAGCGTCACTCCGGCCATCGCCCCGGGCGCGCTTCAAGGAACTCCCGCGCTTGCCGCCGACAGCCGCTTCACGCGCTTCGAGGCGATCGCGGACGTGGCGCTGGGGCAAGGGCCGCTCGTCGCCGTCGCCGGAGCGGCCTGGCTTCGCGAATCCGGACGAAGCGACGGGACGATCGACTTCGGCTTCCCGCTGCCCGTCGGCTTCGATCTTGTCCGGACCACCCGGAGCGCTTTCGCCGAGGCGAGCCTTCGGCCGGGCGGAGGCTTCGGCTTCAATCTCGCCGCGCGCTACGACGACGTCGCCGGCGGCGGGCACCGATGGACCGGGCGGGCGGCGGCGTCCTGGCGGCCGGTGGAGGGCGGCCCGACCCTCTTCGCTCGGGCGGGGACGGGGTATAAGCTGCCGAGCTTCTATGCGGTCGCGCATCCGCTGATCGGCAATCCGGCGCTGCGCCCGGAGCGAAGCCGCAATCTGGAGGCCGGAGTCGAGATGATCGGACGATCCGGCAACGCCGTCCGGCTGGCTTTATTCGACAATCGGTTCAGGGACCTGATCGACTTCGACCCGGCGACCTTCACGACCGTCAACCGCGACCGGGTCGAAGCCCGGGGAGTGGAGCTGGAGGGGCGGTGGCGGCCGGTTCGGTCCCTCGGCCTGGACGGAGCGCTGAGCTGGCTCGACCTCGAGTCCCCGACGCCCCTGAGGGGTCGGCCGCGCTGGCAGGGCTCGCTTCGGGCGGCGTGGCAGGCGTCGGAGGCGGTCGAGCTGAACGCGGCGGTCCGGTTCAATTCGGATTATTTCGACAGCTCGATTCCCACCGGGCCGGTCCGTTCGGACGGACATGGCGAGGCGGACCTCGGGATTCGGTGGCGGCTGCGGGACCGGCTCGGAGTGACGGCCGCGCTGAAGAATGTGACGGGGGAGCGGTATGAGGACGCCGTCGGCTTTCCGTCGCCGGGGAGGGTGGCGCGGGTAACGGTGGCGGCGGGCTTTTGAGTCTTTTTGCCTCCCTGCCGCGAAGCGGCGGGGAGGGGGACCATGCGAAGCATGGGGGAGGGGTAGTTAGCGCGGGCCTGCGCCAGCTACCCCTCCACCACCCTTCGGGCGGTCTCCCTCCCCGCGAAATCGCGGGGAGGATAATCAGCCTCGCTTGCGCCTGACCTTGGCCAGGTCGAACCAGGTCGGCGGGCGCTTGCCGATGGCCTTGAGCGGAGCGCCCTTGGGATCGGTGGGTCCGTTCATGACCGTGCAGGCGGGGAGCTTGGCCGGATCGAGCTTCGAGACGAGGTCCCAGGTCCTGGCCGGATCCGGCTGGGTCGGCTTCCAGTCCGTGTAATTCTGGCTGACGATCGGAGCGTCGGGGGGCGCGAGCGGGAAGCCCGAGAAATAGAAGCTCTGGGGCTGCATCTTCCCGTTCACGGGAGCGAAGGCGTAGCCGAACAGGATCCAGCCCTTCGCCGTCCCGTCCGGGCTTGCGCCGACCTGCATGACCTGGCCGCCGGTCGGCCCGGGATTGCCGTCGATCCAGAAGCTGTAGCCCTGGGCGCCCTTGCCGAGCCGGTCGCTGTCGCCCTTTGACCAGGGCAGATGCTTGATGAAATCGGGGCGCGGCGGATGGTTGAGCGGCGAGAACAGGCAGACGGGCGGCATCCCCTTCGGCCGGTCCTGCGGATAGGTGAGGAAATAAGCGGTATCGCCCAACGAGATGAAGGCGCAGGTGAAGTCGTTCGGGGTGAAGGGGAAGATGGGCAGGCAGCGTTTGTCGTAAAATTCCATCATCGCGCCTTCGCCGGTCTTCCCCTTCCAGGTCGAATCGTAATAGCTGGCGCCCGAAGACTTCTGGTAGGTGGTGCCGGCCGGCGGCGCCCCGTGGTAGGGCGGCGGGTTGGTCTCGTAGCCGGCGGAGACGACGTACATCGTCCAGGGCGACTGCCAGTAAGGCGGATAGGTCGGATCGGCGGGACGGCCGGGCTGGTCCGCATAGCTGCAGTCCTTCGACTGGCAGGGGCTGGCGTCCGGCGGATTGTGGACTCCGTAGGTGGCGTAGACGTCGTTGCCGTAGCTGGCGGCGTTGTCGCCGTCGGCGTCGGCCGCGACATCGTTGCCGGGGCCGGGGGCCTCGCAGCCCACGAGCGCGAGAGCCAAAATCAGAAGCGAAGTCCGAGTCCGTGCGACGTGCATTTCCTGCCTCCCCCTGGAGAAGGCGCGAACATAGCGCGGGAAGAGTGAGGCGAAAGCGGCCTTTGCTTCGAAACGGACCTAATAATGACGGCGGCCGGCTTCCCGTTTCCATGTCGCGAGCTATGGTGCCGCGTCCAAACAGCGGGGGCTGACGATGATCCGGTTGCAGGCTACTCCTCCGAGCAGCGTCGACGACGCGATCGCGATGCTGCAAGTGGCGATCGGGATCGAGTTCGGCACGCTTCCGCCCTATCTGTACGCGAAACTATCGATCCTTCCGGGGACCAACGAACCGGCCGCGGGACGGCTGACGGCGGTGATCAACCAGGAGATGATCCACCTCTGCCTGGTCTGCAACGTCATCAACGCGCTCGGCGGCAGCCCGCAGATCAAGCCGCCCTCCTATCCGTGCACGCTCGGCGATATCGGGCCGCCCGGCGGCGATCCGCTCCCGATCCACCTTCTCCCGTTCAACCCGGACGCGATGGCGCAGGGCATGGCGATCGAGGAACCGGAGGAGGTCCCCCCGTTCCCGATGCTTCAGTCGGTGGCGCTCGACGGCGGGGCGATGACGATCGGCCAATATTACGGACTGGTCGACGCCTATCTCGCGACCCTTCCCGCCAGCGCCTGGACGGAGAACCGAAACCAGATCAGCGACGCCCAATTCTTCCCGGGTCAGCTGTTCGCGGTCGGCGATTATGCGGACGCCCATCAGGCGATCAGCCAGATCGTCTCCGAAGGCGAAGGCGCCAAGGACGATCCGCTCGATTTCCAGAACGAGCTCGCCCATTATTACCGCTTCGGCGAGATATTCTACGACAAGGTGCTGACCAAGATCGCCCAGGATCCCGGCTATCAATGGGGGCCGGATCCGCTCGGGGTCGATTGGAGCGCGGCCTATCCGGCCATTGCCGATCCGGGCCAGCACGATTTCACTCAGGATTCGCCCGAGGCCCAGGCCGCGCAGGACAGCTGCAACGCCGCCTACAGCGGGATGGTCGACGCGCTCCAGCGGGCGGTGAACGGCGAGGCGGGCCAGCTCGGAGCCGCGGTCAGGCAGATGTTCGAGCTTCGAATGGCGGCGATGGCCGCGCTTCAGATCCCCCTGGCCGACGGCCGGAGCGTGGCCGGTCCCAGTTTCGTCTACACCCCCGGCTCGGGAGCCTGCTGATGAGCGTCCTCGACACGCCCCGCCTCTACTTCTCCGGCGAAATGGTCTGGGACCCGATCGTCACCAACAATTACGGACCGGACCCGACCCAGAAGCCGCCCTTCGCCGGCTTTTACGACGAGGATGCGTGCATCCCGCTGCCGCCCGGCGATTCCGTCGCCGACTTTCGCCAGCGCGCGATCGACTTCGTCGATCCCGCCAATTGGAACCCACACGGCACCCATCGCTCCAACTTCCTCGCGCAGATCAGCGGAGTGGACACGGGGGGCGGCCTCGATTGGTCGGATCCGGTCGTCGGAGCGCCCGCCGACTTCCTCGGGATGCTGGTCGATGCCGAGCCCTACGGCACGTTCAGCTCTCAGCTCTTCTTCGATTCGATGCGGTTCGGAGTCGACGGCGGTTATCGGATCGCCTGCCCGCGCAGCTTCCGGGTGATGTCGCGCTTCGTCTATTTCAACCGCAACAGCTACAATACGGTCAAGGCGGGCGTCGCCTCGGTGATCTGGCAGACGTCCTTTCCCAAGGACGCGGGGCTTCAGCTCGACGCCCACGATTCGCCCGCGCTCCAGGCGCTGGCGACGGCGCTCGAGGATCCGGACGTGCTCGGGCTGACGGTGCGTTGGAACACCTATCGCACGATCTATTACGACGACCCGACGATCACGACCAATGGCGGCGGCCAGCTTTCGATCGACGCCCAGGCGCTGATCGCCAAGCTCAATATCCCGAACAGCTTCCAGCCCAATCCGGCGCGGAGCCTGATGGTCGGGGTCGTCGGCCTGTGGCGGCAGGGCGAGCCGGCCTGCGAGCCCGGCGACCGTGCCCTGCTCGCCCAGGGCGCGCCCTTCCAGCAGCCGGTCGGAACCGCTTTCACCCGGGTGACGAACGGAGCGCTCGTGGTCGATCTGGGAAACAGCGTTCGGGAGGTCGATGCCGAGGTCAACAAGCAGCAGCTCGACGCGCTTTCGGTCTGCGCCATGTCGGCGGACGGGACCAGCGTCGTCCAGGTGCTCGGCACCATTCCCTATTCGCAATATGATCGCGAGGCCTACGTCGCCACGTCCGGCCTCGTCACCCTGCCGCTCGATCCCTCGCAATGCGATATCGCCACGGCCGCGCCGCTCCAGATCCGCTCCGGCGCCAACGTCTATCTGGCCGAGGCGGTGGTGGCGCCGTCGAACCGGCTGCTTCGACCCGCGGTGATGACCCAGCAGAATATCTACATGGACGAGGGCGATGCCGCGGTCTCGACGGGCATCCAGGTGCTCGACACGGGCTATGCCACGACTCCGGGCATCCAGGTCAACCGCTACAGCTACGACGATGCCAGCGGCGCCGTGACCCCGGTCGACACGGCGTCGACCGATTCGAACGGGATCGCCTGGTTCGATGTCGCCGCGGCCTCGGCCGGGGCGGTCGACTGCTACCTGTTCACGGTCGGGACCGATGCCGCGGCGCCCGCAACCCTCGATCCGCAGACAACGTGCTACATCTACGTCCGGACGCTTCCGGCCGACGCCGACATCGGCGCGATGGAGCCGACCTGGGAGAACGTCTTCAACAACGTGCTCGCCAAGTGGAACGCCATGGCGCCGTGCATGGACAATTGGCTGTGGCTGAACGATCCCGCCCAGGTCCACGCCTATGGCGGGATCCTCAAGAAGCTGACCGATTCGTCGGCGTTCGAGGCCTATCGCTACATGCCGGTGGTGCGCGACATGACTCAGGGCGAGCGGACCTTGCTCTACGCCTTCCTCGACGCGCCGCTCGATCCTCAGTCGAAGCCGTTCAAGGCGGTGCTCGCCCAGGCCGCGCCCGAGGGCCGGTCGGCGCTGCCGGAGAGCACTCGGCTGAGCCGGGCGATGCGGGCCTAGCGGGCAGGCGGCCATCCCGGTCAAAGTGGGGACGACGACGCGATTCCCCTTTGATCAAAACTGCTCTAGCAACGCTTCATGCCCTGGCCCGCCGCGTCATGAACCTGCGTCACATCGAGATTTTCCACGCCGTCTACGTCAACGGCTCGGTCAGCGCCGCGGCGCGTGCGCTCAACGTGTCGCAGCCTTCCGTCTCGAAGATGCTTCGCCATGCCGAATCCCTGCTCGGCTTCCAGCTCTTCCAGCGCACCAGCGGCGGCCTCGTCCCGACCGAGGACGCCCATGTCCTCTTCACCGACGCGCGGGAGATCCAGGATCGGGTCCACGCCCTTCGCGAGGCGGGGCGGCATCTGAAGCGGGGCGAGGGCGGGATGCTTCGGATCTCCGCCCTGCCGTCGCTGGCGCTTCAGGCGATCCCGGTGGCGGTGTCGCGGTTCCGGCGAAGCCACGAGAAGGTGAAGTTCGACCTTCAGACCGTCCATCACGACGACCTCCTTCGAAAGCTCTACGAGCGGGAGACGGACGTCGCGGTCGCCTTCCAGGTGCCGCCGGCGGCGCCGGTCGGCGATCGCTGGCTGGGCAAGGGCGAGCTTGTGGTCCTGTACCAGGAGCAGGACATGCCCGACGCCCCGCCGAGGGTCGACTTGGGGCAATTGCGTGGGCGGCCGTTCATCAGCCTCGCCGCAAGCGGACCGATCGGCCAGCTCTTCACCCAGGAATTGGATCGGCTCGACCTCGAGCTCGACGAGATCGTCTCAGCCCGGACCTTCTACATCGCCTCGGCCCTGGTCCGTCAGGGCGTCGGGATGACGGTCGTGGACAGCTTCACCGCCCAGGCGTCGCTTGCCCCGGGCCTTTCCGTCCGACCGCTCGAGCCGGCGCTGACCTTCGACATCCACGCCATGTATTTGACCAACCGGCCGCCCAATGCGCTGGCGATGGAGTTCCTGAAGACCCTGGGCCGGGTCCTCGGGTCCGAATAGGCGCTCCTCTTCCGTCATTCCCGCTTTCGCGGGAATGACGGAATTAAGGGCCCACCAAAGCCGCCATAACGGAAGATTATGCCGAGCGGCCCACTCGCTATGCTGGCGCTCGGGCCGAGGGGCGATACGCTCGCTTCATGATCCCGGGTCCCTACCTCCTGTATCTCGGCCACTGCGCGGACGCGATGAGCATCAAGACCTCGCGCGGCCTGGCCACGTTCCGGCGGGACGAATGCGTGGGCGAATTCCGTCACGACGACTGCCCGCTCACCTTGGGCCTGCCCCGGCTCAACATGGTCGCGGGCGCGGAGGCGGGGGCCCGGACTTTGGTGCTCGGGATCGCCGGCGCCGGCGGAAGGCTCGGAAGCGACCTCATCGAGGATGCCGCCATCGCCCTCGGCGCCGGCCTGAACGTCGCCGCCGGCCTCCACCAGAGGCTTCGCGACGAGCCCGCGCTCGTCGCGCTCGCCCGCGAGCGGGGACTTCGACTGTTCGACGTCCGCGAGCCGCCGGCGGATCTCGTCGTCGGCAACGGCTATCCCCGCGCCGGGCATCGCCTCCTCACGGTCGGCACCGATTGTTCGGTCGGCAAGATGTATGCCTCGCTGGCTCTGACGGCGGCGCTTCGCGAGCGCGGCGTCGGCGCGGATTTCCGGGCGACCGGCCAGACCGGGATCCTGATCGCCGGCGAAGGCGTGCCGGTCGATGCCGTGGTCGCCGATTTCATCTCCGGGGCGATCGAGCAGCTTGCTCCCGCCCGCCATGACGACGGCTGGGATGTGATCGAAGGACAGGGCTCGCTTTTCCATCCGTCCTTCGCGGGCGTCTCGATGGGCCTTCTCCACGGCGCCCAGCCCGAGGCGATCGTGCTCTGCCACCGGCCCGGCCGCGAGCACATGCGCGGCCTTCCCGGACGGCCGCTTCCGGACCTGGCCGAATGCCTCCATCGCAACCTCGAGGCCGCCCGGCTGACCAGTCCGGACGTCCGCGCCGTCGGCGTCTGCCTCAATACGACGGGATTTGAGCCGGACGAGGCCCGGCGCCTGTGCGACCGGATCGAAGACAGGCTGGACCTTCCCACGACCGACCCGATCGCCTTCGGGGTCGGCCCCATAATCGAGATTCTATGCCTCGCACATTGCACGCCCAACACGATCGCTTCGCGCTGAGCCGGCCGTTCCGGATCGCGCGCGGGGTGAAGACCTTCGCCGACGTGATCATCGTGACGATCGTCGAAGACGAGACCGCCGGTCGCGGCGAAGGCGTGCCCTATCCGCGCTATGGGGAGAGCGTCGAGTCCTCGCTCGCCGCGATCGAAGGCGTCCGGGCAGCGGTCGAGGCCGGCGCCGGGCGGGACGCGCTGCAGTCGCTGCTTCCTCCCGGCGCCGCCCGCAATGCCGTCGACTGCGCCTTGTGGGACCTGGAGGCGCAACGGGCGGGCATGGACGTCGCCAGCCTGATGGGGGCGCCCGCTCCGGGGCCCTTGATCAGCGCCATCACCCTCGGCATCGACACGCCCGAGGCGATGGCCGAGCTCGCGTCGCGCCATTCGGAGGCGCCGCTCCTCAAGGTCAAGGTCGACGCCGAGGATCCGGAGGCTCGGATCCGCGCCGTCCGGGCCGCGGCGCCGAGGGCCGCGCTCATCGTCGACCCGAACGAAAGCTGGGACCAGAAGCTGCTGGAGGCCATGCAGCCGATCCTCCTCGAAGCGGAAGTCGATCTGGTGGAGCAGCCCGTGGCCGCCGACTCGGATTCCTGGCTGGCGGGCTTCGTTCCGGCGGTGCCGATCTGCGCCGACGAGGCGATCCATGTCGCGGCCGATCTCGACCGGATCGCGCTTCGCTACCAGGCGGTCAACGTCAAGCTGGACAAGACCGGAGGGCTGACCGCCGCCCTCGACCTCGCCCACGCCGCCCGGGCCCGAGGCCTAATCCTGATGACGGGCTGCATGGTCGGTTCGTCCCTGTCGATGGCGCCCGCCTTCCACGTCGCCGCTTTGTCCGACTTCGTGGACCTCGACGGTCCGCTGTGGCTCCGGGAGGACAGGGAAGGGGGCGTCAGGGACGAGGGCGGCTGGCTTTCTCCGCCCGCCCAAGGTTTCTGGGGGAATTGAATGAGGGTGAACCCTCTAAATCCTCTCCTGCTTTTGCAGGGGAGGGGGACCAGGCGAAGCCTGGTGGAGGGGCCTTGCTGACTTCGAAGAACCCCTCCACCGCGCCTCGCGCGGTCCCCCTCCCCCGGAAAACCGGGGGAGGCATTATGCTGGCGTTCCTTGCCATGGGGGCGGCGCCGCCGGAGCCCGTGGACCTGCTGATCCGGGGCGGCACCGTCTACACCGGCTCGGACGCGCCCTTCACCGGCGACGTGGCGATCGCCGGCGATCGCATCCTGGCGGTCGGCCGCCGGCTTCCTGGCCCGGCGAAGAGGATCATCGACGCCCGCGGAATGATCGTCGCGCCCGGGTTCATCGACCCGCACACCCACATGGGCGAGGATCTCGCCTCGGACGATCCGCGCACGCGCCTGATCCCGGCTTTCCTGATGCAGGGCGTCACCACCGCGTTCATCGGCAATGACGGCGGCGGCGAGACGGATGTCGCCAAGGTGCTCGGCGGGGCCGCGGACCGTCCGGTGGGGATCAATTACGCGGCCTATGTCGGGTTCGGCGCCGTCCGCCGGCAGGTTCTGGGCGCTTCGAACCGGCTCCCGAGCGAGGCCGAGCTGGGGCGGATGCGGAGCCTGGTCGCAGGCGCCATGTGCCAGGGGGCGATGGGGCTCTCGACCGGGCTCTTCTACGCCCCACAGAGCTTCGCGAAGACGCAGGAGGTGGCCGCCCTTGCGCGCGAGGCGGGCCGGCACGGCGGCACCTACGACAGCCACCTGCGCGACGAATCCTCCTACACGATCGGCCTCGCCGCCGCGGTCGACGAGGCGATCGCGATCGGGCGGGAGGGCCGGCTGCCGGTCCACATCTCGCATATCAAGGCGCTGGGCGTGGACGTCCACGGTTTGGCGCCGGCCATCGTCGCCAAGGTAGAGGCGGCGCGGCGGGCCGGCCAGGCCGTCACCGCCGATCAATATCCCTGGTCCGCGTCGGGAACGAGCCTCGGAGCCTCGCTCGTCCCGCTCTGGGCGCAGGACGGAGGCCGACCGAAGCTTCTGGAACGCCTGGACGATCCGGCCCTCACGGCACGCCTGCGCTCCGACATGACCGAGAATTTGCGGAGACGCGGAGGCGCTTCGGCGCTGCTCGTCACCGAGGGAGAATTGAACGGGCGAACGCTCGCCGACATCGCGAAGGCCCGAGCCGAGGACGCCGTCGCCGCCGCCATTGCGGTGATTCGGCAGGGCGACCCGGCGGTCGCGTCCTTCAACCAGGTCGAGCCCGACATAAAGGCGTTCATGCGCCGGCCCTGGGTGATGACCGGCTCCGACGCCTCGACCGGCCATCCGCGAACCTACGGCAGCTATGCCCGCAAATATGCCAAATATGTCGTGGCCGACCGGGTGCTCACCTTGCGCCAGTTCATCGAGCGCAGCTCGACGCGGGCCGCCGATACTTTCCGGCTCGAGGGGCGCGGGCGGCTGAAGGCCGGCGCCTTCGCCGACGTGGTGGTCTTCGATCCGAAGCTTTACGCCGCTCGGGCCACTTACGCGGAGCCGGCTCTGACCGCCGCGGGCGTCCGCACGGTTCTCGTCAATGGCGTCGCCGCGGTCGACCGAGGCGTCCTCACCGGCAAGGCCGCGGGCCGCGCCCTGCCGCATCGGCCGACGCCGGGAACCTGCCCCTGAAATCCGTCGCCCCAGCGAAGGCTGGGGCCCCGGCGGGTGAAAGGCACGGGTGTTCTTCACCCCCTGGGGTCCCAGCCTTCGCTGGGATGACGCGCGGCTTTACCGATAGAAGTGGATGTTGCCGAGCTCGAGCCAGGCGGCGGCGCCGGGCTCGCCTTCCAGCCGGAAGAGAAGGGCGCGCAGGCGCCGAGGGTCCAGCCGCGCTTCGGCCAGGGGGCTTTGGAAGGCGGCGAACGGTATCCTTATCTCGCGCCGGGCCTCGCCCGCCTCGAAACTGGCCCGGAACCAGCTTCGGGGATGGAGGGCGTAGCTGTTGAGCCACAAGGCATAGGCGCCGGCACCGCGCGCCTCGAAGGCGATCCCGGTAAAGCCGCTCGCGTCGGCAAGCTCGACCGCGCCCCGGGTCAGCGGCAGCTGCAGCTCCGCGAAGGGCTTCGGCGCCGCGCCCATTCCGGCCATCAGGAGCAGCCGGCCTCCCGGCGCGTGCGCGAGGTCGAGATGGCTGTGATCGAATCCGGGATCGGTACCCTCGACCGGCAAGGTATCGAGGTCGGTCCGGCCGGCCGGACCGGCGCCGCTGTGGATCGGGCCGGTCATCCGCTGCGCCGGCAAGGGGGAGGGCCGATCGTCCGCGAGCTGCCGCGCCAGGCGCTCGAGCGGCATCTCGCGCCCGGCGACGAAGACCCGGCGGACATCGTGAAGGTCGGCGACATTTTGGTCGGGCCGGCCGCCGGTCAGAACGAGGTCGGCGCGCTGCCCGGCCGCGATCCGGCCGTGGCCGGCGCCTTGGCGAAGGATGTCGGCGCTGACCTGAGTCGCGGCGTTAAGCGCTTCGGCCGGAGTGAAGCCCAGCTTCACGAGCCAGCCGATCTCGCGAAGGGTCGAGGCGCCGTGATAGACTCCGCTTATTCCCGCGTCGGTTCCGATTCCGATCCGGATTCCGGCCGCCTTCAGCCGACGCACATTCTCTTTCATGATCGTCCAGCGAGGGGATTCCGGCGGTGAGGCGGGAGAAGTCCTGGCTTCCTCGCGCGCCCGCTCGGGCGGCCGAAGCCGCCGCCATTCGGCGGGAAGGAAGGCTCGGCCTTCCTGAGGCTCGTAGACGACGAGGGTGGGGACGTAAGCGGTGCGGTTGGCCTTCATCAGGGCGATCAGGGCGTCGTCGACCAGAAAGTCGCCGATGCCGTGTCCGAGCGCGTCGACCCCCGCCGCGGCGGCGACCTTGGCGCCTTCAAGGGTGACGGTGTGGGTGATAACGGGGATCCCGGAGGCGTGCGCATCCTCGACGATGGCGGCCAGGGTCGGCTGGTTCATGCTGTTGAGGCTTGCCGAACGGCCGTAGCGCCAGCCGTCGGCGAAAACCTTGATGACCCCGGGACGATAGGGAAGGGCCCGGGCCATGGCCTGATGGGCGGCGCGGGGCGTCGCCGCCTCGAGGGTGAAGGACCGGCCCCAGCCATATTCGGTGCCATGGCCTCCCGGCACTCCGAGCCGGACGGCGAGCTGCAGATGCGGCGCCGGAACCCGTCCGGGCGCGGTCATCGCCCGGATCGGGGCCAGCATCTCCGCCGAGACCGAAAATTCGTTCACCGCCGTCACGCCGTTCACGAGATAGGAGGCCCAGGCTTTGGGGAGATCGTCCGGAGCGTCGAAGCCCGGCGCGCGCAAATGGGTATGGAGGTCGTGGAGGCCGGGGATCAAGGTCAGCCCGCGGGCGTCGACGATCCGGCTGCCCTTGGGGGCACGCGCGCCGGGCCCCGCCGCGACGATCCGATCGCCCCGGACCAGCACGTTGCCGACCCGCGCCGGAGCGCCGGTTCCGTCGAAGATCCGGGCGCCCCGGATGAAGGTGGCCCGCTCCTGCGCCGGCGCCGACGCGGCGGCGGTCGCGGCCAAGGCGGCGAGCGAGGCGAGAAAACCTCGCAGCCACTTCATCGGCGCCGCTCCTTGAGGGTCTCGTCGAAGAATGCCTCGGCGGCCCGAAAGCTCTCCAGCCAGTTCGAATGGAGGTGAAAGCTATGGCGCTCGTTGGGGAAGACGAGCTCGCGATAGGGGATCCGGCGCGCGGCCAGCTCGCGGGCCAGGAGCACCGACTGGGAAAAATCGACGTTGCGGTCGTCGTCGCCGTGGATCAGAAGCACGGGCGAGCGCCAGCGGTCGATGGCGCCGAGCGGCGAGGACTCCCACTGGAGCCGGCGCGCCTCAGCCTGGGCGTCCGGCGACAGATTGCCCGGCAGCGGCCGGAGCATCGAATGGACTCCGTGAAAATCGACCCCGGCGGCGAACAGGGCGCTGTCGCGGGCGAGGCCGAGCGCGACCAGGTAGCCGCCCCAGCTCCCGCCCCAGATCCCGATCCGGGCGGCATCGACCTCGCCGCGCGCGGCGAGCCAGCGTCCGGCGGCGAGCACGTCGCGATATTCGGAAGCCCCGCCGCGGGCGATCTCGGGCGAGTCGCGGAAGGCGTTGCCGTAGCCGGTGCCGCTCCGATAATTGACCGCCAGGACGTGATAGCCCTGCGCCGCCAGATGCTGGTTGAAGACGTAGGCGTTGGAATAATAGCCCGAGGGATGGAAGCCGAGCAGCATCTGCCGGCGCGGCCCGCCGTGGACGTAGACGATCGCCGGGCGCTTCCCCGATCCGCGCGCTCGGAACAGCTGGCCGCGAACCTCGACCCCGTCCTCGGCCCGGAACGTCACCGGCTCGGGCGTGACGAAGCCGGTCGCCGCCGCGACGGGCTTGAACGGCTCGAGCCCGCCCTCGGCGAGCGCCGGGAAGGCCGGACGGGCGACGCCGGTGGCGATCGCCGCCAAAGCGGTCCCTCCGAAAACCGGGGCGGTCTCGATTCCCGACCCGTTCGTGACTTTCCGGGGCGCTCCCCCGGACAAAGGCCGCCGCCAGAGGTGCCGCCGATCGAGGTCGCCCGAATTTCCGGCGTAGACGAGCGAGCGGCCGTCGGCGCCGAGCATGAACATCTCGACCTCGAAGGCTCCGGGCGTGAGGTCCCTGGGCGTCCCGCCCTTGTCCGAATCGAGCGCGTAGGGGTGGAGCCAGCCGCTGCGTTCCCAAGGGAAGACCAGCTGGCCGTCCTCGCTCCAGAACAGATCCTGGCCCCGCGATTCGTAATAACGCGCGCCGGCGCCCGGCGGCGCGGCCCAAAGCTCGCGCGCGGCTCCGCCGGCGGCGTCGACGATCCGTATCGACCAATAGGGACCGCTGTCCCGGGCCGCCCCGGCCGGAGCGTCGAGATGGCGGATGAAGGCGATTTTGCGGCCGTCGGGCGAGAAGACCGGCTCGACCGAGAAGCCGAGGCCGGGGTCGAGGAAGCGGATCCGGGGCGACACGGGATCCAGCAGGGCGACGAAACTGTAGTCGCCGCGATGGCTGACGAAGAGGAGCCGGGTCCCGTCGGGCGACCATTGCAGCCGCCTTATCTCGCCTCCGGCCGAGGCCAGCTTGCGGGCCTCGCCGCCGCTCCGCCAAAGCCAGATCTCGCCGCGTCTCGTAAAGGCGAGCCGGGCTCCGTCGCGCGAAAAGACGGGCGAGTGACCGTCGCCGATCAGGAGCGGCTCGCCGCCCGCGGTCTCGGCGACGAAGACCTGCTGCCGCGGCGGCTCGGAATCCCAGGCGGCATTGGGGAGCGCTTCGTCCCGCGCTTCCGGGTCGCCGCCGCGAACGAAGGCCAAGCGGGCGCCGTCGGAGCTCAAGGCGAGATCGTAAATCTGCCGGCCGTCGTCGCCGGCGAAGGCGGTCAGCGCCCGCGCCGGCCGGCCCCGCTCGGCGAACCAGACGTTGCGGAGTCCCGCCGCGCTCTCGACCCAGGCGAAGCGCTCGGAATCGCGAGCGCCGACGAGCTCGCTCGCGACCGGGAGGGCCAGGGCGGCGGCGAGGGGGTCGCGTTGCGCGGGCTCGACGGCAAGGGCCGGTGCGAGCGTCAGGATGGCCGCCCAAAGCCCGAGAAGAAGGCGTGTCGACGAGTTCATCCTGTCTCTTTGAAGGCGCCATCCTCCCCCGACAAGCGCCGCAGCCCCGGCCATGCGCCGGGGTTATGGCCGCTCCAACCCTCTGAATGAGTCGCGGAGCATTGCCCCGCCGCGCTTTGGCTCTAGGCTGGGTCGATATCCTGCGGCGGGAATTTCCCCTTTCCCGTTCTTCACGGGAGAGGAGGGGCCCGCCGCGAAGCGGTGGGAGGTGAGGGTCTTGCTGAGTCCTGAATACAGACCCTCACCTCCCAAGCTCCGCTTGGGCCCCTCCTCTCCCGCGAAAAGCGGGAGAGGAGCTTTGCGGCTCGCACTGATTTTCTGCCTGGCTATCGTCGTCGCGCCGGCGGCGGCCACCGAATTCTCCGGCCTCGAGCAGCGCGTCGAAGCGAGGCTGAAGGAAGCGGGGCCGGGCACACGCTTCGGGCTCGTCGTCGCGACCGAGGACGGGCGGGAGATCGTCGCCATCGCCCCGGACTCGCGCTTCATCCCGGCCTCCAACACCAAGATGTTCACCACCGCCGCCGCTTATGCCGCGCTTCCCGGAGTCGACTCGCCGGATGCCGCCGGCGGAACGGCGGTTCGGCTCGAGACGGGCAGGGGGGCCGTGCCCGACGTCGTCCTCGAGGGCCGGGGCGACGCCCGGCTGTCGAGCCGGAGCGATTGTGTCGGGAACTGCCTGGCCGCCCTCGCCGACGCGGTCGCGGCCAAGGTCCGGATCGTCCGCGACGTGCTCGGCGACGACAGCCTCTTCCCGGACCAGCGCTGGAGCCCGGGGATGAGCTGGAACAACATCCCGACGCGCTCGGGCACCGCCACCTCGGCCCTCAGCCTCGACGACAACGAGCTGCCGGTGCGGGCCTTTGCCGGCGTTCCGGGCCAGCCGCCGAGGCTCGAGCTGATGCCTTATTACGAGGTCGACAACCGGGCGGTGACCGTCGCGGCGGGAGGGACGACGGCGCTGGCGTTCGACCGGCTGCCGGGAGACAGGTTGATTCGGCTCACCGGCACGATCGCGGCCGGCGCCGAGCCGGAGCTCCTTCGCTTAGGGATCGACGACCCGGCTCATTATGCCGCGTGGCGCTTCAAGGCGCTGCTCGAGGCGCGGGGAGTGCGGGTGACCGGCGAGGTCGCAATTCGCCATCGCTCGCTCCGTCCCGCCGACGACCCCGCGGTCAGGAACGGCGCGCCCGCCGCCCGTCCGCCCCGCCCCGAGCCGCTCGCAAGCCTCATTCCGCCGCCGCTGGCCGCCGATATCGCCCTCACCAACAAGGTCAGCCAGAACCTCCATGCCGAGCTGCTCCTGCGCCGGGTCGGCCTCCAGAGCGGCACCGGCTCGATCGCCGACGGGCTGGCGGCGGTCCGGGTCATGCTCGAGCGCGCCGGGGTACCGCGCGCGGGCTACGATTTCTCCGACGGGTCGGGCATGTCGAGCTACAATCGGGTGGCGCCGAGGGCGATGATCGCCTTCCTGCGCTGGACTTCCGGGCAGCCCTGGGGGAGCGCCTGGCGGGAGTCCCTGCCCGTCGGCGGGGTCGACGGTACCCTGGCGAGGCGGTTTCGAGGCACGGCCCTGGAGAAGCGCCTCTTCGCCAAGACCGGGACCCTCAACGCCAGCTCGGCCTTGTCGGGCTTCATGATCGCGAAGAGCGGGCGGACCCTGCTGTTCTCGGCCTATGCCAACGATATGCCCGAAGGCGAGCGGGCCACCGACGCGATGGACGCGGCGCTGTTGATGGTGGCCGAAGCGAACTGACGGGGTTGACGAAGCGCGGTGCAACTTCCGGATCGGATCTTTCTGTAGGAGAATTCCGCGCTTGACGTTCCTATATTGTTCTTCTGGCCGAGTCGCGGACTGGCAGGGCTCTTTGACATTGTTGGATGATTTGAAATTCCTCGCCCGCTTTTGGAGGGGAGGGGGACCATGCGCAGCATGGTGGAGGGGCCTTGCTGAGGCCGAAGAACCCCTCCACCGCGCTTCGCGCGGTCCCCTTCCCCGCAAAATCGCGGGGAGGATTTACGGGCGCCACGCCTCGATCACAGCGTCGCCCGTGGCTCGGCGGAGTTCGGCGATGCCGCTGTCCCGGTGCCTTGTCGGATGGACCCGGTTGGTCAGGAGCGTCCAGGCCAGGCCGCGGTCGAAATCGACCCACAGGCCGGTTCCGGTGAAGCCGGTATGGCCGATCGTCGCGGCCGAGCAGCTATCGCCGCCGTGCCAGCCGTCGAAGCGGCTTTCCCAGCCGCAGGTCCGGTCGGCGTGGACCGGGGTCCGGATCGCCCGGAGCATCGCCGGCGAGGCGCCGCTGCCGTCGAGCAGTCCCCGGGCGAAGTCCAGCACGCCCGCGACGGTGCCGAACAGGCCGGCGTGCCCGGCCGCGCCGCCCAGGGCCGCGGCATTCTCGTCATGGACCTCGCCTCGAAGCATGCGCCCGCGCCAGGTGCAGGCTTCGGTCGCCACCGCCGGTCCCGGTGGCGGGCCGAAGCCCAGGCCCTCGGCGAGCGGCCAGTCGGACAGCTTCGCCCCGGTGATCCGCTCGACGGCGATGCCGAGCAGGATGAAGTTGATGTCCGAATAAACGGGCGGGCCGCGGCGCCACTCGCGCTGGAGCACGAAGGCGCGAAGCCGGGCGGGATCGCCGCCGTAGGTGTAGATCGGCTCGACCGCTGGCAGGAAGCTCCGGTGGGCGAGGCAGTCGCGGAAGGTCAGGCGGCGCTCGGGCGCCCCCTCCGGATCATATTGGCGCAGGTCCGGGATGGCGTCGGTCAGCGGCCGGTCGAGATCGAGGCGGCCCGACTCGGCGAGTCGGAGGATCATCGTCGTGGCGGCGATGACCTTCGTCAGCGAAGCGAGGTCGAACCAATGGTCCTCGGTCAGCGGCTCCGGCCCGGGCAGAAGGGCGGCCATGCCGGCGAGCCTTACCCAGCGGCGGCCGTCGGCGGCGACGATCCCAAGCGCCGCTCCGGGGACCCGCCCGTCGGCGACGGCCGCAGCGGCGGGCTCGAACGCGAGGTCGATCATCGGTCGTCCGGCCTCGGCTCGAGGCGCGCGAGGAAGGGCAGGAACAGGATCGCCGCCAGGCTGAGCAGCCCGGACAGAGTGAAGAAGAGGTCGAAGCCGTTAAGGCCTTCGTCGTCGAGGTGCTTCACGATCGCGCCTCCCGCGCCGGAAAGCAGCCGGGGAAGCAGGAAGGCGAATCCGGAAAGGAAGGCATATTGGGCACCCGGGAAACGGGGGTTCACGAGCATCGAGAGGTAGACCACGAACACCGTCCCGGCCATGCCGTTGCCGAACTGGTCCGCGGCCGTTGCGAGGTAGAGCATCCGAACGTCGACGCCCTGGTGGGCGAGCCAGACGAAGCCGAAATTGCCGAACGCGGCGAAGGCGGCGCCGATCGCCAAGGCGATGCCCATCCGCCAATAGACGACCATCAGGCCGCCGAGGCCGACCCCGACGATGCTGGAGCCGAGCGCGACGAGGCTGTCGGCATAGCCGATCTGGTCGAGCGAATAGCCCAGGCCCTTGATCATCGGCTTGGACAGGTTGAGCGCCAGGACGTCGCCCATCCGGTAGATCGACACGAAGGCCATCACCACCAGGGCGCCGAAGCCGTAGCGCCAGAAGAAATCGACATAGGGCCCGATCGCCGCCGAGCTTCGGATCGCGCCGTCCGGCGGCGCCTCGCGGATCCACGGGATCGCCGCCGCCATGATCAGGAACGGCACCATGCAGACGACGAGAACGTAAGGGGTGACGTTGGTCCGGCTGTCGATCCCGGCGCCGGCGGCCGCGCCGAGGACCAGCCAGCCGATCGCGGCGGTCACCAGCAGGATGGCGAGAAGGATCGCGGCGCTGGCGGCGAGGCCCGCCGCCAGGGCCGGCCCGCGTCCGCCCCGCCCGGCCGGATCGGGACCCATCGCCGCGAGGATGGGCAGGGGAAGGAAGGCGGCGGCGGCGATCAGAAGATAAGCGGTCGTCCAGCCCGCCTCGATCCCGAGCCCGGCCAGCCAGGGCGCGGCGTTGCCCGAGGGATCGGCGACGAGCAGGGCCCCGCTTCCCGCCGCGACCATGGCGGTCCGGTAGCCCCACAGATTGGCGGCGGCGATCGGCCCCTGCTCGTCCTGGATCGGAGCGAGCTCGATCCGCCAGGCGTCGGCGGCGATCTCGAGCGTGGTGGTCCAGAATGCGAGAAGCACCGCGAACAAGGCGGTGACGGCCAGGTTGGAATCCGACGAGGTCAGCGCCATCGCCACCATCGCGCTGAAGATCCCGAGCTGGGAGAGCATGATCCAGCCGCGCCTCTTGCCCCAGAAGCGGGCGAAGCCGGGCACGTCGAAGCGGTCGAGCACCGGCGCCCAGAGGAACTTGAAGGTGGGCAGGAGCTGCACCCAGGCGAAGAAGCCGATCACCACCAGCACCACGCCATGCGCCTGAAGCCTCAGCGCGAGCACGGTCGAGAACATGTAGAAGGGCAGGCCGGCCGAAAAGCCGAGCAGCACGTAGAGCGCCACCCGGCCGAAGCCGGGACGGAGGGCGGGGGACAAGGGGGCGGCTTCGGTCATTGCGCGCGAAGCTTCACCGCGGAGGCGGAACAGTCAATGTCGATGCGTGTTCGCGACCCGCCTGAGCCCCTCGCGGAACGTCCCGCCGCCGAAGTTCATGACCAGGCCGAGCGGCAGATCGAGGAGCTTGAGATAGGTCAGCACCTGCCTGGAATGTATGGGCGCAAGCCGGTCGCCCGCCTTGACCTCGACGATCAGGCGCCGCTCGATCAGAAGATCGGCCCGAAAGGCCTCGCGCACGGAAATTCCTCTATATTCGATATCCACGACCTTTTGCCGCTCCACAGCTAAACCGGCGCGAACGAGGCTCGCGGCGAGCAGCATCTCGTAGCAGGATTCCAACAGGCCGGGTCCGAGGTCGCGGTGGAGCGCGAACCCGCATTCGATCGCCTGCGCCGCCACTTCTTCAAGGTCGGACATGGTCGGCTCCCGTCGCGAAGCCGCAGGCGCCGCGACCTTCAATTTTCAACGCAACGACGCAACGACGCAACGAGGCCGCGGCAACTCGGCCGAATCGCTAAATCTCGCTTATCGCTCAGCTCAGCCGCAATCATGAGGCATCTTCCGGTGCATTCAAAAACCGAATGGCTTCAGGGACCGGCACGACATCGTTGCGTCGTTGCGTTTAAAATTCGGGGCCTGCGGCCCCATGGCGGCTCGCGATGAACGCCATGCGCAACTTTCTGGAGTGGAGCCGATCCATCTCCTGTTGCGCCCGGGCCACGGTGGCGGGGCAATCGTGCGTGGCGGATGGCGAGAGGTTATGGCTGGGGCAAGAGAAACTATGCCGGGTGGGGCGAGTGTTGCTACTTAATGTCAGCTAATCGCGCAGCAAATGCGGGTTTCAGGGGGATTTCACATGTTTCGTCGCAATTCGTTGAAAACGTTCCTGTTTTCCGGAGCCGCCGGGGCCGCGATGGCGATCGCCGGTCCTGCCGCGGCGCAGACCGACCCGGCCGGGGATTCCTCTGCCGACGTCGAGGCCGCCCCGCCGTCCGAAATGCCGACGGTCGCCGAGGAAGATCGCCAGGACATCGTCGTCACCGGTACGCGCGTCGTTCGCGACGGCTTCCAGGCGCCGACGCCGCTCACCGTCCTCACCAAGGACGACATCGACAACACCTCGCCGACCAACAACATCGCCGACTTCGTCAACCAGCTGCCGCAGCTGGCCGGCTCGACCAAGCCCGCCAACTCGCGCCTCAACATTTCGAACGGCTCCGCCGGAATCAACGCCCTGAACCTGCGCAATCTGGGCGAAGGCCGGACGCTGATCCTGATCGACGGCCGCCGCTCGGTCGGTTCGACGATCTTCGGCTGGGTCGACATCAACAACATTCCGCAGGCCCTGGTCGATCGGGTCGAGGTCGTCACCGGCGGCGCCTCGTCCGCCTACGGCTCGGACGCGGTCGCGGGCGTGGTCAACTTCGTGCTCAACAAGAAGCTGGAAGGCCTGCGCATAGAAGGCGACATCGGCGTCACGACCGTCGGCGACAACTTCAACTATTCGGGCAGCGTCGCCGGCGGCACCGCCTTCGCGGGCGGCCGCGGCCATGTCATCTTCAGCGCCGAGATCGCGCACCAGGACGGGATCTTCTCGGTCGATCCCGAGGATCGCCCGTGGAATCATCGGGGCTATCTGGCCTTCCAGGATCCGAATTACGTGGCGGGCGTGGGCGGCACGCCGCAATTCATCACGTTCCGGCGCGGGGCGGGCCAGACGAACCAGGCGCCGGGCGGCTTCATCACCGGTTCGACGGGCACCGTCGCGAACGCGCTTCGCGGCCGCTATTTCGGCCAGAACGGCGCGGTCATCCCGTTCCAATATGGCGGAGTGAACTCGCCGAGGCTGGGCAGCGGCGCCGCGCCGACCCGCACCGTCGGCGGCGATTGGCAGGTCAACGATTCGGGTCGCCGAATCGGTCTCACCCCGAAGGACGATCGCTACGGCTTTTTCGGCCGAGCGAGCTTCGAGGTCGCGGACGGCGTCGAACTGTTCGCCGAGGGTTCGTACAACCATCAGGAAGTGTTCTTCAACGCCGGCCCCAACCTCGGCTCCTTCACCCTGAACACGACGGGTTGCACCACCGTCCCCGTGCCGATCACCTGCAACGCCTTCGCCCTTCAGACGCTCGGTGCGGCGCAGCTCGCCGGAGTCACCGGAATCAGCGTCACCTCGACGGGGGCCGACCTGCCGTTCCGCGGGATCAACAACAAGCGCGAGGTGCAGCGCTACGTCGTCGGGGCGGAGGGCTCCTTCGACGCGTTCGACAAGCCCGCGCGGTGGGACGTCTATGTCCAATACAGCCGCTCCGACGTTCGCGAGCAGTTGCGCAACATTCAGAACCTCACCGCCCTCGCCAACGCCACCAGCGTCGCCTTCGCTCCGGCGGGCAATGCCGGCGGCTATGCGCCGGGCTCGATCCAGTGCCTGGTCAACCTGGACGCAAGCACGACGAACAACGACCCGGCGTGCGTGCCGCTCAACCGGCTCGGAATCGGAGTCGCCAATCCGGCGGCGATCGATTACGCGCTCGGCGATCCCTATCGCGACCAGGTGCTCGAGCAGCGCGTCGCCGGTGCCAACCTCTCGTTGACGCCGTTCGCCACGTGGGCCGGCGATGTAAGCGTCGCCGTCGGCGCCGAATATCGCGAAGAGAAGATCCGCGGCACCGTTCCCGCCGAGTTCCAGCCGATCATCAACGCGAACGGCACGACGACCAACCGGTGGTCGGTCGGCAATTATCTGCCGTTCACCGGCAAGTACAATGTCAAGGAAGCCTATCTCGAGACCGTGATTCCGCTGGGTCTCGGACTCGAGTTCAACGGTGCCGTGCGGGCCACCGAATATTCGAACTCGGGCTATGTCACCACGTGGAAGCTGGGTGCGACCTGGGCGCCGATCGAGGACATAAGGTTGCGGGTGACGCGCTCGCGCGACATCCGGGCTCCCAATCTGAACGAGCTGTTCCAGGCGGGTACCGCCAACAGCGACTCGGTGCGCAATCCGAATTTCACTCCGGACCTGGCGAACGGCCCGCAATTCTTCAGCTATTCGGGACTCACGACCGGCAATCCCGCCCTGCTTCCGGAAAAGGCCGATTCCTGGAACGTCGGGGCGGTGTTCTCCCCGCGCTTCCTGCCGGGGTTCACCGCGTCCGTCGATTACTTCCGGATCGACCTCCAGGACGCGATCGACTCGCTCAGCGCTCAGGAGACCGTCAACCGTTGCGACGAGGGCCGTCAGGAATATTGCGACGCCATCACCAACGATCCGATCCGATCGCAGCCGAACAATCCCTATCTGCTGATCCGAACGCAGCCGTTCAACTTCGTGAGCCACCTGGTGCGCGGCGTCGACTTCGACGTGGCCTACCGCAAACGGTTCGCCGAGGGCAGCATCCTGCTCAAGAGCGTGGCGACGCGCTACATCGAGAACCTGCGCGACACCGGCATCGTGGGCACCATTCCGGTCAACACGGTGGGCGCGAATGGCGGCCAGGCCAGCACGCCCAAGTGGATCTATCGCTTCAGCGCCACCTACGACACGCCGACCTATTCGCTCACCGGCGTGGCGCGGGGCGTGAGCAAGGGCAAGTATCTCGCAAACGCCATCGAGTGCCAGAGCGCCTGCCCCGTCTCGACGACGCAATTCCCGACCTACGACAACAACCGAATCAAGGGGGCCTTATATTTCGACCTCAACGCGACGGTGAAGTTCAGCGCGCTCGGCGACGGGGACGGCGAATTCTTCCTCAACGTCACCAACGTCCTGAACGCCACCCCGATCCTGCTGCCCGAAACCGGCCTCGCGGCGAACAGCACGTTCAGCGACCTGCTCGGGCGCCAGTTCCGGGCGGGGATCCGGCTTCAGTTGCGGTAGCCATGGACCCTTTCCCGCTGCGGGGCGGAATCGTCCATTGCGAGGACGTGCCGCTGCCGACGATCGCTCGGGAGGTGGGGACTCCGGTCTACGTCTATTCGGCCGCGAAGATGCTGAGCCAGGTGCGGATCCTGAAATCCGCTCTGGCTCCGCTCGACGACCCGCTCATCGCTTATGCGGTCAAGGCCAACCCGAATCCGGCGGTGCTCGCAACGCTCGCCGCCGAAGGGCTCGGCGCCGACGTCGTTTCGGGAGGCGAATACCGGCGCGCCCGGGCCGCCGGGATCGACCCCGGCAGGATCGTCTTCTCCGGGGTCGGCAAGACCGAGGCGGAAATGGCGCTGGCCCTCGAAGGAGGGCTTTGCCAGTTCAATCTGGAATCGGTTCCGGAGGCCGAGACGCTGTCCGAGGTCGCGCTCGCTCTGGGCCTCGAGGCGGAGGTGGCGCTTCGAGTCAATCCCGACGTCGACGCCGGATCGCATGCCAAGATCTCGACGGGCTCCGCCCACAACAAGTTCGGGGTGGCGCTTCCCGACGCGGTCGCCGCCTGCGCCCGGATCCGGGAGCTGCCGGGGCTTCGGTTCGGCGGGGTCGCCGTCCATATCGGGAGCCAGCTCACCAGCCTCGCACCGCTCGAGGCGGCGTTCGAGCGGCTGGGCGGGCTGATCCGGGAGCTTCGAGCGGCGGGGCACGAGATCCGCACGGCCGATCTCGGCGGCGGGCTGGGCCTGGCCTACGATCCCGGGGCGCCGGTGCCGCCGACGCCCGCCGATTACGGGGCGATGGTCGCCCGAGTCACGAGCGGATGGGAAACCCGGCTGATCTTCGAGCCGGGACGACTCATCGTCGGCGACGCCGGAGTGCTGCTGACCGAGGTGATCCGGATCAAGCCGGGCCCGGGCTCGCCTTTCGTCATCGTCGACGCGGCGATGAACGACCTGATGCGGCCCAGCCTCTACGACGCGTGGCACGCCGCCGACGCGGTCGTGCCGAGCGGCGAGCATATGATCGCCGACATCGTCGGCCCGGTCTGCGAGACCGGCGACACCTTCGCCCGGGCTCGAAGGATAGATCGGATCGGCGCGGGCGAGCTGATGATCCTTCGCACCGCGGGCGCCTATGCCGCGACGATGGGAAGCACCTACAATTCGCGGCCGCTGGCGCCCGAGGTGCTCGTCAACGGCGCGGACTGGGCCGTGGTCCGCGAGAGGCCGGCGGCCGAGGACATGCTTCGCGGCTACAAGGCCCCGCCGTGGCTGCTCCGATAAGGACCTGAACCCGGCGACGCCTCGGCGGATATGCGAAGCGACATTGCCGATCCGGATTCCGGGCGCTTCCTCTCTTGCGGCTGGCCCGCGAGTCTTGCCGCCGAGTCGATCGCGGCGCGGCGGATGGCGGCGGACGGTTCGCGAGGTTCGAAGGGGAGGTTGTGCAGGTGGTTCCACAGCGGCCGGGCCCGCTACGACATTCTCGGCTACCTCTTTGAACGGCGATCGCTGTAGATCATGTCTCCGGCCGGAGGTGAGGTGGGATTTAGAACGCAAGAAGAGCGATAATTACGCCCGCGACCGCGATCAGGACGCCGTGGCTGTCCAGTTATGCGTCGATTTCTTCTTGCAGGCCCGCGGCATGGTGCGCCTCCGATCCTGTTGTCACGATCTTCAACAGAAAATGTGGTCGCGGCGTACCTCGAGATTGGATGTTTTTGCTCGGACGTATTTTTGGATCCATTGCGCCGTCCGTCGAGACTTACGCGGCAATTGAAGCGCTCAACACGCATATTGGCCGACCTTCGCCTGCGACGAAGAGATCCAGTAACAAATCCGAAGCCGGCCTCACCAAGAGCGCCGGCAGAACTCGCAGTCGCGTAGGCTGCTCTAGCGATAAAGCGTCGGGCTTCATTAAATAACGGATCGATAGGCTTGTTCGGTCCTTCGTAAGCCTGGCTTCGACAAAACGAATACGCAGGGGCCGTCGACCCAATTAGCGCTTCAATAACTGGATACCAAATAACTGGATACCATCAGCCCGATGATCGTCGAAAGGTCCATTTTGGATTATACGAATTCGCCACCCTCCTTGACCTCAATTCAGTTACTTTTAAACACTAAGTAGTCAGGAGAAGGAAATGGCCCAGTTTCGATTCGCGTTCGGAGTGGCGCTCGCTGCACTCCCATTGGCAGCCTCTGCCTCGTCTGCTCCAGTCAATGTTACCGTCCGGCTGTTGGACGTCGCGAGTGGCAGGGGACAGCTGCTGGTCTCTCTGTGCGACAAATCGACCTTCATGAAGCGTTGCGCGAAATCGGCGCGCACGGTTGCGAAGAGGGGCGGTGCCGTGGTGATCTTCCGCGGCGTACGTCCGGGACGCTACGCCGTGATGGCATTTCACGATGAAAATAACGACGGCCGGCTCGGACGCACGTCCATAGGCATTCCAAGCGAGGGCTACGGCTTCAGCCGCGATGCCAAGGGTAAGGCCGGCCCACCCGCGTTCGAGCAAGCAGCGGTGAACGTGCCCCCCGCCGGTGCGGTGGTCAATATCCACCTGACCTATTGAGCTCATCGTGACGGCCCTCACCGTCAGCCATGTCACGAAGACCCACCGCCGCGGAGCGGAAGTTGTCGAAGCGCTCCGTGACGTGTCGATCTCGCTCGAAGCCGGAATCTTCGCAGCGATCACCGGGCCTTCGGGGAGCGGCAAAAGCACCCTGCTCAACGTCGTTGCCGGTTTCGACCGGATCGACTCGGGTCAGATAAGGGTCGGGGATCTCGACATGTCTGCGGCGCGGGAGGCCGATCTTGATCGACTTCGGTCGGGGCATATCGGTTTCGTGTTCCAACTCTTCAATCTCATCCCCGGCCTGACGGCGCTCGAGAATGTCGAGCTCGCGCTGGTGCCGGCGGGGGTCGGCCCCGGAGACCGGCGGCTCAGGGCAAAGGAGGCACTGGAGCGGCTGGGATTGGAGGCGGAGGGCGGTCGACGCCCCGCCGAACTGTCCGGTGGGCAGCAGCAGCGCGTGGCGCTTGCCCGCGCGCTCGTCGGCCGGCCCAAGCTTCTCCTGGCCGATGAGCCCACCGCTTCGCTGGACCGGGTCAATGCCGATGCCGCGCTCGCGGACTTTCGCCGCCTGGCGGCCGAGGAGGGATTGGCGATCCTCGTCTCGACGCACGATTCGCACTGCCTCGCCGCGGCCGACCGGGTGATCACTCTTGAGGACGGGAAGATCGCGGAATGATGTGGTTTCGACTGTCCTGGCGGAACGTCTGGGCCAATGGCCGAAGATCGGCACTGGTTTTGGGCACGGTCCTGCTCGCCGGTTTGTCCCTGATGCTGTTCGCCGGCTATGTGAAGGCGACCAAGATCGGTCTCGAATATTCGACTATCCGGGGCGGCATCGGCCATCTTCAGATTTCGGGAAAGGGGGGATTCGACGGTTATTCGGACGAGCCGCTGGCGTTCGGCCTGACGCCGGATCAGGTGGACGCCATCGGGACTGCGGCGGACCGGCAGCCCAATGTGCGCAGGATCGTTCCCCGTTTGCAATTTTCAGGGCTGGTTTCGAACGGTGCCAGGACGCTTTCGTTCGCCGGCACCGGAGTGGACCCGATCGTCGAGAATGCGGCCTTCGGCGCCCGACAACGAATCACCGGCGGGGAGCCGCTTCGCTCGGCTTCGCCGTCGGACGGCGTGCTCCTCGGGGCGGAGCTGGCTCGTCGTCTCGGTGTCCGGGCAGGCGGATCGGTCACCGTGATGACCACGACGGTTTCCGGGGCCATCAACGCGATGGACATGGTGGTCGTCGGCCTGGTGTCTACCGGAGTTCCGCAAACGGAACTCTATTTTCTGCAAGCCAAGCTGGACACGGTGAAGGAGCTGCTTGCAACCGACAAGGTTTCTACTGTCGCCGTGCTGCTCGACGATGGCGCAGACGCCGAAACCGCGGCGCGTCGTTTCGAGGCGGAGGTGCCGGGGCTTGAAACCCGTAACTGGCGCCGATTGTCGCCTACCTACGATCAGGTGGTGGGACTCTATACCACCCTCTTCACCATATTCGCCGGCTTCATCGTGGTTGTAACCACCTTCAGCGTCGCGACGACGGTGCTGACGAGCGTGCTCGAGCGAACCCGCGAGATCGGGATCATGCGTTCGCTCGGCATCAGCCCGGCGTCGGTTCGGCGCGCATTTCTGCTGGAAGGCCTGATATTGTGCGGCGCAGGATTGCTCCTCGCCGCGGTCGCCGCACTGCTCGTCGGTCAGGCGATCAACGCTGCCGACCTGACGGCGCCCCCGCCCCCGGGCAGAAGCGTCGGCTACCCCTTCCGGATCTTCTGGGACGGGCCCGCGGTACTGGCCATTGCGCTGATCGTCACGATCCTGACCGCCGCCGCGGCCTGGTTTGTCAGTGGACGCGTCTCGCGTCTGCGAATCGTCAACGCCCTGGGAGCTTTCTGATGAACACCCGAGTCTTCATGGTCCTGACGTCCTTGCTTGCCATTAGCGGAGCCCCGGCACTCGCGGCCGAGCCGAGCCCCGGTGCCATCGTCGGCAAGGTCGACGCTCTTCGGTTGCCACGCGAGGCCAATCTGCGGATCGGGATGGTGCTCGAATCCAGAAAGGGTACGAAGAGCAATGGCGGCTCCAGCTATGTCGCTCTCATTCGCGCCGGCGTCGGCACGCTGGTGCAGGCGGTGGACGGCGAACAGCGTGGGCAAAAGTATCTGTCCACCGCCGCCGGCTACTGGATGTACGCGCCCCGCACGAAGCGGGCATTGCGCCTCACTCCGCTACAGCTGCTGCGCGGACAAGCGAGCATTGGTGACGTTTCTCGATTGAGGTATGCCGACGATTACACCGTGGCCTTCGCCGACAGTCCCCGCCAGACGATAGACGGGGTGGACTGCTGGATGCTTACGCTTGGCGCCAAGTCGCCGCAGGCCACCTACGCCTCGATCGCTCTGGCCGTAAACCGGGCGACCGGCAACCCCGTCCGGGCCCAGCTCAAGGCACGGAGCGGTCGGCTTCTGAAGACCGCGACCTTCGGCCCGATCGCCAACATCTCGGGATATCGCGTGGTGAAGGCGACCACCTACACCGACGGGGTCGACAGCTCCAAGGCTACGACGGTCACTTACAACTCCATCGCCAAGGCCGCCACGCCCGTCGGCCTGTTCAAGCCGCAGTCCCTTTCCGTAGGTTCTTGATGCGGCTCTGGCTGTCCGCATTTGTCGGGCTGGGCCTGGGCCTGTCTCACCCGCTGCAGGCGGCGGCAAAGGATATCCCCTTCGGCGGGTTCGTCTTCATCGAAGCCGCCCGCTTCGATGCGCGCGACAGCCTCGTCAATCCGAACGATCTCTTCCGGCTCTCCTCCGACCAGCTCGAGACCGCCATTCTGGTCGAGGGGGACATCGAAGGATTTAGCTGGCGTTTGCGCGGCGAAGCCATCGGAGACGTGGCCCACTGGCCGGAGCGGAAGAAAATTCGGGTTCAGGAACTCGCCTATCAGCGGAAGTTGAGCGAGCGTTGGTCGTTCTCGATCGGCAAGCAGGAACGTTCCTGGGATTCGGGTCTGGCGTTCAGGCCGCTCGGTTTCTTTCGGACACGCCCCGACATCAGGGATCCGACGGACCGCGAGGGGCGGCAGCAAGGCCTACCCCTCATTTCCGCGACTTATATCGGCGATCAATTCACCGCCGAAATCGTGGCTTCGGACGACGTCTTCGGCGATCTCGACGAGGAGATCGAAGCTCGACAATGGGCAGGGCGCGTCAGCGGCCAGATCGGCAAGATGGACGCAAGCCTGGTGGTGCGCCAGGCAGCCGGGCAGCGACCGGGCATTGGCGGCTCGCTCACCTACGCGATGGGAGCGATCGAGCTCCATGGCGACGCCTATCTGGGCCCGGGCCGCCGAATGCGGAGACACCGCGGGTTGGTGGGCGGCGAAGCGGAGGAGGTGCCTGGCGATCTCTACCCCTCCGACCCCTCCTTCATCGATCGCGGCGGCGGGTCCACGACGCTGGACAGCGTCGTCGGGATCACCTGGACACCCATCGCCGAGTTCGCCGTCACGGCCGAATATATCCACCAGGGAGGAGGGCTGTCCGATGAGCGTTGGACCGCTTACCTGGACCTGATCGCGACCCATCGGGCGGCATTGGATACGGGCTTCCGAGGCCTGGCGATCGCGAACCTGGCCTATGATCTCAGCGTCCTTCGAGGCACCGTCAGGAAGGATTATCTTTATGTCAGGAGCAGTGGCTTCTGGCATGGCTTCACGATGTCGGGATTGGCTTTTGTCGGACTGGCCGATGGGGGGGGCATATTGACCGGCGCCCTCACTCGCACGGTAGGGCAGAAGATAGAAGCGCAGCTTGCCATCACGGCTTTCGTGGGTGGCTCCAAGTCTGAATTCGGTTTGGTCCCGTTTGGCACCGTCGCCAGATTGAGCTTGAGACGGCCGTTCTAGCGTCGCTCGAAGCGCGGCCGGGAAAAGAGCGAAGGGCTGAGCAGGAATAGTCATGGATAGCGACAATCAGGATGAGCTGCGCAAGCAGGTGGAAGTGCTCAGGGGCTATGCCGACCAGGGCCGCTCGCTGCCGATCGTGTCCGGCCCCGTGTTCATCGTGTGGGGCCTCGTCCTCGCGGGCGCGGGCTGGCTCGCGCGAACCGCCCTGCTCCGAGGCGATTCCGCTTCCGTCCCCTGGATCTGGGTGGGTGCGATCGCGCTCGGCTGGACGGCGTCCATGGCGATCAAACGGATGCTGCGCCTCCGCGCCCGTGAGGGCGGTGCCTCCTACGGGAACCATTTGACCCGGGTCATCTGGCGGGCCGCAGGCCTTGTCATCAGCGCCTACGTGCTTCTGGCCATCCTGGTCAAAAGCAGGCAGGCCGACATTCCCAGCGTGGCGCTTCTAATCTCCGGCGTCGCCTTCTTTGCGACCGCGGCCGCGGCCAATTCCCGAATCCTGTATGTCGCGGGCGCGGGCCTGATCGGCACCGGGCTCCTAGCGATCGGGCTGCACTGGGGCGCGGCCGACGTTCAGCTTGCCGTGGCGGCCGCCGGTTTGCTGTTCCTGGCGCTTCCGGGCTTTTATCTGGTTCTCAACGCCCGCTCCAGCGACTGATGGCCGCTCCTCTCCCGGACGAGATCGACGATATCGTTCATGGCCGGGTACGCCTGTCGATCCTGGCGTTCCTGAGTACCGCGCACCGTGCGGAATTCACCCTGCTCCGCAAGCGATTGGCAATCAGCGACGGCAACCTGTCGTTGCATCTCAAGAAGCTCGAGGCGGCGGGTTACGTGGCGCTGGAAAAGGATTTTGCGAACCGCAGGCCCCGCACCACCGTGGTGTTGACAGAGGAAGGCCGTGCTTCGCTGGTAAAGTACGTCGAAGGCATCAGAGCCCTGATCAAGAGCATCGGTTGATCGATCAAGAAGTCGAGCGCGACCTATGCAAGTTATCGCCTCGCGAAATAATCCATAATGGAGGGAGTCGAAGTTGACTCACTCTTTTGAAGGGGGCCTATTCCCGTTTGCGCCTATCCCGGCGCTATAAGGAAAGTAGACATGGCAGACGTAAACAGCCTCTTTGAAATCCTTGATGCCAGCGATGCTGACGACCTGGATTTCGCGAGAATCTCGGCGCAGGTTATAATAGTCGAGAACCCGGACGATTCTTGCAGCTGCTGCTCCAGCTGCTGCTGATAACCTCCTGCGCCCGGGAAGCCGGGCGCAGGCTTTATCGGGATAGCCGTGATGGAAACGCGATTTTCATTGAACGAGTCCGTCGAGATTTCCTCCGCCGGCGAAGGGCGCATCTATGTGCGCACCCCGGTTGAAGAATTCGTCATATTGGACCGGGTAGGCATCATCGGCAAAATCATCGACGCGATTCGCAATGGCTCTCCTCTCGAGACGGCCATCGTCGGGTTCGAGGATCCCGCAGTCCGCGACGAGGTGCTCGCCGGGGCGGTGGCGCTGCTGAAGACTCGGCGGATCATTGCAGCCGAGACGGCAAACACGCTCGATTCGACCGATCCGATCCTCAATTGGTTGAGCCACGTCTCCTTGACCCCCAACGGCGCCGCTCCCGCAATCCGGCTTTGGGGCTCGGGCCTGTTGCACACGGCCCTGGCTTCTCTGCTCGAAGAAGCAGGCGTGGCCTGCACGAGCGACGAGGCCGCCCCCGTCGATGGCGACCATTTGATCGTCAACTGCCTGGACATCCCCGATGATGCCCGGCTTCGGGAGGTCAACCGCCGCGCGGTCGAGGCGGATGCGGCCTTTCTGCCCGTTGTCCTCGACCGACACGTCGTTTCGATCGGCCCGTTGATTCTGCCTCGCGCGACGGCATGTTACGAATGTGTGTACCATCGCGTCCGCGCCGGACGACGCAGCCTCGAAGCCTTCGAGGCGGCCACCGAGCGGGACCACCGCCCCAGCGGGCTTGCGGCGCGATTCGCCGCGGCATCGGCGGCGGCGGTGATCGTTCGGTTCCTCACCGGCAGCGCATTCGATTTGCACACGGCGCACGTGACACGTCATAACCTGCTTACCGGGGTTTCCGGGCACACGGTCGCGCTCAAGGTTCCCCGCTGCCCCGTTTGCGGCCAGGCGAACATGCGCAAGCCGCTTCGGCCGGCCTACAGCTACCCGGTGGCAGCGGTGGCAGCGGTGGCGGCATGATGCCGGCTCGGCAGCCTTCACTGCCCCTGACGCTTCGGCGGGTGGTGGACTCGCGAGCCGGAATCGCTACTCGCCTCCGGGAAGCGGCGGGCGACCCTTTTACACCAGACCTTTTCGTGGCGTCCGTGGACGGCCCCGCCGCATCCTATTTCGTCAACCGTCAGCCGGCGAACTGGAACAATTCCTCGCTGGGCTCGGGAGCGGCCTTCTCCCGCGAGCAGGCGCTCTGGTCCACGGTCGGCGAGGCGATGGAGCGCTACTCGGCGTCAATCTATGACAATGGCGACTTTCTGATCGCTCGCGAAGCGGAGCTGCCCGGCCCGGCGATCAATCTGGCGGACTGTATCCTCTTCACCCCCGGCCAGCAGGCGGACGAGGTATTTCCTTTCCGCCCATACGATCCCGAAAAACCGCGTGCCTGGGTCGAAGGAAGGGACTGCCTCACCGCCAGCCCGATCTGGGCGCCCGCGCAGATGGTGTATCTCAGTCAGGGCTGGCCTCCGGAGGACGTGCTCGGCCAGACGGTCTCGACCGGCAACGCCTGTCATATCAGCGTCGAACGGGCCATGCTGGCGGGCATGCTCGAGCAGATCGAGCGTGACGGTTTCACCTCCGCCTGGCTTCTCAAATATGCACCGCCGAAGCTCAACCTCGACGATACGACAAAAAGCAAGCTTTCCGCACCCTGCCTAAAAGCGATTGCCAGCTCAGACCTGCCGATTACCTTGTGCGCCGCCCCGAACGAATTTGGGGTTTTCAACATTTTCGCCTTCGCCGAACATCGAGAGCTGGGCGTGGGAGTGGTGGGCGCCTGCGCGCGCCTCGATTTGGCTGCGGCGGTGGAGAAAGCGGTCGTGGAAGCGCTTCACGGGTGGAGCGCGTGCCATCGCGCCCGCAACGGCGCCGAGGCCTTCCCCGAAAAGCATGAGATCAAGAACCCCCACGATCATTCGCTCTTCTATCATCAGCCCGGTCCGTGGGCGGACATGAGTTGGTTCCGATCCTCGCCCGAGACGGTCGATTCCACGGACCTCCAAAGAGGCCCGCCGATCGCCGGCCCGCGCGAGCTGGCCGCGCGCCTCGCCGCCGGCGGCATTGCGAGCTCCTGGTACGAGCTGACCAGCGAAGACGTGGGACTGCTCGGTTTTCGAGTGGTGCGCGTGCTGGCTCCGGGATTGCAGCCGCTGACCTTCGGGGCGGGATTGATTTCGGGCGATCGGCGCCGTCTCGAGGCCAACGCACGCTTCTGGCGCCTCGATCCCGACACCGTATTGAACAGCGAGCCCCACCCTTTTCCATAAAGGCTTCTTCGATGAACGCCATGACAAACCCTTGGTTCACGAAGTCCCTGGATCACTTCACCCAGGACGAGTCCGAAGCGTTGACTACATCGATAGCGCCCTACACGAACCGGCACGTCTTCGATGATGACGCGCTTCACGAGCATTTTCACGAACAGACGAAATATCACCGCCGCACGCAGGCGGGCGTGACATGCAATATCCGGAACTATCTGGAAAATCCCAATGCGATCGCGCGCGGAGCGGCATCGCAGCGCGAAGTGCAGGGTTACAAGGTTCTCGATTGGCCGCAGCCGCTCGACCTCGACTCAAGTCTTGCGGATGCGCTGGCGAAGCGCGCGAGCACCCGCCGCGCCGACCTGGCGGGCTCGATTTCGGCGGCGCAGCTGTCCACCCTGCTGCATCACGGAGTCCGAGCCAATCGAATGGTCCACCCGACGGCGGCCCCTGCCGTGGAACAGTGGATGCGTCCCTATCCCTCGGGCGGCGCCCTGTTTCCGATCGAATTGTACGTTGCGTCGGCCGCGGTGGAGGGCTTGCCGCCCGCCGTTTCTTATTACGACGCCAGGCGACACGAGCTTCGCGTGGTGCCCGGCACCTCGATCACCGGCGTAAGATCCGCGGAAACGGCGGACGAAGGCGTCGCCGCGGCGCCCTGCACCCTCATCCTGACCGGCGTCTTCGAGCGGTCCGTTCAGAAATATGGGCCGCGCGGCTACCGGCTGGCGCTGATCGAAGCCGGGCACATGATGCAGAACATAAGCCTCCTCGCCGTCGCGCTCGGCCTGAAGGCGCTCGTCTCGGGGTCGTTCTTCGAAGCGGAGATGGAGCATGCCCTGGATATCGACGGGGTGTCCGAGGCGGCGCTGGCGCTCGTGATTATCGGAAGTTGAGATGTCCCCGAGCGCTTCCACGCGAGCCAGGCTCGACCGGCAGATCCAGGCCGATCCCTATGATGCCGGGCACGTCGTCATGCGCTTGCTGCTCGCCGCAGTCGACGGGGACTGGAGCTCTTGCGAGCGCGACCTGACGATCGTCCAGCGGTTGGTGGGGCGGGGAGCAGGCCTGTCCGCCCTCGAAGGCCTGGTCGCCGATCGTCGCGTTCCGGCCCTGGCGGGCGATCGCGCTTTCCTGTTGTGCGACGACCCGGCGGCGGAGCTCACCTTGTCGACGAGCGTGGTAGAGGGGCAGGCCGAGGTGGCGCACCGCCTTACCGTGGATGAGCCGATCGTGTTGGTGGACGCTCGATCCGCGGGTCACCCGTTCGCCTTTGCCGAGTCGTTTTCCCCATCCTGCGCCTTCATCCGCCTACCGGCGCACTCCCGCGTCGCAACCCTCCGCCACGAGCTGGCCCACGCCGGGCTGCTGAGCGGGCTCCGCCTGCTCGACGAAGGTTTGGCGGACTGGTTTGCTGGCGACGACCCGGGTCCTGACGCTTCGGACGATCGCCCCCGCGCGCCGCTGCGCGGCCTGATCACGACTCCGTTCACCAGCGAAATCCATTTCGAGAGCGTCGCTCCCACGCCGGAGGATCGCCGGATCCTGCGCGCCCGAGCCCGTGATCTGATTGCGTTGCTCCATGCACGAGCGGGCGGTGAGGGTCTGCGAGACCTTTTCCGGTCGATCGCGGCGTTGCGCGATCCCGAAGACGCCATCGGTCTCATCGAAGCCTGCCTTGGGACGACGATCGACGATTGGGAAAAACCCAGGCAGCCTTTCGATGCGGCTCGACTTCGAAGCCTGCAGATTCGGCTGTTGCGAGCTCGAATGGACCGCGACCTCGACGGTCTCGACGCCTGTGCTGCGGAGGGGCTGAAGCTCGGCGGCCAGTGCGCCGGATGGGAAGCGCTCGACCTTGGAATCATCGCAACATTTGTCGCCGCGCGCGAACGCCTGGTGCGGGGCGACGAGGTATCGCCCGCCCAAATCGCCGCGGCGGACGCCTGGATCGCGGAAGCCAAGGCCCGTGGCCTCCCCCCGGGCCGACGAGCGGCCTTGTCGGGCCATCGCGCAAGCCTGGCCGTCGTGGCCGGCCATGTCGCAGGCGCACACGTTCGGACGCTGCTGGCCGCGGAGCGAGCGGAAAAGGCGTTCCGACAGGCGCTGGCTCATGATCCCGAGGATTTGGACGCACATGCCGCCTTCGCGCACCTCCTTCGCGCGAAGCCTGAAGGTGCCGGAGGCGGGGAGGCCGCGGCGGCTCCTCACCTCGCCCGGCTCGTCGCCGCCCTGGCGGAGCAGGAGCCGATCCCGGCGGCGACGCCTCCCGATGCGATCCGTATCCGCAACCTGCGAGTAGCGGGGGACGAAGGCTTCGAGCTGAACGTGGAAGACTTCCACGTCAGCCAGGGCGAGAAGGTCGCGCTTGTCGGATCGAACGGCTCGGGCAAGTCCACCCTGATCGACGCGGTGCTTGGGCTGGTGGCCGTCAAAGGCGATTGCCAGGTGCTCGGCGGGCCCGTTCAGACCCTCTCGTTCGAACCGGTTCGCCGACAACGTCTCGGGGCGCTCCTCAACCAGGCGCCCTTGCCTCGCCTCCTCAAGGTTTCAGAAGCCGTTCGCCTGCTGGACGGCGTGTTCAGGCGATCGGATCCCTTCATTTTCGAAGCCATGGGCCTTGCCGAACTTGCGAAGAAGAAGGTTGGATCGCTGTCCCGCGGGCAACTCCAAAGGCTGATGATCTATGCGGCGATCGGCCATGGGCCGGACCTCGTAATCCTGGATGAGGCGTCGCTCGGGTTGGACGCCCGCTATGCCGCAGCCCTTCGAGCGCTGATCTTCGGAGAGTGGGGACAGGCTCGATCGATGATCCTGTGCTCGCACCTCGAGGGCGACCTCGATCGGGTGGACCGTGTCGTGGTGCTGGAGGCGGGGCGGGTGAAGCAGCAGGGCCGGGTCGCGGAACTTCTGGACACGCTCGATTGGAGCTGGATAGGCCAGATCGAAGGCATCGACCTCGAGGCCGGCCGATCCGCCGTGGCCGCTCTCGATGACTTCCATTCCGTGAACATCGTCGAGGGCCGAAGCCTGAGCGCGCGGGGCGGCCCGAAATTCGGGGCGGCATTCGGTCTTTTCGCCTCCGCTCAGCCTTACTCGACTTATTCTGTATCGCGCGCGAGCATCAAGGACGTGCTCGCCGGTGGACCCCGTCGATGACCAGCCAGTTTCTGGCACTGATATGGGCGGATCTGTGCACCTTCAGGCGCTCGTGGATCGCGGTTTTCTGGACCTTCGCATTTCCGCTGTTGATCCTCGTGACCTACATGCAGCTGTTCGCACATCCGAACCTGGGCGAGGTGTCCTTGATCATCGACGACCGCGATCGGTCGGCGACGAGCAGGGACTTCGCCCAAAGCGTCCTTGGGGTGATGGGCCGGCAGGATATCATTTCCGTGAAGCGCATCGAGGCGACCCGGAGCGAGCCCCTCGGCAAGCGCACCCTCCTGATCCATATTCCGCGGCATTTCGGTGCCACCGCCGACGGCAAGGGAAGCATGCGGATCGCGGTGAGCGTCAGGGAGAGGTCGGACCCGGCGGTCAGGGCGGCCCTGGGAATCCTCCAGGGAGCGGTGACGACCTGGAACATGGCTGCGGCCGGAGAACCTGCCCGGGCGATCCTTCAGATCTCGGTTCCCGCTGGAGAGGAACCGGACGTTGAAGGGCGCGTCAACTATCTGGTTGCCGGCCTCATAGTGATGGTCGCTTTGTCCTCGTCGCTCATGGGCTTCGCCGTTCCCCTGGTGGCATCTCGCGAACACGGGCTTACCCGCCAGCAGTCGCTGTGGCCGGTCGGTCGAGGATTGATCCTCGCGGCCTGGGCAAGCTCGAAACTTGCAGTGATCCTGACGAGTGCGATGGTCCTCTGCGCCGTGGCTGCCCTTTTCTACGGTTTCGGCGCAGGTTTGGGCATTGGAGGCGTTCTGGTCGGCGGCCTCGTCCTCCTGACCGGGACCTGCTGCCTGCTCTCGCTCGGCTTGGCGATCGCATCCCGATCGAAATCCACCCAGACGGCCTTGGTCATAGCGAACGCGCTGTACTTCGTCGGCCTGTTCACCGGAGATTTGCTGATCCCCACCGGTGGGCTTCCGGTAGGTTTGCAAAACGTTCTGGCCTTTTCTCCGATCAATGCCTTCGCACAGGCGCTCCGGTCGTCTCTCGGTGCCGCGGATCTTAGGGAGGCGCTCAGCCGCGATCTCTGGCTCGCCCTCGCCGTGTTCCTAGTCCTCGGCGCAAGCGCTTTCTCTTTCGCTCGAAAGACCTATCGCTGGTCGGCGCGCTGACCCGTCGTCAGGCTCCAAAACTCTCATGGCTGGAAGCCTCTCAGGACAGTCATCCCGGATCGAAGGTTCTCTTGGCGATCGCGCGCTCGCGCGCGGCGCAGGTTGGGCGCGATATAGCCCGGCACATAGAATTGGCGCGCCCGGCAGGATTCGAACCTGCGGCCCCAAGCTTAGAAGGCTCGTGCTCTATCCAACTGAGCTACGGGCGCGCACCGCCGCCGTGTAGCGCGCTTTCCCGGCGAACGGAACGGCGCTAGCGTTTTCGACATGGAGTGGAGTGAGGGTCAGGCGGTCGAGGGGGCTCCGCTGAGGGGCGTGATCCCGGTTGCCGATGCCGTCGTCGGTTTCCTGAGGCGGCGCGAAGGCGTCGGTGTCAACGGCGAAGACACCGGTTTCACCCCCTTCCGGTCCGGGGCCTGAACCGTGAGCGGCTTCCAACAGGCGAAGGTGGCGCTGGTCCAGCTGCTCGGCCTCCCGAAGGACGCGCTTCACATCTATGTCGGCCTCGCCATCTTCCTCCTCGCCGCGGCATGGCTTCGCCGGCCGCTCGGAAGCTGGGTGCCGATCGCCGCCGTCGTCGCCGCGGCCTTGGCCGGCGAGGCCTGGGACCTGATCGAGAGCCGCGCCGCCGGCGCCCGGCTCCATTGGGAGCGCAACTGGCACGACGTCTGGAACACCTGCTTCTGGCCGGCGGTGCTTTTCCTGCTTGCCCGCTACACCCGCCTGCTCAGCCGCCGCGGACATAATTGAGACACTTCTCCTGACGGCGCGACATCGGGCCGAAAAACGGCCGGCGCAAATGCCCTCTCGCCGTCCGGCCAGTTTCCCCGGCGGTTCGTGGAGAGAGCGATCGTGAACCGTATACGTTCGAAGGTCGACTGATCCGAACGGCGCAGGAGCGCTTTCTCGCTCCCTTGATCATCCCCCAATTCAGCCCCGCCCGTCGGCGGGGCCGATCCGATCCGCCCCATCGAGGGCCTGTAAGGAGTAAAGACCATGGCGATACTGAACGGCACCAACAAGGCCGACAAGCTCAAGGGCACCGCCCAGAGCGATCTCATCTTCGGCGGCAATGGCGACGACACGATCGACGGCGGCGCCGGCAGCGACTTCCTGTTCGGGGGCAACGGCGCCGACCTGATCACCGGCGGCGCCGGCAACGACGTGACCGAAGGCGGCAACGGCCAGGACACGCTCCTGCTCTCCGGCAACCGCGCCGATTACCGCTTCCAGCCGGGCCTGTTCGGCACCGTCACCGTCCGCGACCTCCGCGCCGGCTCCCCCGACGGCACCGACGTCCTGATCGACATGGAGCGGGTCCAGTTCAGGAACGGCAATTTCAAGCTTCAGGAGCTGCTTTCCTCCAACGCCGCGCCCGTCGCCCAGAACGACTCGCTCACCCTCTCCGAGACCGCGGGCAAGACCGAGATCGGCTCGATCCTGCTCGCCAACGACAAGGACCCGGACGGCGACTCGCTCGTCATCAGCGCGGTCCAGGCCGTGTCCGCCCGGGGCGCGAGCGTCAGCATCGGCCCGGACAACAAGGTCACCTACGATTCCGGAGCGATCTTTGCCGACCTCGATCAAGGCGAGACCGCGACCGACGGCTTCACCTACACGATCACCGACTCGAAGGGCCTTACCTCCACCGCGACGGCGACGGTGACGATCACCGGCCTTTCGCAGAACCGTGCGCCTGTCGCCGTCGACGATCTGCTGGCGCTCGCCGAGGATGCCGGCAAGTCCGATCTCACCGCGCTCGTCCTCGCCAACGATACCGACGCCGACGGCGATACGCTGAAGGTGACCTCGGTCCAGGCGGTCACCGCCAGGGGCGCGGCCGTCACGATCGACGCGGCCGGCAGGATCCTCTACGATTCCGGCGCGATCTTCTCGCACCTGAAAACCGGCGAGACCGCCACGGACACCTTCACCTATAGCGTGACCGACTCCTCCGGCGCCGCCTCGACCGCCACGGCGACGCTCAAGATCGGCGGTATCACCCAGGTCCCGGACTTCTACTTCTACGTCGCCGAGGACGGCGAGAAGGCGGGGATGATGTCGATCCTCCAACCCTATTTCAACATGGACATCGAGAGCGTCGAAGGGCCGAGCATGGGCGGAACGATCGAGTTCGACGACCTGGCCGGAATCCTCTCCTTCGCCGCCGACCATGACAGCTTCGACCGCCTTCTCCCCGACCAGAAGATGGAGAGCTATTTCACCGTCGTCGGCGCCGATGGCGAGAAGAAGCTGATCGGCATGGTCATCGAAGGCCAGAACGATCAGATCGTCGCGGTCGGCGATTCGATTGCGATCGGCGAGGGCGCGACCACCGGAAATCTGTGGACCAGCCTCATCTCGAACGAAATCGACCCGGACAGCGGAATCGGCAGCCGCCGGATCGTCTCGGTCGGCACCAACGGCACCGACGGCCTGGTGTCGTTCAACGCCTCCAGCCGCACCCTGACCTATTCGGCGGCGGGCATCGACCTGGCGCCGGGCGAGACCAAGATCGACAGCTTCACCTACCTCGTCACCGACGGCTGGGGCTCGCAAGACACCGCCACCGTGTTCGTCACGGTCACCGGCGCGGCCGGCGGCGGGGCCTCGGCGTCGATGGCCGGCGGCGAGGCGATCGTGTCCGCCTTCATCGGCGGCACCGGCGGCTCGCATCTCGACGATGCCGAATTCGCCAGCTTCCCCGCGATGCAGGACTTGCTGGTGGCGGCCGCGCCGATCGCCTGAGCGAGCGCTTCGACGACAAAGGCGAAGGCCGCTCCCGCGAGGGGGCGGCTTTTTGCTGTCCTGGGCGACGGTGACCGCGGGCACGCGATCATCCGGCGCGCGCGGACATCGACGCTCCGCTCCCTATCTTATTGCAGGATGGCCACTTTCGCCAAGGACAAGCTCGTAGCCAAGCCGGTCTTGTGAAGAACTGGGGAGTTAATGGTTGGTGTACGCCCCCGTATCGTGCAGTATATGCGGTTTGGGGGGCACAATGGAACGCAAGATCGGCCGGCCGACTTTCATCAAGCGCCACTTCTTCGATGGGGAGAAGCTCAAAGAGCGCACAAAGACTGAATTCGTGCACCATCTTCGCTCCGGGCGAATGATTGCCTTCACCGGCTCATTCACGACCGAGGATCTCGGCCACCCGGACTGGCCCTCTTTCGTCCGCCAATGTTTCGAGACCTGCCGCGATTTGATCGGCCTCGACGATCCGGCGAGCTACAAATACCCGGATCTTCAAACCGTCTTCGAGCAGTTCCGCAAGCGGGCGGCTCCCGCAGGAAAGAACGCCTCCGACCAGCTGGACGAGGTGGCGCGACGGCTTGCGCCGCTGGTCGGCCTGAGCGCCGTTCCGCACCAGGCCGAACTGGCCGCAATCCAGGCGAGGCTCCAGACACTGGGGGCAACGGTGCGCAACCTCGTGGACGGCTTCGACAAACGCGTAGCGTTCAGCATCCTGGGCGAGTTGGTCGACGTTTTCGAGGAGCGGGAAGGCGCGCCGTGCGAAGAGCGCGAGAACGAGATTATCGCCAAGGCCCATTTTCTCCAGCGGACGCGGGCCACCGCGAAGAACGGCGGCACCGTGTGCCGGCTCATTCACGAACTCGGAATCAACCGCTTCGCAACTCTCAATTACGATCTCGAGCTGGAGCTGGCGCTCGCCCTTCAGAACCCGGCTTCGCCGGTTCCGGACGGGAAGACCGCGATCGATATCCTCAAGGAAGAGGCCCAACTCGAGGAGGATCGGGATACCCACCAGCTCCGCGCAACCCTGGCGGACGGCCGGACCATCGTCAGCGACGTGTTCAATCGCGAACGGACCGACAGGCTCATCGAGTTTGCCGTGCGGTCGAGCGAGATCGACTATCATGTCTTCCATCTGCACGGCCGTGCCGACCATCCGAAGTCGATGATCATCAGCTATCGCGACTATGACCGGCTGTATCGCCGCAGCGATCTTACCCGCCTGCCGTTCGAGCATGCGTTGAGAATTCTGTTTGCCGGCAATCCGATCCTGTTCGTCGGGATCGGCATGAACGAAACCGAGATCAACACGACCCTGCAGAATTTCGTCGGCAACCATCCCTATTTGCGCGTGACGCCGACCTTCCTGCTGTGGAATGCGCCCGGCGGATCGAAGGAAGAAGCCGACGCCGCCAAGGCCGTCATGCGGCTCGACATGCTGCATCGGCTCGGGGTCCTGACCCTGTTCGACGATGAGCTGGACCAGTCCCGCAAGGCGGTACTGCCTGCCTCCGCGCGAATGGCCGAGTCGGTATCGAGCCTCGCGCAGATGGTGCTCAAAGAGGAGAAAAAGCGGAAGACGCCCTCCCTTGCCTTCCGGTCGATCGATCCGCGCATCGACGAGGTCGAACCCGGCAAGGTCTTTCACACCTGGCGCGTGCTTCACGGCAACGGCTACCGGCCCTCCCCGGTTGCCGAAGTGCTCGGCAAGTCGCTCGCCGGGCTTGCCGCATCGCCGGTCGCCGAGCGCCCTCCGCTCGAAGTCAGGATCGCCGGGTCGGGTGCCGGCAAGGGCTCCGCCGCCCAGGCCTATGCCGAAAATTGGCTGGACGCGGCGAAGGGCGAAGGATGGGAGCCCTATGCCGTCATCGTCAATGCAGGCTTCTGCTTCGACACCGACACAGTGCTGAACTTCATTGCGAGACTGATCAGGAAGCTTCAATCCACGGGCGACGGCTGGAAGAAAAGCCGGAAGGCGCGCATGGAGCAATTCGCCCAACAGCAGGCCTTCCGGCTGCGCCCCCGCCGCAAGATGTTGATCGTGATCAACGGCGCCGATCGGCTGTTCGCGATGAACGGCTCGCCGCTCAGCGCCGAGTTCGACCAGCTGATGCGCGAAGTGGTGCACAAGGCGGCGGACAGCGACATCCAGTGGCTGATCCTGGGGACCGAGCGGATACGGCCCTATTTCGCGGCAATCCAGCGCAGAGACCCGGCCTCCTACGACGTCTACGACCCGCGCCGCTCAAAATCCGGGAAGCGGATGCCGTCTTTCTATCTCAAGAGCGTGGTCGAAGCCTTCGCGGACCTGCGCCGCGACGTGCCGCTGGCGCGCCGCGAGATTATCGATTTGCGCACCCACGAAGATTTGACGACGATCCGGCGCACGGTCTTCGAGGCCTATCTCGACAAGAGCGTGCTCACCAAGGCCGGGATGGACGCCGATCTCGCCTTCGACATCATCCAGGTGCTGGCCTTCATCGGCCAGCCGGTCGAGGCCGCCGTTCTCTTTCACGCTCCTCGAATCGCGCGTCGCCTGAAGAAGCTGACCGAGCTGGAGGCGCGCCGAACCCTCTTCAACGAGACGATCGCAAAGCTCTATGACAGGAGGCTGCTGCTCAAGGTCGATCGCTTTCCGGGCACCGGCCTCGATCGCTATGCGCTTCATCGGGCGCTTCTGACCGAGATGCGCGAGCGGTTCGGCGTACCGCTGTCGGAAGCGGTCCTGTCCACCGCGTTCAACATGTCGCTTTATTACGCGCAGCCGGCCGACAGCACCCTTCCCGAAGCGCGGCTGCACGACGAGCTCGGCGAGCTGGTCGATCATCTGGTCGGTGCGTTCAAGGACGAGCCGCTCGACCCCGGGGCCGAATTGGGCGACCGGACCGGACCGCACGCGTCGGCGGCGTTGCGCGCGGCGCTGTCCGTCGTTCGCGGCCTTTACTCGACGACGACCCTCCTCGCCCTGGATTTGCACGACCGCTATTTCCTCGAGGGACGCGAAGGCGCGCTGACCGAGCATGCCGAACGCCTCAATCGGATCCTGCTCGCCTTCACCAAATTCTGCAAAGAGCTGAAGGGGGGCAAGGGGATCGGGTGCGCGAGCCCGTTCTACGCCGACGAGCTCGTCTGGCTCCACAACGAGCTGGGGGTCGTGAAGCTGGTCCAGGGCGATCTCTACGCCGCCCGGAGATCGTTCGAGGAAGCGCACCGAATCAATGAGGACCATGTCGAGTTCGCCTTCCGCGGCCATAACTGGCGCCGGATCAACCTCAACCAGATCGCCGTCGACATCGACCGGGGCAAAGGCGACTCCGTCGTCAGCAGGATCGGGGACATCGAACGCGAGATCGGGATCCGGACGGTCCGCGAGATCACCGACAAATTTGCCCTGAAACCTTCGCCGACGCGCTATCCGATCGACCCCACATTTCCGCACGAGCATATATTGGCCGTCGCCCTCGTCCGCGGTCACCGCGCCGTCCACAATCACGTGCGCGGCGAGCTGGTGAAGGCGCAGGACAGCATGAACAAGGCGATCTTCATCCTGCGCCAGCTCAACGAACGGCGGGCGATCGCGTTGTTCCGCCGCCACCTGGCGTCGGTGTTCGACGCGCTCCGTCTTTCCCAGAAGGCCCAGGAGGAGGTCGAGCTCGCAGTCATCGTCGCCGAGTCGGTAAGGCAGATGGACGTCGTCTATCACGGCCGCATTCAGCGCGCGCATCGCGACCTCCTGCACGACGCGGCCAAGCTCAGGGACGCCAACATCTATCTCCGCCAGGCGCTCGCTTATGCGGACGAGACCGACATGCACCGGGTCCGGGTGGAAGCGCGGGCCGCGCTCGCGCTCCTCAAGCTGAGGATGGGCGATCACGAGGCGGCACTCGAAAATGCCGCCGACGCGCTGGCGACCGCCAGCCGATACGGATTGAGCCTGCGAAAGATCAGCCTTCGAATCGTGATCGGCCGCATTCTGATCGCGCGCGGAGACCCGAATTCAGGCCGGGCATTGATCAACGCAGCGATCGAGGAAGCGGATCGGCGCGGCTATCAAAGCGCGCTTCGCGCGGCGCAGCGCGCGCTGATCGAACTGCATGAGGAACGGCCAGGGCAGCGACCGTAGGCCGAGCACTCGCCCTCTTCAGCCGATCGCCTCCAGCAGCCCCTCGAAAAGGCGCCGTCCGTCGGTGCGGCCGTGGGCCGGCTCCACCATCCGCTCGGGGTGCGGCATCATTCCCAGCACGTTGCCGGCCTCGCTGACGATCCCGGCGATGTCGCGCGCCGAGCCGTTGCAGGCGTCGGCGTAGCGAAAGGCGATTCGGCCTTCGCCTTCGAGCCGGTCGAGAGTCTCCGGGTCCGCCTGGTAATTGCCGTCGTGATGGCCGACCGGGATGACGATGTCCTCGCCCGCCTCGTAGCGGCTGGTGAAGGCGGTCTGGCTGTTCTCGACCTTCAAGGGCACGTCGCGGCAGATGAAGTGGAGATTGGCGTTGCGCATCAGCGCTCCGGGGAGAAGGCCCGCTTCGGTCAGAATCTGGAAGCCGTTGCAGATTCCGAGCACCGCAACCCCGCGGCCGGCGGCGTCAGCGACGGCGCGCATCACCGGCGAGCGTGCGGCCATCGCCCCGGAACGAAGATAGTCGCCGTAGGAGAAGCCGCCCGGGACGGCGACGAGATCGAGCCCCTCGGGCAGAGCGGTCTCGCGGTGCCAGACCATCGCCGGCTTCTCCCCCGTCACCTGCTCGAGCGCGACGGCCATGTCGCGATCGCAATTGGAGCCGGGAAAGACGATGACCGCGCTCTTCACGCCGCTTGTCCCTGGGCCGCCTCGCGCTCGATCCGGAAATTCTCGATGACGGTGTTGGCGAGCAGCTTGCGGCACATCGCCTCGACCGCTTCGTCGCCGACGCTGTCGGCGAGGTCGAGCTCGATCAGCTTGCCGGCGCGAACGTCGTTGACGCCCTCGAAGCCCAGCCCTTCGAGCGCGTGGTGGATGGCCTTGCCCTGCGGATCGAGCACGCCGTTCTTCAAGGTGACGTAGACTCGGGTCTTCATGGATCTTCCAGTGCTTGAAAGCTGGCCGCCCTATGCCGTCAAAGCGGGCGCGGGCACAAGCGTCCGATCCGCCATTCCCGCGAATGACTCGGAGGATCGGCTTGTGGCCACCCGGCGCAACCCCTATCTTCCCCTTATGGCCGACCACTCCGAAATCGCCCTCACCCCCGCCGCGGCGGCCCGGGTCGCCGCGATCGCGGAGCGTCAGGGCAAGCCCGCGATTCTCCGTCTCAGCGTCGAGGGCGGCGGCTGCGCCGGCTTCAGCTATCGTTTCGGCCTCGCCGACGAGGTCGAGTCGGACGATCTGGTGGCCGGCGAGGGCGGGGTTACCCTGGTCGTCGATCCGATGACCCATGATCTGGTAAGGGGCGGAGCGGTCGATTACGTCGAGAGCCTTGGCGGAGCGGCCTTCCAGGTCCGCAATCCCAACGCCGCCTCGGGTTGCGGCTGCGGATCGAGCTTCAGCGTCTAGAGCGTCGGCTTTAAGGTTGAATCGTTATCCGCATGACGAGCGATGCCATTTAAAGCCCGACGCTCTGGCCGGCCGCGGCAAGGCACATTTTTCCGGCCACCTATTCCTCATCCCAGGACGGGTCGGGCTCCAATCTTTCCCGTGCCGCGGCGACGAGTCCCGCCCCCAGCGCACGGACGTCGTCCGGAAAGGCGTTTAGACAGGGATCGTCGAAGCGAAGGTGCGGCAGCGACGCGGCCAGCATCGTCGTGACAGCCTCAGCTTGAGCGGAATCGCGCCTTCGCTTGGCGGGATCGCGATCGTCGCGGCGGGACAGCCACGACTTGTGAATTGCAAAGGCGCGCGGGTCCGCGGCGACGATCGTCAACGGGTAACCCCTGTCGTCGAGAACCACTTGCTCTACCGAGGGGCTGTTCTCGAGCCAGGTCAGCCCTTCAATTTCCACCGCCGCCAGGTCGCCCGGGACATCGCTGCGCGGGGTGGCGTGCGTTGCTCGGTTGCGAAGCATCGGTGTGATCAGATCGACCATGAAGCCCTTATCGTTCGCCGCCCGGAAGCTGCCCGCCTCAGTCGGCTGAAAGCTCGGGTCGATCGCCTGCAGGAGGCCGATTAGCCCGGCCTCGCGCAGCTCGGAAGTCACGAAGCTGAGGCCCAAGCGGCTATCCTGAAGGAGGTGGATGTCCCGGGTGGCGACGGCTTCCAGGCGGAAATGCACGCCTCCCATTCGCTCATAGGCGTAGAGCGCATGCGTTCCCACAACTCGAACGCCTTGCCCAAGCAGCCCCTCGCGTTCGAGACGGCGAAGGATGCGCGCCGCGATCCAGGGCACTCGACCCAGTTTCATGGCCTTGTTCACCGGGGCCATTGCCCTAATCTCCGAGTCCAGCGACTTGCGGCGCGCCTTGAGAACTGCACGTCCGGCGCGGAATTGCTCGAAGCTACGCTCGGTCTCGGGCGAGCGGGGCCCGAGGCTTCGCCAGACGTCGGCCTTCTTACGGTAGAGATATTGGCGGCCGCTAACCCCTTTCCAGGCCATGGCGCCGGTGAATCGCTGGCGGTATTCGCGTTCCGCCGCTCGGTAGGCGGCGTAGACCTGCTCGCAATCCACCAATTGCCGAATTTGGTTAGCGCTCAAAAAGTGCATGATTTCGATTATCCCTTTTTTACTAGAATGTGAAGCAAAAGGGGATACGTTGGCCTTTGGATTATCGCTTTCGCGGGGCTTGCCGTGTAGCTAAGCCGCCTCCTCATGAAGATCGTCACCTACAACCTCAACGGCGTCCGGGCGCGGCTGCCCCGGCTGGTCGAATATCTGCAGGAGGAGAAGCCCGACGCGCTTTGCCTTCAGGAGATCAAGTGCGCCGACGAGGCCTTCCCGATCGAGGATGTCCGGGCCGCTGGCTATGACGGCGTCTGGCACGGGCAGAAGGGCTTCAACGGGGTCGCCGTCCTGACCCCGGTCGAGGCGGGCCCGCCGGAGCTTCGGCGCACCGGCCTGCCCGGCGATCCCGACGATACCCACAGCCGCTATATCGAGGCGGAGGTGAAAGGGGTGGTGATCGGATCCATCTATCTGCCCAACGGCAATCCGGTCGGAACCGAGAAATTCGCCTACAAGCTCGCCTGGATGGAGCGGCTTCGCGAGCATTCGCAGACCCTGCTCGCCGAGGAAAGGCCGGTGGTCCTCGCCGGCGACTGGAACGTCATCCCGACCGACAGCCACGACGACGTCTTCTCCGTCCGGGCGATGGCCCACGACGCCCTGATGCAGCCGGAGAGCCGCGCCGCCTTCCGCCGAATCCTCCACGGCGGCTGGACGGATGCGATTCGGGCCCGCCATCCGGACGGCGCCGTCTACACCTTCTGGGACTATACGGCGGGCGCCTGGCAGCGCGACGCCGGCTTTCGGATCGACCACCTCCTGCTCTCGCCCCAAGCCGCGGACCGTCTGCTCGACGCCGGCGTGGACAAGAGCCATCGCGGCCGCGAAAAAGCCTCCGACCACGCCCCGACCTGGGTGCGGCTGGAGGATTAGATTGAAGCAAGTGTTCCAACTCCGTTCGGGCCGAGCTTGTCGAAGCCCTCTTCTTCGTAGGAACGAAGGAAGAAGGAAGGCCCTTCGACAAGCTCAGGGCGAACGGATGAGACCTTCAGTGCCTTTGCCTCCTTTCGGAAGGATCGCCGAATGCAGCCAGTGACCCGCCGCCATTTTCTTGGCTCTGCCGCAGCGGTCGTCAGTCTGCCGCTCCTTCCAGGATGCGCGACGAAGCGCCTGGCTGCGGGCGGAACCGTCGCGCCGCTGCTTACCCGAATGGCGGACGAGATACTCACCGAATATCCGGAGAATGCGACCTCGCTCGGCCTCGACAAGGCGGCTCGGGCGGGACTGAAGTCGAAGCTCGCCGACCGTTCGCTTCACGGCCGGGCGCGGCTGGCGGGCGCGGCCGCCGACCGGCTCCGGCGCCTTCAGGCCATCGACCGCGCCGGGCTCGATCCCACCGAGCAGATCCATCTCGGAGTCGCCCGGACGGCGCACGAACTGGCCGTCGAGGGCTTCCGCTTCCCTTACGGCGACGTCGTCACCCTGAACCAGAATTATTCCTATCGAAACGCGCCCTACGTGGTGGCTCAAAATACCGGCGCCTTCGTCGAAATTCCCGACTTCCTCGACAGCAGCCACACCGTCGCCGACTCCGCCGACGCGGACGCCTATCTCGCCCGGCTCGAAGCTTATGCGGACGCGCTGGACGGGGAGACCGATCGGCTTGCCCACGACCGCGGCATCGGCGTGGTCGCGCCCGACTTCCTGCTCGACAAGACCCTGAAGCAGATGAAGAGCGCCCGAGCGCAGCCGGTCCAAGAATGGGGCGTGGTGACGTCGCTGGAGCGGCGGACGGGGACGATTGCGGGCGACTGGCGGAGCCGCGCGCTCGCCCTGGCGCGCGGCAAGATCGCTCCGGCGATGGACCGGCAGATGGCCGAGCTCGCCCGTCACCGCGCCCGCGCCGACGGCCGCGCCGGCGTCTGGAAGTTGCCCGACGGAGAGGCTTATTACGCCTGGGCGCTGCGGGCCGCGACGACCAGCAGCCTCTCGCCGGCCGAGGTCCACCAGATGGGGCTCGACCAGCTCGCCGAGCTGCAGGGGCGGATGGAGCCGCTGCTCCGAGGGCAAGGGCTGACCCGTGGAACGGTGGGCGAGCGGATGACGGCTTTGGGCAAGGATCCGAAGCAACTCTTCCCGAACACCGACGCGGGGCGCGCCCGGATCCTCGAATTCGTCAACGCCAAGGTCGCCGACATCCGCACCCGGCTTCCACGCGCCTTTTCGACCCTCGTCAAAGGCAATCTCGTCATCAAGCGCGTGCCGGTGGAGATCGAGGCAGGGGCGCCGGGCGGCTATGCGGCGGCGGGCACGATCGACGGCTCGGTCCCGGGCAATTATTATATCAACCTGCGCGACACCTCGATGTGGCCGCGTTTCAGCCTGGCGACCCTCACTTACCACGAGGGCATTCCCGGCCACATCTGGCAGGGCGAATATACGTACAAGCTGCCGCTGCTTCGCTCCCTGCTCGCCTTCAACGCTTATTCGGAAGGCTGGGCGCTCTACGCCGAGCAGCTCGCCGACGAACTCGGCGCCTATGACGGCGATCCACTGGGCCAGCTCGGCTATCTCCAGTCCTTGTCCTTCCGCGCCTGCCGGCTGGTCGTCGATTCCGGCCTCCACGCCCAGCGCTGGACCCGCTCCAGGGCGATCCAATGGTTCGCCGAGACCAACGGCTCCACCGTCGAGGAAGTGCAGGGCGAGGTCGACCGCTATTGCGCCTGGCCCGGCCAGGCCTGCGGCTACAAGGTCGGGCACAGCGAGGTGAACCGGCTGCGTGAGAAAGCGAAGGCGGCGTTGGGCGGGCTCTTCGACCTGCGGGAGTTCGACGACGCTTTGGTGCTGGGGGGCAACGTTCCGCTGACCCTGCTCGAAGAGGTGATCGACCGCTACATCGCCGGAATCTCGGTTGAGCGGGTTTGAGGGCGAGCGCCCCATTTCCGTTCGGGCTGAGCTTGTCGAAGCCCTTCACTTTCCTGTCGGCGCGGGAAGGAAGGCCCTTCGACAAGCTCAGGGCGAACGGGTGGGGTGATCCGAGCTGATCCTTTATTGCTTATGCGGGCGCTCGAAGTCCTCCGCGGCCGCTTTCCCCTTCCCAAACGCGCCACCGCCCGCTATTCCGCCCCCACCAACTTCTGGTGGGGATTTCTCAGCATGATCAAGCACATAGCACTTTGCGGCGTTGCCGCGCTCAGCCTGGCCGCGGCGACCGCGCCGGCCTGGTCGGCCGACAGCCATCCCGGCCACGTCGCCGGCAAGCCGCAGCTCGGCACCTGGGGCTATGACGTCGCCGGAATGGATCGCTCGGTCAATCCGGGCGACAATTTCTTCAACTTCGCCAACGGCCGCTGGGCCGCGACCACCGAAATCCCCGCCGACAAATCGGTCTGGGGCGGCTTCGTCGAGCTCGACGAGCTGTCGACCCAGCGCACCCGGACGATCATCGAGGACGCGGCCAAGGCGAACGCGCCCGCGGGCAGCGTCCAGCGCAAGGTCGGCGATTTCTACGCCAGCTTCATGGACGAAGCCGCGGTCGAGGCGAAGGGCGTCGCTCCGCTCAAGCCTGGCCTCGACCGGATCGCCGCCATCCGGACCCCGTCCGATCTCGCCCGCGCCTTCGGCGAGCTCGGCCAGACCGGGGTCCGCACGCCCATCGGAGTCCAGGTCGACCAGGACCTCAAGGACAACAGCAAATATACCGTCTATGTCGGCCAGGGCGGCCTCGGCCTTCCCGATCGCGATTATTATACGGATGCCTCGAACCCCAAGTTCGTCGACGCCAAGGCCAAATACCAAACCCACATCGCCAACATGCTTCGGCTCGCCGGAATCGCCGATCCCGAAGGCCGCGCCGGCCGCATTCTCGCCCTCGAGACCAAGATCGCGCAGGCGCACTGGACCCGGGTCGAGAGCCGCCAGATCGAGAAGCTCTACAATCCGATGAGCAAGGCCGAGCTCTCCACCAAGATGCCCGGCTTCGACTGGAACGCCTATCTGACGGCGGCCGGCCTGGGATCGATCGACGGGGTCGTCGTCGCCCAGCCGAGCGCTCTCACCGGCGCCGCCAAGCTGGTCGCCTCCGAGCCGATCGAGACCTGGAAGGACTATCTCGCCTTCCGGTCGATCTCCGCTTCGGCGCCGTTCCTGACCAAGGCGATCGTCGACGAGAATTTCGCCTTCAACGGCAAGGTGCTCTCGGGCACCCCGCAGCTTCGCGAGCGCTGGAAGCGCGGTTCCGGACTGGTCGGCGGCGGCATGGGCGAGGCCGTGGGCCAGCTCTACGTCGCCCGGTACTTCCCGCCCGAAGCCAAGGCGAAGGCCGACGAGCTCGTCCGCAATTTGATCAAGGCGATGGACCTGAGGCTTCAGGGCCTGACCTGGATGGCGCCCGAAACCAAGGCCAAGGCCCGGGTCAAGCTTGCCGCCTTCACGCCCAAGATCGGCTATCCGGACAAGTGGCGCGATTATTCCGCGCTGGAAATTCGCCGCGACGATTCGCTCGGCAACGCGATGCGGGCCAACCAGTTCGAATATCGCCGCAACATCGCGAAGATCGGCCAGCCGATCGACCGCTCCGAATGGGGCATGTCGCCGCAGACGGTGAACGCCTATGCCAATCCGCTGCTCAACGAGATCGTGTTCCCGGCGGCGATCCTTCAGCCGCCCTTCTTCGATCCCAATGCCGACGACGCGGTCAATTACGGCGGCATCGGCGCCGTCATCGGCCATGAGATCAGCCACCATTTCGACGACCAGGGCCGCAAGTTCGACGCCAAGGGCAATCTCGCCGACTGGTGGACCGAGAAGGACATCGCCGAGTTCAAGAAGCTCACCGACCAGATGGTCGCCCAGTACGGCGCCTACGAGGCGCTTCCCGGAGCGAAGGTCAACGGCCAGCTCACGCTCGGCGAGAATATCGCCGACCTCGCCGGCCTCGCCATCGCCTACGACGCCTATCAGGTATCGCTGAAGGGCAAGCCGGCGCCGGTCATCGGCGGCTATACCGGCGACCAGCGCTTCTTCCTGGGCTTCGGCCAGGTCTGGCGGACCAAGTATCGCGACGCCTTGCTCCAGCAGCTGCTGACCGTCGACAGCCACTCGCCGGGCCAGATCCGGCCGCTCGTCGTCCGCAATTTCGATCCCTGGTACAAGGCGTTCAACGTTCGCGACGGAAAGCTTTATTTGGCCCCTGAACAGCGTATCAGGATCTGGTAGGACTTACGGGTTCGGGCCGGCGGTTCGCCGCCGGCCCCGCCGCGGGCAGGGCAGGAGAGTTTAAGCTGAAGCGGCCGTTTTTGTACCTGCCCGTGGCCGGTCTTCTCCTTCTTTTGCTGTATTGGGCAGCGACCCATATCGACGTTGGCGCAGGCGCCCCGGCGCAGCCCGAGCTCGGCATCTCCAACCAGCAGCTCGCCAATATCGAGGAGCGGCAGAACGCTCCCGGAAGCGTCGCCGACTATAAGCGTCTCGATCAACGCCTTCAGGCGCTGATGCGGAGCGACCGAATGATCGGGCTCGCCGTCGGGATCGTCGAGAATGGCGAGATCCGCTTCCTCAAGGGCTATGGGGAGACGGTCGCGGGAAGCGGCGAGGCGGTCACCACCGACACCGTCTTCCGCTGGGCCTCTTTGTCCAAGGGCGTGGCGGGGGACATGGTCGCCCTGCTCGCCGCCGAGGGCAAGCTCTCGCTCCACGAGCCCGTCGCCAAATATTCGGCCTCGCTTCGCCTTCCGGTGGGCAATGAGCAGAAAGCGACGGTCGCCGATCTGCTCTCGCACCGCCTCGGGCTGTTCAGCCACGCCAACGATTCCAAGCTCGAGGACGGGATGGACCCGCGCTTCCTGCGCGCGTCGCTCTACCAGCTCAACGCGATCTGCTCGCCCGGCACCTGCTGGGCCTATCAGAACGTCGCCTACGACGCCGCCACCGAGATCGTCGAGAAGGTCACCGGCCAAAGCTATGCCGACGTGGTTCGCGAACGGCTCTTCGGTCCGCTCGGAATGAGCGGCGCGAGCATGACCCGCGAGGCCCTGGTCACCTCGAAGCGCTGGGCGCGCCCCCATGTCGGCGGTAAGAATTCGAAGCCGGTCGAGGTCGCCGAACCTTATTATCGGGTGCCGGCGGCGGGCGGGGTCAATTCGACCATCAAGGATCTCGCCATCTGGATGCAGGCGCAGATGGGCCTCAAGCCGGGCGTGCTCTCGCCGCGGGTCCTCGAAGCCGTTCAGACCGCTCGGGTCGGGACCCCGGGCGAGCTCGGCCGGATGCGCAAGTTCCGCGAGCGGGTCCGGACCGCCGCCTACGGCCTGGGCTGGCGGGTATACGATTATTCCGGCCACCGGGTCGTCGCCCATCGCGGCGGAGTCCGCGGCTATCGGTCGCTGATCATGTTCGATCCCGTCCTCAAATCCGGAGTGGTGGCGCTGTGGAACGGCTCGAGCAGCCAGCCCGGCGGACTCGAGTTCGAAGTCATGGACATGTTCTACAAGCTGGAACCGCGCGACTGGCTGTTCCTGGACGAGAAGCCGAAGGCGGAGCCGGCGCCAGCGGAAGCCGAGCCGGAAGAGGGCAATAACTCCAGCGTCGATGCGGGGACCAGATAGCCGTCATCCCGGAATGATGTTCCGCCCGTCCTCAAAGCCGCGTCAGCTTCGCCCACACCGGATAGTGATCGCTCGCCTTCCGAGCCGCGGCGCTCTGGTGGACTCCGCATTCGTCGATCCCGAGCCCGGGCGTGACCATGATCCGGTCGAGGCGGGCGACCGGGCGGCGGACGTGGAAGCTCCTCCCACAATCGGCGAAGGCGAGATGGTGGCCGAAATCGCGCAGGCAGCCGCCGCGCATGCTCCATTCGTTGAGATCGCCCATCAGCACCGCCGGCATTTCGGACTCCCGAGTCTGCAGATGGTGGAGGATGAAATGGGCCTGCTGGCGCCGCCACAGTCCCGAAAGATCGAGGTGCATTCCGATCACCCGAAGCGACTCGCCGTTCAGTCTGACGTCCGCCATCACCGCTCCGCGCGGCTCGAGCGAGGGCAGGTGAAGAAGCTCCTTGTGAAGCACTTCGACGGTCTTTCGAACCAGCAGGGCGTTGCCGTGCCAGCCCAGGCTGCCGTCGCGGGCCTCGAACGCGACGGGCTTATAATCGCTATGCTCGTCGATCATGTCGAGCGGGATGGCGCTCGCCCGGGTACCGAACCGACGGTCGGCCTCCTGAAGGGCGATGACGTCGGCGTCCAGCTCGCGGAGCACCTCGAGGGTGCGCTCCGGCCGGCGCCGGCGATCGGTCCCGATCGCCTTTCTCATATTGTAGCTGGCGACGCGGATCATGGGCAGCAGGGGACAGTCACTATTTTCCCTGCCTCCTCAGCCGAGCTTCGCCGGCCCGCGCAAGGAAAATAGTGACTGTCCCCAAATTCAGCGCCGATGGTCGTTGAGCTTGCCAAGTTGGTGGTCGAGCGCTCGGACCACCTTCTTGGCGGCGCCGATCACGGCCCGATCGACCGTGTCGCCCTCGTCGATCGCGGCAACCGGCGGGATGCCGTTGACCCGGGCCTCGATCGAGCATCTGAGATCCGAATTGCCGCCGCGCGGCCCGTTGACGTCCGAGACATGGACCTCGACGTCGGTAATCCGCCCTTCGAAACGGGCGAGGCGCTGGCGAATCTGCTCCTCGAGTCGGCTGTCGCGTTCGTTGTCGCTGTCGATCTTTTTGTCGGCGTGGATCTGGATAAACAAGACACTCTCCATTGCTGGCATGGGGTGAATGCCGGGGAGGGGGAGGGGTTCCGAGAAAAGCGCGTCGTCCCAGCGAAGGCTGGGACCCCAACGGGTGAATAAAAGTGCGTCGTCCCAGCGAAGGCTGGGACCTCGGCGGGTGAAATGCACCTGAGGTCTTCACCCGCCGGAATCCCGGCCTTCGCTGGGATGACGGATTTCACGTTCCCCTTCCGTTTCGCGCCTAGCCTCGCTACGCTCCCCCCATGGCCAAACCCAAGAAGCGCTACGTCTGCCAGGCCTGCGGCTCGGTCCAGAACCGGTGGATGGGCCAATGCCCGGACTGCACCGAGTGGAACACCCTGGTCGAGGATGCCGGAGCGGCGGTCACGCCGTTTTCCGCCCGCCACAATCTGCGCGGCGGCGGGCGTGCGATCGAGCTGGTGGGCCTCGACCGGGACGTCGCTCTGCCCGAGCGCATGTCTACCGGGATCCCCGAATTCGACCGCGCCGTCGGCGGCGGCCTCGTCGCCGGCTCCGCCACCCTGATCGGCGGCGATCCCGGAATCGGCAAATCGACCCTGCTGCTCCAGGCCGCGGCGCTGATGGCGAAGGCTGGGCTCGCCGTCGCCTATATTTCGGGCGAGGAGGCGACCGACCAGGTCCGGCTTCGCGCCCGCCGCCTCGGCCTCGGCGGCGCTCCGGTCCAGCTCGCCGCGGCCACTTCGGTCAGGGACATATTGACGACTCTCGGCGAAGGGCCGCCCTGCGCGCTCGTCGTCATCGATTCGATCCAGACCATGTATTCCGACCTGATCGAGGGCGCGCCCGGAACGGTCAGCCAGGTCCGCGCCTCGGCCGGCGAGCTCATTCGCTATGCCAAGGAATCGGGCGCCGCCGTCGTCCTCGTCGGCCATGTCACCAAGGACGGCGCCATCGCCGGCCCTCGCGTTCTCGAGCATATGGTCGATACGGTGCTCGCCTTCGAGGGCGAGCGAAGCCACCAATACAGGATCCTTCGCGCCACCAAGAACCGCTTCGGCGGCACCGACGAGATCGGAGTCTTCGCCATGGCCGAGGGCGGGCTGGAGGAAGTGGGCAATCCCAGCGCACTTTTCCTGACCCATCGCGGGGAGGCGGTGTCGGGCGCGGTCGTCTTTCCGGCGCTCGAAGGCACCCGGCCGGTGCTGGTCGAAATTCAGGCGCTCACCGTCCGCCTTGCCAGCGGCGCGACTCCGCGCCGGGCGGTGGTCGGCTGGGATTCGGGACGGCTCGCCATGATCCTGGCCGTCCTCGAAGCGCGCTGCGGCCTCAGCTTCTCGACGGCCGAAGTCTATCTCAACGTCGCCGGCGGCTACCGGCTGAGCGATCCCGCGGCCGATCTGGCGGTGGCGGCGGCTTTGGTGTCGGCGCTGGCCGAACGGCCGGTTCCGCCCGAGGCGGTGGCGTTCGGGGAGGTGGCTTTGTCCGGCGAGCTTCGTCCCGTCGCGCACGGGCCGCTGAGGCTCAAGGAAGCGGCCAAGCTCGGCTTCGAGCGGGCGCTGGTGCCGGCGTCGGTGAAGGGCGAGGGGGGGATGAGGCTCAGCGGCTTCAAGACGCTCAAGGATCTCGTCGATCATGTGCTTGGGCGCTAACTTGCCTCCCCATCGCAGATGGGGAGGGGGACCAGGCGAAGCCTGGTGGAGGGGTAATTGCACAGGCTTCCGCCAACTACCCCTCCACCATGCTCCGCATGGTCCCCCTCCCCATGCAAAGCATGGGGAGGATGCGAGGCCGCTTCCCCTCTCCCTAATCCTCCGTTAGCAGTCGCAGCATGACCGCGCTCGATGTCATCGTCCTCCTGCTCGTCGGCTGGAACCTCGTTCGAGGCGCGATGAAGGGTTTCGTGTGCGAAGTCCTGAGCCTCGCCGCCATTGTCGTGGCGATCGTCGCCCTCAAGCTTCTCCACACGCCGGTCACCACGGCGCTGGAGGGCCCCGTCGGTACCCAATCCGGCGCGGCCGTGCTCGCCTTCGCCTTGGTCTTCGGGCTCGTTTTCCTCGCCGGCAAGCTCGTCGCCCGCCGGGTCGGCGGCGGGGTCAAGCGTTCGATGATCGGCCCGGTCGACCGGATTCTCGGCGGCGGCTTCGGAGCGCTCAAGGGCATCATCCTCGCCACCTTGCTCTATCTCGGCGCCAACCTCGTCTACGACACGATCTGGGGCGCCCAATCCGAGCGGCCGGCGTGGATGGCCAATTCGCGCACATATCCCCTGCTCTACGCCAGCGGCCGGGCCATCGTCGATTTCGTCGAGTGGAGGCGCGGCGCTCCCGCCGCGCCTCGCTACCGCCAAGCTCCTCCCGCAACCGACAGCGAGACCGCGAACGCCTCATGATCCGACTCCACGACACCAAGGCGCGGGAGAAGCGCGACTTCGAGCCCGGCGATCCGGAACGGGTGACCGTCTACGTCTGCGGCCCGACCGTCTACAATCGTGCCCATATCGGCAATGCCCGGCCGGCCGTGGTCTTCGACGCGCTCGTCGCATTGCTCCGGCACACCTACGGCGCGGGCAAGGTCGTCTATGCACGCAACGTCACCGACGTCGACGACAAGATCATCGACGCCGCCCGGGCCGAGGGGGTCGATCCTTCGGTGGTCACCCGCCGCTACGAGGATTTCTACCTCGCCGACATGGGCGCGCTCGGAGTCCGCCCGCCCGACCTCGCCCCGAAGGCCACCGAGAGCGTAGTCGAGATGGTGGCGATGATCGCCCGCCTCGTCGAGACCGGTCACGCCTACGAGGCGGACGGCCACGTCCTCTTCAACGTGCCCAGCGATCCCGGCTACGGTGCGCTCGGCCGCCGCGACCGCGAGGCGATGATCGCCGGCGCCAGGGTCGAGATCGCCTCCTACAAGAAGGACCCGGCCGACTTCGTCCTGTGGAAGCCTTCCGACGAGGCCGTGATCGGCTGGGACAGCCCCTGGGGCCGCGGCCGGCCGGGCTGGCACATCGAATGCTCGGCGATGATCGAGCGCCACCTCGGCACCACCATCGACATCCACGGCGGCGGCCTCGACCTCATCTTCCCGCATCACGAGAACGAGCTCGCCCAGAGCCGCTGCGCCCACGGCGGCGCTCCGCTCGCCCGCTACTGGGTTCACAACGGCTTTCTCTCGATGGCCGGCGGCGAGAAGATGTCGAAGAGCCTCGGCAACGTCGTCACGGTCGGCGAGCTTCTCGACGAAGGCCATAAGGGCGAGACCCTCCGGCTGGCCCTGCTCTCCGCCCATTACCGGCAGCCGCTCGAATGGTCGCCGCAGCTCATCGCCCAGTCGAAGTCGACCCTCGACCGCCTCTACCGAAGCCTTCTGCCGCCGGCGACCAAGCGGGGCGAGGGCGACATCGCCGAGGTGGAAGCGGCGCTGAGCGACGATCTCAACACGCCCCTCGCCCTGGCGCGGCTGGGCGAGCTGGCCCGTCTCGGCGACGTCGAGGCGACGAAGCGGGCCGGCGCCCTGCTCGGCCTCCTCCAGCAGGATCCGGTCGAGTGGTTCCAGGGCGCGGCCGAGGCCGCGCCGTCCGACCGGGTCGACCAAAGCCTCAGGGAGGACGCGACCGGCTTCGTCCTGGGCGCGGCCGATATCCAGCTCCGCATCGACCGCCGCTCGGAAGCGAAGAAGTCCCGCGACTTCGCCGAGGCCGACAAGATCCGAGCCGACCTCGCCGCCCAAGGCATCCTCCTCGAGGACGGCCCCCAAGGCACCAGCTGGCGCCGCGCCTGATAATCCTCCCCGCGGCGAAGCCGTGGGGAGGGGGACCACCCGAAGGTGGTGGAGGGGTAGCTGGCGCAGGCTTCCTCCATTTACCCCTCGCCGTCATGCTGAACTTGTTTCAGCATCCAGCGACGAGCCGCCGCGCGGATGGAGAACTGGACCCTGAAACAAGTTCAGGGTGACGGAGAGCGTAGGGCGCCGAGACAAAGCCACGCTGCGCCCTTTTTGCGTCATGCATCATTTCCGACAATGTCAAAGAGCCAAGGCCAGTCCGCGACTCGACCAGCCCTCAATCTAGTAGGAAAAACCCTACAAGTCAAGAACAAAAGAAGAACACTAAAATTCAACCGCTTGAGTGGCGCCCGGCCCGGCCTCGATTTATAGCCGCTCCGTGCCAAGCGCCCTCTACAGCCGCGACATCCTTCGCCTCGCTTCCTCCATCCCCCATCTCGGACGGCTGGAGAGTCCGCAGTCGAGCGCCGAGAAAAGCTCGCCCGTCTGCGGCAGCCGGGTCGCGGTGGACGTTGCGCTCGACGGCGAGGGCAGGGTGGCGGCGCTCGGGCAGGAGGTTAAGGCCTGCGCGCTCGGCCAGGCCTCGGCCTCGCTGATGGGCGCCCATGCGGTCGGTCGGACCGGGGCCGAGATCGAGGCAGCGCGCGATTCGCTGGCCTCCTATCTCGCCGGGCGAAACGAGCGCCCAGGCGACTGGCCGGGTCTCGACATCTTCGCCGAGGCCCGCCGGGTCCCCGCCCGCCACGCCTCGATCCTGCTCGCCTTCGACGCCGCCGCCGAAGCGGCCTCGAAGGCGAAAGGGCGCTGATGGAGGTCGAAGGCGCCGGCGCACAGGCGGCGACGCTGCTGCTCCGCGACGGGGTCATCATCCTCGGAGCGGCCCTGGTCTTCGTCATGCTGTTCCGCCGCCTCGGCCTCGGCGCCGTGCTCGGCTATCTCGTCGCCGGAGCGGTCGTCGGCCCGCACGGGCTCGGCCTGATCAGCGCGCCCGAGGAGATGCTCCACGTCGCCGATTTCGGAATCGTGCTCCTGCTCTTTCTCGTCGGCCTCGAGCTTCACCCGAACCGGCTGTGGCGCCTGAAGCAGGACATATTCGGCCTCGGGCTTCTCCAGGTGGCGGTGAGCGGGCTCGCGCTCACCGCCCTCATCTATTTCGCCGCCGACTTCAGTCTCGCCGCCGCGCTGGCCATCGGGCTCCCGCTCGCGCTCTCCTCGACCGCTCAGGTGCTTCCGAGCCTTCGGGCGGACGGCTCGATCAATACGCCCGCCGGCGAGCGCGCCTTCTCGATCCTCCTCTTCCAGGACCTTTCGATCGTTCCTCTGATCACGATCATCGCCGCTCTGTCGCGGGCGCCCGCCGACCCGGGGACTCCGCCCGGCTGGCAGCTCGGCCTCTACACGCTCGCCGCGATCGCCGGGCTCGTCCTCGCCGGCCGCTTCCTGATCAATCCCCTGTTCCGGCTCGTCGGCCGGATCAGCGAGCGCGAATTGTTCGTCGTCGCGGGCCTGTTCATCGTCCTCGCGAGCGCCGCTGTGATGGAAACGCTCCACCTCTCGACGGCGCTCGGCGCCTTCATCGCCGGGGTCATGCTCGCCGATTCGCCCTACCGGCACGAGCTTGAGGCGGACGTCGATCCCTTCCGCTCCATCCTGCTCGGCCTGTTCTTCGTCGCGATCGGGATGATGCTCGACCTGGGCGTGATCGCCGAGCGCCCCTTCTTCGTAATCGGCATGGCGGCGGCCCTGATCGCCCTCAAGGCCTCAATCCTCTTCGGCTTGGCCAGGGCTTTCGGGATGAAGTCGCGCAAGGCGTTCAAGCTCGGGCTCCTGCTCAGCCAGGGCGGCGAGTTCGGCTTCGTCCTGTTCGCCGCCGCCCAGAGCGCCCTGATTGTCGAGCCCGAGGCGGCGAGTCTGTTCGGGGCCATCGTCACCGTCTCGATGGCGACGACGCCCTTCCTGATGATGCTGAACGACTGGCTCGACCGCCGCTCCAGCCGCCGCTCGGGCGACGGGCTGGACGGACCCGAGCTCTCCGGCCCCAGCCAGGCGATCGTCGTCGGCTACGGGCGCTTCGGGCAGACCGTGGCCCAGATGCTGATGGCCAAGGGGATCGGTGTCACCTTGATCGATTCCAAGCCCAGCCAGATCGAGATCAGCGGCGATTTCGGCTCGAAGGTCTATTATGGCGACGGCACGAGGCTCGACCTGCTCCGGCTCGCCGGCGCCGCCGACGCCAAGGCGATCCTTTTCTGCCTCGATGGTCGCTACCCGACGGCGCACCGGCTCGAGCCGATCCTCGAGGCCTTTCCCCAGGCTGCCGTTCTGGTCCGGGCCTTCGACCGCCTCCATCTGATGGAGCTCGCCCCGCTCGACGTCAAATGCACGATCCGCGAAGTGTTCGAATCGGCGGTGACGATGGGCCGCGAGGCCCTCGCCTTGTTCTGCATCGATTCGGACGAGGTCGACCGGGTCGAGCAGGAATATCGCGACCGCGACCGCCGGCGCCTCGACAGCCAGACCGCCTCGGGCGACATCCACGCGCTGAAGGAGAATATGTTCGGTCCGGACAATCCGTTGAGGGCGAGGGGGGAGGGGGCGGAGTGATTCCCGTCATCCCGGCGAAAGCCGGGACCTCGGGGAGACCCGTCGAGACTTCTTGTCCTGAGGTCCAGGCTTGCGCCGGGATGACGGACTAGCGCCTCATCTCCCGCCCCAGGAACGCCTCCACCTCGCCCAGCTCCACCGAGCGATCGACGAACGCCTTTCCGATCCCCCGGGTCAGAACGAACGGCACCCGTCCTCCGCTCGCCTTCTTGTCGCTCGCCATCCGCCGGACGAGCCGCTCCGCCTCGAAGCCTCGAAGCGCGACTTGCAGGCCGGCGGCGCCGAGATTCGCCGCGGCACGCTCGGCCTCCTCCGCCGGGCACAGCCCCCGTTCGGCGGAGAAGCGAGCGGCCAGGACCATCCCGAGCGCCACCGCCTCGCCATGGAGCAGCGCGAACTCCGTCTCCGCCTCGATTGCATGCCCGAACGTATGGCCGAAGTTGAGAAGCGCCCGCCGGCCCGTCGTCTCGAGCTCGTCCTCGGCGACGATCGCCGCCTTGGAGCGCACGCAGGTCTCGATCGCCTGTATCCGAGCCGCCTCGTCTCCGCCCAGCAGCGCGCCGACATTCGCCTCGCACCATTCGAAGAAGCCAAAATCCCCGATCAGGCCGTATTTCACCACTTCGGCATAGCCGGCGCGAAGCTCCCGCTCCGGCAGCGTGTCGAGCGTCGACGGATCGATCAGGACCGCCGCCGGCTGGTGAAAGGCGCCGATAAGGTTCTTGCCGGCCGCGGCGTTGATCGCGGTCTTGCCGCCGACCGACGAATCCACCTGCGCGAGCAGGCTCGTCGGGATCTGTAGGCAGGAACAACCCCGCTTCAGGATCGAAGCGGCGAAGCCGGCGAGGTCGCCGATCATCCCGCCGCCGAAAGCGAGGATCGAATCGCCCCGCTCCACCCCGAGATCGAGCAGCCGCTCGGTCAGCGCCTGAAGCTGCGTCCAGCTCTTGCTCCCTTCGCCGGGGGGAACGAGCAAAGGCACGATCTCGAGACCCGAGGCGACGAGCCGGGCGCCCTGCGCCGCCCAGACATTCTCGTCCGAAACCGCGACGATCCGTCCGCGCCGGGCAAAGGGCGCCAAATGCTCGCCCGCCCGGTCGAGCAGGCCGCCTTCGATCGTGACGGTATAGCTTCGCTCGCCCAGCGCGACCTCGACCCGGCTCATCCGTATCGCTCCGCCAGCGCTTCCACGATCCGCTCCACGATCTGCTCGTGGGGCCCCGGTCCGCTGCTCACCCGAAGATGCGCCTGGGCGTAGATTGGATTGCGGACCTCGGCGAGCTCGCGGAGGAGAAGAAGGGGGTCCTTGCCGGCCAAAAGCGGCCTGTGGCCCCGCCGGACCACCCGCTTCGCAAGCGTTTCCGCTCCGGCCTCGAGCCAGATGGCGATGCAGCTCTCGAGAATCAACGCCCTCGTCTCGCCGTCCATGAAGGCGCCGCCGCCGGTCGCGATCACCTTGCGCTCGCCCGCGATCAGGCGGCGAAGCACCCGGCGCTCGCCGTCGCGGAAGCTCGCCTCGCCGAAGCGGTCGAATATCTCCTTTATCTCATGGTCGGCGGCGCGCTCGATCTCCTCGTCCGAATCGGCGAAAGGAAGGCCGAGCCGCCGCGCCAGCCGCCGGCCCACCGTCGACTTGCCCACCCCCATCAGCCCGACGAGGACGATTGACCGATCGAGCGATCGTTCGGACGGGAGAAGCGCGTTCGGCATTGCGGCAGGGGCTATACAGGGGGGCGGCTCGTGGGGCAAAAGGCCGGCCATGCGTATCTCACCCCCGCCGCGCCGGCGTACATCCATCGTTCCGAAGCTGCTCATCGCCCTCCTTCTCCTCTTCCTGGGCTGGCTGGTCTGGCTCGGCTTTCGCGATTCCGAGGTCCCGACCCAGCGGATCGAGCAGGACGTAACCAATGAAGCCCTTGCGGGCTAAGCTCCTCCTTCTCGCCGGTGGCGCGGCTTTGGCCTTCGCCATTCCGGCGATGGGCCAACGCGATAGCCAACGCGGTGGGGGCCCGGAATCGCTGCTGCCGCCCGGCTTCGGCGAGCCGCCCCCGCCCGCGCCCAAGGCGCCGCGCCCCGACGCTCCGGCCACTCCGGCCACTCCCGCGTCCCCGTCGCCCCCCTCTCCGGCCCCGCCTCGAGCGCCCTCGCCGGCCCCGCCCAGCCCGGGCGAGCTGGGAATAGAGGATGCCGCGGCCGAGGATCTGGAGGCGCTCGCCCGGCCGGCGCTGCCGCCGCCGATCGAGATTCCCGAAAGCTCTCGTCGTCCCGTCAACCCCGTCGGACCGCTCCGTCCCGGCAATTGGGGGCTCGGCCTCGACGCCTTCGGCAATGCCAACGGCCGCTTTCTCAGCGGACTGATGGGCCGGCTCAGCGCTCCGCTGCCGTCGCGCTGGACGTCGATCCTGCTTCGCCGCGCCTTGCTTTCCGAAGCTTCGGCGCCGAGCCAGGTCAACGAGGTCGACTGGGTTGCCGAGCGTGCCTGGCTGCTTCTGCGCATGGGCGAGGCGGACGGCGCCCGGATGCTCGTTCAGTCGATCGACGTCGACCGATTCACGCCCAGGATGTTCAGCGTCGCCGTCCAGACGGCGCTCGCCACCGCCGATCCCGCGGCTTTGTGCCCCCTCGTCGGTCCGGGCCGAAAGGTTTCCGACCAGCCGGTCTGGCCGTTCGCCGACGCGATGTGCGCCTCGATGGAGGGCGACGCCGCGCGCGCCAGCCAATTGATCGAGCAGGCGCGGCGCCGGGCCGGCGGCGGCATCGATACCTTGCTCGCCGAAAAGGTGATCGGGGCGGGGACCAACACCCGCCGCGCCGTCACCATCGAGTGGCAGGGGGTCGATACGCTGAGCAGCTGGCGCTTCGGCCTGGCCAGCGCCACAGGCCTCGAAATTCCCGGCGCGCTGATGAATAGCGCCGGCTCCGCGGTCTGGGCCTGGCAGGCGAGGGCGCCGATGATTCCGCTCGAGCAGCGAGTCGCGGCGGCCCAACGGGCGGCGACGCTCGGCGTCTTTTCCAACGCCTCCTTGGTCGAGCTGCACAGCCTCCTGGCCGACCGCACCGATCCGTCCGAGATCGAGGCGAGCGTCGGCGGCCGGCTGCGCAAGGCCTATGTCGGCGGCTCGATCGACGACCGCATGGACGCCTTGCGCAACCTCTGGGAGGAGGGCGACGACCGCTACGGACGCTACATCCTCACCGCCGCGGCGGCGGCGCGGATCCCGGCTTCGGCGGACCGCGGCAACCGGACCGACGATTTGCTCGCCTCGATGATGACGGCGGGCTTCGACCGCTTCGCCGCCCGCTGGGGCGGTATCGCCGACGGCCTCGATGGCGACGACGGCCATCGGGCCTGGTCGATCCTGGCGGTCGGAGCGCCGCGCCCGGTGGTCGACTTGAGCGCCGACCGGGTCGAATCGTTCACCGACAGCGCCGGAAGCCATCGCGGCAGGATGCTGGTCGCCGCCCTCGCCGGCCTCGGCCGCCTCGACGATCCGATTCCCTACGGGGTCAGCCCCGCGCCCCGCAGCCGTTGGGCGACCATCATCACGGCGGCGGGCAAGGCCGGGCAGCCGGGCACCGTCGCTCTTCTCGCCGGGATCGGGATGCAGACCCCGAGCTGGCACGGGGTCCCGCCCGAGCATCTCTACCATATCGTCCGGGCGCTGAGGGAGGTCGGCCTCGAATATGAGGCCCGGATGATCGCGGCCGAGGCGATGACCCGGCTGTGAGCGCGGTTCGCGAGGACGGGCAGCTGATCGCCGCCTTCCTCGAGATGCTCGCCGCGGAGGCCGGCGCCGCCCTCAATACCCGTTTGGCCTACGAGCGCGACCTGCGCGGCGCCTCCGAGCTGCTCGGCGGCAGGCTCTCGAGCGCCGCGCCCGAAGCCCTGAAGGGCCTCTCCGAAGCCTGGCTTCCGCTCAAGCGGACCACCGTGGCGCGCAAGGCGGCAGCGCTTCGCCGTTTCTACGGCTTCCTTCACGACGAGGGCCTTCGCGTCGACGACCCTTCCGCCGCACTGCCGCGCCCCGCCGGCGGCCGGCCCTTGCCCAAGATCCTCGACCACCGGGCCGTCGGCGCGCTCTTCGCCGAGCTCGATCGCCGCCGGCGCGACGAGCCGGGCGTTGCGGCGCTGCGCCTGACCGCGCTCGTCGAGCTGCTCTACGGCTCGGGAATGCGCGCCACCGAATTGGTTTCGCTTCCCCGTCATGCCGTCCATCCGGACAGGCCCTTTCTCATCCTCAAGGGCAAGGGCGGCCGGGAAAGGCTCGTTCCAATCTCCGACCGGGCCCGGGCCGCCGTTGCCGAATGGGCGGCCCTGGTCCCGAAGGACAGCCTCTGGCTCTTCCCGTCGGGCAAGAGCCACCTCAGCCGCGTCCGCCTCCACCAGCTCCTGAAGGCGCTCGCCGCCGCGGCCGGGGTCCCTCCGGAGCGGGTCGGCCCCCACGTCCTTCGCCACGCCTTCGCCACCCATCTGCTCGAAGGTGGAGCCGATCTTCGAGCCCTCCAGATGCTGCTCGGCCATGCCGACATCGCCACCACCCAAATCTACACCCATGTCGACAGCCGCCGGCTCATCGACCTCGTCAACAGCCGCCACCCGCTCGCGGATGCGGGGAGGAGCCGGACGGGAGGAAAGGGAACGGAATCCTGAAACGGACTGCTGCTGCTCCGCCGTCATGCTGAACTTGTTTCAGCATCCAGGTTCGGGCGGAGCTCGGGGGTGGAGGGCAATCGCAAGCTCGGGGCAAGCCCGACCCTGGACCCTGAAACGCGTTCAGGGTGACGAAGGAGCGACTATCCTTTCGGCCCTGGGCCGGATCGACGCCCGCGTTGACGCACAGCCGCCGCGCTCCTAACCCGGCCCGATCATGCCCACCTTCCTCGATTTCGAAAAAGCGATCGCCGAGCTCGACAACCGCATCGAGGAGCTGCGCGAGACCGCCGAGGATTCCGACCTCAACATCGATGCCGAGATCGGCCGGCTCGAGGCGAAGTCCGAGCGGCTGCTTCGCGACACCTACGGCAGGCTCACGCCGTGGCAGAAGACCCAGGTCGCGCGCCACCCCGACCGGCCGCATTTCAAGGAATATGTCGCCGCCTTGGCCGCGGATTTCATACCCCTCGCCGGCGACCGCAATTTCGGCGAGGATTCGGCGATCGTCGGCGGGCTGGGTCGGCTCGGCAGCCGCAAGGTCATGCTGATCGGGCATGAGAAAGGCGACGACACCGCAAGCCGGCTCACCCACAATTTCGGGATGGCCAAGCCGGAGGGCTATCGCAAGGCGATCCGGCTGATGGAGCTCGCCGACCGATTCGATATCCCCGTCGTCACCCTGGTCGATACGCCCGGGGCCTTCCCCGGGGTCCAGGCCGAGGAGCGTGGCCAGGCCGAGGCGATCGCCCGCTCGACCGAGGCCTGCCTGGCGCTCGGCGTGCCTATGGTCGCGGCGATCGTCGGGGAAGGGGGGTCGGGCGGCGCCATCGCTATTGCCACCGCCAACCGGGTGCTGATGCTCGAGCACAGCGTCTACGCCGTCATATCCCCCGAAGGCTGCGCCTCGATCCTCTGGCGGACCGCGGAAAGAGCCGCCGATGCGGCGGAGGCGATGCGGGTGACGGCTCAGGATCTCAAGGCGCTGGGAGTGATCGACCGAATCGTCCCGGAGCCCGTCGGAGGTGCCCATCGGAGCCCCGGCGCGGCGATGGCGGCGCTGGGCGAGGCCGTGGAGGAGGAGCTGGAATCGCTGGCGGCGCTGTCGCGCGGCGAGGTCCGGGCCGATCGGCGTCAGAAGTACCTGGCCATCGGCTAGGTCCGTGTACGCGGTCGTCATCCCGGCGAAGGCCGGGATCTATGAACACCGTCCGTCGAGAGACAGGCAGGTCCGTGGTCGCCTCACCCGTGGATTTCCGTGATCATGGATCCCGGCCTTCGCCGGGATGACGGATACCGAAACCGGGATAATTGACGCACAAAAAAAGAGGCGGCGGGACCTGGGTCCCACCGCCTCCTTTTTCTTAGGCGGTCAGCTTAGGTGACGGCCATGTTGTCGGCGACGGCGTTGAAGGTCGTGCCGAGCTCGGTGCCGATGTTCTGCATGGCGGCGATAGCGGCGACGGCGATCAGAGCGGCAATCAGGCCGTACTCGATAGCGGTGGCGCCCTCTTCGTTCTTGAACATCTTGCGAATGAATTTCATTTCTGGTCTCCTGTTCCAAAGGCTTTGGAAGTCCACACTTCCCACCCCCCCTGTCCATTTGGGCGGCTACTGTCTGATTATTCGAAGGAAGTTTCCAAAAGGTTATCGACTTGCAGATTTTGTAAGGTCAGCCGACGGCGGCGCTGACATTGTCGGAAACATAGTTCCACATCGTCGTGGTGCGGTCGGCGACGGCGTTCAGGCCGGCGACCATCGCGATCACGATGAGGGCGCAGATCAGCCCATATTCGACCGCGCTGGCCGCCTTGATGTCGCGGATCAGCTTTGCAAAGAAGAGTCGCATAGGCCCATTTCCCACACCTGGCATTTCCGCCAATCCCCCCTTGGATAAGTGCGCAGAGTTAACGGAGTCCTTCCACTGGCGAAGAATCTGGAAAAAATTCCGACACTCACGGTGGTGGCGGCGGCGCTGGTGGCCGCGGACGGGCGTGTCCTCCTTCAGCAGAGGGCCCCCGGCCGGGCGATGGCGGGGCTGTGGGAGTTTCCGGGCGGCAAGGTCGAAGCGGGCGAGCGGCCCGAGGCCGCTTTGGTTCGGGAACTCGAGGAAGAACTCGGGATCGCCGTCGAGCCGGGGGCGCTGGGTCCAGCCGCTTTCGCGAGCGCCGACAATGAGGGCCGCCACATGCTCCTGCTCCTCTACCTGTGCCGCGAGTGGCGGGGCGAGCCGCGCCCGCTCGACGCCGCCGCGCTCAAATGGGTTCGGACGCAGGAGATGAGCGCGCTTCCGATGCCCCCCGCCGACGCGCCTCTGATCCCGCTGCTGGAGAGGCTGATCTGAAGCGCTGACGGGAAGGGTCGATTCGCCCCACCCGTTCGCCCTGAGCCTGTCGAAGGGCCTTTCTTCTTGTTCCGGAAGAGAAGTGAAGGGCTTCGACAAGCTCAGCCCGAACGGAATCGAGGGGAAGCGGAGATCCGTTGGGCAAATGAACTCAACGCGCCTTCAACGCCTGCGCCAGAGACACCGTGCCGCTGCCGCGCGCCGCGGGCCGGGGCTGGTCGGGCGACGGGCTCCAGCCGAGCAAATGGAGGATCTCGAATCGCTCCGTCGTCTTGTCTCCCGCGCTATCGAAATCGGCGATGGCGGCGGCGAGAGCATGCCGCCCCAGCGGCCGCCGCGAGCGGGCGGCCAGGACGTTGGTCGCGCCCATCGCCCTCAGGTCGCGGACGAGATCCATCAGCGTCCGGAAGCGAACGTCGACCGGCTGCGAATCGACCACCGGCAAGGCGAAGCCCGCTCGGGTCAGGAGGTCTCCGGCGGCGCGGACGTCGATCTGCGGATGGACCCGCGCCGAGGCGCCCCCCTCGACCTCATCCGCCGCGAGCATCGCCCGCTTGAGCCTCGGCAGGCTGCCGGCGCCGGCGAAGGCGCCGAGGAACAATCCGTCCGGCTTCAGCGCCCGGCGGGCCAGCAGCAGGGCCCCGGGAAGGTCGTTGACGCCGTCGAGGGCTCCGACCGAGACGATCAGGTCGAAAGCGCCGTCGGCGAAGGGCAGCCGATCCTCGTCGCCCTGCACCCCGCCCGCCGCCCGGGCGAAGGCGCCGCCGCAATCGCAGGACGTTACGTCGAGGCCGCGCTCGCGCAGCCGCTGGGTCAGATAGCCGCCGGCACAGCCCAGATCGAGGGCGCGGCGGAAATCCCGTTTGACGAAATCGAGCCGCTCGATCACCTCGTCGGCGATCAGCCGGTGAAGATAATCGGCTTCGGAGAACCGCGCCGCCGCCCGATCGCGCCGAACCCGCCGAAGCCGCCGGTCGAAGGGAACGTCCTGACTCATCGTGCCCGCGTTAGAGTGGGCGGGCCCGATGCGAAAGGTCGGGAAGCCAAGGTGTACGCATCGGGAGCCTCACCTCGCCGGCCGCAGCCCCTGGATTTTTCGAGAGAAGGCACGAAGGCACAAAGGCGCAACGTAGAGAGTGGGTTTTTCTACGTCGTGCCTTCGCGCCTTTGTGCCTTCTCTTTCAAATTGGCGCCGAGGCGCCGGGGGGCAGGCGCAAGCGCTCGACCCACAGCCTGACGGTCGTGCGCTCGATTGCTCGGATCCTTGCGGCTGAGCTTGAGGATATAGCCCTTGCGGCCCTTCAGGTCGCTTTGGACCGAGATGTAGAGGGCGCCCTTTTCGTCGGCCGCGACCCCCTGGACGTTGGCGAGGGTGCCGCCGAAGATCGCGACGACGGTGAGTCCGTCGTCGGGCGTGTAGCGGAAGAGCTTGCCGTTATCGCTGTCGGTGATGAACAGGGCGCCGCCGGCGAACAGCAAGGACTCGGGCGAGAAACCGGGCCGGTCGGCGATCGTCCGGTGAAGCGCGCCGTTGGTGGTGAGCCGATAGAGCACATTGTCGCGATTGTCGGCGATGTAGAGGTTTCCGGCGTCGTCGAAGGCGAAGCTTTCCGGTTTCGCTATTCTCCTCTCCGGTCCGAGCAGCACCGAAACCGATCCGTCCCGAGTGACCTTCAGCACCCGGTGCCCGGGCGCGTCCCCGACGACGAGGTCGCCGGAAGGGGAGAGGCCGAGCCCCTCCGTCGACGGCAGGCCCCGGCCCGGCTCGACCAAAGCGGTCGTTCGGCCGGCGCCGTCGGTCCGCCACAGGCCTCCCCGAGTGTCGTCGGTGAAATAGAGGTTGCCGGCCGAGTCGCGCACCAGATCCTCGGGCGAGGCGAGGCCCGCTTCGGAGCCCGCCAGAAGCGCCGGCCGGGTCCCGGGCTTCCAGGCCCGGACCGCCGAGCCGCCCTCGTCGGCGACGTAGAGAGTTCCGCCCGCCCAGTGCAGTCCGTCGGGCGAAGCGAAGCCGTCCTTCCCGCCCGCCGCGATCTCGGCCGCCCAACCCGGCTCGACCGTCAGAACCATCGCCTCCTGGTCGAGCTTGCCGCAGCCGGCAAGGGCCAGGGCCAAAGCGAAAAGGGCGCTGCGGCGCATCGTCTCAGCGCCCCGCGACATGCGAGACGATCTCTTCCCCGGTTCCGGCGAGATCGCGGACGTTGGTGAGGACGTTGGTCGATTCGAAGGCGACGAAGAAGACCAGCGCCGCCGCCAGCCCCTCGTGCCGGAGGGTCCAACCCGCCAGCGGGTCCAGCGCCCATGACCGGGCTCGGCGGGCGACGAGCTGGACCGCGAGAAGCACCGCCGCGCCAATCCCGGCGCCCGCGGCGATGTCGAGCGGCGAATGCATTCCGGTGACGATCCGGGGCAATAGGATCGCAATTCCGGTCCAGGCGAGGGCGACCGCGCCGGCGCGCCGGGAGGCCAGGAAGATGCCGAGCGACAAGGCGACGAAAAAGCCGGCATGGTCGCTCGGAAAGGAGCCGAGGTCGTTCCGTTCGATCTCGCCGCGCTTCAAGGCCCGGTAGCGGTTGGAAACGCCGCCGTTCAGCGACTCCCGGTAGGCGAGCTTCTCCGTCTCGATCAGCTTGCCGTCCTCCAGGTGCCAGGCCTGCTGGGCATGGACGAACGGCCGCGGCTGGAAATGGCCGTCGGCGATCGTCTTGGTGGCCGCCAGCACGAACAGGAGCGAAGCGACCGTGACGAGCAGGATCGACCGGCGGTGACGGGTGTCGGCCTCGCCGCCGCCCGACCACCAGGCGTAGACGAAGCAGGCGCCGACCGGCCCGGCCTTCACCAGGGCATTGTCGAGCGGGAGCGAAATGAGCGTGTCGACCAGCCAGGAGCGGCCGGCAAGGCCGTTGCAAAGGAGGTAGAGCCAGTCGCTGAGCCGGACGATCAGGTCCACCGCTCGGGCCTCCCGGCCGTGAGCCGCCGCCAGAGCCGCTGCCGAATCTCGGCGGCGAGATTGAGGGCTTCGCGTTCCCCGCCGGGTGGGCGGCCGCTCGCCCACCACAGGCCGACGAGGAAGAGGGGATAGGCGACGCAGCCGATCGCCACTCCGCCGGTGAGGTCGATGATCGAGCTTCCGCTGTCGGGGCCGAGAAGGCGAACGGCCGCCGCCATCGCCGCCGCCGCCGCGAACGGCCGGAAGACGTGGAGCCCCAGCGCGAAGGGATTCTGCTTCGAATAATGGGCGATCACCGCGATCCCGCTGGCGAGCACCAGCAAATTGGCGGCGAATGCGGCCAGCGCCACCGTCATCGCGTCGGGCCTCAGCCAAGCCGCTCCGGCGACGGTGATCGCCAGGCAGAGCGCGCCGCTGCCCGACATATAGGCCGCGCGCCTGGCGAAGCCGGCCGCCTGAAGCGAGGAGGCGATGACCTTGTAGACCGCGTAGAAGGCGGAATAGACGGCGACGATCTCCATGAACGGCGCCGCCGCTTTCCATTCCGCCCCGAGCAGAAGGTGGATCGCCGGTTCCGCGGTGGCGGCGAGGCCGAAGCCCATCGGCGCCGCGATCATCGCATAGACTCCCAGGATCTGGGCCGTCGTGAGTGCGGCGAGCGGCTCGTCGGTACGCGCGACGGTGACGAAGGTCACTCGGTTGAGCGCGGTCGCGATCTCCTGGGTGAAGATCTCCGACAGATCCTTCGAAACCGAATAAAGGCCGATGACGTGGGGAGAGCTGAAGCGGCCCATGACCAGGCGCTCGATCTGCATCTGCACCGTCTGGGTCACGGCATGGACGAAGATCCACAGCGAAGTGCCGAGCAATTCGGCCCGGCGCTTGAGCGAAAGGCGCGGCCTGAACGGGTGGGCGATATAGGTGGCGATCGCGAAGAAGCTGCTCTGCGCGACCATGCCGACGACGAGCGCCCAATAGTTGCGAAACCAGAAGGCGGCGCTGATCGTCACGACGAACGCCGCCAGGCGCGAGCCGATCCGCATCTTCAGGTCGCGGCCGAAAGCGAGCTGGCGGTCGAACTCGACGACTCCGATATTGGCGAGGCCGAGCGCCACGAAGCGCACGGACAAGACCGCCAGCACGGCGGTCAGCGCCGGCTGGCCGTACAGATGGCCCACCAGCGGCGCCGTCGTGAGCGCGAGCAGCCCCATGGTGCCGAAAACGATCAGCTGGATCGTCCAGGCCGTGTCGAGATGCTCGCGGTCCCATTCCTTGATCCGGAGCAGGGCCTGCCAGAGGCCGACCGCTCCGAGCAGCTCGACCAGCGCCAGCGCCGCCACGGCCAGTCCCATGATCCCGAAATCCTCCGGGTGGAGGAGACGGGCGAGGATGAGGACGGAGATGAGGCCGATGAAGCGCATCAGCCATTGCATCGTCACGGCGATGACGGCGCTTCGATAGAGTGCGTTGCGCGATGTGGGCGGGCCCGCCGGCATGGCTTCAGGCCGCCTTCCGGCGCGGCTCGGCGGGGAAGGGCGCCTCGTGGGAAGCGGGGTTCAATCCCTGCTCCACCGCTCGCGCCAGGCGGGCCAAGGCCGCGGCGATGGCGGGAAAGGCTTCCGGCCCGGAATCGTCGATGCCCTGAAGCGCGATCACCTCGGCGGCGAAATCCGGCGCCATCTGGCGAAGGCGCCACTCGATGTCGTCGTCGAGGAGGATCAGAGCGTCGGAGCGCTCGATCCGCCCGGCCGAAATCGCCTCCGAGCAATGCCCGGACAGATCGACCCCGAGCTCCGCCGCGGCCGCGACGGCCGAAGCGCTCGGAGACGCGCCGCGCTTAGGCTCGTAACCGGCCGAGACCAATTCCACCGGAAGGCCGGCCAGCCGAAGCCTCAGGAACCGCTCCCCGAAGGCGCTCCGGCAGACATTGTCGCGCCCCACCAGAGTCAGCCGAAGCGGCCGCCCCTCGGCCTTGTCGGCGATCCTTCGAACCAAATCCTCGAAGCGGCTCCGCTGCCGTCTTCCCCGGCCCGGCAACCGCTTGCGAAGCGCCCGGCGGGCACGGGCGGCAAGGGTCCGCCGCTCCTCGCTCCACGGTTCGGGATCGTCGGCCGCCCAGCTGTCCGCAGTCTCCCGCGCCCTGGTCAGGAGGACTATCGTCGCCAGGCCCGCGGCCGCCGAGCGCAGGCGCCCAAGGCCGCGCGACTCCTCGAATCGGTCCACGACCCGATTGTATTCGCCGGTCACGTCCGACTTCAGGATCCCGGCCTCGTAGCGGCCTTCGGATTCGCGGCCATGAACCGCCGAATCCCACCACAGGGACGGGAAATCGGCCCCGGCCGCCACCGCCAGCGGAAGCGACCCCCAGAATCGCGGATTGACCTCGAGCAGCACGTGACGGCCGGAACGGCGGTCGACCCGGAACTCGAACATCGCCACGCCGTCGAGTCGGGCCGCCTCGGCCAGCGGCCGGGCGGCGGCGAGCAAAGCGGGATCGGCGGGCTCGCTCACCCGCTTGGTGCTGGCCCCCGTCTCCGAGCTCTCGAGGAGCCGGCGGTGCTGGTAGGCGAACAGGATCCGGCCCTCGCGCGCCAGCACCGACAGGCCCACTCCCACTCCGGGAAAGAAGCTTTCCGCGACGCAGCCGTCCCAGGCGCCGGAGCGCAACTGCCGGTCGAGCTCGGCCAGGTCGCGCACCACCCGGGCCGATCTTTTGGTGGCGATGTCGCCGAGCGCATAGGAAGCGCGCGGCTTGAGCACGAGCGGCAGCCCGAGCGAGTCGGCCAGATCCCGTGCGGATTCGTCGCTGCCCAGCAGCCGTCCCGCGGCCACCTCGACCCCGTGACTGCCGGCCAGCGCCCGGGTGTTGGCCTTGTCGCTGAAGATTTCGAGAGCGGCCTCGTTGGCGATCCCGATCCGGTCCCGGCCGAGCGCCGCGGCATGGTGGCGAAGCATGAACAGGCCGCTGTCGCTGGTCGGAACCACCTTTGCGAAATCATGGTCGCGGATCAGCCGGGCCAGCGCCGATTCCCAGGCCTTGGGATCGAGCGGGTAGGGAGGCAATTGGTGCGCCGCGGCGATGTAGCGGGACTTGAGCGCGGGCGAGGAGAAATCGGACGGCGCGGCATGCACCTCCACGCCCCGCCGCCCGAGCGAGCGGGCGATGGCCAGGAAGGCGCGCAGATCGTCGCCCAGCAGAAGCACGCGTTCCGGCATATTCCTCATTTCGCCTCGGTTCCCAACCGCCGCTATGCGCGTCAGGCGGTTCAGATATCCCTAACGCGCCGGGAAGAATGGGCGGCATCGCTCCCTCCCCGACATTCCCGCGAAATCCTCGTCATTCCCGCGAACGCGGAATCCAGCGCCGAGTCCGAACGGGATTTCCCGGTTTTGCGGGAATGACGAGGTCGGCGGCGTGGGAAACCGTCGTCTCGCTTGCCAGTCCCCATGGCCCGCGCCACACTCTCTTGCATGCCCGTCCCGGCCGCCGCTCTCGCTCGTGCCGCGCTTCGCCTCGGCCTCGATTTCGCGCTTCCGCCGCGCTGCCCGGGCTGCGGCGCCATCACCGGCGAGCCGCATCGCTTCTGCCTCGATTGCTGGCATAAGCTGACCTTCCTCGGCGAGCCTTGCTGCGCTCGTTGCGGCCTGCCCTTCGCTTATCCGTCCGGCGACGGGGCATTATGCGCAAGCTGCCTGGCCGATCCGCCGCCCTTCGACCGCCTGCGGGCCGCGGTCGCTTATGATGAGGTTTCGCGCGAGGTGGCGCTGAAGCTGAAATATAGCGGCCGTCCGGGCCTCGCCGAGACCCTCGCCCATTTCATGCTCCGCCACGTCCCCGGGGACTCGGGCGATGCGCTGCTCGTGCCCGTGCCCCTCCACCGCTGGCGGATCTGGAAGCGCGGCTACAACCAGGCCGCTCTGATCGCCTCGGCTTTGTCCCGCCGGACCGGTCTTGCCGCCGGTCTCGATCTGCTGGACCGGACCCGCGCCACTCCGCCGCTGAGGGGCATGGGCCGCCGCGAGCGAAAGCTCGCCGTTCGAGGCGCGTTCGAGGCGCCCGGGCAGGCCAGGGCCCGGCTCGCCGGCCGCCGGATCTTGCTCGTCGATGACGTCTATACCAGCGGCGCCACCGCCGCCGCCTGCGCCCGAGCCCTGAAGCGCGGCGGCGCCGCCTCGGTGGAGATTTTGTGCTGGGCCCGGGTCGTTCATGTCGACGAGGCGTGAACCTATCGCCGTCCGCTTTGTTCTCTTAAGGAACACGCATTCCCTGCAGGAGCTGACGATGGCCCGAGTCGAGATCTATACCAAATTCGGTTGCCCCTATTGCGCCCGGGCCAAGAGCCTGCTCGAGCAAAAGGGCGCCGATTACGAGGAGTATGAGATCAATTCGGTGCCCGGCAAGCGCGACGAGATGCTCGGCCGCTCCAACGGCCGGACCACCGTCCCCCAGATCTTCATCGACGGCCACCATGTCGGCGGCTCCGACGATCTCGCCGAGCTCGAGCGCGGCGGCCGGCTCGACTCGATGCTTCAGGGCGCCGACGCGGACGGCTGAGGCGCCTCCCGTAGACGGCGATCCGTCACGGCGCCGGTGGGACGGGCCCTTCCGATGCGTCCCGCCCGCCGCGCTCGAACGGGCTTATTGGGTGCTGCGCGGCCGGTTGAAGGTTACCGTCACCTGATCGAAACGGTGCGAGGATCCGCTGCTGATCGCAATTCCCCGCCCGCCCGCCGATTCGCAGGTCAGATGCCCGCGTCCCGTCGCAAGCGCGGCCTCGACCGCCCGAAGCAAGGCGGCGAGGCCGTCCAGGTCGAGATGGATGAAGAGTTCGTCGCCGCCGCCGGGTGGATGAGGCTTTGCTGCCATCTTGTGTCTTTCGGGCCTCACCTTGAGCGCAACTGTCTTCGGCCGATTCGCCGCAAGAAGCGACACGAATTGCTTGAAGCAATATTGCGCGCACTCTCGCTCCAACTTTAGAGTGGTCGAAGCTGGAATTACAGCGGAATTGCTCGGCCGGGTGAAATTAATCGCGGATCGCCGGCTTCGCGGCGGGCGGCGCCTTCTTCAATCCTGCAGGGCGAGGGCGGGCAGGCGGGGTTCGGGTTCCGGGTCGGGACGACCGCTGCGCCAGGCGTCGTCCGGGGGGTCGGCCGGGCCGGCGAAGGTCACGATCACCTCGGCGAACCGGTTCGAGGACCCGCTGCTGACGACCATTCCGCCGTCGCTCCGCAAGGCCAGATGCCCGCGTCCGTCGATCATTGCCGCCTCGATCGCCTTCATCAGCGCGGCGAGGCCGGTAATGTCCAGATCGATGAACAGCTCGCCGCCGCCGGTCGCCGGCTTCGTCATGGGCGCGGTCCTTTCCTGCCTCCTGAATATAGGCCCGATCGGGCGAAATTGATAGGTGTCGCGCCCGGCCGGGCGGCCTTTGGAGCTCTCCGGGCCGGAAACCGCGGCGGTCCCCTCCATCCTCATTGGGTTCGCAGGCGGGACGCCCTATAAGCGCGGAGACTCGCAATGGAGGCTCGCCTTGGGTTACGCCTATCCATCGTCCGCGTTCGCCGATCCCGGCGGCTCTGGAGCGATCGTCGCGGCCGTTTCATGGCTCCAGAATACGTTGCTCGGAACGGTGGCCACGACCGTGGCGGTGATCTGCGTGGCGACGGTCGGCTTGATGATGCTGTCGGGCCGGGTGGATTTGCGGCGGGGCGCAAGCGTGGTCCTCGGCTGCTTCATCCTCTTCGGGGCCTCGACCATCGCCGCCGGCATAAGCTCGGTGGCCACCGGCGACTTCGGACCGGCCGAGGCGACCGCCCAGGTCGAGCCCTGGCTACCGCCGCCTCCGCCCCAGCCGCCGCCCGCCCCACCCCGCGTCCCCTCCGACCCCTTTGCCGGCGCCGCGGTGCCGACCCGATGATCCGCCCCTGAGCGACCGGCTCGCTCCGAGCTCGCTTGCCGGATTGTAGGCGAACGCGGTCATGATCGTCGCGGTGGAGCCGAGCGGGCCCCGGTAATCCTGGGTGAGCCGGCCCAGCCCGTCGCGGACGGTCCAGAATCTCTGGCCGTCGGGAAGGTGGGTCCGATGCGACTCCCTTCGCGGTCGTATCGGCGCGAAACGGTGCGACCAAAGGCGCTCATGTTGGTCGTCGTCGAGACGACGCGTCCGACGCATTCGTAGGCATTGTCGACGCCCCAGCCGGTCCCCGTGAACCGGGCCGAGGCCGCAGATCGTAGGCGCAGCGCAGGTTCAGCCCCACTCCGATACATGCTTGAGCGTCACCCGATTGAGGGCATCTTAATCGAGCCCAGGACCTGACCGTCGGAATGGGCCGGGCCCGAGACGCATTTATCGGCAAGCGTACTTCTCGAATCTGTGAGAGTTATTTAGCTATAATCGATAACTTTGGCGCATATACATAAATCGGTTTTCTAATAGGTACACAACTGTTCTTAGCTCCAACAAAGCACGTTAACTGTATCCTAAGTATACCCTGCACTTCTACACGCTGACCGTCTAGCGGATATAATTTGCCAAAGTTCTCTGATCCTTCCTCATCACCAATTAATAAAGATTCTGTTTGTAGTGCTTCTGTGATGTTCTGTACAGGCTGATCATAGAAGGCTAGAAATCCGTGTTTTGAATAGCTATAAAGTTCAGCACACAGCATTTTACCGCCTGCTCGGCGGGGTGTCTCAGTGACTTGCCCCAGACTATTGTATTGGCAGCCTGAATTGGCCACAATAGCACGTTCCGAAGGCGTACAAGCGACTATCGCCAACCATGGCACGCTTAAAAGGAAGCGCATGATCATTCCTCCGGATCGACCATTATGCCAAGTTCTCTGAGTGTACTCATCGGCAGCATATTTCTCTTTCCAGTATCTACCCGAAGGCGGTCTTGGCCATCAATCCGATAAAGCGTGGGCGTGATATCAGGACCAATCGTCTGAACTGGTCGACTTGTCTGATGCATTGCGGCTTGGTCTGTGTCGCTCGGAGTGTTTGCGTCCCGGCGTATCTCACCAGCATCGGCTCCAGCACTCGAAATGTCACCGTTTTAAGAGATACCTCTTTCAGTGGTTTTAGTTCTTGTGAATGTCATTTAGTATAATCAAAATAGACTCTTCATCGACACGGAGTTCTTCAAGTATTGATCGAATACGTCGGGCGTCACCTTTACCGACTGCTATGTCAAAATCATGCATCTTTCCGGATAGGACCAGACGCTCGTTTGTTGTCATTCCCTCAAGGCGCCTAATGTCCATGCTACTACTCTAACTTTCTATGCTCACGGCAAGGCTGATCAATAATATTCTTGATTTGAGGAGTCGGTGATGCTCCGAAAACTTCGGAGCGCGTCCCTTGTTTCCATCAAGTGCATGTGCAGGACATCCGACAACGCCCTTAATATCGGTAAGCTGCCCGTGCTCAGCATTGTTGCGGTATTACCGTTAGGTCGACCCGATGCATCTCGTGGATTGGCCATTTCTCTCGGATCGACCGTCACGGCCAGCGCGGTGACGCCGTCGCTCACCCATTCGCGGGTCTTGCGGTCGAGCGCGTCATATTCGGTGTCGGTCCGCCGCTCGAGCTGGAACCCCGGCCAGCTGGACGGCGCCACCCCTTCGGACTGCCAGTCGGCGAGCTGGCCAGGTAATTAGGCATCGGGTCCCCGAAATTTGTACCCAAAAAGATTATTAGTAGGGGAGCCGATCTTAAGGCCGAATCAGATGGTCCTAAGCTCTATTTTCGCGTTCCGACTGCCCGATTAAGCGCTTCCAACAGGCTATCCTTTGTAACATCATCAAACAATGAGACGACAGGCCGACAGTTTTTTGACCCCTCCTCGTCATCACAAACGTCTATTTGCCTCCGGTCACAGATGACCGAACCAATACCTGCTTTGTCTTTGAACCTAACAATGAAGTTGCCAAAGTTTTCGCTATCAAAAAACCTGCTGACAGATTTTTTGGTTCGATCCCGCTCGATATCATCGCAGATAATATCATAGGCTTCTTCAGTGGTCACAGAGAATTATCCAAAAATTTCAACCGATCCGTCATCAGCCTTTGCATAGCCTAGTAGCCGCAGAATTGCACGCCTTTGGAGGATTCATCGTACTGCCGCTTCGAGAAACAGTATATCCACGCGTTTTCAAATAATTGATTTCCTTAGCGAAATCAGATCCCTTTCGTGCTGCATGGGCGGGGGTAGACAATTTAAAGACGGCTCCAGCTTTAATCTGTCTATCAAGGAATCTGGTGTTTGCGGCCCATGCCTGCTCCCTCGTCAATTTGTTGTAAACCGACCGGGGTATCGAGAAGTATTTTGCTCCGATGCTCTGGGCGTATCTGATATATCCAGCGTGAGAGTTACCTTTGACGGTAAAGTGTCCGATGACAGCTACCGTCCCCTTCCCAGCTCATCCAGCCGGACTTAATCCTGCTGCTGCCATCGCTCCATTCAAGCCGTGGGCAGCCGTCCCCACATAATCACCCTGTTTCAGTGATTCCCATGCCGCTCCCCAAGAGTCGGCACCTACAGCTTCGCGGTAGGTGTCGTTCAGTGAGTGGGTCTGCTGCTGGACCTCCGGGTCACAGGAATAACCATTAGTGCAATATGGGTTGTTGCCAGTGGGATCCGTCTTGATGACCGGGTCGTTGTCCACGTAGGCATAAAGGTTGATGCCACCTTCATATCCGATTGGATCGGTCTGGAGGAACCGCCCCAGCCCCGGCGAGTAGAACCGCGCCTTGTAATAGTACATGCCGAGTTCGGGCAGCCATGCTTGGCCGGTGTACTGGAACCGGCCGTGTTCGAGCGCGACTGGTAGGTCTGCGAGCGGCCGCCGAAATGGACGATGATCTGGTAATCGACGCCCGGCGACTGCGGATCGTTCATGTTGATCCGGTGCTCGCTCACCATGATGTCCCAATTGTGGGAGAGGTTGGCGAAGGGGTTGGAATGGCCGTCGAGCTTTCTAGTAGCTAGAGGCGCCACGGCGAATTAAGGCACATGAACGGACTGAACATCAAATCGATACAATCTCTCAACTTCATGCCCGTTTACGACAAGAACCAGATCACTAACCCCTTCGCCCACAGTAAATAGATCAACAAGAATATACCAATATGTCGTCATCCATCGACATACAGATGTGCTCCAAGAATTATCGTGAAGCCTATCTAGACTTTCCCCATAAGCCTCTATGTTTTGATAGATACGATCAGCATCCGCAGGATTTATCGTATATGAACCACCGATTATTTTCCTGGATTGCAGTCGGTGGTTTCGTATATCCTCTACGATCTCGTATAGAGCATCTTTCCACTCGTTTGGTATGGGTTGTTCAACCTCTGGGTCTTTTTTCAGCATTACAACACCTAGTTTGGCTCGTGCAGCTTCCTGTGACAGTCCAAGCAACCAACGGGTCGAGGTGCGGTATCAAGAGACCAGCGAGACCCCAAGCGGTCATTCTCCCCTTCCGAGCGAGCCACAAAGCGTGCAGAGCAAGGCGGTCGATGTGCCGGTGTCGAAGCGGGTGCTGCTGGTGAAGGGCAGGGCCGAGCTCGGCGGCGAAGCGGGGCAGGCGGCGAGGGCGGCGGTGCCGTTGGGGCTGGTCTCGCTGATCTTCCGGCCATCGTGTCATAAGCAGGTAAGGCTTTTCAGAGGAAAACTTAACAACTAATCAGATATCCATGTTCAACTGCGGCTGCCGCCTACTAATTTACTATCGGCCTTTTGTAATGCCATCGATCTTGGAGGCATCTACGCTGAGAACATAACGAACTAGAATCTAAGATTTCCTGTATTTCAAGAATTGTTTGACATGACGTCTCTGGCTCTAAATGGACTATAAGTGTACCTGCGCTCGTGGGCATTTCTGATAGCTCTTCTATATATTGTTTGAGTTTCCTCGTATCGATGTCTTGTCCATTCCATTCTTTGTGGCCGGCCTTATTTATCAAAAGATGCCAGTGTTCATACTTTGAGCCATCAATAAATTTAGGAATATTTAGACCTTGGCATCCGCGGGATTGTTCGCCAGCGATGTTGCGCGAACTATTTTCATGGGGAGAGGAACAGGCCGGCAAAGTGCCGCTCAAGACAGCAATACTAAATAAACATAATATGTGAATTTTTCTACTCATAATTTATGTCTTTTATTTGGAGGAAGAGCAGCTCATATGATCTGCTGTATTAGTACAGTTAAATTGAGTATTCCTGGAACTATTTGCGCCACGACTTATCTCGTCGATCGTCTGTCGATTTGGACGCATACCTTGACCACGGCCCATAAGGCTTCCTTGAGACCCGGGAACATCTTTTTGGACCCGTTGACCTTTTGCGTCTACGCCACCTTTGTATTGGTCGCCTGCTCTCAATGTGTGGGCAAACTCATGCTTCTGCGTTCTAGCTCCGGCACCGGGTGCAAGCGAAATCTCCCTCCCGCCGATGCTATCAGTGTGAGATCGCTTGGCTCCATCGGGATTTGTAGCTGTCAGTGATTTATCAGTCCGAACTGAAATTGAATCTATCTCTCTACTGATAACGGAACGAACCTGAATACGGGTTCCGCTAGAGTCTGTTCCATCTATTCTCATACTATCAAGTACTTTCCTGTCTGAAACATCGGACCTGTTCACCACAGGAACATAAATAATCTTCAAACCAGGAAAATTGTAGACAGTGTCCAACCCTGTGGGATCCTGTCGATTGACCGGGTCATTACCCACATAAGCATAAAGATTGATCTGGTCATCATACCCGATCGGGTCCGTCTGCAGGAACCGCCCGAGCCCCGGCGAGTAGAACCGGGCCTTGTAATAGTACATGCCGAGCTCGGGGATCCAGGCCTGGCCGGTATATTGGAACCGGCCGTGGGTTCCCAGGGCGGTCACGCCGCGCTGGTTCGCGCCGGGGATTCCGTACTCGTCG